>Ga0068714_10004879_pt1 | contig 14635 bp, 18 predicted proteins | sample MTBNYHSulfiMetaG_FD_62988 | JGI IMG/M metagenome (GOLD analysis project Ga0068714, IMG submission 62988) | Enrichment culture microbial communities from rom New York Harbor, USA that are MTBE-degrading - MTBE-NYH (New York Harbor Sulfidogenic)... | ecosystem: Environmental > Aquatic > Marine >... | reverse complement strand
GCAATTATCCTTGCTGTAAGACATGGAAGTTTCGAACTTTTCAATGCATACCTGAAACTGCCTTCAGGGGTTTGATAAGCAAATATGAATTCGACTGCCTCTGCAATCTGTTGAGAATCTTTGACGGAATATCCAATCTCCCCAAGTACCAACAAAGTATCAATGGTGGATAAACCGAACGGAGCATGAATATCTCCATCCTCTCTGGACCAGAACAGTCCCCCATTGTCATTTTGCCTGCTTATTATTTCATCAATAAAGGTCATATTCTTGCAGGGATTATTTCAGTTTCTTAAAAGATTCTATGGTACTATCTGGGCAGTAATATAATTAATCGATAAATTCTCCGGAAATCAATTAAAGCTTCGTTCTCCTGAGTTATTGGATATCAAGACCTTATGGGGGCTTAGTCCGCCCATGGCAATCCTTCCGTATTTTCCTGGATTGTATTCAGATCAGACCAGCCGGTTAATCCTGTGACCGATTTTATCAAAAACCTGTGGTCAAAGTATTTCCTGTTGGATTTATCACAAATCAGCAGTTCAATTTCAGAACCTGTGCTTAGTGTTGCCACTTTATTGATAAGGTCCGTTTCTTTATAAATGGGGAATCCTTTTTGTACCTTTGCTTTCACTCCGACATAATAGGCAAATTGTGGAACAGGATTGAGAACATGTGTGGTTTTATCAAAAACCATTTTATCCCTGCATTTCCAGAATCCCATCCACTTATCCAGGTAAACAATCCCGTTTCCATTAAATACAGGCCATCCCATGAAATGGTTAATCAGTATTATATTTTCACCATCATACCAATAGATCATATATTCATCATCATCGCTTGGGCCGGAGGTATGAACAGCTATTTCCTTGTATTCATCCTGCAAGTCAATATCAATGATTTTAAATCCGTCAGGTTCTCCGTCACTGAATTCATCAATGACCTCTTTATTATTTACGATAAGTTTAAAACCATTTGGATTGGTAATCCTCTCAAGTTTAATTATTTCAGCTTTGTTATCAGAGTTAAGGTCAGCTTTGGACGAGAAGGTGAAATTCTGGGCAGATAATATATTCAGAGCCAGATATCCGGATAAGAACAGGAACAGGATTGTCTTCATAGGATCTTTAATCTATTGTCTCATTATCTTTTTCTGTGTATTCTTCAAGAGTTTTAAAAGTATCATCAAAGCGATCAACGACTTGTATTGTCCTGCCCGGTGCACTGAAGAGTAATTCCAAAGTGTTTGCGATTTGCTTTTTCAAAGGTTCAATCACCCATTCCAGTTCTTCAGTCCCGTTTATTACTTCCTGGTGTACCTTTAATCTAAGGTTTTCCTTGATCTGTCCTTCCAGTTCTTTTAATTCTTCAGATTTTCTCCAATGTTTAATTCCGAGCCATGGCTTTTTGTATTCCAGTATTTCCGCAATTTTCCATTCGTAATCGAGATCATTGAATGACAGGAACCTGGGATTGATATTTGCAATGCTCAGGATATTTGTATCTCTATCGTATTTGAACCGGAATTCTCTCATGTCAATCCCATATTTGGCGATAATTTTAACCTTAAGTGCCCCGATAAAATGAACGCTTTTCTTTCCATGATCGAATTTATCATTCCACGTCCTGGTAAAATTGGTATTGATTTCCATTAATCCAAGATCGAGAATATTCCTGATTTCACTAATATTCAGCTTTCTGCTTCTAAGTTCTTCGTTCTCAGCCTGGAGAGCTCTGTTTTGTCGCTCTGTTTTATCCAGTCGCGATGTGAGTTTTGAGATCTCATCTTCTTTGTTCTTCAGGAAAAGTTGCCATGCCCAGAAGATAAAAAACGCAATCCCTGCAAGAATGAGTCCGTAAGCAAGAAAATCATTTAATATCAGGAGAACCGCTATTGCAATTATAACTAGCAGTATCAGGTAAATTCTCAGGTTCTTAAAGAGTTTCATGGTCTTCTTTGTAATATCAGAACATTTCCAGTTATCTCAGTCCATGATCTGAAGTTATTCATTATCCATTTAAAAATGTAACAATAACCGCGCCTGTATGTTGAGGGGCCGAATAACAAACCAGTTTTCAAATACCGCAGAAGTATATCTGCTCTGCATTGATTATTGATTTTATTGCTTAAAAAACTGCTGCAGGATCAGCAGGCGGGGAATAATCTGAAATTATGGTTTATTTGCCGCTGCGTAAAACCTCCAGTATGTCTTTTGATGGTTCATTAGGGATAACAGCAATGATCTCTTCATTATATTCAAAAATTTCCTTATCGTCAGAGGTTACTTCTCCTATCACTGCTGTTTTATCAGTTTTAGAGCGGATAGCACTCAGTACCTCATCCACAGATTCAGGTGCGACCTGAACCACATACCGGGCCTGGGTTTCGCAGATAAGGACTTCCTGAGGCTTAATTTCTTTAATTGAAACCGGTACCCTGGACAGGTCCACCCTGGCTCCCAGTCCGCCATACCTGGCCGACTCGCATATGGCTGCTCCGATACCCGCGGCACCCAGGTCGGAACAGGCTTTTATCTTACCGGTACCGAAAGCGGCCATGGCAGCTTCGAGGGCAGTTTTTTCCTCTTTGAACAGGGCTATGGCGGGACGCATCTCTTTCACGAGGCCTGCCCTGTAAAGCGTGTCGTTGCCGTCATTACCTGTCACACCTATGATGATAATTTTATCCCCGGCGTTTTTTGCAGGTTTGGTGAGTGGCTTTTCAGTGAGCAGCTTACCGAACACCGATACCACTACTGCAGGGACAATATCAGAAAAAGAGGTAGAGAATCCTCCTCCGACGATGAATACTTCCATGACCTCACACATATCCTTTAAACCTTTAATCATAATGTTCAGCCTTTCCTGGCTGGTCATGACCTTGCACTTGCCGCATGTACATTTTCCGGCGAAGCCGCAGGGACCGACAATCACTTCCTGATCAAGCGGCCTGGTACCGATGAAATCCAGCAGGAATACCGGCCGTCCGCCCATTGCCACCACATCACGCATTGCGCCCCCGGCACCGGTGGCAGCGGCATCGTAAGGCCTTGGAACACACGGGGAACAATGGCTTTCCATCTTGGCTACTACATAACCCTTCATGCCCGGGACCTGGAAAACCGCTGCATCATCATTTTGCTCAGGCCCTATAGCCAAAGCACCAGGCCATACCTTATCTATCTGGCGGTTTAATTCCTGGAAACTTTTGAAATCAATTACTTTATCAATATTGTGATGCAGATGAACAAATAATCCGTGCATCAAAGCTTTTTCAATGGTATTCATGGTACCTCCTTTTTTGTTAATCAGTTTTTATAAACACAAAATTTATCTTGTCAGTAAATAAAAATAGATAATTATTTTATAAAAAACAGGAAAGGGATCAGGAAAGTAACAACGAATGAAATTGATTTATATCAAACTCTCGTTATTACTACGATCTGAATAAAAAAGTATTAGTATATAACAGTCAAAGTCAGGATAATATTTTCCCTGTCCTTTGTATTTCTTTGAAGTGAAAGCTTGAGTCAACTACGAAAAGTAATTATTTTATAATGTTCAGGATTTCTTTTATTTGATTTAATTCTGCAATTATATCTTTGGCTAATAATGAGACTCTATGACTCATTAAAATAATTTTTATGGAAACTAAAAATACTCCTGCCTCTAAGAATAGATTTTTCGTAAAACCTGTTGTAAATAGAGCGATAATAAAAAGTATAAATGTTGCGGAAATTACCAGTCCATTTCCTATATCAAAATGCTTTTTCATGTTTATTGTATTTATTATATACTGTGATATTATAATTATTAAAAGTTATGGTATGGTTATCAAGGCCTCTGACTGATGTCAAATATTGAAATAAATGATGATGTAGTTATAAAATCCGATATCACCCTGTTTCACTTCAAATACAGCCATGTTCTTTCAATAGCTATAGTAATAATGAATTCTTTAGTGGGAATGATTGTTGAAATATTACGTCTTAATATTGCACTGCTATCTAAAGTTCAATTCTGATTACCACCTTAATATTTTATGAATTGAAGAGGCAGGGTTAACTTTTCTTTCCCGCCAATTTTCAATTATTACAGAAAAATATTAATGAAATCTGCAGCGGTGACCTGGTTCTTATTTTTAATTGTTCTTTTACCCTCAGCATAGTTTGTTACAGCACATTGCTCATATACTGTGCAATGGCCAAACTCATCGGGTGAATATCCACGGCATACCCGCAATACATCCGGAGATATCTCGTCTATGATCACTATTTTTCCGTCTCCATATTTTAATCTCCCCAGCTCGAATTTTCCATCTATGACATGGAGATTCTTTGAGGTATATTCCCGGGAAACGATTTCAGCTATGTCCTTTACGAGCTCAACACTCCAGGTGATCTCATCTTTATTCATTGCACCTGTTTCTTCAAGTGCTTCCAAGGTAATAAGTATGTCAGTGTCTCCTTTTGTCCATGCTTCGACCAGGCAATGAAGATTCTTACACGGTCTCACAAAGGGGTACCTTCTCCAGAAACTTCCGGTTGCATTATTTCTCCAGGTGAACTCAAGATTTAAAAGCGGAGCTGATCCCGGAAATCCGGGTGATTCCACCGGCATGGATAGCGGTATGGCTGGCTCCACAATCATTTCATTCTCCGTGATAGTGTCGATGTAATGGGAAGGAATGTTCTTTTCTTTCAGCAGTTTAAAGAAATGTGTGGCAAACCTGCAGGCAATGGCCCCTTTCCCCGGGATATCCCCGACAACCGTATCGTACCCGGGATCAAAAACAGTCTTTCCGTTCTCAATGTAACCTGTCGCTCTGTCTGTGAAAACGAACCGGTATTTGCCTTTATATGGCCCATCCGTAATATTGTAAACGTCTTTGGATTTACCGCGGTAAACAAGATTTTTTTCTGTCATAATCATTCATTTGGTTTTGTTGGTAAATATACATTTACATATGGATTTTGCAAATCATTTTGATGAGATTCACTGATCATCTGAATTTTTAATCAATCTGATTATTTCTTAATATCGGATTCGATAAATACTTATTGAATATCAGGATTTCCATTTCTGAATTCTGATTCACATATATTTATATATTCAACCAGTTGATCACCGGAATCGACTTTTTTTGATTTTTAAATATCTCTAATTCTGGTATTAAATTCAGCCAGGACCTGGTTGATTCTAATTTTGCCTGTCAGATCATTTCAGCAAAATTCCAATATATCCTTGTGTTTTAAAGCTTCATTGAATATTATCCCTTTTCTTATAAATGACGGTCCGATTCCACTGCCCCTGATAACCAATAATCTGTCTCCTTTTTTAATATCCAATTTCCCGATAAATATCTCAGAAAGATGAAAATATTTTTCTTTATCTAAAATGGTCCAGCTGATCAGTCTTTCTCCAAGCTTTACAATTTCCAACCTGTCAATACTGAATTTACCCGATGCCCTGTTATATCCAACTGCAGTTAGGACCTGGTTGCTAAACTTTGAATAATATATTGAATCAGGGCTATTTACACTTAATCCACCGGATGATTTGCTGCCTGAGATAAGAATTGCTTTGTCCGACCTGGTTAATCCATATTCTTCATATGCCTCATCTGGTATCCGGACCTTATAATTATCATTTATCATGGTCCAGCCAAAAACATATTTCCCTCTTTTTACTAATTGTGGCATTATTTTAAAATTGTCAACCTAAGTTTTTTACTTAAATCTTCAAGTTCTTTTAACGTATTTCCGGCTTTATCAATACTTTTTAACGGTATTATCGGATTTCCCTGGAGATCAAACAAATATATCCTGGTTTCTTTTATTGGAATATCAAGTATTCTATTGCTTCTGCTATAGGTACGATACGTCTTATTCGATCTCTTCAACCCGATTTTCATACTTTCTTTAATTTCAATCCATTTCCCGGTTTTAATAAAACCGAAAAGCTTATTGGAATACTTAACCCTTCTATTAATAAAATCAATGGTTGTGCATGAATCAGTTAAACCAAAAAAGGCTCCAAATACGACTAAAATTAATCCTGTTAATGAAAAAAAAGTTGCGATCAAACCTGTTAAAAATATCATAATACCTGAAAATGATAATACAGGACCAAATGTTTTTTCAATTTTATATGTCGTTTTCATCATTTTATTATCAATTCATTTTAATTCAAATATCAGAAGAGCATAAAAATATTATATTAATAAGATTCAGATCATTTAAACAAAATCCATTGTTTTCAAAATAAGAAACAAGTCAGCCATTTATCTCCATTATATCAAAGTCTTTGACATGTGGGGCAGAAATATATAGCCCCTCCAAGATAGGCTTCTTTAACAATGGCATCTCCACAATTTGGACAGGGATTCGCCAGGGTATTTTTTGAGAGTATGGTTTTATATCCACCGAAATGTCCGAATAAATCCTTTTCAGTATCCCGGCCTCCCAGATCAGTCATTTTATTTAAAGTTACTTTAAGGCTGTGGAATAGCTCAGCTTTGTGAAAATCGCTCAGGCTTGATTTTTTTCGTTTGGGATGAAGGCCGGCATTAAATAAAATATCCTGCAGAACCCCGTTTCCCAGCCCCGGAATCCGCTGTTCGGTTGCCAGCAAAGCTTTAAGGGATAAGTCTTTCGAAGTATTTTGAAGAATTCCATCGAAATACTGTTCATCGAAAGCTTCATCCAGAGGAGAAATACTACTCATGCTGCCCTGATGATATTTATTGTCTAATCTACCCCTGTAAGCCCATATACCTCCGTACATTGCAACTGTGAATACCACAAAACTACCGTCATCAAATACAATCAGCAACTGGTGTTTTTCCGGTCGTGGTTCATATGGCATGTAATATCTTATATTGGTTCCGTCTCCGATGGTGATGGATGTATCATCATCACAAAAGATATCCACAAACATACCATGTCCTTTGGATGATTTAATATGCTTTCCTTTCAGAAGATCAGTGTATCCAGACGGATCACCGTAATAAAAGGCAAATTTATGAGGACTGGAAGCTGTAATAACCTCTGTGATCTTTTTGCCGGCCAGGGTATTACCTGCCTGCAGGCTGATTGTTTTTGATTCGGGAATTTCTAACATGTGAAGGTTTATTGATTAATAAATATCAATTCTAATATAATTAATACTTCATAACCATTTGTGCGATTTGTTTAACATTATTTTGTTTTTGTGAAACCTTGTATCCTGGTGTCCCTGCCTGCCACCGGGTAAGGTTGGTGGGAACCATCAGGATAAGTTTTAATTACTTTGAGATCTTCGGATTTAATAAAAACGAAAGTCGGAGATTAAAATTATTCGATATCGGGTTTTGGTTCGAATTACTTGCGGAAGTTGACAGTTTATTTGATAAATATTTTTTTTGTCGTATATAAGTCGCCCAGCCAGATCCTGCCGTTATCTTTCTGAAATTCATCTCTTGTAACCTGATTTGATAGTCCGGGAAAAGAAAAGTCTGCCTTGTAATATCCAGGAGGGATTGTCTCAAACTCACCATAAATGATGGAATGTACTCTGCTTTCCTTGCTTTTCAGAACAGAAAGCCAGTCATTTTTCCATGCGTTCCTGGGTTCAGGTCGTAAATATGAAGTATTGTGAGTATATGTTTTATTATTTTGATCCGTTAAAAAAAGTCCGTTGGTAAAATAATGAAACAGGTTTATACCCATTTTACCAGGGTCCAGGTAATACAGATTGAAGGGATCATTATTTGTGAGCAGGAATTTGACCTTGACCGAATTGGATGATAATCTTTCGACTGACTTAATTTCACACGACAGACCTGCCCGGTATTTGTCAAGTTTCTTCAATGTTTCAATGATCCTTATGTCACTCCTGGGATCTTCATTTATTTTATTACCTAAAGAATCAATTAATTGAATAAATCCGATATATATTAAATAATCACCATAAAATGAAGGTGTACAACGAATTATGGGGCCCATGTATAAAAGTGAAGAATATGAGGGGAGCATCTTTCCTGAATATATTTCACTGCTGTCAACTAAAACAGTGAACAGACCCTCTCCTGAAGGTGAAAATGAATGTCCCGTTTTTAAATAGATCAGTTGGGAAGAAAAATCATAAAAATCAATTTGATCCTGGTTGATAACCAGTGAATCATTGAACCTGATCATAAAGTTATCGCCGGCATTCACCAGCAGAGCAGGATTAGTCAGATCAGGATTGGTTTTTTCACAGCTGACCAATATTGCAAAGACTAATGATGCTATGATATTAATAGTTTTCATGATAATAATATTTACTCATAGATGAATTTTCAGTCTCAAAGGTTGCATTAAGCCTGATTAATTTTCTATTTGCGAGCTTGATATATTAATTGTTCTCAATAGTATAAAATATCAGTTCATCATAAATTACAAAGGAATTTCCATCTGGTTTTATTGCTCCGACTTTCAACACGAAATTTCCTTTTCGTGGGATATGAAGCTTGAAATAATCCGATCCACTTATAAATTCTCCTGGCCGGGATGGGATCCATTCTTTGTTTTGAATATCAAATAGTTTTGTCACCAATACACATTTGAAGTTCGGTTTGAGATGGATTGTGACGGTATCATTCACTGCAATGAAATGCCCCGTTTTTGATATTTCATCTGTAAATTTCAGATCATAAAACAATCGGGTGTAAATTGGAAAATGGAGAAAATCCTCAAGGGAATATTTGTTTTTCGTTAATGTATAAGGTTCGTATGACGGGTAATGATTTAAAATAAAAAGTTCGGGATCAGTTTTAAACCATAAGTCAATTACTTTTTTTAAGCTGTCTCTGGCCCAGGTGAGGTCGAATAAATACCAGTTGTCTTCAATTTTGACAGAGTTCCAGGCATGGTTGGGTTTTTGCGGATAAAAAGTTTCAAGATCATATCTTGCGTATCCGGTGATCACATTACTCCTGATCCCGAACAATCCAAGCATGTGCCTGAATAAATGAGAATAACCACTGCATACTCCTTTCCTTGATTTGTAGGTGTCATCAATTCTTTTTTTAACTGAGGGAAATTTTATCCATGAACTGGTATCCCTGTCTTCATGATCATACTCAATATTAACTGCCAGCCAGTAAAAGATCGCCCTGGTTTTAAGAAGATCTGAGCTAAAGGGTGCAGTCAGTTTTCTGATTAGATCTGATATTGTGATATCTTTATCAACCTCAAGTGTATCGACATGATTATCTGCTTCACTGAAATCATGGCTTTGTGAAAAGAGAAGGATGCGGGTAAATAATAATATTAAAGCCAGTAAATGTTTCATTATTTAACACTTATCAAATTTTGTGCTAATCTGAATAATATTAACATGATCATCAGCATTTCCAGTTACTGGAAGATTATTAAAACATAGATCGGGAATTAATCAACCACTTTTTTAAGATTGATCTATGATCATATCAAATGTAATATTGAGTCTTCTCCGAAAAGTAATTATTTTGCCACCAAATCACCAAATCACCAAATCTCACCAAAGATATCAATTTGATTATCTTTATTTTGTGAATTTTGGTGTCTTGGTGTTTTTGTGGCATTTCCTTTTTTAGACTTTTCGGAATGGACTCAAAATATATTGTTTAAAGCTTATTTTATTCCGATCCACCATTGTTTAAAAACCTGGTGTTCATCTTTTAAATTTACCATCTCACCGATCATGGGTGTTATCAAAGGAATATTATAAGACTTATTGAGTTCCGATATTTTTACCAGAGGTTCATCCCAGCTGTGTCTTCCCAGGGCAAACCTGGATGAATGGACAGGCAGAAGACGCCGGGCATTCAAATCCCTGGCTGCCTGCAGAACTTCTGGAGGCATGATATGGATAAAACGCCAGGCATCATTGTATTGACCGTTCTCAATGACGGCCAGGTCAAATGGACCGAATTTTTTACCAATCTCTGCGAAATGTGTATCATAACCACCGTCACCGCCGATAAAGATTTTCATGGTGGGAGTCTGAAAAACAAACGAAAGCCAGAGAGTATTATTCCTCGCAAAGCTCCTGCCAGAAAAATGCCGGGCAGGGGTGGTATGGACAATAAATCCATCGTGTAACACAATAGTATCATTCCAGTCTCTTTCAATGACTTTCGATTTGTCATAACCCCAGTGTTCAAAATGAGACCCAACGCCCAGTCCACAGATAACAAGGCTGGTCTTCGGTTTTATTTGTTGTATGGTCTCATAATCGAGATGATCATAATGGTCATGGGTGATAAAGAGGTAGTCAATATCGGGAAGGTCTTCAGCAGAATATATATCTGATCCTTTGAATGCTTTTATCATTCCGGGTACAGGTGATGCATGTTTGCTGAATACCGGGTCGACCAGGATGTGCTTCCCATCAATCTGCATAAAATAGGATGAATGACCGAACCATACAAGGACATTACTGTCCTTTGGCAGATCAAGTAAGCTCGTTTTAACGGAAGGTATGACATCTTTCGGGATGCGGTTTTCAGGTTTCTTTAAAATGACATTGTAAAATGTACGGAATGAGCCTTGTCCTTCAGCAAAGACAGGAGTTTCGTTCAGGTTATGAAATTTACCATTCTTAAAATGAGAGGATTTTTGCATGAGTTCCAGCCTTTCACCGGCCGGGGCTCTCCCGAATTTGTCCTGCTGAACATAAAGAATTACGGTAACTGAAAAAATTATAAATATTGAAATTGTTGTTATCATTATTCTTCTTTTATTTTTCAATGGTTAAACTTACTGTTAATAAGTTGTTTATTGTACATCACAGAACATAAGTGTTTAAAAAATATTGTGAAAACTGAGCGAAACTTTATCAATAGTAATAAAATTTAATCGCAGACTCCACAAGGCCAAAGCCATAAAAGTTACAAAGCATTATAATTCAATAATATATTATTAACTTTATTTCAATTGAAATAATACTTTGAATTTCATGACCTATTAAACAAATGAAAGATTTTTCATCCAAAACGAAGCCATAAATCATTTTTTTGCAAATACATTTATCCTTCGAAAAGTCTCAAAACATCTTCCATCCGGTACAAGTGATGCAAGTTGTTTTGTCAGGATCCCGTCTCCGCATCCCAGGTCAAGTATCCGTTCATTACCTCTTAAACTAAACTCCGAGATTATTTTATTCCCCCATTCTTTCTGATGAGCGGAAGCTTTTTTGTACTTATTCCCTCAAATTCGAATGATTTATTCATAAAGGATCATTTGTTTTTTCAATTTCATCCAGAAATGTTAAAAGATGATCCCTGACAATAACGAATGACGGACCTCCTCCAAATTCAATCCCTATGGCTGATGCCTCCAGTACCTCATTTCTTGAAGCTCCCAGGGAAACCGCATTACTGGCATGATTGGCAAGACAGGGGACACATCTGGTTGCTACTGCTGCTGTAACAGCCATCAACTCTTTCTGTTTTCTGTCCAAAGCACCAGGTTTATAATAGTATTTCACCAGCTCATTGAAACCCTTAAAAATGTCAGGGGCTTCATCTGCCAACCGTTTCCGGTTGGTTTTTCTGTTTGTTAAAATCTCAGTTAAATTATCCATTTTGTGTTAAATTATTTATGGTTATCTGACTTATTTCCTGATTGTTTTTTTATCTCTCTGTATTCCCGGGTATCTGCAGAAATAGCACTAAATACTCCTTATTTTCTGATTATTATAGAGTTGAATCTGGTAAAATACGGGTAAATTTCATTAATATCCGGGTTTTTCAATGATATACATCCTGCAGTCCAGTTATAATGAATGTCGATGAGAAAATTCATTTCATACGGAACACCATGAATCCCTATTTCACCACCGATCTTTGAATCTTTCGGGATCTCACCCCTGCTGATGGCAAAATTATGTTTTCTCCAGGAATCCCTGGTCAGATAATTGATCAGGATGAACCTGGACCACTTTGGATGAGGATATTTTATCAGCATATTGAATTTTCCTTCCGGTGTGCAGTTATCTCCCTGTCTCAATTTATCGTCAACAGGGTTATGCCCGAATACAACCGGGTATTCTTTTAGTACCAGGGTATCGGCCAGGATGGAGAGCTTGTAATCAGATTTATCAATAAGGAAAGATATTTTACCTGTATCCACATTATACTGGTTTATGATAACGGAAAGATCTGAACCATAGTTCTTGTAATTATCTGACTGGGCCCGGCAGGTAAAACAAGACAGGAGAATTAAAAAATATTTCAGGGTATGTCTCATTAAGATCAGGTCAGTGGTTCAGATCATTTCTGATGACAGGGTTATTTTTTACATTAGTATATGTTTACATGTTCAAACAAATACATCGCCCTGTTTCATGGAAATGGTTTTTCTTTCAGTAAGCTGAACATAATTCTGCCAGTTTGGGGATGAACACGATCAACCCGATAGTTAATGCCGTTAATGCAGCAATAAGAACAGCAGCGGCAGACAAGTCCTTTATTTTCCTGATTGTGTCATGCTTTTCGGGTGAAATGAAGTTCAACAAATCCTCTATTACCGTGTTAATAATCTCAGCTGTAAATACGAATCCTATGGCGAAAATAAGAGCGATCCATTCAAAAGCTGTGATTCTTAATAAACAGGCAGCGATCAATACACAGATTGCGGCCAGAAGATGAATCCATGAATTATGTTCTTCTTTGAACAGCATCCTTAATCCATGGTATGCATACCTGAAACTGTTCATCCTTTTTCCGATCGAAAATTTCTCTTTTTTCATTTGTTATTTATTAATTACCCCTGAACATTTTATGTCAGGTTGGATCCGGCAGTTATTTTTTCATTCCTTTTATTACAACAAAACCGCCTTCCCCGTATCCTTTTACAGGATTTTCAGGAATGTGAGAATTAAGATTTATCAGTGTTTGAACAATTTCTATTATCTCAAAATTATTCATTTCAATCATTGAAATCATTTCAGGGACAGAGTAGAAATGGGCATTTTTATAAAATTTGCTGTCTTCTTTTCCTGCTTCAAGCGATTTTCCCAATGAACTATCTCTGTCAATAAAGGCTACTATTAAAAACCCATTATCTCTGATTATTCTGTTAGCTTCCTTCAATGCTTTTCCGGGATCTTCAATAAAACAAAGTGAAGTAATAAAAACTGAAAAATCATAACTGCTGTCAGAACAGGGTAGATCTTCAGCATAGGCTTTGTCAACGATTAAATGTCTTTGTTTTGCATGATCAAGCATTTTTTCCGAAGGGTCAATGCCATATTTTATGCCCAGTTTTTCTGCGAAAATTCCGCTACCAATCCCGATTTCTATTCCTTTCTTATTAACCGGGACCACCTGCTTCAATGCAAGCAATTCCGATTGAAAAAGGATCGGATTTTCCTTAAACCAATCTTCATATTCTTCAGTATAGAGGTCAAAAGGATTATACTTCATATTAAAATGTCATGACTTTTTCACATTCAACAACCCACCGGGCAAACTCTTTCATATTGCTCAATTTTACACCATTTATCTTTCTGCGATCACCAGCATCTCAAAATCTTCTGTTGTTAATTTATCGCTTCTCGAAAAAGCACCGAGTTTTGCTCCGTATATGTCTATTATATTATAACCAAGTGATTTTAATAACCAGGTTATTTCGCTGGGGACATAATATCTTTCATTACATTCAAGTGTGTTTTTATTTCCGTAATCATCTTCAAATTCAGTTATATTATGATCTCTGAATGTCATTAGATTAAAAGTATTTCCCCGGCATGTTGCGGTTCCCTCTTTAATTGTTGAAGCATGGAATTCTTCAACTGAATGATAAAAAGGGAATAATCCATTCATGGTTGTGAATATGAATTTGCCATGGTCTTTTAACGATTTTGTCACGCTTTTCAATATCTCATAGTTCATCTCATCTGTTTCCATCAGAGGGAATCCTCCTCCACAGAGCATAATGGCCACATCAAATTCCTGATTGAAAGATAAATTCCGTGCATCCTGTTTCTGAAAATCAATCCTGAGATTATTACATTCTGCTTTTTCTTTTGCTCTTTTTAGTTGTGACTCTGACAAATCAATTCCGGTCATCGTATAACCCCGTTTTGATAATTCTATTGAATGCCTGCCGGTTCCGCACCCGACATCCAATATTTTCAGGGACTTGTTAAAATTAATTTCTGCCTCAATGAAATCACATTCACCGATAGTTCCTTTCGTAAAATCCTCATTGTCATATTTCTGTCCATAATTCTCGAACAGGGATTCATACCATTGTTTTTTCATCATATTAATCTGATTTTAAATTGTAATAGTGATCCTTTCCTTCAGACAATGTGCTGTTTTTCATTTCGATCTTTCCAGTTCCACCATTTCAACAATTCCGGATTGTGATTATCATTCTCCGCATAATATACAGCACAGCGGAATACATACAATACACAAGGGTCGATGATAATTTTACGTTTTTCACATAAGTCGTCGTATAATTTCCGGGGACTTTTGTCAATTAAGTCCGTTACCTTATGAATTCCAATATCCCTTAAGTCCTTAGCTATGCTTTTCCCAATCCCGGGAACTGTCTCAAGCTGGTTACTGTTTTTGTCTTTCTTTTTAATCATAAAAGCCTCCATTTGAAAGATTTTTCAT
>Ga0068714_10004877_pt1 | contig 14637 bp, 18 predicted proteins | sample MTBNYHSulfiMetaG_FD_62988 | JGI IMG/M metagenome (GOLD analysis project Ga0068714, IMG submission 62988) | Enrichment culture microbial communities from rom New York Harbor, USA that are MTBE-degrading - MTBE-NYH (New York Harbor Sulfidogenic)... | ecosystem: Environmental > Aquatic > Marine >... | reverse complement strand
TTCGCTTGTATCATCCGGAAAGATTGGCTGAAGTGATTAACGGAGTAAAATTCGTCGATGGTTTGGAAGAAAAACGGGTCGCCGCCTAATTTTCTCATACACAACTATTGACCATAGCTCAAAGCGTTTCGAGACTATACACCCTGAAATCGACGTGCGGCGGGAAGCAGGCGGCAGCACCCAGTTGGCGCGTATGATCAGCGAGTTGGGCAAACCGGCCGATATCATGGCCTCGGCCGACTACAAGGTGATCGATAAGGGCCTGATCCCAGCTCACGCGGACTGGAATATATTGTTTGCCAGCAACCAGCTCGTACTCTGCTACACAGACCAGAGCAAGTTCGCCGCTGAAATCAACGCCAAGAACTGGTATGAGGTTCTGGCCCGTCCAGGGGTTGTGTGGGGCCACAGCGACCCCAACCTCGATCCCTGCGGCTACAGAAGCCTGATGGTGATTCAGCTGGCCGAAAAATTCCACAACCAGCCCGGGCTCTATGATCGTCTGATCGCCAACCGGCCCGAGGCCAATGTGCGGCCTAAATCCGTCGAGTTGGTCTCACTCCTGAAAACCGGCAATATGGACTATGCCTGGGAGTACCAGTCGGTAGCCCGGCAACACGACCTCAAATACATCCAACTCGACGACCACATCAACTTGGGGAACTACAAGTTCGACCCGTTTTACGCCCAAGCCCAGGTGAAAGTGACCGGCCATGCTCCAGGCACTTGGACCACACAGACCGGCCAGTCAAGCACTTACGGGGTAGCCCTAGTGAAAAACGCGCCCAATCGCAAGGTTGCGATCCTCTTTCTCGAATATCTCCTGGATCCGGCCGGCGGCTTAAAAATCTTGGAGGATATGGGCCAGCCCACCATCACACCGAGTCAGGTCGTTTCCGACGCGGTTCTCAAGGCCTTGCCGGGCAATCTTCCCGCTCTGGTGGAAGTCAAAAAATGAGATGCGCCGCATAGATCCCTTCCATACACTGGCCGCTGTATGCACCCTTTTGGTGGTGGGGTTCATCGTTTTTCCTTTATTGGAAATGATCCGCCAGCCCACGGCGGCCGATCTCAAGGCAAGCCTGGCGGATGCCGACGTACGCCAGGCTATCTGGCTGTCGATATCCACCTCCGGAACCGCTGCTCTGATATCGTTTGTTTTCGGCACACCCTTTGCTTATCTGCTGGCACGCCGCGATTTCAAGGGCAAGCGTTTCATTGAAAGCGTCGTGGACCTGCCGATCATGATCCCCCATCCGGTGATCGGCATCGCTATCCTGAGCCTGGCCGGCCGCCAGCACTGGATCGGACGTGTTGCCACCGATCTGGGGGTACGGGTGATGGGGTCCCTGACCGGAATCGTCATCGTGTTGACGTTCGTGGGCCTACCTTTTTACATCAATACGGTCAAAAACGGGATCGAGGCCATCCCCAGGCGCCTGGAAAACGTCTCACGCAGCCTCGGCGCCACTGCTTTTGGCACATTCCGGCGCGTTACTCTTCCTCTGGCCTGGCGCAGCATGATCGTCGGCATGATCCTGTGCATGGCCCGAGCTGTAAGCGAGTTCGGGGCCGTAGTCATCGTGGCCTACCACCCCATGACCGCTCCCGTGATGATCTACGAACGTTTCACTGCCTATGGGCTCCGGTACAGCCAACCTGTGGCCGTATGGTTGATCTTCGTATGCCTGGGACTTTTCTTGATGCTGCGCTGGCTCAACCCGGCCGGGCGGACGAGGGCATGATCGCGGTCGAAGATGTATGCGTCCAGTTACCGGGTTTTACCTTGGACGCGGTCTCTTTTCGAGTGGGGGCCAGTGAGTTTTTCACCATCCTGGGCCCCACCGGGTCCGGCAAAACCTTGATCCTGGAATCCATCGCGGGCCTGGTGCCCATAACATCCGGGAGAATTCTCATCGGTGGCCGGGACATGACCGACCTGCCCCCTGAACGACGCGGAATCGGCATTGTCTACCAGGATCAGGCCTTGTTTCCCCACCTTAGCGTGGCTCGGAACATCCGCTATGGGCTGCGCTATTGGCCCCGAGCAGCGGACCGTGAAGAAAAAATCTCCCAGTTGATTCAACGATTGAATCTCGATCACCTGCTTGACCGGGCAATTATCAACCTGAGCGGTGGTGAGCGCCAGCGCGTGGCTCTGGCCAGAGCTTTAGTTGTGGCCCCCGAAATCCTGCTTCTCGATGAACCGCTTTCGGCGTTGGATCCGAATTTCCGCGAAGAGATCCGCTATCTACTGAAGAGCCTGCACCACGAAACCGGCATCACGGTCCTAATGGTGACCCACGACTTTGCCGAAGCCCATTTCTTGGCGACACGCACTGCGGTGATCAGCGCAGGACGGATCGAGCAGGTCGGACCGGTGGTTGAGGTTTTCAACCGGCCGATCTCGCCGTCGGTGGCCACCTTCGTTGGGATGAAAAACATCTTCGAAGCCCGCTTCGAAAATGGGATGGCCCGAGCGGGACCGCTGGCATTACCCCTTGCCGGCCCAGTCGATTCGGCCTGCCGTTTCATAACCCTAAGACCGGAAGACATTCGGATCTACAGCGCCTCAACCGGAGCGAAAGAAAATGCTTCGAACAGTTTTATCGGCTTGGTCACACGAATCGACCATCAGGGGATTTTCTGCGATGTCTGGGTACGATCCGATGGTTTGCTCTGGCAGGTCATGCTACCCACCAGCCAGCTGATGGAAAAAAACATCGCCGAAGGCTGTGAGGTAAGGCTTCAGGTGCCGCCGGAAAAGATTCATGTAATGTAATGTGAACGGGCATGAAAAGTCCTTCTGGAGGCTTATAATCCGAAACACAAGTTTAATAATCAGTCGGCCTCACAAAAAATATTTTATGTACACTTGCAAATTTTTGGCAATCCTACCCTAAAACCTTGCAAATTCTCATCTGGGAATGAATTGAACCCAAAAAGTCTTCCATCCAAGATAAAACCCGATCGATCTCTTCCGTATTGAAGCGTTCTCCATGATCGGGTTGCTGCCCCTGGAAAAGATCAGCAATTGGCTGGTCAGCTTCCGGGTCTGATCCATCGCTGTTTTTTATTTTTTACTCTTAAAGTTAAGCCGTAGTAAAGTCTATGATATATCTTTGCTGTCAAAATGGTTGATTTCGAAAGTTTATCTGCGTCATAATCCGCTTTAATTTTTGAATAAAAATTTTTCAACTGATTATAGTTTCTAATATAATTTTCTGGAGGGGGCAGCACCTTTTTTGATTTCAACCATGTTACAGGCTTCATTGGGACATCTATGAAGTCAAACAGCCGTTCTTGCATCGACTCTGGACTTGCCAAATAATCTTCATATGCAAACCCCATAAACTTATTTGATTTGCTTATATTTTCCAATATCTTATTGATTTCGAAACAAGCTAACGCATATCTCGCGAATAACCATTTGTTTATAGGAATTGCCTCGTTTTTTCGGCTTTTGAATCCTTCATACCAAGAATGCATAATTCCTGAACGTCTTGCTTTTATTAACGATCCGTATTGAGCGATAAGATCTTCACGCCTGAGCAAGATAATTTTCATATCAGACATATGTTTTGTCACAGTGTCAACCACAATGGCGGCCTCTTTTTTGGAACCTATAGCAATTTTTGCACCACAACTTAAAGTTTTTTCACAAGATCGCAACGAAGTTATGGCTTCATATATTTTTTGGAAGCTTATTGCTTTCTCTTCAGCAAAATCATCACCGAATGTAAATGTACTGACACCTTTGCTAAAAAAAGGTTGGACCTTAAGCTCATCCTTTAGCGCGCATACATTCGGATGCCCCATAAGCAACAGATGAACCAATGTCGTGCCGCTTCGCTTCATTCCGGCCACTAAATAATAATTCAATTATGTTCTCCTTTATACGACAATCCCCGCGAAAGAACGCTCATGAATCCATCAGGTTTTTAATGTGGAAATTATTTTATGAAGCCATAAAATTGAGGTTCTTTTTTATTTACCGACGGACGAATCGCTGCAGCCATATTAATTTAACTATCTATAATTATGATAATATATAATATTTTGATTACGGAACCCAATTGCAGCACCTCAAGTTTTCCAACATCCACAAAAAAACATCCTGTACGTGGATACTACATGACCTGCTCAAAAAACTCAAAGAAGAATTTGGGGAGATGGCGACCATCAGTTCATGATGGATATTGGTCCCTGAAAACATCTATCGAGGCATAGGGTGTCTGCCTTGGAAAGTCTCAGAATGGGGATGTCCTGCACATTAGGGGACAAGTCGTCGAGCTATACCTCGCGGCCTTGAGATGAGATGCTGGGGGTTAGTCTGGAATGAGATCGCGAACAGTGAACTTCGAAGTATTGTAGACGGTGAGGTGAGGCTTTAGCCTCAGGAACGTTACAGATGGACCGCAACGACCTGATCGATTAATTAATGCTTCCCCTGACTCGTACCTTGAACGAGAATCCAGCGATAGACGCGATCGTCGAACGTGTCCGAGACTTCGATCAGCGTCTTCTCGCTGCCGGTCGACGGATCGCCTGGTTGCAAGCCGAAATCGCCGGTGACTCACGACACATCGTTTTCCACCACCACATCCGTCAGTTCGTTCCGGTCATTCGGCCCGGCGGGAAACTTTTCCGATAGAATCCGGCCCACGTCGTCTACGGCCCGGCAGATACCCTCCGCCAGCTGCCCATCCCGGATCGCGAGGGCCGTCGCGGCGGCGATAGCCTGCCACCGGGTCTCGTCAACGGCGGCGTGGATGCCCCGGTCGGCAAGGATCCAGACCTTGCGCTCCAGAACGGAGACATAGATGAGAATGCCCGTCTCTTCGCGCGTCCGGTAAAGGCCTTTGCGGAAAAACTGGATTTGGGCGCCTTCCCGGACTTCTGCCGCCATTTCTTCTTCGCGGATAAAAAGCCGCTTCAGGGTGTGAACGCGCCGAATGACGGCATGACATCCCAGGAACAGGGGCGTCATGAACCCCAGGAAGATCCACATGTTCGAAGGGTCGACCCAGAACATCTCTCCCAGCACCGGCGTCAGGGCGACCGCCGCGGGGAATGAAACGACGGCTGCACCAAGCATGGCGCCCATGGGATAATCATGGCTCGCGGGAACCAGCATCACGACGATTTCACCCCGGGTTCGCCGCTCTGCCTCGCGGACGCACGCTTTAATCCGATCTCGGTCCGCTTGGGAAATGAATCGTTCCATTGTATCTTTCATGAAATCTCCATCCGCACCCGACCTACCAGCCGCCTGAAGCCCCGCCGCCCCCGAAGCCGCCACCGCCTCCCGAGAAACCGCCACCACCGCCGAACTTGCCGCCGCCGATGGAGATTCCGCCGCCGGGTGGAAAGCCCCTGTATCTTGTCCTGGGTCGTCCCCCGGGTTTGTGCGGGCCGCTGCGGCCGGCAATGCCAGCAAATACCGACAGGAGGAATCCCGCAATCAAACCGATGCAAACCAGGGCGATCAACATCAACGGTCCGGGCGAAAAAGCCGTATGGCCAAGGAAAGGCGCCAGAATACCGCCGGCCGTCGTGCCGAGGCGTCGACTCACACCACCCAGCAGAAGGACAATGACAACGAACATGAACAGAAACGGGAGGACATCGTCAATGCGGGTTCCACCAGGGGCCTTCCCGGCTTCCGCCGTAAACTCACCTCTCACCGTATCGATCATGGCCTGAACGCCGTTGGCCACCCCTTCATCGAAGCGACCGGCCTGGAATTCCGGCACGATGACGCGACGGATGATGCGCCCGGCCTGAAGATCGGTCAGGCGGCCTTCCAACCCGTAACCCACTTCGATCCGGATCTTGCGCTCGGCCCTGGCGATGAGCAGGACGGCGCCGTTGTCGCGTCCCTTCTGTCCGATGCGCCACTGTTCCGCCGTTCGTATTGAAAATTCTTCCAGTATTTCCCCTTCGAGGGACGGCACGGTGAGCACGACGATCTGTGTCGAATCCGTTTGTTCCAGGTTTTTAAGCAGCATATCGAGCCGATGCACGGTGCCCTGCGAAAGCATTCCAGCGTAATCGTTGATACGCCCCCGGAGAAGGGGCACATCCAGGGCAAGGGCCGCCTGGATCGTCAGCACCACAAGTGTCAGTGACGCTGCGAGTGCCATGCATATGCTGCGGGATGTCGTCGGTTCCGGACGCATAATTCGCAGTCCTAAAACTTCACCCTGGGAGCGCTCCTGGCGGCTTCATCGGCCTTGATATACTCTTTTCGCTCCAGATGCAGCAGGATGCTGTTGGTAAGGCTGTTGGGAAAGCTTCGGATTGTGCTGTTGAACACCTCGACGGCCTCGTTGTATCGCTGGCGGGCCACATTGATCCGATTTTCGGTTCCTTCAAGCTGATTCTGCAAGTCTTTGAAGTTCTCGTTGGCTTTGAGATCCGGGTATCTCTCAACCACCACCATCAGGCGGGAAAGCGCCGAAGACAGCTCTCCCTGGGACTGCTGGAAGCGTTGCACCGCAGCAGGATCGCTCAGCTCGTCGACAGACAACTTGACGGAAGTGGCTTTGGCGCGGGCATTGATCACCCCTTCAAGGGTTTCGCGCTCGTGAGCGGCATAACCCTTGACCGTCTCCACAAGGTTGGGGATCAGATCCGCACGTCGTTGAAGGGTCGCCTCCACGTCTCCCCACGCCTTGAAGACCTTTTCTTCCAGCTGCTGCATGGTATTGTAGCCGCAGCCGGTGAGGGCCATAGCCGTCGATAACATCATGACCAGAACAAGCGAAACGCGTTTCATGTTTGGAACTCCTCTCTTCCCTATTCTGGATCGTACGAGTTGATATATCCAAAAAAATAACACGAGTTTTTCAGAAAAGAAATAGAGAATAGCTGTGCAACCCTCAGGCAGATTGCCCCCATCATGTTCAGTTCCAGGAGGATCGCGGTCGGCTGTTTTAGGGATTTTGATTTTTTTTGTGCTCAAAAAAGTGAATCAAGAGCGACGTATGAGATAGATAAAAAAGAGTATTGACCAGATGCATCAACGTGACAAGATGGCAGGCTGAGCGACTTTAGCGTCTGTTTCCGGCATGATCTTTCGGATTTCGCTGATCATGGACTCGATGTAAAGACGCTGCTGGGGGGTCACGGCTTCATTCCTGATTTGGGCTGAAAGGATCGCCTCAGTGATCATCCGGGCTCCCGACGCCACGATGCCTAAAGCGATCTGTTCCTTGATCTTAGACGTCATAAGACACCTCCCACCGGACGATGCCCCAGGCATGGAAGCCCTTGGACAGATTCCCGGTCATCTTGTCGATGGCCGCGTCCATCTCGGCTTTCACGATTTTGAGGATGTTGACGTTCATGCTCCGGATCTTGAGGAGGGCCCTACTCCGCATAGCCGGGATGGTGATGCTGTCAAAAAAGTGGGTGCTCACGTTAGTCTCCTTTTTCATAGACGTTCAATTGATCGGTGGGCTGCTTGAAAACGCACCGATTCGACATGCGGTCATGTTTTAAATTGGACAAAATAATGGAGCGCTTATCCTTGCTGTCCCAGCGTTTTGTTTTGGCGTGATTTTTCATTATAAATCAAAAAATAGCTGAAAGCTAAATTTATTGTCAAGCATAAAAATAGCTGATAGACAATTTTTATACATTGCATTTTGTTAGCTATATGCTAATTAATAATACAAATGTTTGAATTACCTGAATATGAAGCCTTTTTGAAGGCATTACGCCAAGAGCTGGAAACAAACTGGAAGGGCAAAATCAAAGTCCTTGCAGACATGGCGGGTATCTCCACCCCTTACATCAGTGAATTGAAACACAAAAAAAAAGTCGCGTCCCTTGATACGCAGGTGGCTGTCGCCAACGCTTGCGGTTTTTCATATATCGCCTTTCTTGAACGTGGCTTCAATCTCATGAAAGCGGCTTCTCTGAATACGATTTCAGAGTCCCAAACCTATCCCTTTCAGATTGCCACGAACGGATGCCGTGACAAGGAACGCTTGGAATGTAACAAAGCCAGTTACCGGAGGATCCCTCTCTATGCGTCCGGACGCCTTGCTGCCGGATCAAACGGGGTTTATTTCGACCACCGCGAAATTCCGGAAAGAGAAATGATCATTTACCGCCCTGAGCTTGGCCACAGATTCCACCACAGGCTTGCCGCAGTCCGCGTCAGCGGCAACAGCATGGCGCCGCTCATTCCCCAAGATGCCATCGTCGTGGTCGACCTGGAGGACCGGAAATTTGTAAATCGGAAGGTTTTTTGCGTGAACATCCCCGAGGGAGATCAATGGATGGCCGCCGTGAAGCGAGTTCAGAAATGGCAGCATGGGTTTCTCCTGAATAGCGACAGTTCTGATGGAAATCCGCCGATACCCGCCGAACTGGATTGGTCTAACCTGTGCGTTGGCCGTGTAATCTGGATTTGGCGAAATGCGGAAGGAATATAAAAAGCCTTGAACCATCCATCCTTTACCACCATGACATCCCCATTTCCAATACAACCGAGGCGTGGCTGGTATGAACTTGCGGCCCCATCTCGAAGAAACGTTGCCCACGCCAGAGCTTCGCGTTCAGGCCAAACTGGCGGTAAAGGACGAATACACCTTCGACTCGTTCGTTAAGCCAAGCGTTGAATTAAATATTTTAGCGCTATATTGCCGTATGTTTTTTCACACACAAAGGGGGTGAATCGTGAGAGTTTTTCAAGTTGAAGAAGCCTGGTCGATAGAAAATGTGCGCGTAAATACGCAACCGGAACCGCAACCCCAAGCCGGCCAGGTGCGGCTCAGGATGAAGGCTTCGGCCTTGAATTACCGGGATCTTCTCGTTCCCTCGCGGGGCTACGGATCGAGAATGAAGGCCTTGCCGCTGATTATGCTGAGCGACGGCCTCGGCATCGTGGAGTCGGTGGGAGAGGGCGTGAGCAACCTCAACATCGGGGATCGGGTTTGCCCGCTTTTCTTTCAGAGCTGGATGAGTGGAGAACCGAACAAAAAAAGGCTCTCCCTGAGCCTGGGGTGTGAGCTGGACGGCACGATGGCTGAACTGATGGTGCTTCCCCAGGAGGGCGTGGCGCTTGCACCACGGCATCTGGACGACATGGAGGCGGCATCTCTTCCCTCTGCGGCGGTAACGGCTTGGCGAGCCCTGGTCACGGAAGGTCGCGTCAAACCGGGCGACAGGGTGTTGGTTCAGGGCACGGGCGGGGTCTCGCTCTTCGCTTTGCAGTTCGCGAAGCTGCTGGGGGCTTTCGTGATCGTCACCTCCTCCAGTGATGAAAAATTGGCACGGGTTCGCGGGATGGGTGCGGACGAGACCATCAACTATCGCAAGGTACCGGAGTGGGGTAAACGCGCTCGTGACATTGCGGACGGCGAGGGTGTCGACCACATCGTTGAGGTCGGCGGCCAGGTGACGCTGCCCCAATCGCTGCGCGCCGTCCGGGCCGGTGGCACGATCAGCATGATCGGCGTGCTCTCGGGCGGCGTCATGGACGTCTCACTGGGACCGATCGTGACCCGGCATGTGCGGCTCCAGGCCATCACTGTCGGCAGCAGGGATGATTTTGTGGACATGGCCACGGCGATTGCCCAACACAAGCTTCACCCAGTGATCGATCAGGTCTTTACGTTCGAGGATCTGCACGCCGCCCTGGACCGTCTGTCGAGCGGCAGGCATTTCGGCAAGATCTGCATCGCGCATTAGAGTTGCTCCTTGCATGTGACTCAACTTTCAACTTTGATAGGCCGTATCCTCCCGGCACCGCTATCCGGTCATCATCATGCAAGTCGAAAGTTGAAATCTGATTTGTTCGGGCCGGTAGGTATAACGCCTCATGCGATATGGGCATTATTCCCATATGATTGAGTAGGTGCCCCTATTTGCAAAAGCGCCTTTTTCTTCTATTGAACGATAAGAGGCGCCGACAATCGGCGGGTACGGATGCATCGATAACGACGAAATCCAAAAAAGGAGGTGGGTGATGAAGAATCTGAAGGCATCGGATGTGATGGTCAGGCCCGTGGTGGCCGCCAGGAAAAACGCCCCGGCAAGAGACGTCGCCTTTCAGTTCCTGAACGGGTTTTACAGCGGCATGCCCGTTACCAATGAAGAGGGGGGCGTCATCGGAGTCATTACGGAGTTGGATATCCTGGAAGCTGTTCTGGCCGGCAAGGAACTCGTGAAAATCACGGCCGGCGATATCATGACCCCTGATCCGATCACGGCGGACGTAAGCATGCCCTTGACCGACATTGTGAAAATCATGAAGGAAAAAAACGTCATCCGTCTGCCGGTGACGAAGAATGGAAAATTGGTGGGGATCATTGCCCGGTGCGATATCCTCACCACGCTGATCGAGCCGGAATTTGTCACCTACATGTAAGGAGGCAGTCTGTTGTTGCATCGGCTGAAGGCTATAGGGTGCTTCTTTGACGAAAGCGGCATTTATGCCCTTCAGTCTTCAGCCTCACCCCTCTCGGGGCGTGGCCGCCGTTGCCAACCCCTTCAAGGTTTCGTATTTCGGCCGATAATGGAACAACGCCAGGGTTGAAATGTTTTCGCAGCATGTCGTCATTCACGGCAATCTTCCCTGTTTTCGGCATCTTTTCTATCGCCTTTCCCAAACCCCTCTAGTCCGCCTGAAACGCTCTGACTTTTGCGACGCCGTCCTCGGGAGAAACATATCGTCGGTGAAACAGCCTCAATTTCAATGGAGAATCGAGAACAATCGAAGAACCTGATAGGCTTCGATGGAGAGAATGATCCCCCACAGCAGGATGCAGATGCCTGCCGCGGCAGCCGAGATGTCCTTGATGACCTTGACCCCTCGGCTCTCTTCGGTGGTGATGAAGTCGCACACCGCCTCGATGGCGCTGTTGAAGAGCTCCGCCTGAAGCATCATGGCCGTAGCCGCCGCCAGGAGCAGAAAATCGATCCACTTTCGAAAGAAAAAGAAGATGGAAAGGACGATGACGGACAGCATCAGCTTGTAGGTGACGCTGAAGTCGTATCGGACGGCATATTTCAGACCGGACAGGACAATCTTGATCTTCCGGAAGGGATGAAAACCGGTTTCGCCCGTACCCAGAAACTTGTTTCGCAAATCGTCCTCTCTTTCTGCGGCATGACGCCAACCAGCGGCGGGCCGTGAAATCCGGATTCCGGTGACGTTTATTCAGAACTGCGGGTCCGCCCATTTCAGCAACCGGTAGAGCGTCAGCACCCATGCCGCGCCGAGGACGGCGCCGGCGACAACGTCCGAGACGTAATGCACCTGGAGGTAGACCCGGGATAGGCCCACCAGGAGCACCGTCAGACCCAGGCATCCCCAGATCAGCAGGCCGGCGGTCGTGGAAACATGCCGGGAGAGCGCTATGGCGCACGCAAGGGCGAAGGCCGCGGCCTGGGTGGTGTGGGCGCTGGGGAAGGAGAAGTCGGAGGGCATGGACACCAGCAGATCCTGGACGTTGGGCCGCGGCCTGGCAAAGAGGCGTTTGAAGCCGTGAACCAAGATAAAGGCGCCGAGAAGCCCCCCTGAAACGAGCAGGGCATCGGCTGCTCTGCCCCTCAACCACAGGATGCCGGCAATGATCAGGGCAATGGGGAAGAGAACGAGGCCCGATCCGGCCCAGGTCGCGGTTTTGAAGAAAAGGTCCACAATCGTCTTCCTTTCCAAGACTTGGCGGAAAATACATCGGGAGAATAATACAGAAGCGGATAAAAACCAATACCCTTTTCCGCCGTGCCGCTTTCCCAACGGATTTAATGCGTTATCGGCGCCGCTTTCGTCTCGGGACGGATACGCTTTTCGGCTTGTCGGGCTTGAGCGGCGAACCCATATCGCCCTGACAGGCGCATTCGCCGCAAAGGCGGTGATTGTTTCAACCATTGGCATGCCTTATGGTATAGGTGAGGTAGATTCGGAGGCGAGTGATTCTCTTTTTCGTCTTTTTCCCGGCAAGTGGGCGTTTACCCGGTGGGATTCTGAGTTTAACGCAACAACTGCAAAGAGGCATTATGGATAAATGGATTGTATTGCTGGTGGTGGGAATATCGACGGTCTACCTGGCATGGCGCATATGGCGGACGATGACGGTGCCCCCAAAAGACGCCTGCGGGTGCGGCTGCTCAGGGTGCGGTATGGCCTCGAGTTGTGAAAAGGGCGCCGAAACGGATCGATGGCCGGAAAATGGCGACAAATCGGATCGGAAATCATAACCGGATCTTTTTCGAAGCTATACTCTCAACCCCGCCCTTCACTCTCCCGTCCGGGGGGATGAATCCTGACCAGATATCGATTCCCGCTTCGTTCGGCTCTCAGCGTCCCGGCGGTGGGGCATTTCGGTCTTCGAATTACGCCGCCGCCGGGCCGCCGACCTCGACGGCGGGGTATTCCGCGAAACGGTAGCCCATGGCCGAGAGGGCGGCCTTGCCCCGAAGGGTGAGGTCGGTGGTGAAGTTGAACTGCTCCACGGGGTCGATGGGGTAGGCCTTGAGCCGGTAGTGGGTTCCCCAGGGCTTCTCGGCCGCGATGACGTTCACGGGGCGCCTGAACTGCAGAAACGGGCTGGTATAGGCCACATCCATGAGAAGTTCTCGGGCCGCGGCCGCATCGTGCCGGGGATGGAGATAGAAGTCGGCGATGCACATCAGGTTCTGGGTACCGTCGTTGGCGTTGAAGATAAGATGGTCCCACAGCTTCAGATGCGGCACCACGACCATGGTGTCGTCGGGGGTCAGAATCTTGACGGCCCGCATGCCGATGGATTTCACTTCGCCGTAGGCCCCTTCGATTTCGACCCAGTCTCCCGGCCGATAGGGCATTTCGTAGAGAGTGACGACGCCGGCCGTCAGGCTGCTGACATAATCCTTGAGGGCGAAGCCCAGGGCGACGCCGAAGCCGGCGAAGAGCGCCAGGAGGTTTTCAACGGTGGGTTCGATGACCTGGGGAATGATGAGGCCTATCCCTGCGGCGATGATCAGAAGCCGCATCACCGGCACCAGGGCCAGCACCTGATAGCGGTAGCGGCTGGGAAGTTTCCGGGCCAGCCACGGCAGCATGCGCTGACTCAGGCCGGCCAGGAGGTAGGCGGCGATGATGATGAAGCCGATCATGAAGAAATTGGACTGCTTCAGCCTCAGGGCGATGTCGGAAACCTTATCCATGCCGTCCATGGCAACCTCCCATACCTAAAAGTGATCCGTAAGGTACCCCTCGCTCTGGAGAAACTGCCGCACCGCCGGGTACCCCGAAGCGGTGATGCGCCAGATGCCGTCCTCCTCTACCGCGGTTTCCGTTTCCCGCAACACCGACAGGGTCTGCCGGACCCGGCTGACGGATAGGGGCAGAATCTCCGCCAGGACCTCCGCTTCCAGTCCGCCGTGGAGCAGAAGGGTATGGGCCGTGAAGGCGAGATCCCGGTCCTTTTCGGACGGCAGTTTGGGCCTCGGGACCGCGTCCCACTCCGTTATCCAGACGGTGGCCGGATCCCCCGGCGGTGAGGGTCCGTTGTCGTCGTTCCCTTCATCATCGGTATTTTCCGGACCGAGCCTCAAAGCCCGCCGCCAGAGCGCCAGGGCGACGCCGGGAATGCCGCGGGAACAGGCGGCCAGGTGTTTGAGGAAACTGCTGGCCTTTGGCGTCTCGCCGCTCTCTTCATCGACGTCGTCGACGGGCGTCAGCACGTATTTCCCGTCGATGGCCTGACGAAAATTGCGTCGACGGGGACCGTCTCCGGCCGCGAGCTCCCCGAACCATCGGGCCAGGCGCTCCTGGTCAAAGGACTGTAGACTCAGCAATCCAGGCTGCCGGCCGTTCCAGATTTTCATCAGATAGGCCCAGGCCCAACTGTCGCATCCCACGAGGCCCGTACCGGCAACGCCGGCGCAAAGCATGTCGAGAAGGTGGCGAATGTTTTTCAGGGATCGGGCCCGGCGCAAATAGCAGTTTTCGAGGTGGGGCAGCACCCAGGGCGAACGGCCGTCGAATCGGTCCCGCATCCATTCTCCGCTCTCCGAGAGAAGGGTTTGGGGATCGGGGCCGTCCAGAAGGCGCCACTGAGACCGTTGGGCCCATTCCGCCATGATTTCCCTCCGCCAGGTGTAGGGCGGGGAGATCACGAAGACGACCGTATTCTCGGGCAGTTTCGGGGGAAGCCGCGAAGCGAGGGCCGCGTCAAGCGCCTCCGCGGCGGCGTCCAGACCGGGGTCGGGAGCGATGGTGCTGATCTCCGTCCAGGAGAGCTCCTCGAGCTTTTCCTTGGCCTTGACCGGGGATTCCGGAGCGGCGTCCTCGGTTTCGAAGGCTTTCCATAGGGCGCCGATACCCGAACGAATCTTCTGCTCCACCGTGTCCGAAGGCAGTGCGTATCGGTCGGGGGAGGTGTATTCCCAGATGGCCGGAGCGGCGGCGTCGCCGCCTGAATTCAATATTGCCATGATCGTCAAGCCTTGCCGGATCGGGTTATGAAAAACATGACGGGATAGACCCGTCCATCAGCCGTGGGAGAGGACCTTCCCCAGAAATTCCCGGAGACGGGGGTTTCGGGGGCGGGAAAAGAAGGCCGCCGGATCGCCTTGGGCCTGAGGGCCCGGGCCCGGGCGATGGCCACGCGCTGCTTCTGCCCCCCCCCCCCC
>Ga0068714_10004876_pt1 | contig 14643 bp, 13 predicted proteins | sample MTBNYHSulfiMetaG_FD_62988 | JGI IMG/M metagenome (GOLD analysis project Ga0068714, IMG submission 62988) | Enrichment culture microbial communities from rom New York Harbor, USA that are MTBE-degrading - MTBE-NYH (New York Harbor Sulfidogenic)... | ecosystem: Environmental > Aquatic > Marine >... | reverse complement strand
CGTACATTACCTCCAGTTGAAGTACACCGCAGTTATACACGACTGGAGGGAATTTGACCAGACTTGGATGCAAATTTGTGATTTAAATCTGGAACTATCTCAGAACAAGTTCACCCTGCCCTCTGGAAAACCTGAGTTGTTTCGAGCCGGCAACATAGCTATAATCAAGGGCCACGCAATGATTGCAGGCTTTTAGGGAAAGGATAACCGAAGCAAGGGGGAGCACCATGCCGAACGGTCAAACTGCGGAACGCCTCGACAGCCTTGAAAGCTACATGAAAGACTTGAGCTTTCAGGCGCTCAGGACGGAACGGGAAATCGCCCGCTTGAGCTCTGAGATGCGCGAATTCAAAAACGAAATGCGCGGATTCAAGAACGAGATGGTAAAATTCAAGAACGAGATGCGCGAATTCAAGAACGGCGTGCTGGAGTTCAAAACCCGGGCCGAAATAGACCGCCGCGAATCGAGCCGCAAATGGGGTGAATTGGCCAATAAAATGGGCACACTGGTTGAAGATATGGTGGCACCAAACCTGCCGACGGTGGCTCGGGAGCTATTCGGCTGCGATGAACCTGAGTCGTTTGCTGTGCGCATCAAGCGCAAGCTGGGGTCAAGAACCATGGAGCTTGATGCTCTGCTTGTTTGCAGAGGTGTAGCGCTCATCAATGAGATGAAAAGCAGGTTGAACAACCGCGACGTGGATGAGGTGATGGCCAAGCTGGAGGACTTTGACGAGCTCTTTCCCGAGTACGCCGGGCGCAGGTGCGTTGGCATCTTAGCCTCTTTGAATGTGGACGGAAGTGTTGTCCGTTACGCCACCAGCCAGAAAATCTATTGCATGGGAATGAGCGACGATACGATGCGCGTGCTCAACCCGGAATCTGAGGATTGCTGAATCGATCCACAGATTACACAGATTCACACCGATTAAAAGACGAACCGTTTGTATTGGAGAGATCTTGCTCCAAAGTTCAATAAAAGGCCGACTCTTAATCTCGTGGCTTTGAGATAGTTGAGGAGCTGAGCTTGCTCGATGCCACCGAGTTTCTCCAGAGCTTTAATTTCCACGATTACAGCACCGTAACAGATAAAATCCGGCTCGTACTTTTTCTCCAGCGACCTGCCTTTGTAGACAATCTCAATGGCGGGCCGAGCCTTGAAGGGAATCCCCTGCTCCATGAATTCTCTCCCCAGGGCTTCCTGATACACTGCCTCGAGAAACCCGAAACCGAGCTCCCTGTGCACCTCCATCGCCGCCCCGATTATCTTGAAAGTTCGCTCATCTCTCATTTTACACGTATTAAAGTCCTTATCTGTGTTAATCTGCGCAATCTGTGGATTGTTGAATGTCAACATGGTTCAAGTCGGAGACTTGAACCGACGGAGTGAGCGGCTTGAACCAAGGGAGTGAGCGATTCGAAGCAGCGCAGTGAGTTGAACCACCTGAACGACTGAGTCGGAGAAAATGAATTATTCTTTTCTATATCAAAAAATCGTAAACACTTACAGTTCCATCCCGATGCACCTGTTTCCCGGATACAGCCTGCCGCCGCTGCAGGTGTTTATGGAGGTAACCTACAAGTGCAATCTGAGCTGCGATTTTTGCCAGTTTCTTCAGACTGAAAGCCATGCTGCGTCGCCACTGCGACAACAGCGCTCTGAGCTCTCTATATTCGATTTCAAGAGGATTGTGGGAGAAGTCCCATCAACGGCAATCATCTCCTTCACCGGTGGCGAGCCTTTTGTGAAGGCCGGTTTTATGGACCTGCTCAGGTTCGCTTCAGAGCGCAACAAAACCCATATTTTTACCAACGGAACAGAGATCCATAGCCGGAATGCCGAATCCATTGTCAGCCTGGGGGCCGGAAGCGTCTTGAGCTCCGGGCTGGTTTTGGTGGGAATCAGCCTTGAGGGGTTGGAGGCGACTCACAACCGAATCACCAGGCGATCATGGGCCTATGCCAAAACCGTCGCAGGACTGAAGGCCCTCGCGCATTGCAAGGCATCTCAAAATAAGAAATACCCTCTGCTTGAGCTCAAAACGGTTATCTCGGAGAATAATGTAGCAGAGCTTTACGAGATTTACCTTCTTGCCAAAGAGAGCAAAGTTGACATTTTCAACGTGATGGCAATGAATATGTTGCCACAGGCAAGCCGAACCGGAAGATGCAGCGAGGTCTCATACTCGGAAGCTCCTCCACCGGTAAAGCCCGTTAATCTCGAAATTCTAAAGGACCAGCTCGCTAAAATTTGCAGGGACGCTTCCAAATCACAGATCCAGATAAGAACCACACCCCAGGGTTTCGATTTCGAGGCCATCATCGACCATTACAGAAACAGGAGGAGCTTAACCGATTACCGATGCTATTACCCTTGGTATGGAGCAGGCATTTCAGCCTTCGGTGATCTATTGATATGTCCCTACATTGTGACCGGAAACGTGAGAAAGAACAGTCTGAACGAACTGCTCAACAACGCCAAGGCAAGGGACTTCAGACAGAATCTGAAGAGACGAAAGATATTTCCCGGCTGCTGGGGCTGCTGTATGCTCGTTCCGCGCCACGGATGGCCAAAACATTAGAGCCTGTCTGAAAATACCGTATCCCGATAATCCCGAAGACCTTTTTGTCTCTGTCTGGTTGCGTCAGTATCTAAAGCTCTTCAGACTATCTATCACATAAAGCTGGTCCGTTTGCGTCAGATAATTATGAAATGGCAAGCGCAGCAGGCAGTCGCTAACTTTCTCAGCCACCGGAAAATCTCCTTCCCGATAACCAAAGGCGTTACCCCGCGCTGACAGGTGCAGTGGCACATAATGAAAGACGGTGATAATTCCGCGTTCTCGCAAATACGGCATCAAAGCCTGCCGTTGCTCGGGTGAGGGCATCACCAGGTAAAACATGTGATACGATTGATCGCATTCCGCAGGCACGAAAGGAAGTTGGATGTGTCGTTCTTGTGCCCATTCAAAAAGATGCTCGTAGTAAAATTCCCAGGCTTCTTTGCGCCTTTGCTGAATGAAATCCCGCGCCTCCAGCTGTGCCCATAGAAATGCAGCCAGAATATCCGAAGGAAGGTAGCTGGAGCCCAGGTCAATCCAGGTATACTTATCGACTTCCCCGCGAAAAAAGCGGCCTCGATTGGTGCCTTTTTCCCGGATGATTTCAGCTCGTTCGATGTATTGTTGCTGGTTGACGATCAAAGCGCCGCCCTCACCGCAAGTGAAATTCTTGGTTTCGTGGAAGCTTTGTGTCGCCAGGCACCCAAATGTGCCCAAGTACCTTCCTTTGTATGTGCCGAGCAGGCCATGGGCGTTGTCCTCAACCAATGCAATTCCCCTTCGCCCGGCTATCTCCCTAATCGTATCCATCTCACAGCCGACGCCTGCGTAATGCACCGCAACGATGGCTTTGGTTCGTGGAGTAATAAGCCCCTCCAGCAGCTTTTCATCAAGATTCAGGGTATCTTTTCGGATATCTGCGAAAACGGGTCTGGCCCCTCGCAGAACAAAAGCGTTGATGGTGGAAACAAAGGTGAAGGTGGGAACTATGATTTCATCGCCTGGCTCGATATCCAGCAGTAGAGCCGCCATTTCCAGCGCATGCGTGCAGGAGGTAGTAAGAAGCACCTTTGGAACGTACAAAAGCCTTTCAAGCAAGCGGGTGCATTTTCTGGTGAATTCACCGTCTCCTGAAATGTGCATGCAGTCTACCGCTTGCCGCATGTAATCGAATTCTGTTCCGACCAGGAAGCAACGGTTAAATGGAACTCGATATTTCATTGATCTCCTGCAGAGAACCCGTCAGAAATTTCAAAAAACTACAGCGAGCTTTCTTCTATATCTTCCGAATCGCCAATCCTATCCCGCTCCTGCCATAGTCATTGCCATTGTAGAGCATGTAATAATGACCTTGATGGCGAAACACAAATCCATACTCGATCATTTCCGAATCCCATCCGGAATCTGAGGCTTCAATGCCCGCCAGGTTGTCCAATCGCTCCCAGTCAAAACCATCGGAGGACTCCGCATAGCCGATTCGGTAGCGCTCTCCTCGATAGGAATACCACATTCTGTAGCTGTCGCTTTGCTCCTTTATCACGCACGGACGAGATATGGCATACTCATCTGCAGACTGAAAATCGATGCAGATCCTTCCTTCCCCTTTCCAGTTGATGCCATCCGCGGACTGGGCGCAACGAATGTGATAATAATGCTTCGGCTCTCCGCTCTCCAAAACCCATTTCGCAGCCGACAAATACCACATCCTCCAATGATCCCCTTCTTTGAGCACACACGGATTTGCCACCAGGTAAGGATCAACCATGCTCCTGCCAAGGATTGGCCCTTCAGATATCTTGTGGAAAGAAAGGCCGTCGTCATCGCTAACCGCGAGTCCGATAGAATTGACAAACGGAACACTGCTGCCGCGTGCCCAGCCCGTATAGTACATATAAACTTGACTCTGTTGGCGGAGGACCCAGGAAGTCATAGCGCCATGTTCGTCAAAGCTACCCAAAGATCCTGGTGCCAATACGGGTTGTTCCGTGATGGCAAGAGCTTCTCCCGGATTTCGCAGGTCGACTTCAAAATAGCCTATGTGGGATCGATTTGACCCGTCGCGTCCGGTAAAGTAAATGCGGTAACGGTTTCCCCCCAAAGACAAAGCACAGGGGACGGCACTGTGGCTGACGAGCCACGATGACCGACGGGGAGGCTCGAAAATCAAGCCCTGCTTCACCCATGCCATGTTGACCTCAACCTCGTTGCTGCGAAAAGCAGTAATTCAAAAGCCATAATTCAGAAATTCAAAAATCCTCGTCTCCGGCTACAGGGTTTCCCCCCCGTTACAGAGTGATCTGATCGCTTTTCTTACTGAACAAGTCGGTGCGGCGGGCGACATACACTCCCTTCTCTACGGTATTTTTCATAATTATCGCGCCGGCACCTACCACGGTCTCCCTTGCCAAATCGATCCCGTTTCTTAAAGTTGCGTTGACACCAATGAAGCAGTAGGGACCAACATTTACATGACCGGACACGACTACGTGGGATGAGATGAAACAGTGATCTTCAATGGTCGAGTCGTGCCCGATGTGATTTCCACTCCAAAGTGTCACATTGTTTCCGATTTTAACAAAGGGCTGGATGGTGTTATCCTCAAGAATGAGACAGTTTTCGCCCACCGCCTCCGAAGTGAGAAAGGTGCAGCGCGTGCTTATATAACTCACCAGACTGTAGCCCTTTTTTTTTGCGTTGAAGTACTTCTCGGCTCTAACCCTGTTCACCTTGGCATAGCTGAGAGCAATAAACATCCTATAGTCGTCCGGGGGATACTCGTCGCCGACCCGTTCAAAGTCGACCAGAGGGAGCCCCGAGAAAGTTTCCGCCTTGCGAAAAGCACTATCCACCGTAAATGCTACAACTTCGTGCTCACTGTCATTAGTGAAATAATAATTGGCAAGCCGAGCAATATCACCGGTTCCAAATACCACAATCCTCGCCATAGGTTTTCCCTTATTTTCTTACGACAACAGTGCATTCATAAAGTGGATAGTCATGCAGCAGCGCCACATGACGCGAATAGTTCTTTCTGCAGTGTTCAAACAATTTGCAGGGGTCGGCATAATACAGGTCTGCACGCATCCGGTCGGGATCGGCATAGTTCGACAAAACGTTGAAAGCAAATCCTCTCATGCTAATGCGGTTTATTTTGTTGAGCGTATCGAGCATATATCGCTCCCACACGGACACATCGAAATGCAGCTTCACGTTGAATATGCCACTGGCAAGAGTGTAGTCCGCCACCGCAAGCTTGGATTCATCGCTGCCAAAGGCACAGAATGGAAGATGGCCATGCGCTGCTCTCGCAGCCTCTATCATGGATTCCGATATGTCGAAGCCAAAATAGTCGAACTCGATACCCTGCTCCAGCAAATAAGGAATGAGCGCACCATAACCACAGCCATAGTCATTTAAGAAGAAATTTTGCCGCCCCTCAAAGAGCTTAAGAAGCTGTTCGAATCTGAGCGCTTGCGACTCTCCCGAGTTCCAGTCCACACCTTGCGGGGATGGGCCGAATTTCTTGAGCTTGCCGTTGTAGTAGGCGCTGGTCGCACTCAGCAGGGAAGCGTGTTCACAATTCTTTTTCATATATTTTTTGTACAATTGTATATGGCCATGGTTTGGTTTCTATGAAAACCTTGGAAAGATAGATTCCAACGATTCCCAAGCAGAAGATCGTTATTCCGCCGAGCAACCAGATTGAAACGATCAAAGAGGGCCACCCGGCAAGGTAAACATGAAAAAAAATGCGCCTCACCAGCAGATACATGGCCGCCGTCCCGGAGAGCAGCATAATAGCAAGCCCTAGATAAAATATGAAAACCAAAGGCAAATTGCTGAAAGAGGTAACGGCATTGACCAGAATCGAGAGCTTCTTGACAAAAGAGTAGGCCGAACCGCGCTTGGAATGCTTGCGCACGGTAACCGGCAACTGCTTGTACCCGGTGATCGCCCATAGACCCAACAGGAACAGCTCGCGATCCTTGTGCTCAATAAGACTGGCGACATATCGCCGGCTCATAAGACGAGCTACCAGGACATTGGCCGGGATCGGATGATGGGAGAGAACATTGATCAGTCGGTAAAAGGCTGCACCGCTTATTCTTTCAAAAAAAGCACCTTTTCGTTTGTCCTGAACACCATATACGACATCAGTGTTGGACGACTTAAATGCCTCGTAAAATGCGCTCAATAGCTCCGGGTCTTCTTCCAAATCACAGTCGATCAGGAAAATCAATTCGCCCCGAGCATTGGCGAGGCCGGTCATGATTGCTTTATGGTGACCAAAGTTGCGCGAAAGATCCAGTATTCTAATTTTAGGGTCGGATTCCATGAGGGATATGGCAGTTTCCAGAGAGTCATCCGGCGACCCGTCATTCACAAAAACAATCTCATAATCCTGCGTAACCTTGGGGGCTTCCCTGGATATACGTTGGTAAAATTCGCGGATGTAAGCAGAGGAGCGATAAAGGGTCGTCACAATCGAAAGCAGCATGCTAAAAACTCTTCATATAATGGGTAAAGTCAGCTCCTACGTTGAACATGAGGTCAACGATGCTGACAGCGTGCTCGAAGGGTGGATGCAATTGCTCGTACTCGGGATAGCCAGAGTAGTCCATATATGTCACCAGCATCCCTTCTTGAGCGAAAAGCTCCTCCTTGAGATATCCCTTGGCGGTAGGGCCTGAAAGATATTCCGTCGCGCCCACTTGTTTACAAAGGTTGACAAGCCTTTCCGATTTTTCCCCTGATAACTGGTATTCCATCGACCAGGATAGTTCAGTTCGAATTCCCAGCAAGTCACAGATTGCTCTAAGAAACCGATAATTAACCTGACTAAGAAATTTCTCTTCCGATCCCAAGAAGAGTTCCTCAAAAAAGTCCCGATATTCTCGAAAATATTTAGCTCTATTGTAGTTATGCTGAATCGTTTTCCAGTGCTTTGTTTTCCAGTCAAGATCGCTGATTCTTGTTTCGCGAATCGTCTGCTGATATTTTCCCTTTACATCGACCGGAATGGTGAGCCACACAGGACCCAAAGGCGTTTTGATTTTGTTTCTGTTCCGCCAATCTCTTCTCGTATATTGCATATCGTCAAACAGGATAAATTTATCGACAGAATTAACCAGGTCAAAATATCCCTTCCACGGCATGTAATTTGACTGGACAACGGCCAACTTCATACCGGTAGCTTTTCGCACGTCCTCTTCGGCCTTCCCGAAACTTTGCCGTTCGACTCGATCGATTCCCTGTGCAGGAGGTATTTTTGTCATATGTTGCTCGCGATTAACTACTTCTTTTTTTTAACGGCGCCGACGCATCTTAAGCAGAACCGGGGGAGCCGTCAAGACACCGTTTTAGCAGGTCGAAACGGGCGGGCATGGAGCCCGCCCCTACCCCGTTATTTATCCACGCCCGGTCCGGATCAATTTTCAGACAGCCTCCGATCGAGCTGCGATCCTCCTTGCGACGGCCGATAAAGGCGAATGTAATCAAATGCGGCCGACAAGCTTCTGGGGTCGTCACTGCTTTCAAATACTTTGGATGGCGAAGCAGCAGATCGGAAAACAAAATCAATCCCATTGAGTCCTTCCCTCAGAAGCTCGGAGGGAATATCAACGTTATATACTTGCCAATTATCATGGGTTAGGAGGACTCGCTCTGCGATATCGCCATTAATGTAAATCGTCGCTTCCTGTGGAGGAGAGCTCGAATAGCGGAAAGGAAGAGCTCGAAATTCCATTTTCATATTTTCAACACTTTGCAGGAAAACGGTCAAGGACGCATCCTTGCCTTCCACCCATCTGAAAGTCGTGCTGTTCTGCAAGACTTCGTTAAATGACCAGCCGTTCATCAAGTACTTGTCGAAGGCTATGTTTCCGACATCTATCAAGTCGCTGAAACGAAACATCTCTTCGGGCTGCAATTCTATAGAGCTGATGGCGATGCCTAGATTGCGCGTGTCGGCATTGTTCATAATGCGATCCGGGTAAAACGTACTATCCAAGTCGATCGACAACAAATTGTACATTTTACTCATGTTCTCTTTGGTCAGTAAGTACTTCCGGGTGAAACGGACGGGACCGGACTCGAGCCGACCAACTGATTCGCCATTAAGACTGAACTGAACTCCTACAGGCTTATCATAATACAATGGTATTTCTCCTGTGATCTTCAACACATAATCTTCGCCGGATTTGCCAATAAGTACAGTACTCTCTCTTTCCGTCCAGCGATAGACTCCACTGTCGCTCTCCTCTGCCGGATGCCAGCCTTTGAACAAAAACGGGTCCGACAATCCTCCGGTCAAAAGGAAGTCCTGATTTGCAGCCACTAACTGGTGCCTTTCAGGTCGAATGATATCTGCACTGTTCCGTGGCCTGTGGGAAAGAGTGTAATCGATCGAATCGGAATGGGGATCAAAAAAGAACGCAGGATTGGGATTTCCCGAAAAAGGAGCAAGTATCCAGAAACCCCAAGCTTCGACAGATCCTCTAAGCTTTAATTTTCTGTCTTTGAGAAAATAAGAAATCCAGGCCTCCTGGGTCGGGTCGAATGAATTGACCAGGATAAGGCTATTAGGTGGGACCACCTCCGTTAATTTGGCAAGAGAGGTCAACGAGTCACCGATCACTCTTCTGCCTGTCAAGGAATAACTAACCATAGTAACCATATTGAGACTCACAAACAGGCAGATTAAGGCAATGAGCGAATATTTGACCACCACGAATTGAAATCGAGCAAGACTCCAGCTTAAGCCGGCTGCTAATGCCACCAAAAGAACGAAAGCTCCTATTACAGCATTCTTATAAAAATGATAGGAGAAATCCATGGAATAAAAAAGGCACGCCAGTAGCAGGAAAACCGAAAGGACACTGACAAAAAAATGGTCCTTGTCGTAAAACCTGGCATAGCAGCCAATCGAGATCAGCAGGAAGAGAAAAACTGTAATACCAAGGATCGCGTAACTTAACATTGTGCCATCATGAGTCATTGAGAAATGCTGTCCAAGTCCCAGTATCTCCTCAAGATAGGGATATCGAGGAATGTTTTTGCTGAATTGTGACGTGGTCGTGACCATTTCAGCCCCGTGCAAGCAAAGAAAAATCAAAGTGAAAGGGTTTATGATTAAAGAGCCAATGGCTAGCTTGAGCCCAATACGCAAAGGGGTGGATTTGATGGGGTGCAACCTGAAGCGGAAAAAACTGTACAGCAGGTAAACCCCAACTACGTAGGGAATGAGTATCCAGTACATGGAAAGCACTCCCGCAATGAGAGCCGAATAGAAAAAGTAGTCAACTTTCGCCTCACTCTCAAAAAACGACGGGATGAATCCAATGGTTAGAACCAGATAAGCCATTCCTCCGGTCATGGGCATCTGCCCAATCATCGGCCACATAAAAAAGGAATAATTTGTGGAAACCAGCAAGGAGAGCAAGAGAGCCCATTTCCTCTGTAAACCGAAGCCTTCTCTAGCAGCGATGAATGCACTCAAGGGAAGAAACGAGGCCAGAACTGCTGACGACACCAGATACAACTTATATGGCGGAGTACCTGATATCGCCGCTAGCGCAGCCGTCAGAAAAAAAGGGCCAAAGTACTCGTGATTGCCCACGACCTCAGCCAAAAGATTGGTGACGGGTTTATTGTAGTCGACAGCAATGCTATGATCGAATGTGTTCTGGAGAAGATGGTCGGCGGGAATGGTGATAAATGCAGAGTAGCTTTCAAGTGTGGATGTCAGGCAGCCGGCTTTCAGGATAACGGTTAGCGACGGGATCAGTGCCGGCAATATAGTCAAAGCCAGAATCACGCTGTCCGCTTTGATTGTTCCTGCAACCGGAGGTGCCTTGATGAGCGAAAGGACTGAATAGCAACCGAACAGGAGAAATATTACCCGGCCGGCAATACTGGTATTTATCCCAAGTATACTGAAATAGATGGGCAGAATTGATAAAATAAGTGCCCCAATGAGGGGTGCGAGCCAATACCTGTATTGTTCATTTTGCCCCCGACAAAGAAGGGAACTGACACCAAAACCAGTGAAAAAGAGAATAGTGTAAAGGATGAGATAAAAACAAATGAGCTCAATACAAAACATGTAATTAAACATGCATACCAACTTCGTCTCTAAATAGCAGAAAGAAAAAGGGGTCGGCTGCCGAAAGTCATTGACGCAACATTTTGAAGCCCGGGCCTTGATCAACGATTCGGCCATCCTGCGGGAGTGGCGTCTCGCCGCGATGGAAGCTCGAATTGCCGAACTACCGCATCGCGACTGCAAGTCGCTCTCACAGTTTCTTTGCATGCTCTACGATAGCTGAAACGATGATCATCGCCGAAGGCCGTTATCAGACAACATCAAAAATCTCATGTCAACCAATACTGTGTAATGACGCGGGGGTTGGCCCTTTAGGGTTTGCGATCCTGGCAGGTTTTTGATAAGGTGCAGCCCGTAAAGGGCAGGAGGGTCATCAACTGGGAACGAATCAACCATGGAGGATGAAAAAATAGCCAGCAACATGGAAGGTGCCGGGAGACAGTGAACCGATCTCCGCACGAATGAAGAAAGAGGAGAAAGAAATGAACCGCGACAAATTCACCTTTGCAGTGACGCTGGTATTATTTATAAGTCTAGCGTTTGGCTGCCCATCAAAGAAGAACGAAGAAAACAAACAGCCTGCAGAGGCGACGACTAAGAGCGAGCAACTGGGAGAGAAGTCTCAAACTTCTCAGACACAGGCGCAACAAGATCCGAAGAGTGGAGAACAACCAAACAATCAGAAGCCAGGCGTGCCGCAAGAACAACCTGCGCAAACCGTGCACCCTTCTGTTGAATCGACGGTGCAGCATATGAATCCGTTGTGCAAGAAGCGATTTGAAAGGAGGGACATCGATAAGGATGGTGTTCTCACCTTTGATGAGCTGGAGAGTTTTTCAGAGGGTCTGGGTCAATCTCTAATCGACTCCAAAGACCAAGATGGAGATGGGCTATTGACACTCGATGAGGCGTGTTCGCGAACCAGGGTGAAACCTACGCAAAAACCTGCAGAGCTTCGCGATAACGATAGCAAAAACTCAGAACATGTAAAGAGTCCACAACAAGCACCCCGGCAAGTTCCCACGCAGGGACGTGGGACCGAATAGAGGCAGGCCGACAAGTATTTTCTAAGTCCCTTACTTTTGGGCAATTTGGCTGAAAATGAACTTGACACAGTGGTGTCGACAGGCTAGAAGAACAAGTTCTCGATTTGAGTCTTGTGTTTGTCAATATTAAAATTTGAATTTGGAGGTTTCAGACTTGGCAAATCATCCATCCGCCATTAAGCGGGCAAAACAAAGCGAAAAGCGCCGAATTCGTAATCGTTCGCGAAAAACCCGCATGAAAAATGTGATCAAAAACTTGGAAGAGGCGCTTTCTTCAAACTCGCCGGAGCGCGCCTCGGAAACCCTCAAGGAAGCGATATCCGTGATCGATAAAACCGCCCAGAAGGGCGTGATCCACAAGAACAAAGCTTCCCGCAAGATCTCTCGTTTGACGCATCGCGTGAATAACCTTTTGCAGGCCCAAGGGTAAATGAGACACGGGGACAGGGTGAAAGGGAGACGCGGAGAAGCTGAGCGTCCGCCCCAAAATATCCTTTCCCGGAGATCTGAAAACTCGTCTTTACCGTAGGGTGCAACCGTAGGAGCTCTCCGACGCGACGGCTAGGGTTCGCGAGTAAGCTCGCTCCTACCCCGCGAGACTTTGTGAACCATGTGCAGAGGTAAGCTCGCTCTCCAAAAAGCAACTGCAGGATGTAAACAAGATTATTGGGCTGCGAACCCTTGGAGTAATCTGCATAAGGCCAATGACCTCCTCGCAAGCGCTTCAGCAACCACGCTCTGGGGCGTGGCGGTAAGGTCAGGCCCGTTCAAGTTGGAGACCTGAGCCAACTGAGAGGCGCCACCTTCTCTTTTCAAGCAACAATTCTAATTTTAGAGGTCGGACATGCTGTAGAAGGGTGGGTGAAGCGATAGGCAACTCACCGCCAACGAAGGTCCTGGTGGGTTACGGCGCAAAAAGACGCGCCTCAAACCAGCCTACGGAAAACGATCAGCATTCAACATGAGAATTGCTGCTTTTCAAGACGGGTACTTGAACTAACTCGGGGTATGGGTAAAAATCAGTATCCTCCTGCATCTTTGAATTGCTACGTCGCCCCATCTCCGCTTCCCCGTGTCTCCCCGTATCACCCCGTCTCCGCGTCACCGCCTCACTCCTTCCCTGCCGGCTGAGAAATTCTAAGCACAAGGTTTTCCATAATCAGCTCGGGATTGGTGCCGGTCCCTTTCAGGGCAAGATCGGCTTCTCGGATAGCTGTGTGGATCTTATGAAGCTCCGTCTCTGAAAAAAGAGAAGATTCTTGAGCGTAGTTTTTGACCACAAATTGCGGGAGATGCAACCGGCGACACAGTTCTGATATGGATAGCCCGTTTGCCAGGGCATCTTTGCTCTGCCACAAGATCCTGATTTGCCTGCTCATCAGCGCGAGAATCGCGAGTGGCGGCTCGCCTGCACGAATCAGGTTTCTGAGCGAATGGACGGCCCGGCTCCTCTCGCATCGGCTCACAAAGCGAAGCAGTTCAAAAATGGAAAAGCTGCGCTGATAACTCACCGCTTCTTTCACATCGTCCAGCTCGATTGTTTCCCGGTTCCCCACATAAGTAACAAGTTTGTCCAGCTCGCTTTCCAGGCGGTATAAATCGAGACCTACTTGTTCGAGCAGTAAGGAAGCTGCCTTAAAGGACAAATTCTTGTTTTGCAGACGTGCCCTTTCCTGCAGCCACCGTGGGGCATCGCGTTCGCTCGGGGCTGCGAAGCCGACCACAATTCCGATTGAAGCAACCGCCGCTTCCAACTTCTCAAGCCCTTTTTTACCGGAAGCTGTGAGCACCAGACAAGCGCTGGGAAGCGGTTTTTCCAGATAAGAGAAGATGGCTTCCTGCTGCTGTTTCGGCCACGCATCGATGGCCTGGACCATGACCAGCCGCTTTGTGCCGAACATGGGAAGAGCCTTGAGCCTGTCCAGGATGTCAACAGCCGAATACTCCCTTGCTTGCAGCCTTTCACCATTGAAGCGCTGAGCTTTGGCTGGAACGATCCTGTCCAACAATTTCTTCCAGGCATCTTCCATTAACAAATCTGCCTCTCCTTTGAATAGATATACGGGAGCGACAGGGTCATTTTCCAGGTGGCGAAAAAATTCGCTCGATCTCATCTCCTTATTCAGAAATTCGCGAGAAAACGGTCATGGATTCTAGCAGACATTTGTTGGGCAAGGAATTCTTCGGCTCTGCGCCTGTTTTCAAATAACACCACAGGGTCGCTTGAATTCTCCGAATAGGTCCGATAGTAGGTGTAATGAGGATCCTGCCAGATGATCTTACCGGTTTGAACATCTTTACAGCGTATATCCAGGGTTATGAACAGGCGGGTTTGGATCGTCTGCTCAACCTGTCTCTGCGCGACTCGCGAAGTGTTGATATTGACGATACGTCCTTGCAGTATAGCTTCCGCTTGCTCTATCGGGACAACCTGGAGCCGGCTCCGCACTATGAACTCTCTTCGCAATGCCGAGGCAAAGAGGGCTTCCAAACCGGGCTCGGAGGTATCATTTTGGAAAACCGGGATGGCAATGCGCTGCAAGCCCGGTTTGGGGCCGGGCCCTTCTCCGGAGAAACGGTACCCGCATCCCTGCAGGAGGCAGAGGACAGAGGAGAGAAGACAGAGGACAGAGGGCAGATAACGGACGAAGGAAGACAGAAGACGGAAGGGGGCGGCTGGCAGCCGGCGCAATGCCGTTAACGGCCCGGTCGACGGTAGTGCTTGATGGTGTGGCTTAGCGCAGCTGGAAGCCGTCGGATTGAGCTCTTGCACCCCTTGCCGCACGCATAAATCCTGCCAATCCCTTGCAGTGTGCGCATTCATGTTGGCTCCTGATAACTTGATCGTATAGGAATTTCCATTTTTTGATAACGAAATCGTCATGTTGTTGCACGGTCTCCTGACCGTGCAACTTTTGTGACCGAAGGTCTC
>Ga0068714_10004871_pt1 | contig 14650 bp, 10 predicted proteins | sample MTBNYHSulfiMetaG_FD_62988 | JGI IMG/M metagenome (GOLD analysis project Ga0068714, IMG submission 62988) | Enrichment culture microbial communities from rom New York Harbor, USA that are MTBE-degrading - MTBE-NYH (New York Harbor Sulfidogenic)... | ecosystem: Environmental > Aquatic > Marine >... | reverse complement strand
GATACATAGAGTTAGGGGCTATTTTCCGTGGTGCCAGTTTGTAACCTTTGCCAGGTGGGGAATCTTTGGCGTTCTTCACCCTGCGGGCGAGCCGATTTAGCCGCATCTGCTGCCTTGCGGGACACTCGGCATAGGGAAACTATAGCCTCGTGTCCCGCGCCTTGCATCTGCGGCCAACTCGACTCGTGAAATATCCGGGCTATCCCTCCGCTCCCCTCGGTGGGTGACCGGACCGGCCCTGGCTGGTAAACTCAACTGGTCCCTTGGGACTAGTCCGCCCCGAAAGGGACGGCCGCCGGTCCCGGACAGCGGTGCTAATCCTCGGCGGGAGGTGGGGGGGTGTTCCCTCGACTGATGGGGACAAGGTTTTCCGTCATCAGGGGCAGGCTGGGCCTGGGGCTGGTCATGGGGTTGATCCTTCTGGCCGGCCTTTTCCCCCCGACATCCCCGGCCCGGGCGGCGGAGCTTTTCTTCCGGGTCATGGCCGCCACCTACCAGGGGGGCCAACTGACCCGGGCCGCCGCCGGGACGATGGCCGTCTCCACGGCCGAGGGTCTCTTCTCCCAGGGGGTTGTCAGCCCCGGGGGTCGGCTGGAGTTCACCGTCCCCGTGGACCGGACCTCCCGCTGGGTCTTGAGCCTGCCCGGGTTCGCCGACCGCCATTTTCGGGCCCAGTGGGAGGAGGGCTTCCTGCTCCTGTTCGATGAGGACAACCAGGACGCCGGGGTGCCCTACTTCCAGGGCCTGGACGGCAGTTACGCCCTGGAGTACTACTGGGAGCGGGTTCTCCTCTCCAACCTGGCCGGCGAGCTGGCCCCGATCATGGGCCGGCCCTCCCGGGACGTGAGGATCAGGCCGGAGATCCTCCTCCCCCAGCAGAGCTCCTGCCCCGGGGCGGAGACGGCCAAGGTGGCCAGCCTTTCGGTCAGCCACGACGTGGCCGTGGCCGAGGGGTTCGCCTACCTGGCCGACGGCTCGGCGGGGCTTCGGATCATCAACATCGACGACAAGTTCAACCCCCGGGAGGTGGCCGTGGTTCCGCCCCTGGAGGGGGAGGAGCTCTCCCAGGCCTTCGGGGTCTTTGTCCAGGAGGGGCTGGTCTTTCTGGCCGACTTCGGCGGGGGACTCCGGATCATCGACGCCAGGGCCAAGTCCGAGGTCAGGGAGCTGGGCCGGGTCCCCACCCGGGACGTGAGCTACAACGTCTATGTCCAGGATGAGACGGCCTACCTGGCCGACGCCTCGGGCGGGGGCTTGAGGATCATCGACGTCAGCGACCCCACCGCCCCCAGGGAGGTCGGCCGGCTCCCCTCGGCCGGTGACAGCCGGGACGTCTTCGTCCTGGGCAAGACGGCCTATCTGGCCGACGGCCCGGGGGGGCTGAGGATCGTGGATGTCAGGGATCCGTCCAGCCCCCGGGAGGTCGGGGTTCTGCCGGCCAGGGACCTTACCAGGGGGGTCAACGGGGTCCGGGTCGCGGGGACCACGGCCTATCTGACCGAGGGCGAGGGGGGCCTGAGGATCGCCGACGTCTCCGACCCGGCTCGACCCCGGGAGCTGGGCTCGCTGGCCAGCGGGGATATCAGCTTCGGCCTCTTTGTCCAGGACCAGGTGGTCCTCCTGGCCGACAACTCGGCCGGCTTGAGGATCATCGACGCCGGCGATCCTACGGCCCCGGTGGAGCTGGGCCGGATCGAGACCCAGGACCGGACCAGGGGGGTCTTCTACGCCGGGGGCTACGCCTACCTGGCCGACTGGGAGGCCGGCTTGAGGCTGGTCAGCGTGGCCGGCTGCGCCCTGAGCCTGGACCCCAGCCTCCCCCCGCCGGGCGGGGCCTACGGTCATTTCGGCGGCGGCGGGAACATCATTCTCCTGGAGACCCTCCTGGCCGGGCCGGCGGCCCTTCCCAGCGATCTGGTCTTCCCCCTGGTCATGGGGCTCGACCCCGGGCCGGCCCCGGGGCTGGCCCCCTTCCGGTCCGGGATACCTTTCTTCGGCCTGGCCTGGACCGCCCCTTCGGGAGCCCGGGAGGAGTGGCTCCTGCCCATCAACAACCAGGGGGTCCTGACCAACGGCGCCCCCTGGGAGACCTCCCTTCAGGGTCTCCAGACCAGGGAGGGGGTGGTCGACCTGGTCTACTTCCACTGGCTTCCGCCGGCCCCCTTCCTGGCCGGGTTAAGCCCCGGGGTTCACCGGCTGGAGTACTTCTTCCAGGACCTGGACGGGAACCGGTCCAACCCCAAGCATCAGCTCCTGATGGTGGATTGAACCTCCCCGGACCTCCAAGAGCCGAGGAGGCCGGCGGGTTCGGGCGGACCGATCGGCGTTCCTGATCCCGATAAATTTCATGTTGTTATTAACAAACCGAATTGGCCCTCCCCCAATGCCTGCCCAGGGACATGTTCCGGGCTGCGGAGGGAAAGCCGGTGTCAAGCAAATGGATGGTCAAGGTCGTTTCAAGTTTTAAGATTGGCCTCCAACTGCCCGGAGGCTTTTGGCCGGAGATTCCAGCGTACCTCAGGATGTAGTTTTCCCGGACTTTGGTCAAGTCCTATGGTGGGGGTAGAATTTGGGTTGGGGAGGCGTGTCTGGTTTTGGTAGGTTTGGCCTTGGTAAACTGGCCAGTTTAAGGCTAATGCAGAATGGCGATCCTCCCCCGGACGTAAGAAAACCGAGTCAAGATGGAAGGGCAACTTATCGTAAACATTCTCGAATAGTTACATTTTCAATCCAATTCCGATCTTATAAATCGTGGCATCCTTAAATAGTGGTGCATCTTGTCCCCAAGTAACGGAAAAGTCAAACGAAAATATTTTATTGTCGTCTAATTTGAAGGAAGCGATCAATTCATGAAAACCGTATCTCTCATCGATTTCATCTATTGGATGTCGCAAGGTATAGGCATAAGAGACATCAAATCGGTCATAAAGCATTAAACCTGTTTTCAACCTGTAGCGGACGAATGTTTGGTCTAAAAGCTCGGTCTTGGTCTCCTCCTGATCGCTTTGGTCGGATTCACTCTCCGGGTCCTGATCGGGCTCGTTGGTCACGGAGTTAATTTCCAGGGCAAGGTTCGGTAAAATGTATAAATTAACTCTTCCATCAGAAGTTAAGTAGTTAGTAGGCGAGGTGGATATCCCCTTAAAGGATAAATAGGGCTCCCACTCGATTGTCCCGCCGATACGCTGGTAATTTTTTTCCCATTCAAACTCATAAGATGGGCCAATCTTGAAGTGGCTTGCTTTTAACAATCCACCGGTATTGTGTATATATAATGCGTCGATTAGCAAGTGGAATACCTGATGGTTTATCTCATCGTCACCTGTTCCAATTTTCTCTATATCGACCCCAAAAGCGGGAGTTATAACCCTTCTGTTCCAGGCAGTCAGGGACGGCCGATATGAATCGAGTCTGAGCGCAAAATCAACATCAATTAAATCGTCCTTTCCGGTTTTCCTGGTCCAGCTGAATGTTCCTGGCTCGGCATCTGCTCCTGCCTGTTTGAATTCCTTTATGAATCTGAAAGAATAGGCTGGTTTCTCCCAATCTATCTCATAAGTGTCATTTTTTTCATCATAAACTGTTTCGGTTAGGATAAAGCCCACACCTTCAAAAAATTGCGATTTAAATATTTTTTTCCTTTCTTTTTTCTCCTTTTCCTTCAATATTTTATAATAATTATCTTCCAATTGTTTATTTATTCCATATTTGCTTACATCTTTAATGTCTATCTCATCATTTTTATTCCATAATCCTCCAAATGGATATTTTGTTTTTATATTATAAATATATTTTTTAAGGTTATTTATTAATAGTCTTAGTGAAATATTGTTATAATCAAAATAAGCTTTAGTTAATTCGTTCCAACCAACCAGCATGCCCTCAGGGTCTTCACTATCTTTTTTATTTTTTTGAGCTAATTTAAAAAAATCATTTGGGAAGGTAAAATAATCGAATTCTTTTTTAAATTCTAAATAATCTAATTTTCCGTTAAGATCAACATCCAAATCACAGAACATTTCAAACAATATAAAACAAGCAAATTCATCTTGATCTATTTTATTATTATAGTCTTTGTCGAATTTTACAAGACTCTCCATTCTTTTATTTGGTTGACGGGGCCTCTCTTTTATTGATTTTATTTTATTAAGATATATTGATAATTTATTAATATCCAATGTTGTTTTGTTCATAAAGCCGGCTAAATTTTTATGAATTTTTAATTGTAAATCAATTGCTGCTGCCCACCATAGTTTTTTATTATTATATATATCATTTTCATCAAGTATTGACTTTTCATATTTATTAAATTCGATCATTGAATTTTGATAAGGGGTAATTTTATTATTATCTGTCGTATAATTTATAATTTGTGGGCATAACAATGCAACAAAAAATTCATCAGCGTTTACACCTCCTTTTTTGTCTTTATCTATCCTCTTTAAAGAATTTTGCTTTACATATGTTTCAAACTCTTCTAGAGAAAGACGATTGTCAGGGCCGGCATAGCTATTTATAATTTTAATTGCATCATTAGATATTTTAATGACAGATATATTATCGACATTTTTTAATCTTTCCTGAAAGAAATCAACATTAACACAATTAGAACAGGCAAAACATTCACTAATCTGGATAATAAATAATATGGCAAATGCAAAAGATCTAAAATAATACGTATTCACTTATTACCCCCTAAGAGATTAATTGAAAATATGATAATAAATTCTTTAATGACACCTTAAGAATCTAAAATATGTTTATTTTTTTCTTTTATAAATGTAATAATTAATAATACTATAAATGATTCACATACGTCTTCACCGTTGATATAATTTTTGTCTTTAATAATGGCCAACAAATTATTGATTACGCTTATTATTTCTTTCTTCTCGTCTTCGACACCTGGCAATAAAACAGTCAGGTGATCAACGATTATCATTACTAGATATTTTATCTCTGTTTTTGTTCGAAAAGGAAGAAGCTCTCTTATAAATACTTCCCTATAATCGTGCCAATCTTTATATTCGGCAATGGCGGCAGCAATATTTGTTCTTGCGGTACGCCAAGCTTTAAAGTTCAAAGTTTCATCTGCTGCCCTGGCAATGCCCCCAAATGTTTTAGCGTTTAACTGAGCACCCTTTAACATGTCAAAAATAAGCCAGTCGTTCACATAGTCAGGACCTAAAATAATTTTTCCGGTCTCATAGATACTTCTCTTAATTTCCATAATAGAGAGTTCAGTCGGGTCATATGCTGCTTCAGGAGTAATATTGGACTCCGATAGCATCTTACTCAAAAGTTCAAATAAAATGGAATCAATTAGATATTTATCTATAATTCTTGACGGCATCTCAAAGTCCTCCTCGGCTCAAATAAAAATAAATTTAAACCAATCAATACCATCTGTCAATAAAAAAATAATAGAAATCAAATATTATACTGCCTGGTCTAAAGATAAGGCAAATATTTATTGACCATAATATTCAATAATAAGGCTATTATATTGTCTCTGGCTAACGAGCCGCCAAAGATGACGACAGGCAACCTGAAAAAATGATCAATAAGATAGAGAAAAACCCGCAAGGAAAATTATGTCTTAGCTGTCCCTGATGGCATAACATCCAGTCCAGCCCCGGCCCGGGCGGCCATGCTTTTCTTCTTATTCAAGAAATGTAGATACCAGAGCTAAGGAACGACCAAAGCTCATGCTTAGAAGATTACAGCGTCCACCCACAATGGCTTTTCTAATAAAGAGCGATCAGCACAGGCGACCAGCAGCATTTAGCCATTCCTACGAAACAAACTCCCCGCAGGGTTCCAGGCCTGCCCGGGCTCATTGACCACCATTTTCATTTCACTCAGAGGAAGGGTTCCTTTTCGATTGGAAAAACGAAGACACAGGAATGCTCTGATAGGAGAGTTTAGGGAAGGGCGGGCGTTAGAACCGGCCTGGATTGGCGAACATGCCTCCTCTGACCGATCCTGACTCCCGGTCCGGTGGGGTTCCATGTTAAGATCAGGAATCCCGATCAGCCCCACTTGGAGGGGTCCGGCCAGGGCCTTGGCCCGGGGTGGCCGGGTTTGTATTAAGGAAAGAGAGGAACCACGAAAAGATGAGCCGGGTAACCCTCCCCTTCGGCGGCCGGGAGCTTTCCCTGGAGATCCCCTCCGGGAACCTGATCGAGGTCTTGAGCCCCCATCCGGCCCACCCCCTGGAGAACCTGGAGGCGGAGATCGAGGCCGCCCTGGACCGGCCCCTGGGCCAGCCCCCCCTGGAGGAGTGGGTCAAACCCAAGGACCGGGTCCTGATCGTCTCCGACGATAACACCCGGCTGACCCCGGCCCACAAGATCATCCCCCCCCTCCTGGCCCGCCTCAACCGGGCCGGGGTGGCCGATGATCGAATCTCCTGCCTCATGGCCCTGGGGACCCACCGCTACATGACCGAGGAGGAGATGAGGGCCAAGGTCGGGGCCGAGGTTTACGGCCGGATCAGGGTCTTCAACCACCTCTGGCGGGAGGAGAAGGAGCTGGTGGACCTGGGCCGCTCCAGCCAGGGGACCCCCCTGGTGGTCAACCGGGCCGTCCGGGAGGCCGAGGTGATCATCGGCCTGGGGGCGGTGGTGCCCCACCACATCCCCGGCTTCTCCGGCTCCTCCAAGATCATCCAGCCCGGGATCTGCGGGCCCGGGACCACGGCCGAGACCCATCTCCTCTCCACCCAGGCCGGGGGGGACAGCTTCCTGGGGATCGAGGACAACCCGGTCCGCCGGGAGATGGACGACATGGCCGAGCTGTGCCGGATGAGGACCATCTTCAACGTGGTCATGAGCTCCGAGGGCGGGGTGGTGGGCCTCTTTTTCGGGGAGCTTAAAATCGTCTTCGAGGAGGCGGTCAAGCTGGCCCGCCGGATCTACGGGGTGGACTTTCACCACCCCCCGGATATCGTCCTGACCAACGCCTATCCCTGCGAGCTGGACTTCTGGCAGTCCCACAAGGCCCAGTACCCGGCCCAGAGGATGGTCAAGCCCGGGGGGACGATCATCATCTCCACCCCGGCCCCGGAGGGGGTCAGCCCGGTCCATACCGAGCTCCTGGAGTTCACCTCCTGGCCCTCGGCCGAGATCAAGGCCGCCTTTCGTCGGGGCGAGCTGAAGAACGGGGTGGCCACCGCCCTGGCCGTGGCCTGGGCCATGGTCCGGGAAAAGGCCTCGGTGATCACCTTCTCCCCCGGCATTCCCCTGAAGGACAAGGCCGCCCTGGGCCATTGCCACGCCGAGAACCTGGAGGAGGCTTTGGCCATGGCCTTTGAGGAGCAGGGGACCGGGGCCGGGGTGACCGTCCTGACCCACGCCCCGGACATGCTCCCCCTCAAGGCTTTCTGATTTGCTCAAGCTGGCTGTCATCGCCGACGACCTGACCGGGGCGGCCGACACCGGGATCCAGTTCCGGCGGGTCTTTCAGACGGTCCACCTGGTCCCGGACCAAGGCCTGGAAGGCCCGGGCTCGTCGCCCGGGACCGAGGCGGTCTCGGTCTTCACCGACTCCCGGGCCATTGAGCCCGCTCAGGCTGCGGCCAAGGTCGGCCGTCTGGCCCGGCGGCTGGCCGCGTTCAAGCCCGAGCTGGTCTACAAGAAGATCGACTCCTGCCTGAGGGGCAACATCGGCCCCGAGGCCGACGCCATCATCGAGGCCCTGGGGCTGGAGATGAGCCTCATCGCCCCGGCCCTGCCCCGCCAGGGCCGGACCACGGTCGGCGGGATCCACTTGGTCCAGGGCCGGCCGGTGGCCGAGACCGAGGTCGGCCGGGACCCGGTCAGCCCGGTGGCCGAGTCCCGCCTCCGGGAGCTCATCGCCTCCCAAAGCCCCCTTCCCACGGCCCACCTGAGCCTGGACCTGCTCCGCTCCGGCCCCGGGCCCCTGGCCGAGGCGGTGGGCCGGCTTAGACAACAGGGCTTCCGCCACCTGACCTGCGACGCCCGGACTCAAGCCGACCTGGACCTGGTGGCCGGCCTGGCCCTGGATGACTTCCCCAAGGCCCTCCTGGTGGGCTCGGCCGGGCTGGCCGAGAGCGTGGGACGGCGGCTGGCCGGGCCGGAGGCGGCCGTCCCGGACCCCCTGGCCGCGCCGATATCCCTAGCCCCTCGGGGAAGCCACCTCTTGGTCTGCGGCTCGGCCTCCCTCCGGGCCAAGGAGCAGGTGGGGGCCCTGGCCGCCGGAGGGGGCTATGAGGTCTACACCTTTCCCGCGGAGGTCCTGGCCCGGCTGGAAGGGTCCCCTGAGCTCCAGGAGCTCGCCGGCAGGCCGGCCGGGGACCTGGCCGGCCGGGGGGTGGTTCTCAAGATCCTCCGTCCCGGGGAGGGGGGGCCGGGGGCCGTCCGGGAGGTTCCGCCGGACCGGGTCGTGGCCGGCCTGGCCCGGCTGGCGGCCGGGGTGATGGCACTGCGGCGGCCGGCCAGCCTCTACCTTTCCGGCGGGGACACGGCCACGGCCGTCCTGGCCGAGCTCAAGGCGGCCGGGCTCCGCCTGGAGGCCGAGGTCCGGCCGGGGCTGGTGGTGGGGACCGTCCTGGGCGGCGCCTTCGACGGCCTCCCGGCGGCCTGCAAGCCGGGCTCCTTCGGCGGGCCGGAGTACCTCCTCGACCTGGATCGATACTGGTCCAAGATGACCAAGGAGAGATAGCAAGATGAATAAGGAAATAAACTCTGATCAAAGACCGATCCTCGGCCTGACCATGGGCGATCCGGCCGGGATCGGCCCGGAAATCGTTTTAAAGGCTTTGAGCCTGCCCGAGATCTATGACCTCTGCCGGCCCCTGGTGGTGGGTGATTTGGGGGTTTTTCGCCGGGAGCTGGCCACCCTGGAGCTGGACCTCAAGCTCAACCCGGTCCCCGGGCCCGGCCCGGCCCTCTTCACCCCCGGAACGGTGGACCTCCTGGACCTGGCCAACCTGGCCCCGGCGGAGCACCGCTACAAGGAGGCCACCGCGGCCCAGGGCCGGGCCTCCTTCGAGTACGTGGCCAAGGTCATCGAGCTGGCCTTGGCCGGGGAGATCCAGGGCACGGTCACCGCCCCCATCACCAAGGCGGCCATCAACGCGGCCGGGTTCCACTACGCCGGCCACACCGAGATCTACGCCGACCTGACCAAGACCAGGGACTACGCCATGATGCTGGCCGAGGGCGGGTTCAGGGTGGTCCACGTCTCCACCCACGTCTCACTTAGGCAGGCCTGCGACCGGGTCAAGAAGGAGCGGGTGGGCCGGGTCATCGACCTGACCGCGGAGGCCCTTGGGCGGCTGGGGCTCGAGAAGCCCCGGATCGGGGTGGCCGGGCTCAACCCCCACTGCGGGGAAGGGGGGCTGTTCGGCACCGAGGACCAGGAGGAGGTCGCCCCGGCGGTGGAGGCGGCCCGATCAAAAGGGCTCCAGGTGGAGGGGCCCATCCCGGCCGACACCGTCTTCAGCAAGATGAAGGGCGGGATGTACGACGCGGTGGTGGTCATGTACCACGACCAGGGCCACATCCCCACCAAGCTGGTGGGCTTTGTCTACGACGATAAGACCGGGACCTGGGGCGCCATGGCCGGGGTCAACGTCACCCTGGGGCTGCCCATCGTCCGGACCTCGGTGGACCACGGCACGGCCTACGGCAAGGCCGGCGAGGGCCGGGCCAACCCCCAGTCGATGATCGAGGCGGTCAAGCTGGCCGCCCTCCTGGCCCGGGGCAGGTAGGGGTTAACTACAGCCGCTGGCCGCAGGCCGGGCAGAAGGAGAACTCCGGCTCAACCTTCCGGCCGCAGGAAGGACAGGTCGCCGGCCGGCCGGGGCGGGGCCTGGGGGTCGCGGTCCTCCTGGACGGGTCGAAGACCCCCCCGCAGCGGTCGCACTCCAGAAAGGGCCGGCCCCTCTTGACCGGGAAAAGGGGGATGAAAAAGAGGCTCAGGTAGCTGTCGATCCGCCTCAACCGGGCCGAGACCAGGCCGCACTCCGGGCAGGCCCGGGGGTTGTCCTCGACCTGGATTTTTTTGGGCTGGAGGCCGCCGATGAAGATGAAGGCGCCACCTCCTTAAACCAAGTTGCTCTTTCAAGGCAACTTGGTATGCGCGCCTTAGTTAAGCGCGCCGAGCTCGTAAGAGCTCGTGAGGCCGGCAAAACCACGCTTTTGCCGGCCGGCAGCTACAAAGGCATCTGTTGCCTTTGATTGCGGTACCTATATTATGACGCCCGGTTCCGGGTTCATCTCCGCCAAGGGCATTGTCAGGCCCAGAGTGTGGTCAGTCAAGCCCAGGGGACTGCTCCACCGGCTTGATTCTGGTCGATTGAGGCCGGACCCGCGACTTGGCGGGGAGAATCAACCCAGGTGCCGGCTCAGCACCTCGCCCCAGGTCAGGAGCAGCTCGTCGATCATATACCGGGCCACCAGCTGCAGCCCCAAGGGGAGCCCGTTGGCCGCTGCCCCGGAGGGCACGGTCAGGGTCGGCAGGCCGGCGTGGGTCCAGACCAGGTTCATGGCCGGGTCTCCGGTGGACCCGATCCCCTGGGGGGCCGGGCCAATGGTGGAGGGGCAGACCCAGAGGTCGATGCCGCTGCGGACCATCAGCCGGTCCAGCTCCTCCCTGAGGGCCTGGCGGCCCTTGCGGGCCTCGATGAGGGTCTCGATGTTGATCTTGTGCCCCTCCCGGATCAGCTCGGTGGTCACCGGCCGGTAGAGGGACTCGTACTTCTCGAACCAGCCGGCATGGATCTGGGCCATGTCCCCGGCGCACATGAGGCGGTGATTGCGGACTATCTGGGCCAGGTTGTCAAAGGCCCTGATGGACCTGACGGTCCACCCGGCCGACCGGAACCGCTCCAGGGACGCCCGGAACCTCTCCAGGGTCTCGGGCTCGGCCTGCTCCAGAAAGGGCCCCTCGGGCACCCCCAGGACCGGAAGCCGGCCCTCCGCGGCCTCCTCCTCCGGCCGCCAGCCCTGGCAGAGGATAGGCGCGGCCAGCCTCATCCCCTCCACGTCCTGGGTGAACATCCCCACGTGGTCCAGGGACTGGCTGATGACCACTAGGCCGTCGATCCCGATCCGGCCGAAGCTGGGCTTGAAGCCCACGATCCCGCAGAACGAGGCCGGGCGGATGACCGAGCCGATGGTCTGGCTGCCTATGGCCAGGGGGCAGTATCCGGCCGCCACCGAGGCGGCCGAGCCGCTGGAGGAGCCGCCCGGGGTGTGGTTGGTGTTGTGGGGGTTGCGGGTCGGCCCGGGCTCGAAGTAGGCGAACTCGGTGGTCACGGTCTTGCCCAGGACCAGCCCGCCGGCGTTCCTAAGGGCGGAGACGCTGCTGGCCTCGGGGCCGGTGAAGAGCTCGTGGGGCAGGCGGGAGCCGGCCCGGGTGGGCAGGCCGTTGACCCTGAAGATGTCCTTGATCCCCAGCAGCACCCCGTAGAGGGGCGGCCGGACGGCCGGGTCGGGGTAGAGGGACTTGAGCTCCCGGGCCTGGACAAGAAGCCTCTGGCGGCGGTCCGGTTCCGGGATGAGGGCCTGAATCCTGGGCTCCAGCTCCTCGACCCGGTCGCAGGTCCGGTTGATGTACTCCTCCAGATCGAGCCGGTTCAGCCTCAGCTCCGCGGCCAGTTCTCTCAAGGGTGCCCGTTGGATCATTTCTTTCAACCCACGCCCAAGTACTTGTTCATCAGGCCGCTGTCCCGGGTCAGGTCCTCCAGCTTCCCGGAGAAGGCCATCTCCCCCTGGTCGAGAACGTAGACCCGGTCGGTCACCTCGGCCGCCCAATGGAAGTTCTGCTCCACCAGGAGGATGCTCAACCCCTCCGCTTTCAGCTCCCCGATCATCCCCAGGATGGCCTTGACGATGAGCGGGGCCAGCCCCTGGGAGGGCTCGTCCAGGAGGATCAGCTCCGGTCCGCTCATCAGGGCCCGGGCGATGGCCAGCATCTGCTGCTCGCCTCCGCTCAAGTGCCCTCCCCGGCGGTCCTTGATCCCTTCCAGGGCCGGGAAACGGCGGAAGACGTCGCCCACCGTCCAGGGCGAGCCGCGGCGGTGGGCGATGGTCAGGTTCTCCATGGTCGACAGGAGGCTGAAGATATCCCTGGTCTCCGGGACGTAGGCGATGCCTTCCTTGCAGATGGTGTAGGGCTTCTGCCCGGCCAGGTCCTTGCCCTTGAGGGCCACCCGGCCCCTGGCCGGTGGGACCAGGCCCATGATCGACTTCAGAGTGGTTGTCTTCCCGGCCCCGTTGCGGCCCAGGATGGTCACCAGCTCCCCTTTCTCCACCTTACAGGAGATGCCCTTCAAAATGTGGCTCAAGCCGTAGTAGGAGTGGAGCCCTTCAACTTCCAGGAGCATGATCAAATCCCCAGGTAGGCCTGCTTGACCTGGTCGTTGGCCCTGATCTCCTCCGGGCTGCCCCGGGCGATCAGCTGGCCGAAGTACATGACCGAGATGACGTCGGAGATGGACATGACGATATCCATGTTGTGCTCGATCATGATCACCGTGTACTCCTTTTTCAGCTCGGTGATCAAGTCCATCATCTTGGGGATCTCCTCCCGGGCCATGCCCGAGGTGGGCTCGTCCAGGAGGAGAAGGCTGGGGGAGAGGGCCAGGGCGATGGCGATCTCCAACAGCCGTTGCTCGTGGTGGGGCAGCTCGGTGGCCGGCCGGTCCCGGCTCTCGCTTAGGCCCACCCGGTCGATGACCTCCTCGATGGCCGCCCGGACCTTCTTCTGCCCCCCGGCCCGGCGGATCAGCCGGCGGGGCGAGCGCCGGACCGAAAAGGCGGCCAGCCAGATGTTCTCAAAGGTGGTCAGGCGGGGAAAGAGATTGGTTTTTTGAAAGGAGAGGCCGATCCCCTTCCGGGCCACGACGTGGGCCGGCAGGGCGGTCAGATCCTGTCCTTGAAAGACCACCTTCCCCGAGGTGGCCTCTATCTCCCCGGAGATGAGCCTCAGGAGGGTCGTCTTGCCTGCGCCGTTGGGGCCGATGATGGCGTGAAGGGTCCCTCCCTGGACAGTCAGGTCCACCTCGTGGACCGCGGTCATGGCCCCGAAGTTCTTGGTCAGCCGCTGGGTTTCCAGGATGTTCATCATCCGGCCCTCTTTTTGTTGCCCGCCCAGCGGATGGCCTTCTGGCCCGCCTCCAGCAGGCCGCCGCTAAAGAACATGATCACGATCACGAAAACGCAGCCGAAGATGAGCGGCCACCTGGCCCAGATGGGGCTGATCAGCTCGGACAGCCAGATGAACAGCCCGGCCCCCAGGACCGGGCCATAGAGGTTGCCGATTCCGCCGACCACGGTCATGAAGACCACGTTGCCGGAGGTCATCCAGGCGATCAGGTCCAAGGGCACCTGGCGGAAGAGGAGGGCATACTGGGCCCCGGCCACCCCGGAGAAGAAGCCGGCCACGACAAAGCAGATCCAGAGGTAGTTGCGGACGTTGTAGCCGATGGCGGCCATCCGCCCCTCGTTCTCCCGGATGCCCACCAGGATCCGGCCCAGGGGGGTATTGACGAAGTACTGGAGCAGCCCGAAGCAGAGGAGGAAGATCCCCCCGGAGAAGTAGTAGTAGCTGGTCGCCGAGCTGAGATCCAGGACCGTCAGGCCGCCGATGGTCAGGTCGGGCCGGGACAGGCCGATCAACCCGTCCTCCCCGCCGGTCAGGGAGGTCCACTGGTAGGCGATGTAGTAGATCATCACGTTGAAGGCGAAAGTGAGCATGACAAAGTAGATGGCCCGCCGCTGGATGCAGAAGTAGCCCAGGACCACGGCGGTCAGCCCGGCCGAGAAGGCCCCGGCCAGGAGAAGGGGGATCAGGGGCCAGCCCAAGTGGAGGGCCAGCAGGCCGGCGGTGTATCCGCCCAGGCCCATGAAGGTGGCCTGGCCGAAGCTTAGGAGGCCGGAGTAGCCCAGGAGGAGGTTGAAGGAGCAGGCCATCAGGGCGAAGATCCAGATCTCGGTGGCCACCGCGTGAGGGATGAACAGCGGCAGGAGCAGGACCGCCAGGACCATGATCCAGAAGGAAAGATGACGTCTGACCATGCTTGGGCCTCCCCGGACCTGCCGTCAGCGAATCCCGAAAAAACCCTGGGGCCGGACGATGAGCCCGATGGCCATGACCGCGAAGACGCTGACCATGGAGGCCGAGGGCCAGACCAGGACGATCAGGCTCTGGACCACCCCCACCAGAAGCCCGGCCAGGAGGGCTCCGGGCAGGGAGCCCATTCCGCCGAGGACGGTGACCACGAAGGAGATCAAAAGAACGTCCACGCCCATGGCCGGATAAGCCCCCCGGATGGGGGTCACCAGGGCCCCCCCCAGCCCGGCCAGAAAGGCCCCCAGGCCGAAGGTCAGGGTAAAGAGCAGGTAGATGTTGATCCCCAGGGCGCTGACCATCTCCTTGTTCTCGATGCCGGCCCGGATGATGGCCCCATACTTGGTCTTCTCCAGGAAGAGCCACATCAGAAAGACGATCAGGCCCGCGGCCACGACCACGAAGAAGCGGTAGACCGGGAAACCCACCACCCCCAGGTCCACCGTCCCGGACAGGGAGCCGGGCGGGTTGATGCTCTTGCCGATGGGCCCCCAGATGATGATGATCAGCTCGGTGATGATCAGGGAGAAGCCGAACAGGACCAGCAGGC
>Ga0068714_10004869_pt1 | contig 14656 bp, 24 predicted proteins | sample MTBNYHSulfiMetaG_FD_62988 | JGI IMG/M metagenome (GOLD analysis project Ga0068714, IMG submission 62988) | Enrichment culture microbial communities from rom New York Harbor, USA that are MTBE-degrading - MTBE-NYH (New York Harbor Sulfidogenic)... | ecosystem: Environmental > Aquatic > Marine >... | reverse complement strand
GAGACGAGTTATCGGAGCGACATTCGTTTGTGGGGACCAGCCGCGCGGGGACACGTCTCTGGAGACGAACCTCAGGCCCGGAGCTGGTGTGTACGCACGAGCCCGGACCGGGCGACTCGTCCTAACGCTCGAACCACCCCTGGGGCTAGTCCGTACAAACGAGTTGCAGCCCGGCGGCTCGCGCGTAGAGACGAGTCAAGGACCTGACATTCGTGCGTAGATACGAGTTGGGTCTGGACGCGCTGGTCTGGGGAAGCCGTGCCGGAGGAGTACGTCCTCGTGCGCCCGGTGGCGGACCCGCGTGCCCTGCCCTACCCGCCCGAGCTTGTTCGGGTCGGCTCGGTCGCGGGCCGGGTTCCGGAGAGCGACCTGCGGGTGCAATTATGGGTCACGCGGTTGCTGCTGAGATAGCAACCGGCCAGGTATGCGGGCGGGCCGACTCACCTTGAGCGCGGTTTCCTCCCCACGTAGAGGATGTGCTCCGACGCGCCCCAGTTGACCGGGTTGGTGCCGAACCGGTAACATAAGTCCACCCACCGCTCGAAGGCGTCCTTGGGCAATTGATTCACGGCCTGCTCCACAAGGCAGACAAGGGGCTCCGCCGCCGCGATCCGCAGGGTTTCCAGGCCGAAACCTCGCATGAGGGGCTCAATCTCCATCGGGTCGGCGAAGTAGGCGTCGGTGAACCCCGGGTTCTCCCCGGAGGTGATGGAAACCCCTGTCTCCAGAAAGTGGTCCACCAAGGATCCGTAGGTCAGAACCCGTCCCGGGTAGTACTTCAGGGCGTCGACCAGGAACGCCTGACGCGTGATGAAGGCGGCGAAGACCAACCCGCCGGACCTAAGGACACGCAGGGCCTGCGCCACGGCCTGTTCGCGGTCAGCGGCCTCGGTCAGATGGTACAGCGGCCCCATGAGCAGGATGGCGTCAAAGGTTTCGGCGGGGAAAGGCGACAGGTTCAGAGCATCACCGTGGATGAAACCCTCGATAGCGACGCCGTGCTCGGCGGCCTTCTTCCTTGCCAGGTCGACGCAGTTCTCGGAAAGGTCGAGCAACGTCACGCGGTGGCCCGCCTGGGCAAGCCGGATGCTGTACCGCCCTGGGCCGCCCCCGACGTCGAGGACCTTGGAGGCGGGTGGGAGGTACTCCTGGATCGCGCGCCAGGTGGTCGCGAACTCCACCGGATGCCGGTCGGCTCTGGACCACTCCTGCTCCGCATACTTGTCATAAAAGGTCCGGACCCTATCGGTTCCTGCGGGCTTATCCATGGCGGGCCCTCCTGTAGTCGCCGCAGCACCAAGTTTTCATAAGACTAAGGTATGGCGGCCGGGCCGGTCAAGGCGTGGGGGTTGCGGGGCATCGCGGCGGCAGGATCGGGCCGCGGGGTGGCTTGCCCCGGGTTGGTGCTCCAGATTTGAGCAATCCGAGGGGCCATCGGCTCGTTTCTGGGGCAGGTCCAGCGAAACGTGGGTGCTTTTTGGGGCATGAGGCCCCCGGCAGGCCTCTGATGCTTCAAAAACGTGCAATCCCGGCGGCCTATGGCTCGTTATCTGGGCGAACCGGCCCCGAACCTGCGCGTTTCTTGCGCACCACGGCCCGGTCACGTCCTCCGACGCCCGGAGTAGGCCCTGTCCGTCTCCCGCCCCTCCCCCTCAGCGACCCGTCCGCCGCCGCTGTGTCTCATACAGGTCGCGAATCACCCCCGCCCTCGCAGCCAGCTCACAGAAGGGCCCGTCGTCGACGATTCGGCCGCCGGCCATTACCAGGATAGATCAGCCAAGATGGGGCAGGAGGGCCACGCCGAGGGCCATCGCGGCGACCGGCGCCGGGCGGGTGAAGAAAGAGAAGAGCGCGGCAAGCTCGCGCCAGGTTTCCCTCATCGTTGAGGAACCGGGCGAGTACCGGTCATCCCAGCCACTCCTTGAGTACAGCAGTCAGGTGTGCCTGTGGTAGGATTTCTTGGGCGCCGTGCCAGCTGACCCGGCAGCTACCTACCCTCTACCCATCCATTCCCAGGAGGATAATGCCATCGCTGTAGAATCATCACGATGCAGGCCGCGGCCCTCCGTGCCCGCGGCCGCCTGCCAGCCAGCCGGGGGGTGCTGAGATGAACCGGACCCGGGGAGGGTCTCCGACCTCTCTCTCTTCAGTCCTGGCTCTCCTCCACCGCTACGAACCCGCCCTCTGGATCCTTGCGGGCATCCTGCTGCTTGGCGTCGTGGCTGGAGCCAGCAGGGCGCTGGCGGATGAGGCCTCGGTTTCGGCGGTAATTGTTGACGCCCTGGAATCAGCCGCTTTTCGGGCCGGGAGTGCCCTGCGCGCTGAAACGCACGGCCCGGACCCATACAACAGGGCTTACCTCGCCGAGAACGTCAGGGTGACTGCCGGGCTGATGGAACTCGCGGCGGGCCCGCGCCTCAGCCCCGCTGCCGCCAGAGGGCTCGCCCGCTATGCGTCGTTCCTGGTCAACGAGAGCGTCGCAGCTGAGGAGCGCCTCGAAGTCGCCGATTACCTCGTGACCACGCTGAAGGTTGGCCAGCTGTACTTGCCGCGACAGCAGCTGAGGGCAGCGGTGGGCAAGCGGCTGCGGGAAATGCTCGAGACCTATGAGCCGTCTGAGGGGCCGGGCGCGCCATGATAACCGTTCGGATTCGCTGGCGGTGGCTTGTCGCGATCACCCTGGGCTGTGCCGTCGCCATCGCCGGAACGGTCTGGGGGTCGTCCAGGGCCCACATCGCCCGCGACTACTCGGCAACTGTGCTGATACTCGAGGACTGCCTGGAGCGGGCGGTCGACCACGCCCGCCGGGCCGCTGCCGAACCCGACGCCGCAATCCGCCGGGAACTCACCGCCTCCATGCTTGGGGCGGCGCAGGCCGGCAGCCGGCTGGCCTTGATACTGAACTGCTACGATCGGGCCGACCCCGAACTAGCGGGGGCGTGCTCGCGCGTCGCGACCGCCTTGGTCATGTTCCCCGTGGACCCGCCGACCCAGGAGTTGCTGGACCGTGCCGACCTCTTCGAAGCCGTCCTGATGGCGATCAGGGGCGCCACGACCGGGGATAAGGTGAATGCCGGCAAGCTCATGAGGGCGCTTCGCGGGCTGACGTTCGACTAGGCCGCCATAGGGCACCGGAGTTCTCGGCGGCCTGCTGCGAGTGAAAACACGAAGGCCCAAGAGGGGCGGCTCCTGCTGCAACAACGCTGCCGCAGCTCTGACGTCCTGGTCAGCCTTGCTGATCCATTCTCCGACTATCCTGCGGATGACCCGCTCGTCAGGCGGGCTCATAGATCACCCTCCCGTACCTGAGGGCCGGATACGCAACGCCACCGATGACGTCTTTGCTGGCCTCGAACCACTCGCTGGAGATCACAATGATGTCGAAAGGATAGCCCAACCCGCCCAGAGCCTCATCGATCTTGACGCTCTTTGCACGCCGGTCGCCAGGGTCCGCTTCGACGATTAGCAGGTCGATGTCGCTGTCCGGGGTCATTCGGCCGGTAGCCGCCGAGCCGAACAAGATGATCTTGTCCGGCCTAGTCGCCGACAAGACTCTGCGGACTATCTCATCTACCAGGGAATCATCAAGCCTCACGGCGATCTCCCTTGTGGGTCTAGTCGATGCTGCTTCGCAGCGATTATACCACGATGGGCATCCTGCTAGACTGGGGGCACCTAGCCGTTCCGTCCTGGAGCGCTCGGACGTGCGCTTGGCGGCTGCGCTGCGGCATCTGCTCGGGCATTGTCAGAGAGGCTGGTGCCGTCCCGGCAGGGTCTCCAATCACGGGATGCTACTCAGGCCGCCTCCTGCATCTCAGCGAGGTACTGCCGCAGCGAGACGATCTTTACGCCGAGAATACTCTGTCCATAGAAAGGGCCAAAGTGAGCCCTGTCTCCGGTGATGAGGTGTGTCGCGCCGGCGAACGTGGCGGCCTGGATGATCGGTTGATCCTTGAGCGCCAGTAACACCGGTGGTGGGTCTGCGCCGCAGACCTCGGGGGCTAGCTCAACCATGGCAACTAAGCGTGCCAGGCTCGCACGGTGTTCTAGCCGGTCCAGATTACTCCGGGCCTCCTCTACGGCATATCCCGAAGTGAGCAGCCGAATAGACCGCTCAGCCGCGACCCGAAGCAGCTGCTCCACAGCCGGGCTCCCCCAGGCCCCCGAGAAGAGAATGTTGGCATCCATGAACGGCCGTGTCATCTGCTGCCCTTGGGTGGCTACTAACCCTTGGGGGGCCTGTCGTGCGGGATCTTGGACGGATCGAGGCCCATTTCGCGAACCTGCTGACATGCCCACGTATAGTCAGCCTGACCTGATGTGTTTTCCAGCAGGAACTGCGCCTTGCGCTCCGGGGAGTACAGCTCAACGGCATAGACCGTTGCCGGGCGAAGGACAATGCCCTCCGGCCTCGCCTCTGCCATCACCATGCTCCCCTCCTTTAGCCGGTAGGCCCGGCGAAGCCCCGCAGGGATCACCACCGTGCCTCGCTTTCCCATGCGGATGGAGTAATCCTCCGGCATGTGGCCGTCACCTCTCTGATATTCAGAATATCAGAGCAGGCTTCATCTGGCAATTCCTCCGTGGGACAATCCGCAAGTATCTCAGGGTAGCGTCGAGGGCACGAGATGTTCGGCGCAGTGCTGTTCGGCGCAGTACACGGACAACGTGAGCTGTGCCGGGAGCTTGTCGCCAGCCGAAGGTCCCTCTGCAAGCGACCTGTGAGTAGCCGCACCCGCAGCAGCGCAGACAACTGGCCGGACAAGCGCACTACGGAACAACCACGATCGGATACCTTGTCCCGCAAGCCGCGGCAAAGGCCGCGTCTGAGGTTACCAGGCTACAGCGCTCCCTCTCGGCCAGGGCCAGGTAGATGGTATCGTGAGCTGTCGGTTGACCTAACTCGGCTGCTAGCTCGATGGCTCTTTCGGCGAGGTCCCAATCTGACACGAGATTGACTCCCAGGCCTGCGACAAGCCTGATTGCCTCAATCGCCTGCTGCGGCTGCATCAGGGCTCTAACTACCTTTTTCCTCACAGCTGACGCGACCTCGCCAGCCATGAGGGCGGGGGCGATGAACTCGTAATCCACGTGAGCGGCAAGCCACTGTTCAATCCTGGCACTACCCGGCTCGCGGCTTACTAGCTTGACCAGGAGGCTCGCATCCACGCAGGCTTTCACGTACCGGCCCCTCCGCCCCTGGGCCCGGGGTCCGGTGGCTCAGTCCCGGTCTCATGTGCCGGTCGCCCAGCCAGATGCTCGGCACGTTCCCGGCGCAGCTCCTTGATGATCTCAACCGCATCAGGTTGACCGGTGCCCGGGGCGGGGAGGGATTCGCGGAACGCTGCAATGCGCTGTAGCACCGCCTCACGCGCGATCCGGCGGCCATAGTCGGCGACGGCCTCGTTGACTACCACGTTGAGCGACACGTTGCGGGCATCGGCATGCGACTGAAGCAGCCTGTAATCTTCGCGGTCAAGGCGTACGGTGATGGCCTTGAGCTGCGTCTTACCTGAGTCACGCTCAGCACCGGGCATTTGCATCACCTTATACAGCATATCATGAATCGTTGCCTGGTTCAACGGGCAGGGCCTGACGGCGTGCGGTGATCCCCGGTAGTCACGCCGCTCGCTCCCAATCGGCCGCGGCACCGAACTCCTCGGCCAGAAACCGTTCCGGGGCAAAGGTCCGGCCGCTTTCGGCGAAAGGAGCAACATCAGGCCCCATTAAGCCGAAGACCCCGGTGTTCCCTTCTGACGGTCGCGAGTGCCTGAGGCTGGCCGGGGAGGGACAGTGAGGAGGTCCTGGTGGGGCGGGAGGGGTGAAATGGGCGTGAGGCGGACGCCGCTACCGCGGGAGATGACGACGCCCAGTTTCGGCCGGGAAGGGCAGTGGAGGCAAAACAGGTCACCACACGCCGGTCAGGTCACGGCCAGGCAGACCGGGCACCTAATCCTGCACCTATCCGACTACGACGTGAGCCGTGCCGACGAGGACCGGCTCCACGAGGAGGAGGCCAACGCTCTTGCGGCCGCGCAGCTCTTGTTACCGGGTCCTCAAGGTAGAGCGAATCCTCCGGGTGAGTTACCGGACCGTGCTATACCGCCTGGCCAGTTCGGCCTTAAGGGCTGCTTCGCAGGCTGCATTGCTCTTCAAAGCAGTGGTTCATAGATACGTTTGCCATGAACAATCCGCCGAACCTGGACCGTCCCCGCCCTGATGACGAAGCAGACCAGATAGTCCTCGATGACCAGGCAGCGGTATCCCTTTGCCCGGAGAGCGAGGTCGCGAACCGGAGGACACCTCTCTGGCATCCGGGCAAGACTGTCTAGCTTCTCGACTATCCGGTCATAGCACTCGGCGGCAGCCCGTGGCGAAAGCGTATTGAGGTAGTCAACGATCCCTTCCAGGTCTCGCTCAGCAGCGGGATAGACCCTGACTTCATACTCGACCATGGACTCTGTTCCGCAGCCGTGCCGCAACATCGGCCAGCTTCTTGCCTTCCGCCCCATCGGCGATCTCGGCTTCGGCCTCGGCCAATCTTGCGTACAAGTCGATGAGTGCCTGCTGTGTTTCGTAAGTCCGGACGCTCATCACGACCAAGTCGCCAGTTCCGTTCTTGGTGATGAACACCGGCTCCCCGGTCTGATGGCAGAACTCGGAGATGCTATTGGCGTTATTGCGCAAATCAGAGATAGGCCTGATGTTTGGCACAGATACAGTCACCTCTTATGGGCAAATCTTGTGTTACACCATATCACTATTCTGAGAAGATGTCCTGATCGAGCTTGGCGCGGGTTGGTTCGTCGCGGGGGCGGGACCTACTCCTCGAAGCTCACCCGCTCGACCGGCCCGTCCTTCGGTCCATAGTCCACCACGGCTCTGAAGGACTGGCACCGAACTCCTCGGCCAGAAACCGTACCGGGACAAAGGTCCGGCCACTTTCGAAGAGTCCGGAGTTCGCCGCCGCAGGTGTACTCGCAATGTCCGTCCATGAATACTCGCGGTAGCACGAGGCGGAGCGTCTGCACTAACGGGAAGCCGAAGACCCCGGTGTTCCCTTCTGACGGTCTGATCGCATAAGGGTGTTCTTGCAGAACCCGAGCTGGACAAGGAAGCTACAAGCCGAGTGCCATACGCAATAACAGTAGTCGTCAGCCCTTAATTCTGCGCTCAACCAGGGCCAGCACGTTTCGGGCCAGCGCTATCGCCTCAGCGGCCTCTTCCGGGTTGTTGTAGTACAGGGCTGGGATTCCTCCAGGGAGCCCGTTGGGATAGCGGGTAGGAATGTAATAGGTGTCAAGCCTGCCGGCTGAGCTGATATTTGTGAATGCAGGGTCCAACTCGGCAGCCATCTTGCCGAGCTCGTGGACCGAGTGCATCCGCAAGACCGCCTGGGAGTTCGTGCGCGCATGGATGAAGGCTTTGAGCGCTTTCTCGGCCGCCTGCTGGCACAGGAAGAGAGCAAGGTAGAAACGCTCGCGACTTGCCAGGTCCTCGGCATCCTGGATTTCCTGCTGTGCCTGTTGCAGCCACCGGGCAGCCTCATCTTCCGGCGTCATAGACAATCCTCCCACTAGCTTCTATCCCTCGCAGAAACGAGCTCCGGGGCAGCATTTCTTTGTATTCGTCAGTGTTGTAGACCACAAGGTCTGAGGCCACCCCGCGCTCAATCGATCCGTATATCAGGTCCGCCCAGTCCTTGCCGGCACGGGTGGGCGGCATGATCACAAGAAGGTCCAGGTCGCTATACTCATGGGTCCTGCCTTCAACCAGAGAGCCAAAAAGGATAACCTTGACGGCGCCCAGCGATATCAACTGCGGTAGAATCCGGGCGAGAGCGGCATCGAGACGCTCACGACGCTGCCGGATACCGCGCAGGACCTCCTCGACCGACACCTGACCCACCCCCCACGTTGTCCATTCAATCATCCCATACTCTGGCAGATGGGCCAAGTCCGGGAGTTGGGCAAGACGAGGCAGCCGCGCCCGCGAGATGCCTATGTCTAGCAGGATGTTCTGGTCGAGCTTGGCGCGGGTTAGTTCGCCGCCGGACTCCAGCACCGGCAGCGAGGGCCAGGGCGTCGTCTCGGCGGCAACCGCAAACAGGCCTACCGAGCCCGTCGCCCGCGGGGGGTATTGGCGGGCCAGCTGGCAGGCAGCTGCACCCCGATTGGGGGTCGCGCGAGCGCTCCGGAATCCGGACCCGCAAATCACAAGCTGCGGGCCTCTCGGTCATCACTGCGCGACGGGCAACTTACGAGGCCCTCGACGGCCGACAACAACCGCTCAAGGTGTTCCGCCTTCATGGGCTGCCCGCGAGCGCGAAAAAGCCGAGCACGCATGCGGACCTTGTTTGCCACGTTCTCCAAGGAGACGGACCCTGACCTGATGGCGGGTGCGACGATTTCAGCAATCCTGCGGACCCGTCCAGGACCGAGGACCCTATTGGCCTCCCGGAGAAACCGCCCCCGCTCGTCTGACACCACTATCCCGCCACGCGATGCTGCAAGTGCCAGGGTCGCGGCTTCACCGTCTCCAAGACGGGTCTTGAGGTACGCATACTGCTTTAGTTCGGCAGTTCCGGTTACTTCAAGCTGTCCGATCCGGCCAATAAGCAGGGTGATTTGCAGCAAGCGGGCTTGAGCCGGGTACTCAACCTCACTAACGACGTTCTCAGCCACGACAAAGCGACATCGCGAGGCTGTGAGCACGGCAGCCCAGCAGCCTAGCTGCATGGCATTGATGACCGCATTGGTATCCAGAAAGACATCCCCCATGGCCTGCACCCTTGATCATGATAGGCCTAAGGCTGCCAATACCTGAGCTACTGTCTTGTCGTCCTGCCTCGCCTGCCTGGCCAGCTCCCGAAACTTGCCGGCCGATATCTCCTCGCGGCGGAGGGCTTCGCTGGCCAGCAGGAACAGCATGCGCCGCGCAGACCGGAGATGGCGATCGTCGTCGGATAGACGCCCCCCCGGGGACGCCCGGCGGGTAGGAGGGACGGGAGCGAAGCTACCCTCCTGAGGCCCCTCACGGATCAACGGAAGGAGGTCGCTCTTGCTTCGTTCGTCCATGAGGCGCAGGTTGTAGAGGCGCCAGAAAGCGCACTCGCGGCTGACGCCGAAGTAGTCGGCCAACAGGCTGATTTCCAGTGGACCCAGGTCTTGAGACCGAGGTGGCATTCTCCCTTCCGCGACCACGTAAGTGGTGGACCGTGACTCGGCAAAAACGGTTTCAACGGGCCGACTGGGCAAGCCCTTGCCAAGGCCTGCCAAGAAACGACTGACGCCGTCCTCGGGCAGCAGGAAGGCGGCGGCGAAGGCGTTGGCCCTGACCTCCTCTAGATCTGCTGCAGCGGTCTCACGGCAGACAACGGCCTGCTCGTTCGGACGAGTCGCATCTTCGGAAACCGGCCAATCGCAGAGCGCATGGCAGTATTCGTGGGCCAGGGAGAACCGTTGTCTTGTCAAGGGCTGGCGGGCGTGGATTGCGAAGGCGAAGCTGCCGTCTGTCCGAAAGGCCAATCCGGAGACGTCCTCCGGTAGGTCCAACTCAAGCACGAGCGCTCCGTGGCTCTCGGTCAGGGCAGCGAGGTCTGCTATCGGGGAAGATCCCAGGCCCAGGCGCTGCCTCTCTTGGGCGGCGACGCTATTGCCGGAGTCAACGGCTTGCCACCGAGACGTGGCGCGTGGCAGCCGGTAGGCAGGCAGATCGTGAGGCACGACATTCCTGCCGAGGAGGTTGCGCAGGGAAAGGATTTCCCTCAGCAGCGACAGCGCTTCGCCAACCGCAGCAAGCACTGCCGGGTCAGACCGGGCCTCAGCAAGGGCCCTGAGCAGAACGTGTTCCTGGACCGGCTCCAGGGCGTCGGCCAAGAGGTCGGACATGGCAATGCCATAGAGGCTAGCCAGGCGCAGTAGCTCAAGTCCGGTGACTTTGCGATGGCCAGCCTCGATTTGTGTGAGCGTCGGTCGCGATACTCCCAGGTGTTCCGCGACCTGTTCCTGAGTCAGGCGACACGCCTCGCGAGCAGACCTAAGGCGCTTGGCCAGGGTTTCCTCTGTGAACTGCATTTGTCGTCTCCCCGTATCGCCGCTGGCTGCGCACTCAGCGCCTCTTGGGCGGATCAAGCCGGCGGTTGCTGCGAGCGGAGCGAAACTCGACCCGGCCTGGAGTAACGCTGGTAATGACCGGGGTGCAACCCGTGGCGCTAGCAGATCGCTTGAGGTTAGCCATCTCTTGGCGGCTAGGCTCTGCCGGGGTGCCCGCCCGGCTGGCCTTGACCTGGACTGCCCACTTGGTACCGGTCGGGAATGAGGCAACCAGATCCTTTGGTCCTTTGCTGCCGGGACTAAGAGCAACGCTCGCGCCACGTGCCCGGAGCTGGCGAGCGACCCTCTCTTCTGCGTTTCGTCCGTAACGATACTGGTCGGCCATAGTGACACCTCCGTTCCGGGGCTGACCTTAGGATATAGATATAACGCCATGATGTCAACGCATGGAGTGGATGTATCGTTTGCCAACACCAACGGGGTTGCCATGGCGCCTGAAACCTGGGCTCTCGGGGCGATGGGGACGTCACCAGAAACCGATGCCGGTCTGTGAGAAGTGAGAGCTCTGTATGTTAGGTTTCGATCCAAGAACCACTTGCCAGGAGCCGTCGTGGCGGTGAAGGCTTGGCGCACGAGGTGGACTTCAATGCGTGAGTTCTGGCGGGATCACAGCCAACCCCTGCTCCCGTACCTCAGGCTGTCCAGGCAAGACTCAAACTTCGTCCTCATCCGGACTGAGAAACGGGTGTCGAAAGCAAGGCGCGCGAGTCCCTTCTCCACAAGAGGAAGCGGGAAGCGCGACACGGTTCTGAGGACCTCGTCGAGGTAGTGCCTGGTCGAGTTGCTGCTTTTCACCCGGTCGAACTCCTCGAACAGGAGCTGCGCCGTTACCTCGCAGTGGGGAAGGTACCTGATGACCTGACGGAGCTTGGCCAGATCCTGCCGCACATGATGGAACAAGCCGATAAGGAAGACCCCGGCTTCGGGCCGGCCGTTATCGTCGAATAGGTGGAGCACGCTGCACGGCTTCCAGATATCTTCCGCGCTGGCCGACAAGGTTTCCCGGAACGTAGTCTCAAGGGGCAGTCTGAAGAGGTCGAACCCCTCGCTTGCCGCACCAGAGACTCGGGGCGACGGGATGGCCTTGCCCGGGGCCGCGGTCGCGTCCGCCTGAGGAGGCGTACCCTGTGGAGATGCGCCCTTTGCGGATACGGGCTGGCCAGACGACCGGCCGTACGTGGAGCTCTTTCTGGAGCTGGCCATCTTCCGGGCGATAATCGGGACCCCCCTCGCGGTTGACGAAGTAATGCTTCAGCGGGAGCCGGAGGCTTTCCTCTGAAAACGGACAACCCATAGCCAAGGCCGCTATTGCCTATCCCCCGCCCGTCATTGGCGGCCATGACACCAGCCTGGCCTGCCCAGCCTTCGGGGCTTCCGCGTACCCCTGCCCTCTCGGCATGTTCGGCCCGGCGGGCCGATGTCGTCCTCATTACTTCTGTTCCTCGCCCTGGATATACCGGATAACATCCGCGATGTCGTCAAACACGGCCATCGGAACGGCCCTTTGTCTGAGTGCCTGGATGAGTTCGCGCTGATTGGTCGCGGCGTTGAGGGCGATGTCCGCCGGCTTCGTCGGGGAGCCCTCGAACATGGACGTCAACGAGATGCCCTTCGATCGCAACCAGGCCAGCTCGTTCTCCAGGTTGGCCGCAGCCAAGAAGGTCAGAGGCACGTCGCCGCTCTTTGCGGCGGCGTCGATCTTGTTCCATGTCGAAACCGCCTCTTCGTAGAAACCCCGCAGGTCGTCAGATTTCAGGGGCTCGCCGTGCGTCAGCTTGACCCCGGTCCAGAACTCCTGCATGGCCAAGACGAAGCCGGTCAGGTCCTCGGTGGTGACCGCATCACGCATCATCGGTTGGAGGTGGCTGGACACGGAATCGGGCTTCAGCTCAAACCCGGAGATTTCGTCGAGGAACCTCTTGGTGCCAAAGCGGAAGTAGGTCCTGTTCACCCTGGCGAGCATGTCGCCGGACAGCATGACCACCTTGCCCTGGATGTGACGCTGCTCGGCAGTGGTGGCGCGGCGATGATCGAATGCCAGCGCCTTCATCTCTTTGAGCAGTTGCTCAATCACCTTTGCGTACCTGGTCGGCCGGGTGTTCTGATCGGCCGTCCGCAGCCGGTGTTGCAGCTCCGCGAAGCAGGTCTTCCGCTCCGGGCTGTCGGCATAGATCAACCAGCCCTCGGCGAAGATCGAAACCAGAGGCTGGGATTCGTCAACGATCCTCCGGACCAGGTCCGCAGGCATGCAGAAGAAGTCGTAGCCGACGCCTTTGAAGATGAACGTGCGCTGGGCCTTGAATGCACGTTCGTCCTTGCCGACGAACACGACGTCAACATCGGATTTCGGGCTCGTGAGCCCGGTGACGTACGACCCATATACTACGGCGAGGGAAATCGAGTCCCTGTAGTCCTTCTCGATGGTCGCCACCAGCGCGTCGAGCATCGTTTGCTTTTCGTCCATGCGGGTCTCCTTGTCTTGGGGCTAGGTGGGCCGGCGGGTCGGAGAAGGCGCCCCGGAACAAACCTCTCTTCCTCAGGCATACCGGTAAGCGCACTACGGTACAACCACGACTGGATACTTCGTCCCGCAAGCCGCGGCAAAGGCGGCGTCTGAGGTTACCAGGCTACAGCGCTCCCTCTCGGCCAGCGCCAGGTAGATGGTATCGTAAGTTGTCGGTCGAGCCAACTCCAATGCTAGCTCAACGGCTCTCCCGGCGAGGTCCCAATCTGACACCAGACGGACATCCAGGCCTGCAACAAGCCTGATCGCCTCAATCGCCTGCTGCGGCAGCATTAGAGCTCTGGACTACCTTTTTCCTCACAGCTGACGCGACCTCGCCGACCACCAAGGCAGGGGCGATGAACTCGTAATCCACGTGAGCGGCAAACCACTGCTCAAGCGTGGCACTCCCCGGCTGACGGGTTACCAGCTGGAGCAGGAAGCTCGCATCCACGCAGGCTTTCACGTATCGGCCCCTCCATCCCTGGGTCCGGGGTCCGGCTCAGTCCTGGCGTCATGGGCCGGTCGCCCAGCCAGATCCTCGCTACGTTCCCGGCGCAGCTCCTTGATGATCTCGAGAGCGTCAGGCTGATCGATGCCCGGGACGGGGAGAGCTCCCGAAACGCTGCAATGCGCTGCAGCACCGCCTCACGCGCGATCAGGCGGCCATAGTGGGCGACGGCCTCGTTGACCACCACGTTGAGCGACACCTTGCGAGCATCGGCATACGACTGGAGCCATGGAGAGCTATTGACAACCGCTTGGTTTCTCCGTCCAAACGCCGGAACGATCACATGAGCTCCCCGCCTCCTGACGGCAGTCAGTTCCTTTGGCCTTGCTGACAAGCAGGTCTGCACCAGCCGGCGCCCGCCCTAGCGTCCGGCAGGCTCTTGCGAAACCATAGGCATCTGGCGTGGCTGTGGCTGTTGACTGCCCGCTCGGGCTGCGGACGTAGCCATCCCGGATGCAGCCCTGGCCGTCAGCTGGCGCCCGAGGCGGATCGACGGTTCTTCAACGAACCGATGCAGCACACCAGCTAACCATATCGACACGGGCGGCGTGGCGATCAGCAGCCACGGGGACGAGAAGAGATGTACCAGAGACAGGAGGACCAGCGTGTGAATCAGATAGAGGCTGTAGGATGCCGTGCCTAGGCGGACCAGGGCGGGCTTGCTGAGAACGGCGGAGGCGGCAGGCCAGCTGAGGCTGAGCACTATTAGAAGGCTGGCGCCAGCGGCCGTCAGCCAGTCGACCACGAACCAGCTAAGGCCCATGGGCAGGATCCATTGCGAAGCGTATAAGGTCAGGGCCGCAGCGAGGATCAGCCAGGCGGAGACCCGGTTCAGGCACCCGGCGAACGCCGCTCGGTATCTGGCGATGATGGCGCCCAGGACGAAGAACGCGGCGTAGTAGACGGTCAGACTGAGATTGCCGATGAACACCGTCAGCACCAGGCCGGTCAGCGAAAGCAGGACCGCAGCCGCAGCGGCGCGATACCACCGCCGCTTCCTCACCATGAACCAGATGACCGGAAACACCAGAGAGATCCGCATCTCATGCACGAGGCTCCACGTCGGGCCGTTGACGTCGGCGTAGGTATTGCCGAGCATCAGTACCTGGTCCAGGATGGTGCGCTGGGTTATCGGGTGAGCCCAGTTGCTGGCGAACCAGCTGCTCAGGCTCGCGGTGGTCCTCGGAACGGTCACGACCAGGAGGATCCCGAGAAGAGTCACAACCACATATGGCAGGTATATCCGAGCGATTCTCTTGACAAGGAATACCGGATAGGCCTGCTCCCGATGGTCAAGATACGGGAGCGCCAGGACAAAGCCGCTGAGGACGAAGAACAGGATGACAGCCTCATGCCCCGCCCACAGGATGTGCAGCGGCGAATAGACTAATGCCCGAATCCACGGGCTATCTGCCGGGCCATTCAGGGCGCCGCAGATTGCAGGAATCGTGAGAAGGCAGTGACCGAAGACAACGGTCGACGCGGCGAGGCCCCGAAGGGAGTCAAGAGAGGCGATTCGCCGGTTCA
>Ga0068714_10004867_pt1 | contig 14667 bp, 13 predicted proteins | sample MTBNYHSulfiMetaG_FD_62988 | JGI IMG/M metagenome (GOLD analysis project Ga0068714, IMG submission 62988) | Enrichment culture microbial communities from rom New York Harbor, USA that are MTBE-degrading - MTBE-NYH (New York Harbor Sulfidogenic)... | ecosystem: Environmental > Aquatic > Marine >... | reverse complement strand
CCCGGCCAGGTCCCCGCTTCGGCGCAGGAGGAGGAAGACCCCCCGTCCCTGGCCCAGGTTGATCAGGGGCGGGGAGAAGCTCCCCTTGCCCCAGCGGTTATCCTCCAGGGCTCCGGCCTGGAGGATGATCCGGCCCAGGGTCCGGGCCTCTATCTCCCGGTCGTCTTGAGGGGGGTTGAGGCCGTCCAGGAGGAGGAGCTCCACCCGGCCGGCGGCCTTTTTGAGGTAGGTGGCGAAGATGAGGCCCAGCCGGTCCAGGTGGGGATCCTCCAGGGCAAAGGGCTGCCCCAGGAGGACCGAGCCGGTCACCGGCGGCGAGACCAGGTTGACCCCGCCGTAGAGCTTCTCCCAGTTGATCAACTGGGGGCGAAGGACCGCCAGGACGGCCAGCGAGGCCGCGGCCAGGACGGCCCAGATAAATATCCGGACCAGCGGTCCACGGATCTTACCCATTCCCACCCCTGTTCACCGGCCGCCGGAAGCGGACCGGAGAGGACCACGGTGCAGGCCCTTTATGCCACCCGGGTCGATTTTGTCAACCTAGCCAGCCTGGCCGCCGGGACCTCCCCCGGGCGGCCGGCCCCGGCCCTTAGGGCTTAGGGGATCCTCCGAAGCCCGGGACCCGGCGAAACCTCCCTGGGGCGGCTTATTCCCCGCGGCCTGGAGCGACGGGGAAAGCCGCCGTCCGGGGCGATTCCCCGCTCCTGGCGGTGAGGGTGCTCACTATACCCAAACCCGCTTCTGAATGCCAATCCGGCCCTGAGGCCGGGAGCCCGGGACCGGGCGGCCGGGGAGGGACCCGGGGGGGCCTTGCTTTTCCATTATTTTTAGGCAGATGGACATATTGGACGATCAAACTATGGTTGAAGGCCGGAGACAAGTATGCTATCCCATGATCCCGGGAGGGGTTGCTCGGCCCCGATCCCGTCGGCACCGGCGGTTCGAAGACCGGCGGTCTATCTTTTATGTAGCCGAGAAGGCGGAGCTATATTTAAAGGCTCCCTTAACTCAAGGATCATCATGGAATTCATAGATCTTAAACGACAGTACCAGGTCCACCGCGAAATCCTGGACCAGGCCTTGGGCCAGGTGGCCGCCTCGGCCCGGTACATCAACGGCCCCCAGGTGGCCGAGCTGGAGGAAAAGCTGGCCCAATACGTGGGGGTCAGGGAGGCGGTGGGGGTGGGCTCGGGCACCGACGCCCTCCTGGTGGCCCTCCTGGCCCTGGGGCTCAGGCCCGGGGACGAGGTCATCTGCCCTGACTTCACCTTTATCGGGGCCGCCGAGGCGGTGGTCCTTCTGGGGGGGAGGCCCGTCCTGGCCGACGTGGAGGGCGGCGCCGGAACCCTGGACCCGGAGGCGGTGGAGCCGCTCATCGGCCCCCGGACGGTGGGTCTGGTCCCGGTGGACCTTTACGGCCAGTGCGCCCGGCTGGAGGAGCTGGAGGAGCTCGCTCAAAGGCACGGGCTGTGGCTCCTGGAGGACGCGGCCCAGTCCTTCGGGGCCCGGCGGGGGCCCCGGATGGCCGGCGGCTTCGGCCAGGCGGCCATCACCTCCTTCTACCCGGCCAAGCCCCTGGGCTGCATGGGCGACGGGGGGATGGTCTTCACCAACGACCGGCAGCTGGCCGAGAAGATGCGGGCCATCCGGATCCACGGCGACGGGGGCCGCTACAACCATTACCTCCTGGGACTCAACGCCCGGCTGGACACCCTCCAGGCCGCGGTTCTTCTGGCCAAGATGACCTTCTTTGACGAGGAGCTGGAGCTCCGGGAGAAGGTGGCCGGGTTCTACCAGCGGTCCCTGGAGGGGCTGCCCGGGATCGAAACCCCGGTCCTCCTGCCGGGCAACACCTCGGTCTGGGCCCAGTACACCGTCCAGGCCCGGGACCGGGACGGGCTGGCCGCCCACCTCCGGGCCCAGGGGGTCCCCACCGCCATCCACTACCCCCGGGCCCTCCACCAGCAGCCGGTCCTCCGGGAGATGGAGCTCAGAACAGGCCGGACGGAGAACTCCACCCGCCTGGCCGGGAGCGTTCTCTCCCTGCCCATGCATCCCTACCTGAACCAAGAGGACCAGGAGAGGGTCGTTGGGGCCATCGGCTCCTTCTCCGCCGCCTGAGACCAAGGCCGGGACCGGGGCCACCGCCGCCCGGGTGGCCCGGAACACCCTCTGGCTGACCGCCTCCAGGATCGGGGCCAAGATCATCTCCCTGCCCCTGGTGATCGTCCTGGCCCGGGGGCTGGGGCCGGAGGGGTTCGGCCAGTGGGCCCTCCTGACCTCCCTGGTGGTGATCCTCTCCACCCTGGCCGACGGCGGCTTCCAGATGGTCACCGTCCGGGACCTGGCCCCCCGGCCGGGCAAGAGCCTGGCCTACTTCCGCAAGAGCCTCAAGGCCAGGCTGGGCTTAAGCCTCCTGGCCGGGGCGGGGTTGGTCATGTGGGGCCTGGCCGGGCCCGGGGAGGGCTCGCCCGGGTGGCTTTTCGGGCTGGGGTTCGTCCTTCTTCTGGCCGAGGCCTTCCTCAAGGCCGGCCAGGCCGTCCTCTCCTCCCGGGAGAGGATGGACCTGACCTCCGGGCTGTCCCTGGTCCAGGCCCTCGCCGCCACCTGCCTCATCGGGGGGGTGGTCCTCCTGGGCGGGGGTCTTCTGGGCGCGGCGGGAACGCTCTGCCTGGTCAACCTGGCCTCGGCCGGGGCGGTCTTGGGGCTGGTGAGGCCCTATCTCCTGGGAGAAGATGAGGAGACCCGGACCCCCTGGGAGCTTTTCAGGGCCGCCTTTCCTTACGGTCTCCTGGCCTTGCTCACGATCATCTACTTTCGGATCGACGTCATCATGCTGGCCGGTCTCAAGGGGGCCCAGGAGGCGGGGCACTACAACGCGGCCCTGCGCCTTTTCGAAGGCGGGGTCATCATCCCCTCGGCCCTGGCCGGGGCCCTTTTCCCGGTCATGTCCCGCCAGCTGGCCACCCGGGAGATGGACGGGCTTCTTTTGAGCCACACCCAGGCCCTGAAGCTGATGGGGCTCATCGCCCTGCCGGCGGCCGCGGCCGGCTGGCGCTTCTCCCCCTGGCTGGTGGACCTCTTCTTCGGTCCGGCCTACGCCCCGGCCGGACCGGTCCTGGCCGTGCTTTCGCTCTGCTGGGTCCTCTTTTTCATCAACATCCCCCTGGGCAACCTCCTGGCCGCCTCGGACCTGATGCCCAAGTTCGTTCCCTGGGCCGCGGCCAACACCGGGCTGAACGTGGTCCTCAATTTTTTCCTGATCCCCCCTTTCGGGGCGGTGGGGGCGGTGGCCGCCACCCTGGTCTGCGAGCTGGTGGGCCTGGCTGTCCAGTACAGTTTTGCCTGGAAGATCCTGGAGGTCAGGCCGCCCTTGGCCGGGCTCTTCCTCCGCCCGGCCGCGGCCGCCGGGATCGTCCTCGTCTTATGGACATGGGTGGACGCCCAATTAATTCCGGAATGGCTCTCCCTGGGCCTGGGCCTGCTCCTCTACGCCGGGCTGGTGGTGGGCTTGGGGGGGGTGACCGGCCAGGACTGGCGGTTTCTCCGCCGGGTGGCCTCCCGGCTGGGCTCGCCCGAGCCGGCCTGAGGGGACCGGCCGGCCTGGAGACGACCCACCCCACCCTTAGGTTATCCTAGCGATATCAAGGTGATAACGGCAGATTGGCCAAGGTCCTGATCATCTGCGGCGACCTGCCCCCCTTCCCCGGCTGCCCCGGATCCGGGGCGGGGCTCAGGGCCTTTGGCCTGGGCCGGGGCCTCCAAACAAAAGGCCACCAGGTCACCTGGGCCGTCCCCCGGGAGGCCATCCCCCCGGGGACCCAGCCGCCGGCGGAGGTGGCCGGCCATCTTTTCCGGCGTCCCGAGCTCAACGCCTTCATCGCCTCCCGGAAGCCGGAGACCGTCATCTTCCAGCACTGGACGATGTTATTTGGGCTTAAGCCCATTGATTTTCCGACGGTCATCGACCTTCACGGCCCGACCCTCCTGGAGACCCTCTTTCAGGGCCGGGCCGGTCTCAACGTCTTCCAGGTCCACAAGGTCCACGCCTTTCGCCGGGCCGACTTCTTCACCTGCGCCGGGGAGCTGCAGAAGCATTACTGGTACCCCTGGCTGCTCCTGGCCGAGCACGATCTCCGCCAAGAGATCATCGCCACCGTCCCCTTAAGCCTCTCCCCGGACCTGCCGGAACGGCGGACCGGGCCGGAGCCGACCTTGGTCTACGGCGGGTTCTACCTCCCCTGGCAGGACCCGGTCTGGGCCCTGGCAAGGGTGGTGGCCGAGCTGGAAAGACGCAAAAAAGGGCGGCTCCTCTTCTTCGGCGGCCGGCATCCCCGCTTCCAGGGCATGGACTCCGGGGTCTACGACCAACTGGAGGCCGAGCTTAAATCAAGCCCCCGGGTGGAGATAAAAGGGGTGGTCAGCCGGAAGGAGCTGCTGGAGCATTACGCCAAGGCCACGGCCGCGGTGGATCTCATGGCCCGCAACCCGGAGCGGGAGCTGGCCTTCAACTCCCGGACGGTGGAGTACCTCTGGGCCGGGCTGCCGGTCATCCACCAGCCCTGGTCCGAGCTGGCCGGCCTCATCCGGGACCACCAGGCCGGCTGGCTGGTGGAGGTTGGCGACGAGGCCGGGCTGGGGAAGGCCCTGGAGGAGCTCTTTCAGGACCCGGAGGCGGTGGCCGCCCGGTCCCGAAACGCCCGGGAGCTGGTCAGGCGGCACCTGACCTGGGAGAGGACCATCGACCCCCTGGACCGGTTCGTCCGCTCCCCCCGGATCCAGCGTCCGGTCAAGTTCGAGCTGCGAATTGGGCTCCGCCGCTCCCTGGGCCGGAGCTTCCGCTCCTGGGCCGGGGTCTATCGCCGGGGAGGACCGGGCGAGCTCCTGCGGAGGTTGGCCGAACGGGCCCGGAGCCGCTCCTGATGGAGGAGGCCGCGGTCGAAACCAGGTTCAGGGGCCCGGGAGCCGGCGGAACCGTTCCGGTGGAGGCGATGGAGCCGGGGAAGCCCAGGCCGGTCCTCTACACCCGGCGGGAGGAGCTGGAGGAGCTCCATCCGGCCTGGCGGGAGCTCTGGTCCAGGGCGGGCCGAGGCAACCCTTTCACCCATCCGGCCTGGGTTCTGGCCTGGCTGGACCACTTGGGCCAGGGGGTCCAACCCCGGGTCAGTGCCGTCTGGAGCCAGGACCGGCTGGCCGCCCTGGCCCCCCTGGGCCGGACCAGGTTCGGTCCCTGGCGTCGGCTGGCCGCCCTCGGCTGGCCGGAGGCCGATTACCCCGATCTCCTGGCCGAGGACGGCCGGGGGGAGGTCCTGGAGGCCCTGGTCGGCTGCCTGGTCTCGGACTCCTGGCACTTCCTGGAGCTCCAGGACCTTCCCCAGGGAAGCCCTCACCTGGAGCCGCTCCAGGCCCTTCTGGATAAATATGGCATAAAGCCCATCTTAAGTAGGGGGTCCATCTGTCCCAGACTGGCCATCAGCGGCTCCTGGGAGGATTACTGGGCGGCCAAGAAACCCAAGACCAGGTCGACCCTGGGCCGGAAGGAGCGGCGGCTGGCCCGGGAGTGGGGCCCCCTGGAGCTGGAAGTTTTGGAGGGCGAGGAGGCCCTTCAGGGCGGCCTGGCCGAGACGGCCGGGGTTCACGCCGCCCGGTGGGCCAGGGAGCACACCCGGACCCTCTACTCCAAGCCCCGGGGGCGGCGGTTCTTCCAGGCCGCCCTGGCCGGGCTGGCCCAGGAGGGGCTGGTCCGTCTCTACAGCTTGAGGGCCGGGACCAGGGTGGCCGCCTTCTGCCTCTCCTTTCTCAGCCAGGGGGTCCATTACTACTATATTCCGGGCTTTGACCCATCATTTTCCAAGGACTCCCCCGGCCACCTCCTCCTGCGCCGGATCATCCAGGAGGCCCACCAGGAGGGGATGGCGGTCTTCGACTTCATGAAGGGCGAGGAGGAGTACAAGTACCGCTGGGCCGGGGACGAGACCTGGACCCGGCGCTTGCTGGCCGCCCGGCCGGAGCCCTTCGCCCGCCTGGGGATGGAGACCAGGCGCGGCTTCTTCCGGCTCAGGGACCGGGCCCGGCAAAGCCCGGCCGTCCGGAGGCTTTTCTTCAAGACCATGAGCTTCAAGACGGTCTTGGGGAGGGAGGAGCCTGATTAGGTTGATCATCAACGCCGATGACCTGGGGGCCAGCCCCTCGGTCAACCGGGCCGTGGCCCTGGGCCTGGAGGCCGGGACCATCACCTCGGCCAGCATCATGGCCGGCGGGGAGGCCTTTTCCGACGCGGCGGAGATGGCCCGCTCCAGGCCGGAGCTGGGGTTGGGGCTTCACTTCACCCTGACCCAGGGCCGGCCCCTGTCCGACCCCGGCTCGATCCCCGGCCTCTGCCGGGGGGATGGTCGCTTCCCGGACCGGGGCCGCCTGATCCTCAACCTCCTTCGGGGCCGGGTGGCCCGGTCGGAGATCGGCCGGGAGCTCCGGGCCCAGCTTCAAGCGGCCAAGAAGAGCGGGCTTAAGTTAACCCACCTGGACGGCCACCAGCACGTCCACGTCCTGCCCGGGGTGATCGGGCCGGTCCTGGCCCTGGCCCGGGAGGAAGGCTTGGCCGTCAGGCTGCCCCTGGAGGAGAGGCTCCGGCTTCCGGGAGGGGGACTGGGGCCGGCCGAGGTGATCCGGAGAGCCAGGAAGGCCTTCTTGAGGCCCTGGACCCTTCGGGCCGGACGGCGAGCCAAGTCCGGCCGGGTCCGGACCAACGATCACTTCCGGTCCTACTTCGGCCTCACCCCGGCCCCCCGGGGGGTGGGGCTGGAGGGTTACCTCCGCCTCCTGGCAGGGCTCCGGCCCGGAACCACCGAGCTGATGGTCCACCCCGCCCTGGAGAGGGACCTGCCCGGGATCTGGGGGCCCGAGGCCGGCCTCCAGGAGGACCGGGTCAGGGAGGCCCAGATCCTTCTGGACGACCGGTTCCGCCGGGCCCTGTCCGCCTGCGGGGCGGAGCTGATCCACTACGGCCGGCTATGAGACCAAGTTGCGGTTTGAGATGCAACTTGGTCTGCGTGCCCACAGGGCGCGCCGAGCTCGATAGAGCTCGTAAGGCCGGCAAAACCGCGCTTTTGCCGGCCGGAAGCAATCGAAGCCATTTTTTGGCTTTGATTGCGGTATCTATGTGACACCCAGGATCCTCCACCTCATCACCACCCTCTCCGTGGGCGGGGCCGAGGTCCATCTCCTGGAGCTCCTCTCCGGACTTTCTCGGGCAAAGTACCATCTTGAGCTGGCCTTTTTCAAGGAGGAGGCCCAGGAGGCCAGGTCCCTCCTCCCGGACTTCCGCAACCTGGGCCTGGCCGTCCACGACCTGGGGGGGACGAGCCGGCTCAGCGGGGCGGCCTTTTTCCGGCTGGTGGGCCTCTTGCGCCGGGGCCGGTTCGACCTGGTTCACAGCCACCTCTTCCGGGCCGACCTCTACGGCTCCCTGGCATCCAGGCTCTTTCCCAACCTCGGCCTGATCAACTCGGTCCACAACCCGGAGGACTTCTACGCCCGGCCGGCCGTGGCCAGGCTGGCCAGGCTGGCCGCCCGGAGGCAGCAGCGGACCATCGTCATCTCCCGGGCCGTGGCCGACCACCTGGCCCGCCACCTCCGCCTGCCCGAGAGCCGGATGAGCCTGATCTACTATGGGCTTAAGCCCAAATTAAGGCAGGGGCTGGATCTCCGCCAGGAGTACGGGATCCCGCCCCGGGCCCCGCTCATCGGGACCATCGGCCGGCTCTCCCGGCAGAAGGGGCACCTTCACCTCCTCCGGGCCATGGCCCTGGTCAGGGACAGGCTCCCCCAGGCCCGGCTGCTCCTGGTGGGCCACGACGACCAGGGGCTCCGGCCCCGGCTGGAGGAGGAGGTGGAGCGGCTGGGTCTGGGCGGCCGGGTGATCTTAACCGGGTTCAGGGACGAGGTCCCGGACATCATGGCCGCCCTGGACCTGTTCTGCCTGCCCTCCCTCTGGGAGGGTTTCGGCCTGGTCCTTCTGGAGGCCATGGCCGAGGCCCGGCCGGTGGTGGCCAGCCGGGTGGGGTCCATCCCCGAGGTGGTCCTGGAGGGGGAGACCGGCCTTCTGGTCCCCCCCGGCGACGAGGCGGCCTTGGCCTCGGCCCTCCTGAGCCTCCTGGAGGACCAGGCCAGGTCCGGGGCCATGGGCCGGGCCGGACGGGAAAGGCAGGAGAGGCTCTTCTCCAGGGAGGCCATGGTCCGGGCCACCGAGGACCTTTACGACGATCTTCTGGCCGGAGGGGGACCTCGTGACCAGGGACGCTGAGACGGCCTCCCCTTCGCCCCCCTCCTTGGTTATCGAGCTCATCGCCCGGCTCAACATCGGCGGGCCGGCGGTCCTGGTCCTGGACCTGGCCGCCGGGCTGGACCCGAAGGAGTTCCAGGTCCTGGTGGCCGCCGGGAAGGTCGGGCCGGGAGAGGCCCAGATGGATTTCTGGGCAAAAGCCCGAAACATCCGATGGACCCCCGTCCGGGGGTTGAGCCCGGCCCTGGGCGAGGGGAACCTTAGCTCCCTCAGGGACGTTTTCAAGATTCTGTCCCGGCAAAAACCGCGGATCCTCCACACCCACACCGCCAAGGCCGGGACCGTCGGCCGGCTGGCGGCCCTGGGGCGGGGTCCGGCCCGGCCGAGGCTGGTCCACACCTTTCACGGCCACGTCTTCCGGGGCTACTTCCCCCCCCTCAAGACCAGGCTCTTCCTGGCCGTGGAGCGGCTCCTGGCCCGGTTCACCGACCGGGTGGTGGTCCTGAGCCAAGAGCAGGCGGCCGACATCTGCCGGGTTTTTAGGATCTGCCGGGAGGAGAAGGTGGCGGTCATCCCGGCCGGCCTGGACCTGGAGGCCTTCCGGCGGGCAGGTCCGGGCGGCTTAAAGAACAGGCTGGGTCTCGGGGCGGAGACCTTCCTGGTGGGCTTCGTGGGGCGGCTGACGGCCATCAAGGACCCCATGACCCTCCTCCGGGGCATGGCCAAGGCCCGGGACCGTTCCCCCCGTCCCCTGGCCCTGGTCCTGGCCGGCGGGGGGGAGATGGAGGCGGAGGTCAAGGCCGAGGCGGCCCGGCTGGGGCTGCCGGCCTTTTTCCTGGGCTGGCGGGAGGGGACGGCCGACCTCTACCCCGAGCTGGACCTGCTGGTCTTAAGCTCCCGCAACGAGGGGCTGCCCCTGGTCCTCATCGAGGCCCTGGCCGCGGCCCGGCCCGTGGCCTCCACCCCGGTGGGGGGGGTGCCCGGTCTTCTCGATATGGGCAAATTACCAGATCACGGAAGCTTCACCCCGGCCCAACGGGGGCTCCTCTTTCCCGTGGGCGACGAAGAGGGCCTGGCCCGGGCCGTGCTCTGGTCCCTGGAGCACCGCCCGGAGCTGACCCGGATGGCCCTGGCCGGGCAGAGCCACGTCCTGGCCCGGCACGGCCGGGAGGGGTTCCTCCGGGCCCACGCCGACCTTTACCGGGACCTCCTGGGAGGTGTCCGCTGAGCCGGGACCTGGTGGTGGTGGTCAGCTCCGACGTGGTCGGCCCAAAGATGGCCGGCCCGGCCATCCGGGCGGTGGAGCTGGCCCGGGTCCTGGAACGGGCCCTGGAGGGCCGGCGGGAGGTGGTCCTGGCCGCCCCGGATAAGGCCGCCCTGGAAGGCGGCCCGCGGGTGGTCTCCTTCCGGCGGGGGGGTCTGGCCCGGCTGGCCCGCTCGGCCGAGGTCATCCTCGGCCAGGGGCTGGGGGTTCCCCTTCTGCCCCTCCTGGCCCCCGGGCACAGCCTTGTTTTGGACTTCTACGACCCCAACCCGGTGGAGCTGATGGCCTTCCACCGCCAGTCGGATCGGAGGACCGCCCGCCGGTCCCAGGAGCACCTCCGCCACCGTCTCCTGGCCCTGGCCCGGCGGGGCGACCACTTCCTCTGCGCCACCATGCGCCAGCGGGACTTCTGGCTGGGTCTCCTGGCCTCGGCCGGCCGCCTCTCCTGGGAGGCCGACCGGTCCCACCCCAACCTGGACGACCTGATCAGCGTGGTCCCCTTCGGCCTCCCCGAGGAGGAGCCCAGGGCCGGGGAGCCGGTCCTCAAGGGGGTCTGGCCCGGGATCGGGGCCCGGGACAAGGTCCTCCTCTGGGGCGGCGGGATCTGGAACTGGTTCGACCCCTTGACCGTCATCCGGGCCGTGGGTCTGGCCGCCCAAAGACGGCCCGAACTACGCCTCTTCTTCCTGGGCACGGCCCATCCCAACCCCCGGATCCCGGCCATGATGATGACCAGGGCGGCTTGGGACCTGGCCCGGGAGATGGGGCTCCTGGACAAACACGTCTTCTTCAACCAGGGCTGGGTGGACTATGACCAGCGGGCCGGCTTCCTCCTGGAGGCCGATTTGGCCGTCCTGGCCTCGGGCCGGGACCTGGAGACCAGGCTATCCTTCCGGACCAGGCTCCTGGACAGCCTCTGGTCGGCCACCCCCATGGTCCTGACCGAGGGCGACCACTTCGCCGGCCTGGTCGCCGAGCGGGGGTTGGGCCGGGTGGTCCCGGTGGGCGACGCGGAGGGGATGGCCCGGGCCATCCTGGAGCTCCTGGACGACCCTGAGGAGATGGAGGGCTGCCGCCGAAGGCTGAAAACCCTGGCCCTGGAGATGACCTGGGAGAGGACGGCCCGGCCGCTGGCGGCTTTCTGCCGCGCCCCCAGGTTCCACCCCGGGGCGGTCCACTCGTCCCTGGGCCGGCTGGGGTTGGCCGGGCAGTACTACCTCGGCCTGGCCCGGGTCCTGGCCCGTTACGGTGGGGCTTACCAGCAGCTCCGCCGTCGGTTCCCACGGATATTTCATGAAGAACGCCAAAAATAAAATAACATATTAAATCAAACGGATATGGATGATTTGAGGCGGTTTTGCCTGGTGACAGCTTCGACCCTTGGGAGTAAGGGAGAAATTTGGCGGTCTTCACCCTGCGGGCGAGCCGATTTGGCCGCATCTGCTGCGTTGCGTGACACTCGCAATAGGGTGACTATAGCTTCGCGTCCCGCGCCTTGCATCTGCGGCCAACTCGACTCGTGAAATATCCGGGCTGACCGCTGGGAGGTAGATAGATAATGAGCGCTGAGGTTTTCGTTCATCCCAAGGGGCTGTGCGAGTCGGACCGGGTGGGCCCCGGTACAAGGATTTGGGCATTTGCCCATGTACAAAAAGGAGCCGTCGTCGGGGCCGACTGCAACATCGGCCAGGGGGCCTTTGTGGAGTCCGGGGCCGTGCTCGGCGACCGGGTCACGGTCAAGAACGGGGTCCACGTCTGGGACGGGGTCCGGGCCGAGGACGGGGTCTTCCTGGGACCGGCCTGCGTCCTGACCAACCGGCGCCGGCCCCGCTCCCAGCAGGGCCGCCAGGGACCCCAGGTCCCCTGGGACCCGATCCTGATCCGGGAAGGGGCCACCATCGGGGCCGGAGCGGTCCTGGTCTGCCCGGTGACCATCGGCCGCTACGCCCTGGTGGGGGCCGGGGCGGTGGTCACCAGGGACGTGCCCGACCACGGGCTGGTGGTGGGCAACCCGGCCCGCCCCGTCGGCTGGGCCTGCCAGTGCGGCCAGACCCTCTCTCCTGATCTCAGATGCCCTGACTGCGGGCTGGCCTATGAACAGAAGGGGACGGGGCTGACCGAAGCGTGAGCCGGATCAGCGCCATCATCGTTCTGTACAACGCCCTGGAGGAGGTCCGGGCCTGCCTGGCCTCCCTGCCCGCCTCCCGGGAGGAGGGGCTGGAGGTGATCGTGGTCGACAACGCCTCCCCCCAGGGCGGGGTGGGGGCCCTGGCCAAGGAGTTTCCCGGGATCAGGCTGGTGGAAAACCGCCGCAACCTGGGCTTCGCCCGGGCGGTCAACCAGGCCGCCGACCTGGCCCGGGGGGATTTTCTCCTCCTCCTTAACCCGGACACCACCTTCCTCCCGGGCAACGACGCCCCCAGAATCATGGCCGCCTGGCTCGCCCAGAGGCCCCGGGCCGGGGCGGCCGGGCCCCGGCTCCTAAACCCGGACGGCAGCCTCCAGACCTCGGCCTACCGCTTCCCCACCCTCCTCCAAACGGCGGCCCACCTTCTGGGGCTCAAGAGGCTGATCCCCACCGAGGTCATCCGGAGCCGGGGGCCGGCCTGGCTGGGCCGCTGGTTCGGGCAGTTCGACCGCCATGACTCGGCCCGGCCGGTGGACTACTGCACCGGGGCGGCCCTGATGATCAAGCGCTCGGTCTGGGAGAAGATCGGCGGGCTGGACGAGCGGTTCTTTCTCTACTACGAGGAGAAGGACTTCTGCCTCCAGCTCCACCGGGCCGGGTACCAGGTCTGGCTCCTCCCCCAGGCCAGGATCGGCCACCGGATCGGGGCCAGCTCCGAGACCCTGCCCGAGGTGGCCCGGCTGGCGCGGTACGAGTCCATGCTGGCCTACTTCGCCAAGAATGAATATGGTAAACTACCCATATTAAAAGCGATGCTCCTCCAGGCCGCCGCGGTCCGCCACGCCCGGGCCGCCCTGGCCGGCCGGCGGGAGGAGGCGGCCACCTGGCGGAAGGTGGCCCGGCTGGCCTGGGAGGCCGAGTGACCGCTTCCCTCCCGGCCGGCGGACGGCCCGCTCCCCTGGATCGGCAGCCCCTGGTCTCGGTCATCGTGGTCAGCTACAACCCCGGTCCCTGCCTTAAGTTCTGCCTGGACGACCTCCGGGAGGAGGGTCTTGAGTCCCCTCTGGAGGTGCTGGTCCTGGACAACGCCTCCACCGACGGCTCCTTCGAGCGGGTCTGCTCCCTGCATCCATGGGCAAGTTACCACAAAAATCCTTGCAATCTGGGCTTCGCCCGGGCCTGCAACCAGGGACTGGCCGCGGCCAGGGGCAGGTACCTGATGCTCCTCAACCCCGACACCAGGTTAAAACCCGGGGCCCTGGCCGAGCTGGCCGGGTACCTGGAGAGGCGGCCGGAGGTGGGGGCGGTGGGCCCCAAGATCCTGGACCCGGAGGGGACCGCCCAGTACTCGGCCCGATCGGCCCAGGGCCCCCTGGCCTTTCTCTTCAACCGCTACTCCCTCCTGACCCGGCTCTGGCCCGGGAACCCCGTCTCCCGGCGCTACCTCCTCTCCCACTGGGACCACGACTCGGAACGGGAGGTGGACTGGCTCTCCGGGGCGGCCCTGATGGTCCGGCGGGAGGCGGTGGCCGCGGCCGGGCTGATGGACGAGGGCTTCTTCCTCTTCCACGAGGACGTGGACTGGTGCAAGAGGATCCAGCGGGCCGGGTTCAGGATCATGTTCCACCCGGCCGCGGTGGTCGAGCACCGGATCGGCATCTCCGCTGACAAGGGCTCAATTCGCTTGCTGGCCGTCCGGCACAGAAGTATGATCCACTACGTTCACAAGCACCACCGCGGCCTGGGTCCCCTCCTCTGGCTGGCCGATCTGGCCATCGCCTGGCGGTTCGGGCTCCTGGCGGCGGGGCTTCTGATCAGGAAATCGTCTTGAGCTATCTCTTTCTTTTCGGCCTCCCCTTTCTGCTGGGCCTTTTTTTAACCCCGCTCATCATCCGCCTGAACACCAGGATCGGCCTCCTGGACCTGCCCGACGAACGGCGCAAGCTCCACAGCCGGCCGGTGGCCACCGCCGGGGGGATGGCCGTGCTCCTGGCCTTCCTCCTCTCCCTGGGGGCGGGCCAGATCCTCTTCGGACAAAACATGGGCGTTTCACCAAAATTAAGCCTGGGGTTGGCCCTGGGCACGGTGATCGTCGGCCTCCTGGGTCTCTACGACGACTGGCGGAAGATCGGACCCTGGGCCAAGATCGTCGTCCAGCTCCTGGGAGGGGCGGTCCTCTACCTCTTTGACTTCAAGGTCGTCGGCCTGACCCACCCCTTTGGGGACACCATCCCCCTCCACTGGCTGAGCCTCCCGGCCACCCTGATCTGGGTCCTCCTGGTGACCAACGCCATCAACCTCATCGACGGGCTCGACGGGCTGGCCGCGGGGATCGTGATCGTCTCCCTGGCCACCCTGGCCTCGGTCTCGGTCCGAACCAACGAGATCCGGGTCCTTTTCTACGCTCTTCTCCTGGGGGGTGCCCTGGCCGGGTTCTACATCTACAACTTCCCCCCGGCCCGGATCTTCCTGGGCGACTGCGGCTCCTTAAGCCTGGGCTTCGCCCTGGCGGCCATCTCCCTGATCGAGAACCGGAAGGGGACCACCACCATCTCCCTCCTGGTGCCCCTGGTGGCCATGGCCATCCCCATCCTGGACACCGGCCTGGCCTTTCTCCGCCGCTCCCGCAACGGGGTCAGCGTCCTCAAGGCCGACCGGCAGCACCTCCACCACCGCCTTCTCTCCCTGGGCTTGACCCCCCGCCAGGTGGTCATGTTCTTCCTCTACGCCAGCCTTTACTTCGGGTTCACCGCCACCATCCTGGCGGTTCTGCCCAAGACCTACGTCCTGTTGATGGTCCTGGTTCTCGGCCTGGGGGTCTACGTGGCTCTCCAGGCCCTCAGGTTCCTGGAGCAGAGGCTGGACTGCAAGGATCTGGAGGATTTGGACTGATGCGCTATCTGATCACCGGCGGGGCCGGCTTCATCGGCTCCCACCTGGCCCAGGAGCTGATGAAGCCGGCCCCGCCGGTGATCAGATAGCGCATCAGTCCAA
>Ga0068714_10004866_pt1 | contig 14673 bp, 11 predicted proteins | sample MTBNYHSulfiMetaG_FD_62988 | JGI IMG/M metagenome (GOLD analysis project Ga0068714, IMG submission 62988) | Enrichment culture microbial communities from rom New York Harbor, USA that are MTBE-degrading - MTBE-NYH (New York Harbor Sulfidogenic)... | ecosystem: Environmental > Aquatic > Marine >... | reverse complement strand
GACGCCTGCGCAGTTTTCGCGCCGCAGCCTCGGCACGGGGGTTCTGATGAGCGACAGACAGACCGTCCCTCATATCAAGACGACACCGCCGGGACCGGAATCGGTCAAGTGGCACGAGAGAGCCGCCAAGTACATGAAGGGCTACTCCTCTCAGGCACGGCAGTTTCCCGTGGTATTCGACCGCGGACAGGGCGCGACCCTGACCGACGTGGACGGGAACGTGTACATAGACTTCTCCTCCGGCATCTACTGCAACAGCACGGGTCACTGCCATCCAAGAGTCGTCGAGAGAACCCGGGAGTGGGTGGGGCGGCTGATGAACATCCACGACTTCACCACACCGATCAAGGCCCTGTTCCTGGAGAAGCTGGCCGGCTTCCTGCCCGGAGACCTCAAGGCGATACAGCTGTTCTGCGGGGGTGCCGAGGCTGTCGAGGCGGCCATGCGGGCGGTTCGAGCCGTCAAGAGGGGCAAGTACGAGTTCTTCTCCTTTTGGGGCGACTGGCACGGCAAGACCGGCGGGGCCATGAGCCTTTCGTCCCTCGGCACCGAAGTATTCGGGCCCCGGGCACCGGGGTGCCATCTCGCCCCCGCGCCGGACTGCTACCGCTGCCCGTACCGCCTCGAGTATCCTCAGTGCGGTCTGCTCTGCATGAGCGTGTTCGAAGGCACGATAGACCAGGAAGGAACGGGGATGCAGGCGGGTGTCGTGATGGAGCCGATCCAGGGGTACAGCGGCTCCGTAGTCTACCCTGACGAGATACTGCCCCGGGTGGCCCAGATCTGCCGTGATCGGGGCATGCTGCTGATAGCCGACGAGATTCTCACCGGGATGGCTCGGACCGGCAGGAATTTTTGCGTCGAGCACTACGACGTGATCCCGGACCTCCTGGTCTTCGGAAAGGGCACTGCGGGAGGATTCCCCTTGAGCGGAATCGCGATCCGGGAGCAGTACGCCTGGGCCCTGGAGAGGATGTCCGCGTCCACGACTTACGGCGGGAATCCGATGGCCTGTGCCGCCGGCCTGGCCACCCTCGAGGTGATCGAGGAAGAGCGGCTACTGGAGAACGTGAGAACGGTGGGGGCCTCCCTGATGAACCGATTGTCTGCCCTCAAGGAGGCCCACGAGATAGTGGGGGATGTCCGGGGAAAGGGTCTGCTCCTGGCCATCGATCTGGTCAAAGACCGGGCCACCAGGGAGCCCTTCCCGGAGGCGGGCAGGCTGGTCTACGAGAAGGCATTCGCCAAAGGCCTGGCCTGGATCCCCGCCGGGAACGTCCTTCGCCTGGCGCCGCCGCTCACCATCGACGACAACCTGGCCCGAAAGGCAGTGGACCTGATCGACGAGGCCCTCAGCGAGACGGAGAGGTTCCTCACACTGTAGCGCCCCCCCTCCCGGATCCGCCGAGCGGGCAACGGGGGGCCTCCTCTGCGGAGAGGGGAGTACACCGATCATCGGGAGCCGCGGTCAGTCAGGATTTCTCCGGTTTCCTGCAAAGAAAGCCGTACGCGTCCTTGCCGACCTTCTCCCGCACCAGCCCGGCCTCGGCCACGAGACTCATGCCGAACTTCGGCTCCTCGACGAGCAGGCGGGCGCTGGCCCGCAGTCCGCTTTCGAACTCTACGATCCCGAACAGCAGGTAGCGGTCGGTAAATCCCTCGGGTAGCGCGTACAGCTTGGTCCAGGTCAGGAGCTTGCACTTGCCTCCTAGCGGAACCTTCTCCCAGGAGGAGTGCTCCACCCCGGAGGGGTCACGGCGAGCCCCGCAGTGCTTGCAGAGCATCGGAGCCGGATAGTCCACGGTACCGCATTCCGGGCACTTTCGCCCGTATACCACCGCCTTCGGGGGCCTGTACTTGTTGAAGTCCACCGCGTATATGTCTACCATCCCTCACTCCTTGGAACAGATCGTGGCCACGACGTTGTTGCCGAAGCCCCCGAAGTTGACGGCCAGTCCATGCTTCGGGTTCTTGACCTGGCGCCCCTCTTCGGCCTCGCCGCGAAGCTGCTTGACCAGCTCGAACACCTGGGAAACGCCGGTCGCCCCTATGGGATGCCCCTTGGCTTTCAGGCCCCCGGAGGTATTGATCGGGAGCTTGCCGTCAATCCGTGTCTCTCCCTTGACTACCGATTCTCGCGCCTTGCCTCTCTTGAAGAACCCGACCTCCTCGCTGATCGCCAGCTCCAGGATCACGAAGGCGTCGTGAAGCTCGGCGAAGGAGATGTCCTGGGGACCGAGACCCGCCATCTTGTAGGCCCGCTCGGCGCTCAGCGCCACCGCTTTCAGCTCCAGGGGGTCCTTGCGGTGATGGACGCAGTGGGTGTCCGTGGCCGAACCGATCCCGCTCACCCGGATCGGCGGCTTGTTCTTGAAGTACTTCATCTTCGGCGAATCCATGGCACACAGAATCAGGCTCGCCCCTCCATCGGACACCGGACACATCCCGTACAGCCGCAGGGGTTCCGCGATCACGTTGTTGATGATGTCCGCGTTGGGACTGCAATGAATACCCTCCAGCGTGCAGGTATAGGGAACGTGGGCGTACGGATTCTTCGACCCGTTCTCGTGGTCCTTGACCGCCACCATGGCCAGCTCCTCTTCGGTCAGGCCGTAGCGCTCCATGTACAACCGCGTGAACATGCCCCCGAAGGCCGGGAGGGTCAGCCCGTAGTCGTACTCGGCTTCCGGGTGCAGCATCCTGGCCACGAAATCGGTGCCTTCCCATCCCGTCACCGACCGCATCACCTCACCGCCCGTGACCATCACCACATCCGCCATGCCGCTGGCGATGGCCATGACCCCGCACTTGAGAGCGCTGGCCCCGCTGGCAGGACCGTTCTCGATGGACTCCGCCATCGCCGGCTCCAGGTCGATACGACTGGCCATGGAGGAAGCCACCCCGGTCTGCCCGTTGAGGAGGCAGGCACCCACGTTGGCCGCGAACACCTGGTCGATGATCTTGCGCTCCTTGCGGATCCCCGCGTCGTCCAGCGCGTTGGTGGAAGCGTAGCTCATGATGTCCACCAGGTCGAACTTGCTCAAGTTGCCGAAGACCGTGTGCCCTATCCCGACGATTGCCACCTTTCTCATGACGCCTTCCCCTTCTGCTTGCTGCGCTTGTACCCCGGGATCTGGGGATACTCCTCCGGCGGCCGAAGCTCATCCGCCGTGGACAGCACTTCGGGAGGCACCGGCCGCACCCCGGTCACCTTTTCGTTCCGGACCCGGTTGTAGATCTCCTTGGTCAGAATGTAGGTGGGCACTCCGCCGAGCTCGTGATGGATCTCCGGATAGCGGTCCTCGGCGTTCTCCAGTCCGTACTCGATCATCCACCTGCGAAAACCGATCGGGCTCTCGGCCACGATCCAGACCTCCTGCTGATCCAGGAACTCCAAGTGGTGCTCCATCTTGGCCGCAAACAACTGCGCCCCGACCCGCAGGCCCCGCTTGACCGTCAGGGTGTGCAGGCTGATGCCTATCTTCTCATCCACGCAGCGGCTCGTGACGATCCCGGCGATCTCCCCGTCGATCGCCCCCACGAAGACGAACTCGTTGGCCACCCGGTAGCGGTACCAGCCGAGCACCTCGGAGTACATGCGGACCGCCACGATGTCGTAGAAGTCATCCGGCACCCCGATCAACGGGAAGATCGTCTCCAGCAGCACCCCCGTCTCTTCCCGCCTGACCTCCCGCACCACCATCTTCTCCCCGCTGGCCAGGGTGATGAGCTTCGGGGGATAGGGAACCATCGGCATCTCGGGGGGTCTGAGCTTTCTTTCCAGTTCATCAACAATCATGCTCTGCTCCTGTTCGTTGTCTTCGACGTGCTCGGTTGTTCTGACAGGGGAAGCCCGGCCGGTGAAACGGCCGAACTCCCCCCACGGAATACTCACGAAAGGTCTTGACTACATCGATTCGACCAAGGATTCCAGTGCGTCCCAGAACCACAGCTCGTAGTGCTGGATGATCCGGGCCACGCGCACAAGCTCTTGGGCCCCGACGCCCCCTCGCAGTCCTCGCTCGATGGCATCCGTCGTGAGCTCATCAAAGGGAGCGTCCGGAGGCGGCACCTCATTGAAAGGATTCAAAAAGGCCGTGGCTTGCTCCGGCACCCCGTGCTGCTCCACCAATGCCACGGCGACCCTCTTGCAGGCTGACCACCACACCGAGAAGTTCGAAGCGAAGGCCACGAGGACCTCCGCTTCGCTTCCGTGCAGGGCCAGCCGGGCAAAGTAGGACGGGTACACCTGACAGCGCGGATCCGGCTCGTGCGCGCGCAACTCGTCCAGGCTGCACCCGAGCGCCTCGGTCAGTTTCACGATGTTGTTCTGCGCGAACTCTTCATTCTCCACCAGGCTCTTGAAGAACGAACCCGAGGGAGCGCTCTCGAAGCGCTGCAGCAGGTGCCTGGAGGACAGGAGGTCACTTGCCACGATGTAGTACTCTTCCTTCGGCAAGATCGCCAGCTGCTTCTCCGAATAGACACCTTGCTCCACCTTCCGCAGGAACGTATGGTCGATCAGCTTCGACTCGATGGGTTTGAGCGCATCTCGGATCGCCTGGAATACTTTTTGAGCTTCGCTCACGATGCTTTCTCCATTCGCCCTTACTTCAGGATCACCTCGTCTACCAGCTTCACGGAGAGCGCACCGCTCTTGAACTTCTTCTCGATGTCAGCGACTTCCTTCTTCAGGCTCTCGGGCACGTCGCTGCTGTACTTGCCCAGGAAGATCGACTCGTCCTTGGCGCTGAGCGGCCGGAAATACCACTCCTTGCGGTACTGTTCGAACTTGCCGTCGGCGACCGCCTGGATTGCCCCCGTGAGCGGGCCCGACCAGTCCATTACGACACTGGTGAGCACGGTCTTGGGATCCACGTCGCTCTTGTCCATGTACATCGGGATGCAGTAGATCCCCTGGGCGGCGCTCTCGAGGATGGCGGCGTTGTCGTCCATCTGGGAGAAGATCACATCGGCGCCCTGCTGAGCGAGGCTGTTCACGGCGTCCCGGGTCTCGGCCGGGGCGATGTAGTCGCCGATGTACACGACCCGCAGGTCGATGTCGGGCTTCGCCGCTCGGGCACCGAAGACGAAGGAGTTGGTGTAGCGGTTCAAGGGAGGGGCCTCGAAGGGCTGCAGGATGCCGAGCCTGTTCTTCTTGCTCATCTTGGCCGCGACATACCCGGCCAGGTAGTTGCCCTCCCAGGGCGTATCCCCCGAGAGCACCAGGTTCGAGGGGGTCTTGTCCGAGGAGTACTGCCCGATCTCCGGATCGTCCTTCATTAGATCGGGGTTCTTCTGGGTCTCGCAGATGAAGTGCACTTTCGGGAACTGCCTGGCCACGGTGATCACCTGGTCGAGGTAGATGTCACTGTGGGCGAAGATCACGTCGACTCCCCTGCCGGCCCAGTTGCGGATGATCTTCTCCGCGTCCTGGGTCGAAGTCCCCTCGCTCAGCTTGAGCTCGAATCCTACCTTGGCCTGCGCCTTCAGCAGCCCTTGATAGGCCGAAGGATCCCAGGTTCCTTCGTTGGCGTGACCGTACATCACCGCCACCACTTCCAGCTGCTCCTTGGCCCCCTCCTCTTTTGCCCCGCCGGCGAGCACCGGAAGCGCCGCCAGCGCGAGCACACACAGAACAAGTGCCACCAATCGCAACGGTTTCATTCTCTTCCTCCTTGGTTTTTTTTCGTACCTGCATCCGCTGCATACCCACACAGTGTCGTGCCGCAATCACCCCCTTTCGACTTGTCGGCTACTGATTGCAGGACTCACGAGATCCCGCTTCCGCGCACCTCCTTTCCGGCAGCTACTTGATGATCGCTTCGGTGACCAGCTCGATCTGGATCCCGGGCTGCCGGAGTCTCTCCTCCACGGCGGAGACCTTCCTTTTCACCTCTTCCGACACAACCGGGCTGAACCGGCCCAGATACAGGGAGCCGTCAGTGAGGCTCAGCGGCCGGAAGTACCACTGCTTCCTGTAGCTGCTCACGGTGCCGTTGGCGACGGCCTCGATAGAACCCTGCAGGGGCTTGCTCCAGTCGAACACGACGCTGGTCAGCACGGTCTTGGGATCCACGTCGCTCTTGTCGATGTACATCGGGATACAATAGATCCCCTGGGCCGCGCTTTCGAGTATGGCCGAATTGTCGTCCATCTCGGAAAACACGACGTCACATCCCTGCTGAGCAAGACTTCGTACTGCGTCGCGGGTCTCGGCGGGAGCCAGGTAGTCTCCGATGTATACAATCTTGGCTTCGATCTCTGGAACGGCCTCCTTGGCTCCGAAGTAGAAGCAGTTCGAATACCTGTTCAACCCCGGCGACTCGAAGGGCTGCAGAATCCCGATCTTCTTGGTCTTGCTGACCAGGGCTGCCACCACCCCGGCGAGGTAGTTGCCCTCGTAGGGCGTGTCACCGAGAAGGGTGAGGTTCTCGGGTGTGTTAACGGCAGCCAGCTTGGCGTGCTCGGGCTCGTCCATGTGCTCCGCCGGATCCAGGACCGTCTCGCAGATGAAATGCACGTCCGGGAACTGCCTGGCCACGGTGATCACCTGGTCCAGGTAGATCAGGCTGTGAGCGAACACGATATCCACACCCCGAGAGGCCCAGTTGCGGATCACCTTCTCCGCATCCTGCATCCCGGTGCCTTCCGCCAGGTGCAGGATGAAGGGGACTTCCTGCTGCACGGACAGGAGCCCCCGGTAGGCGGCGGGATCCCAGGTGCCTTCGTTGGCGTGGCCGTACAGGACCGCTGCGACCTCGAGCTCCGCGGGTCCCGCGGGAGCTTCCTTCTGCCCCGCTGCGAACGCCAGCGGCACGGCCGACACGATCATCACTGCAAAAAACGCTACCAAGAGCCTGTGTTTCATGCGAACCTCCTCTCTCTCTCTTTCTCTCTCTCGTCCGAAATCTCGACTGCGTCTCGCTCGCCCGTTCGTACCGACTAACCCCGCGTCACCTCCTCTCTCACTCCCGGAAGTACGGCTGACCCAGAGCCGACGGGATCCGGGACTTGCCGGATCGCGACATGATCAGGATCAGGACCAAGAGCGTGGCGATGTAGGGCAGAGCCGTCAGGAACTCCGACGGCACGCGAACGCCAATGACTTGCAGCCGAACCTGCAGCCCGTTGATGCCCGCGAACAGCAGGCATCCCCAGAGAATATTCGACGGCTTCCAGCGGGCGAAGATGATGATGATGAAGGCGATCCAGCCGCGCCCGGCCACCATCCCCTGAGTGAAACCCTGCAGGAAGTCCACCGCCAGATACGCTCCCGCCACGCCGACCAGGCCGACTCCGAGCATGACGGACACCTGGCGGATGTTGAACACGTCCTTGCCCGCCGCGTCCACGACCGCCGGGTTTTCTCCCGCCGCCCTCATGAAATACCCCATTCGAGTTCGATTGATGAAAAAGGAAACCACGACCAGCAGGGCGATCGAGAGAAAGAAGATCACGTCCAGGTCCAGGACGAGAGCCAGACCGTGTTTCTGTCCCGTGTAGCCCAGCGCTTCAGATAGCGACTTGAACCCGACGGTCGACTGGTCGAAGGGGATGTACAGCTTGTACAGGAAGCTGCTCAGTCCCAGGCCCACGAACCAGAGGCCGAATCCCACGACGATCTGGTCGACCTTGAGGCGCACCGCCAGGCTCGAGAGGATCAGCCCGAAAACCAGGCCGCCCAGAAAGCCGAACAACAGGCCGACCCAGGGAGAGTGCGTGAGGAAGAACCCGATCATACCCAGCGAGCAGCCGAGGGTCATGTTTCCTTCCATGCTGATGTCGTAGACCCCCACGCGTTGGGACAGGTAGCCGCCCAGGGCGGCAATCAGGTAGATCGGCAGGATGTTCAGGGTGGAGAACAGCAGATTCAGAATGAGATCGAAAACCATTGCCTACGCCTCACCGCAGAACCGGTAGAGATATGCGGCGTACAGCTTGGCCGCATCCACGATCTGCGAAACCTCGATCTTTTCGTTGATGGCATGGGCCTCCTCCAGCATTCCGGGTCCGCAGATCACGACGGGAACGCCGTACTCGGAGAACCACCCGGAGTCGCTGACAGAAGGCCACACGGTGGTCTCCGGCTCTCGGCCGAGCGTGCTGCGGAAGCTGTCGAGCAGAGCCCGGACATCGGGATTGGAATCCTGCACCTCCGACGCGGGAAAGATCTCGCCCTTGTCCCGGAACATGGAGGTGCCGCCGAAATCGATCGCCGGCTGGTTGTCCCGGAGCCAAGGGTCGGCCTGGCACAGGTCACGGATGTACGAGATGATCTCCTCCTTGATCGACTCCAGCCGCTCGTTCGGCAGGTAGTGGATCGTGTACCAGAGGGCGCATTCGTCCGCTATGAAGGCGGGATGGCGCCCACCCTTGATCACCGCGGGGTTGATGGTGTTGGCCCCCGGCGCCATGCCTGGATATCGCCGAGTGACCGCCCAGTGGCGTTCGAGCTCCTGCATGCCCGCGATGATCTTGGTCATCTTCTCGATGGCGCTCGCCCCCTCGATCCCGCCTCCGGCGTGAATGAGCCTGGAGCGCAGACCGTCATGAAAGGTCTTGGGACTGCGGATGGTAATCCACATGGTAACTACCCCGCCCTGGCCGCCGACCTTCAGCTCGGAGGGTTCTGCGACGATGGCGAAATCGCCCCGGTATCCCTTCTCGAGAAGTGTCTTGGTGCCGTGCTCGCCGGCCTCTTCCCCGATCACGGACTGATACATCACCGACTGCTCCAGCGCCACCCCCATTTCGGTGACGGTCTTGATGGCCCAGAAGGCAGCCGCCATGCCGGCCTTCATGTCCGCGGCCCCGCGGCCGTACAGGTATCGCCCGTCCGCGCGCGGCTCGAACGGGGGGAACTCCCAGCGCTCCTCCGGGTTGACCTGGGCCACGTCCACGTGACCGTTGAACACCAGGGTCCGCTTTCCGCTCCGTCCATCCTTGACGCCGACCAGCAGAGGCTCCCCCGGATAGAGATCGATCAGCTCGGTCTTCATCCCGATCCCCTGGAGCCGCCCCGCCAGCCACCGCTGGACCTCCTGGGTGTTGTGCGCGGGGGGATTCGAGGTCTGGAAGGCGATCAGCTCTTTGGCGAACCCCACCAGCTCGTCCCGGCTGTCATCGACCCTCTTCAGCAGGGCTTGGATCATCCGTGTTCCTCCCAGGCGAGCTTGAGCCGCCTCTCCAGCCAGGTGGCGAATACCACGCACAGCAACAGCAGGCCGACGAACACCTGCGCGAAGGTCGCGGGAATGCCGGCGAGGGTCAGAGACGTTGCTCCAACGAGCACTCCGGAAATGAAGATGCTCACGAAGGGCAGCGCCACGATGTTCTGACGCGCCAGCATAACCACCACGATGGCGGTGAAGCCGTAGCCGCCGGTCACGTTCTTCTCCATGCGGAAGAAATCCCCGATGATCTCGACGGTCCCCCCCAGAGCGGAAACCCCGCCGCTGAAGGCCATGATGATCAGGGTGAGCGCCGAGATGTTCATCCCAGACAGCCGGGCCGATTCCTTGCTCAGGCCCACCGCCTGCAGCCTGAAGCCAAGAGTGGTCCAGTTGACGAGCAACCAGATCGCAGGAATGATCGCCAGGGCGATCAGGAAGGTGGCGTTGAGCGGATACTTGAGGAACGCCATCTGCGCCTGAGGGAGAATCTCGGAGGTACGCGGGTAGTTGGGGTTGGGCATCGACATGGGGCCGTAGATCAGATAGTCCATCAGCTTGAGGGCGATGTAGTTCATCATCAGGGTCGAGAGCATTTCGTGAACGCCGAAGCGGTTCTTGAGGAAACCGGATACCCCGGACCAGATCCCCCCGCCGACGAACGACGCTATGACGATGAGGGGCACGAGCAGGAAACCCGGAATCTTCAGATACAGCCCCAGGGCGGTGGAGATGATCGCCCCGATCGCCATCTGTCCCTCCGCGCCGAGGTTCCAGAGACCGCAGCGGAAAGCCACGATCATTCCCGCCCCGGCGATCATGATCGGCGTGGCCTTGGCCAGCACCTCCAGGATCCCGTACGTAGAGAAGAAACTCTGGGCGAAGAACTCGCGGTATGCCTCGAGCGGGCTCTTCCCCGTGAACACCAGGATCAGGGCTCCGCCTATGGCGAAGGCCATCAGGATAGCCACCGCGTACGACAACGGAGTGACGATTCGCTCTTTGTTGATTCTTCTAGCCATCGCTTGCCTTTTTCGCGTAGGTGACACCCCCGGTCATCAGGACCCCGACGTCGAGCTTCGAAACGCCGGCCAGGTCATCGAACACGCGCACGAGCTCGCCCCGGTACAGAACGAACAGTCGGTTGCAGATCTTGTACAGCTCATCCAGATCGGTGCCCATGAACAGAATCGTGGCGCCGGACAGGGTCATTTCCGCCAGCTTGGAGTAGAAGAACTCCTGGGAGTTGATGTCCAACCCCTTGGTGGGGTGGTAGGCGATCATCAGGCGGGGGCAGGCCTCGATCTTCCGGCCGAGGGCCAGCCGCTGCCTGTTGCCTCCCGACAGCTTGACCGCGGGGAGGTAGATGCCCGGGGTCTGGACGTTGTAGGTCCGGACGATCTTCTCGGCGTGATCGCTGACCTCGCGCCAATTGAGGATTCCCCGCCTGGAGAAGGGCGTCTTTTCCGGATAGTCCAGGATGGAGTTCTTGCGGATGCTGAACAGCGGGACCAGGGTGTTGGCGCTCGGGATGTAGTTGATGCCCTGGCGCATCCGGGCATGACACGGCAGCCCCGTGATATCCCGGCCCCTGTACCTGATTCCCCCTTCGGTCGCCGGGCGGAGGCCCATCAGGACTTCGGCAAGCTGGCTGCTGCCGTTGCCCTCGATAGCAGCTACCCCCGCGATCTCCCCCGCGTAGAGCTCGAAGGATACCTTCTGCAGCGCCGGCAGCCCGCGGTCATCCAGGGCGCTCAGAGCCGAGACCGACAGGACCGTCTCCTTCTTGCCTTCGTAGATGGTGGCAAAACGATGGGCGAACTCGGTCCCGACCATCATCATGGTGAGACGATTGTAGTCCGCCTCTTTGGCATCCAGGGTCCCCACCAGCTTGCCCTTCCGAAACACCGAGATCCGGTCCGAGACTTCCAGGGCCTCCTGGAGCCGGTGGGTAATGAACACGATCGTGTACCCCTCCCGGTTCATTTCCTTGATGACCCGCTCGAAGGAGTCGAGCTCGTTGGGAGCCAGGACGTTGGTGGCCTCGTCGAAAAGGATGATGCGGGAGCCGAGGGCGAGCACCTTCAGGATCTCGACCTTCTGTTTTTCCCCTTCGGAGAGGTCCGCGATCTCCACGTTGAGCCGGTCCTCCAACCCGAATCCGAACAGATCCGAGAGCGAGCGCACCTTTTCGGCCAGTTCCTTTTTCCGTACGAGGAAGCGATTCTCCCGGAGGAACAGGCCGACGTTTTCCACCACGCTCATGTCCTGCACCAGCTTGAAGAACTGGGGCACCATCCCGATGCCCGCATGCAGCGCGTCTCTCGGGTCGCGGATCTCTTTGGGTTCTCCCTCCACCAGGATCTGGCCGGAGTCTCTGTGGTACAGGCCGTAGATGATGTTCATGAGGGTCGTCTTGCCGGCGCCGTTCTCCCCCAGGAGGGTGTGAATCTCCCCCCGGCGGAATGCCAGGGACACCTCGTCCAGGGCCTGCACTTTGCCGAAGTGCTTGGAGATGCCTCGCACTTCGAGGATGTTGTCGCTGCGCGTGTCCAGGTTCATGCGTCTCCCCGCCCCCGCTTGAGCGCAAAATATACGTCCTCGGCCTTGACCGGAAGCGTGTGGAAGCGGATCCCGATTGCGTTGTGGATGGCGTTCACGATTGCCGGCGCCGTGTTGTTCAACCCGATTTCCCCCACCCCCTTGGCACCGTAAGGCCCTTCCTGGTCCGCACTTTCCACGAGGATCACCTCGATCTCCGGAATGTCCATGGCGGTGGGCATCATGTACTTCTCGAAGCTGTCACTCACGACCCTTCCCTCGGCGTTGGTCACAAGCTCCTCGCTCAGCGCGTATCCGATCCCCTGGATCACGGCTCCTTCGATCTGTCCCTCCACCGCCAGGGGATTGATCGCCTTGCCGACATCCTGTGCCACCGTGATGCGTTCGACCTGAACCTCCCCGGTGTGGGTGTCCACGACGACCTCGGCGACCTGGACGGAGAAGGCGAAGGCTGCGGAGGTATTGCCGGAGCCGTCCGGCTTGAGACGCTCGGTCGGGGGGTTGTACTGATAGGATGAGGTGAGCATGTGCCCGACGCAGCGGGGCGAATGGAACACGGCGTCTCCGTAGCTGAGCTTGAGGGTTTCGTCTTCCGTGGAGTAGATCGTCCCGTCCCGGGCTTCCAGCTTCTCGACCGGTGTGGCGAGGTGCTCGGACGCGGACTCCAGCAGGTACTCCATGAGCCGCGCCGCCGCCATACGGGCGGCGTTGCCGTCCTCGAAGCAGACCCTGGAGGCGAAGCTGCCGAGGGACACGGGGGAGACCATGGTGTCGCATCCCATCACGTGGATGTCCGCCACGGGTATGTCCAGCTCCTCCGCAACCATCTGTGCCAGAACCGTGTCCGCCCAGGTTCCGGTGTCCCCGCTGCCCTTGTACAGGGCGACCTGTCCGTCGAGGTACATCATGAGCTCGATGCTGGCGAACTCACCGTCGGGAAAGATGTTGCTGCCGCTCACGTGGATGGCCCCGGCCATCCCGATGCCGCGGCGATAGCGCCCGTCCTTGCGGGAGCTGCGCTTCTCGCGCCACCCCGTCGCGGCCACGGCCTTGCGGAAGCACTCCTCGAAGCCGCAGGAGGTGATCTTCCACCCGCAGGGAGTGGTCTCTCCCGGGCGGTTGGCGATCTGCAGGCGCAGCTCCAACGGATCCAGGCCGAGCTCCTCGGCAATCCGGTCGAGTTGGACATCGATGGCCAGGTTGACCTGGGGCGCGCCAAAGCCGCGGAAGGGTCCGCCGACCTCCTTGTTCGTGTACACGATCTTGGCGCGGTAGCGAAAGTTGTCTACGCGGTAGAGGGAAGAGGCGATCCCGCCCGCATAGCCCGTGACGCCGGGCCCGTAGTGGCAGTAGGCTCCCTTGTCGACCACGGCTTCCACCTCCCGGGCCAACAGGGTACCGTCCCTGCGAACCCCGGTCCTGATCTTCATCCGGAAGGGCTGGCGGATGCGGGTGGTGGTCATCTCCTCTTCCCTGGAGAAGGTGGTCTTGACCGGGCGCTTGGTGCGCACGGCCAAGAGCGCGGTGACACCTTCGTCTTCGCAGTACTTGGAGCGTGCCCCGAAGCCCCCGCCGGACAGAATAGGCATGACCCTGACTCGAGACAGCGGGAGGTTGCACACGTGGGCGACCTCTTTGCGGACGAAATACGGGCTCTGAGTCCCCGTCCAGACCTCCAGGATGTCATCCCCGGTGAGCCGGGCCACGCTGCAGCGCGGCTCCAGATTGCAGTGAGCGGCCGCCTGGGTCGAAAACTCATCCTCGAAAATGTGGTCCGCCGCCGCAAAGGCCTGGTCCACGTCGCCGAAATCCCGGTTGAGCTGGAGCATGAGGTTGCTCTTGCCCTCGTGAATCTCGACGGCGTCCGCTTCGAGGGCCGCCTCGGGGTCCAGGTAAGCCGGCAGCACTTCGTAGTCGACCTCGATGAGCCTCAAGGCCTCCGCCGCTGCCTCCAGGGTCTCGGCCGCCACCGCGGCCACCGGATCGCCGACGTAGCGCACCTTGTCCCTGCACAGGGGGGGCATGTCCGGGATCTGAGCGAGGTAGTTGACCGGCGCATCCGCCCCGGTCAGGACCGTCACCACCCCCGGCGCCTCCACGGCCTTGGAGACATCGATTCCGCGAATCCGGGCGTGAGCATGGGGGCTGCGGAGGATGCGGGCGTGGAGCATCCCGGGAAGCTTCAGGTCGTCGCTGTACATCGCCCGGCCGCTCACCTTCGAGTATCCGTGCACCTCCGGGACTCTCTGGCCTACGTACTTGTACGTCTTCATTCGATCACAGCCTTGTTGAGACTCTAGTAGTTCTTCACCTGGACACCGTAGGGGTCCCGGTGAGCATCCTCGACCAGCTCGTCGGAACGCATCTTGCCACGCTCGAAGCGCTCCAGGTGGGTGAAGCTCTCAGCTGGCCGCCGCACCGGGGCAGCCTTGGGCTCCGCCGGGTATCCTACCGGGAGAATGCAGATGACCTTCAGCGGATCCGGGACGCCCAGCAGTTCTTTCACCTCCCGCGGGTAGAAATTGGTGAACACCACCGAGCCGAGTCCCTGCGCGTGCGCCGCGAGCAGCATGTTCTGAATGGCCATGCTCACGCTGCCCCAGAGGGCAAACAGCTCGACCTGCTCGTCAACCCCGTGCATCATGCTCACGTACTGGAAACGGGGATCGCCGCACACCACCAGCTGTACGGGGGCTTCCAGCAGGTAGCCGCCGGTGAAGGTCCTGAGGAACGGGAAATCCCGGAGCTCCTTGATGCGGGCCACCACGCGCTGCACGCTCTCCTGGATGCGCTGCCGCATGTCCGCACTGCGGACCACCACGACGTCCCAGGGCTGGGAGTTGGCGCTCGAGGGAGCCCAGCGCCCCGCTTCGATGATCCGCCCGATCGCCTCGTCGGGCACAGGGTCTGGTTTGTACGACCGGATCGAACGCCGGGT
>Ga0068714_10004865_pt1 | contig 14674 bp, 14 predicted proteins | sample MTBNYHSulfiMetaG_FD_62988 | JGI IMG/M metagenome (GOLD analysis project Ga0068714, IMG submission 62988) | Enrichment culture microbial communities from rom New York Harbor, USA that are MTBE-degrading - MTBE-NYH (New York Harbor Sulfidogenic)... | ecosystem: Environmental > Aquatic > Marine >... | reverse complement strand
AGAGTCCGAAATATGTTCAATGATCGCGGTCAACGACTTGATACTGCCGGTCCCTCGATGCCCGTCGAAGTAATAGGACTTTCGGGGGTGCCGAACGCAGGCGATGATTTCATCGTACTGGCAGACGAAAAGCAGGCGAAATTGGTGGCGGAAAACCGCCTGCTGAAGTTCAGGGAAAAAGAGCTCTCCCGTTCCACCAAGGTCACTCTGGAGAGCTTGTACGAGCAAATCAAGGTCGGGGAGATCAAAGAGCTCAACGTCATTTTAAAAACCGACGTGCACGGCTCGCTAGAGGCTATAAGCGATTCTTTGATTAAATTATCCACTCCCGAAGTGAAGGTGGTCTTGATCCATGCCGCTACGGGGACGGTAACAGAAACGGATATCATGCTGGCCTCCGCGTCCAACGCCATCGTCATCGGCTTCAATGTTCGCGCCGACGCCAAAGTACAGGAAATAGCCGAGCAGGAACGGGTGGATATTCGCTACTACGACGTCATTTATCAAATCCTTAACGACGTCAAAGACGCCATGGTGGGTATGCTGGAACCGGTCTACCGGGAAAATGTCATCGGCCGAGCCGAAGTGCGCCAGACATTCCATGTGCCCAAAGTCGGGACCATTGCGGGGTCTTATGTGCTGGATGGCCGCATGGAGCGCAATGCAAAGGTCCGAGTTCTGCGCGATCAGGTAGTGATCTTTGATGGCAAAATCAATTCCTTGAAACGCTTTAAGGAAGACGCCAAAGAAGTGAAAGCGGGCTTCGAGTGCGGCATCGGCATAGAGAACTTCAATGATTTGAAGCTAAACGACATCCTAGAGGCTTACGAGCTCCAGGAAGTCAAACCGGTTCTGGAAATTGAAGACGAGCACCGCACAGGATCCAGATCATAACGTACGCGGTTGAAAACGATAAACCATGACAGTGGGAATCGCCAGAATTACCTTCAGATTACACGGGAATCAATCCCTGAAGGAAAAGCGCAGAGTCGTCAAGAGCTTGATCGAAAAAAGCCGTCACCGATTCAATGTTTCGGTGGCGGAAGTTGCCGATCAAAACCTGCACCAGAAGGCTACTATCGGCGTGGCAGTGATAGGGAGCGATGGTCGAGTGCTTAACTCCATACTTGATCGTATTGTTGATTATATGGATTCCATGAGCCTGGCCGACCTCATCACGCATGAGGTCGAGCTGATACCTTTGGGAGGTTGACCTATCATGGAATATAAGCGATCTGATCGAGTCGCCGACCTGCTTCAACGAGAGATAGCAGACCTGCTTTTCCGCCGGGTCAAAGATCCGCGGGTTTCCGGTATAACCATTACCGGGGCAGAGGTGTCGGCAGATCTGCGTCACGCCAAGATTTTCTACTGTGTCATGGGATCCCCCAACGACGAAGAAAAACTCAATGCATCCCAAGGGCTTGCCAAGGCTCGCGGTTTCATCCGGCAGCAGCTGGGAAAACGCCTCCACATGAGGTACTTGCCGGAGCTTGAATTCCACTACGATGCTTCGTTCGACTACGGTGATAAGATGGATAGGTTGTTGAAAGAGTTGCAACAGGATGAGTGACGCAAATTCCCCAGCTCTTCTAGATGTGCAGCTGGCAATCGAGCGATATAAGCGGTTTGCCGTAGCCACACATGTTCGTCCCGATGGCGATGCCATCGGCTCCCTTCTGGGATTGACTTACATGCTGCGCAAATTGGGTAAGGAGGCCGATCCGTATTGCCAGGATCCAGTGCCGTCGGCTCACCGGTTCTTGCCGGGCAGTCGAAGTATTCGTCACAGCATCGAACAGCCATCGTTCTATGACGCTGCGATTCTGGTGGATTGCGGCAGCTTGCTGCGAGTCGGCAATGCTCTCGCCGATTCGATAGGCAAGATCCCATTCCTGATCAACATCGATCACCATATGAACGACACCCCCTTTGGCGATATCTTCTGGGTGACGCCTTCGGTCAGCAGCACTTGTGAAATGCTTTACCATTTGTGCGGTCAGCTGCAGCTGGCACTCGATCCGGACATTGCGGCCCAGCTTTACACCGGCTTGCTTGCAGATACCGGATCATTCAGGTTTTCCAATACCAATCGACAGGTGCTTGCATTAGCTTCAGCCCTGGTAGAGGCAGGTGCTCAACCAGCATACATCGCCGAACAGCTGTACGAGTCGGCATCGCCCGAGTCCATCCAATTGTTGGCCAGAGTGCTCTCGACCATAGCTTTCTCCTCCGATAACCGCGTGGCCACGGCAGAGCTGACACAAAAAATGTTTGCCGAAACGCACACTTTGCCCGAAGACAGTGAAGGTTTCATCAATCACCTGCGTTCGGTAAAATCGGTCGAGTTGGCCGTCTTGTTTCGAGAAGATGATGATAATGAGTTGGTGCACGTAAGCATGCGATCCAAGGGAAAGATCGATGTATCCGCTTTCGCCAGGCGCCATGGCGGAGGCGGCCATCGAAATGCTGCTGCTTTTCGGGTTTCGGGAAAACTGGACGCTATTCGTTCCGAGTATACCGAGAAAGCCCTCGACTACCTGGCTGGTGCTTCATGAACAATACGGGAATTAACTCGACTACATCCAGAGCGCCTCTGGAAGGCTGTTCCGTCGCCTTCGACAAGCAACCTTGCCCTGCATCCGACAGCGGCATCTTGATTCTGGATAAACCGGAGGGAATGACCTCCTTTAAGCTGACCGATCGAACAAGGAAGCTGTTGAATCTGACCAAAGCCGGGCATTGCGGAACGCTGGATCCTTTCGCCACCGGCGTGCTGGTGGTTTGCGTCAATCAAGCCACCCGCATTGCCGACCAGCTTTCTTTGCAGGACAAACTGTATCAATTCACGATGCGTTTTGGTCTTGAAACAGACAGCCTGGATAAGACCGGACACATGGTTAGAGCTTATGACGGTCCCCCCATAGGCAAAGGCGAATTGTTGGGTGCATTGGGAAAGTTCGTAGGCCGATACGGCCAGCTGGTGCCCCGCTACGCCGCTGTTAAAGTGCGCGGTAAAAGGCTTTATGAGTTGGCGCGCAGAGGGATTGAAGTGGACCGTCCCACCAGGGAAGTCGAGGTTTACTCTTTGGAGCTGCTCGACTACCGGTGGCCCGAGGCCCAAATCAAGGTACACTGCTCCAAAGGAACTTACATCCGGCAGCTCGCGGCAGATATAGGCCGCGTTTTGAACTGTGGAGCGCACGTCAGTGAACTGCGGAGATGGGCTAGCGGTCCATTTGACATCGCCACGGCAATCCCTTTGGACGAATTGGAGCGAATGCCACAAAACGGTGGATGGGAAACCAAGCTCATTTCCATGAATGATGCGCTAGCCCACTTGCCCGAGGTTTTGATTCGAGACGAGATGCTCCTACAAAACCTTTATAACGGGCATCTGGACCCCGAGTGGAAGACCGTCAGCTGTAATCAACTCGTCTCCAAGAGAGGACCCGTGCGCTTAGTGACCGCAAAGAAACATTTGGCTGCTTTGTGGTGGCCCGAATGTCTGCAGAATGAGGGTAGCAAACAACGAACATTAAGAGTGTTCAAATGACCTGACTGGAACCGGCATAGAACTTAATCATCTGGAATATGTTTTAGGAGAAGGAGGAACAACCGTGGTAATGACCCCAGAGAGAAAGAACGCTATAATCGATAACTTCAAAGTGCATCCATCGGATACGGGCTCCCCGGAAGTGCAGATCGCACTTCTGAGTGAAAGAATCAGTTACCTGACCGAGCATTTCAAAGTTCACAAAAAGGACCATCATTCTCGCCGTGGCCTTTTGAAGCTGGTCGGACAGCGCAGACAGCTGCTCAATTATCTCAAGAAAAAGAATGTGGACCGCTATAATACCGTTATAGAAAGGCTTGGACTGCGCCGCTAGGTCCTCCTTCTCCGGTCTCCGGATGATCGTTCGGCGGCCAAACATATGCATGAAAAGGAAAATACCCTATGAAATATTCCGTAGAAGTGGAAGTGGGCGGACGACCACTGACCATCGAATGCGGCCATGTAGCTCGGCAAGCCAGTGGCGCGGTCATGATCCGCTACGGCGATACTGTAGTGCTGGTCGCAGCAACTAAAGAAGACCGCATTCGCGAAGGGATCGACTTTGTCCCGTTGAGCGTCGAATATCAAGAAATGAGCTACGCCGCAGGAAGAATCCCGGGCGGTTTCTTTCGTCGCGAAATCGGTCGGCCAAGCGAAAAAGAAACGCTGACCTCACGGCTCATCGATCGTCCGATTCGTCCCTTGTTTCCCAAGAAATACGCTTACGAAACCCAGGTGATCGCTACGGTGCTCTCCGTTGATCAAGAGAATGAGCCAGACGTAGTTGCTCTGACCGGTGCTTCGGCTGCCCTGCACATCTCAGCTGTTCCCTTTCAAGGTCCTGTTGCGGCCGTAAGAATCGGAAGAGTCAATGGTGAATTCTTGATAAACCCGAGCTCCAAGCAGCTCGACGACAGCGATATGAATCTGGTGGTGGCGGGAGGTCGCGACGCAGTGGTGATGGTGGAAGGCGGGGCCAATCTGGTCAGCGAAGAAGATCTGCTGGAAGCCATAGATATTGCACACAAGGCCATCACACCCATTCTGGACGCCCAAGACAAACTGCAGACTCTGGTGATGGGAACCGAAGTCCGCAAAGAATCTGCTCCACAGGTGAGCAAAGATCCCCTTTTGATTGAAACAGTGAATAGATTGGCCACCGATGAAATGCACCAGGTCATGACCACTGCCGAAAAGAAACTGCGAAGAGAGCGCAAGAAATCCCTCAAGCAGCGCGTTGTGGAAGAATTGACCTCCGGCGACTTTGCCGATCGTCAGCAGGAAATCGAGGCCGCCCTGGAAGATCTGGAAAAGCGCGTGGTACGTCGAATGATGGTGGAAACCGGACGGCGCATTGATGGACGACGATTTGATGAAATTCGTCCCATCCGAGTCGAAGTCGGACTGCTTCCGAGAACTCATGGATCTGCCATTTTCCATCGAGGCGAGACTCAGGCTCTTGCCGTAACCACTCTTGGCTCATCATCGGATGAGCAGAAGATCGAAGCTCTTGCCGGCGAGACCTTCAAATCGTTCATGCTGCATTACAACTTTCCTCCTTTCTGTGTCGGCGAGGTCAGGCCACTGAGGGGGCCCGGGCGACGAGAAATCGGCCACGGCGCACTGGCAGAGAGAGCCGTAAAGCCTCTGTTGCCGCCTGATGGAGAATTCCCCTATACGTTGCGAGTGGTGTCGGAAGTCCTCGAATCCAACGGCTCCAGCTCCATGGCATCCGTGTGCGGGGCGTCGCTTTCGTTGATGGATGCCGGTGTGCCCATGAAAGATGCGGTTGCCGGAATCGCCATGGGATTGGTCAAAGAAGGGGAAAACGTCATCATCCTTTCCGATATCCTGGGGGACGAAGATCACTTGGGAGATATGGATTTCAAAGTAACCGGAAGCGAACAAGGGGTGACCGCCATTCAGATGGATGTGAAAATCTCCGGCATCGACCGGGAAATCCTGCGGCGTGCCCTGGAGCAAGCCCGCCAGGGGCGGATTTTCATCCTGGGTAAAATGAAAGAGGTTATACCCGCACCCAGAGCGCAACTCTCTCCCTATGCTCCGCGGGTGATCACGATTCAGATCAATCCTGAGAAAATCCGCGATGTTATTGGCCCCGGCGGTAAAGTCATCCGTTCGATTGTGGCCGAGAGCGGTGCTAAGATTGACATCGATGACAGCGGCCGAGTGGTGGTTATGAGCCCGGATCAGCAAGCCTGTGACAAAGCCATAGACCGGATCAGAAAATTGACTGAAGAACCTGAAGTGGGGCAGGTTTACCTTTCTCGTGTCGTTCGTATCACCGATTTTGGAGCCTTTGCAGAAATCCTACCCGGCATCGACGGTCTGATCCACATATCACAGCTGGAGCATCACAGAGTGCGCAAGGTGACTGATGTGGTCAAGGAAGGCGATGAAGTGCTTGTCAAGGTGATCGAAATTGACAAAGATGGGCGGATCCGTTTGAGCCGCAAGGCGCTGCTTGAAAAGCCCGAATCGGACAAGGAGTAGGCACATCCGGTCTGTTGATCGCCGATCTTGTTGCTCGCCAGCAGAGGGGGAAGATTGTATCAAAAAACCGTATTGCGCAACGGTATCCGCATCGTAACCGAACAGGTTCCCAGTGTCAGATCGGTATCCACGGGAATATGGGTGAGTGTGGGCTCTCGCGATGAGAAAAACTCAGAGCGAGGCATAACCCATTTCATCGAGCACATGCTCTTCAAAGGGACTCAACGGCGAACTGCTCTGGATATAGCCAAGCAATTGGACTCTGTCGGAGGATTTGCCAATGCGTTCACTTCCAAAGAGCATGTCTGTTTCCATGCCAAGGTGCTTGGCACGCATCTGCCCCTGGTAGTTGACGTGCTCACCGACATTTTTTTGAACTCGACTTTCGCCCCTCCGGAGATCGAGCGGGAGCAGCAGGTTATTTTGCAGGAAATACGCATGATCGAGGACACTCCGGATGAGTACATTCACATTCTCTTTCATGAGCTGTTCTGGCAAAATAATTCGTTGGGCTATCCCATCTACGGGACTGCTGAAGCAGTCGAACAAATTGATAGAGATCATATCCTGCAGTACCTTTCTCGGACTTTCAATCCCGCCAGAATTGTTGTTGCCGCCGCAGGCAATCTGGAGCACGATCGATTCGTTGATCTGGTCGCACCCTCCATGGAGGCGCTAATTGCGGGCGAGGACTTCAACCGGCGCAAACCTCCTGAAAACAGGCAAGTTTTAGAGGTAATTCCGAAAGAGTTGGAGCAGGTTCATCTTTGCCTCGGCATGCAGGGCACTTCGCATTTGGATGAAAGCCGGTTCGCTTGCCATTTGCTCAATGTCATCCTTGGCAGCAGCATGAGCAGCCGGTTATTTCAGGAAATCCGAGAGAAGCGCGGCCTGGCTTATTCCGTCTATTCATTCGTAAACAGCCATGAAGATACCGGACTATTGGGCGTTTATTCCGGAATCGCACCGGAAAACGTCCATGAAACCCTGCAGGTCATCCGCGAGCAGCTGGCTCTGATCGCGGCCAAGCCCATCACCGAAGCGGAGCTCCGTGCCGCCAAAGAATACGTCAAAGGCAGCATGTACCTCAATGCGGAAATCACCGATTCCAGAATGAATCGATTGGCCAAGAACGAATTCTTGTTCGGTCGGTATGTACCTTATGAAGAAGTCGAAGAGAAGATTAATCAAGTGACTTCAGAGGAGATTCGAGACTGGTTCCGAGGGGTTTTTAAAGAGAACGAGCTGGCGCTTGTACTCTTGGGACCTGTCGAGCGAGACGAAGAACTGACAATAGCTTGATCCTGAAGCCGATTCCAAGTCCCCTGGACTGAGTCGCCTCTGCATCTGGTCGATTACCCGCAACACGCTTATAGGAATGCACTATGCCCCTTTGTTTCCAGGTGCTCTCCAGCGGCTCCAAAGGGAATGCCATCCTGGTTTGCAGTGCCAGGACCCGCATCCTGGTGGATGCAGGCTTGAGTGGCAAAGAGCTGGTGAGACGCATGGACGCCTCCGAGGTTCAAGCTCGCAACCTGGATGCATTGGTTGTCAGCCACGAGCACCAGGATCACGTGAGAGGCATTGGCGTTTTGAGCCGTCGTTTCGACCTTCCGGTGTACCTAAGCCAGGGTACGCTGGAGCAGCTTCCATCCCAAATCGGCCAACTCACTCATCTGCAGCTCTTCCACCCGGGAACATCATTCATGGTGGGAGATCTGCAGCTCCGGCCTTTTGCCGTCTCTCACGACGCAGGGGAACCGTCGGGCTTCATTATTGAGAACGGCGATACCCGCCTTGGAATTTGCACCGATTTGGGAACCGCCACTCATTTGGTTAAAACCAGACTTCAGGAATGCCATGGGCTGGTAATCGAAGCCAATCACGACACGGACATGCTGCTTAAAGGCCCATATCCCCTGCATCTGAAACAACGGATTCGCAGCCGCCACGGCCATCTTTCCAACGGCGACAGCTGCGACCTTCTCAAAAGCATCTACCACGAAGCTCTGCAAGCCGTTGTGTTCGCTCACCTGAGCGAAGTCAATAACCATCCGGATCTGGTTTCACAGACTTTTCTCGAGCTTTGTAGAATTTCGCAATGGCACAGCATCCGCTTTGAAATAGCGAGACAATATGAAGCGACTCCCGCAGTCGAATTGATCTGAACACAATTTCCAAGGAGGGCGAGCATGGAATCAATACCGAAGTGCCTACTGCTGCCTATCGACGGCTCCGAAGAAGCACTGTTGCCAATCCGCTTTGTTAGTCGCCTGTTTCCGCAACTGGATCAGATCAACCTGATCCTCTCCTATTTTGTCCCCTCACTGCCCCCGGTCTATAAGCAACGCCTGACTTCCAAGGAAATGATTAAAAAGAAGAAAGAGCTGCTGCGGGATCGAGAAAAGCACGCACGCGACGCTCTGGATCATGCCAAGCAGATCCTATCTCGTCACGGATTCTCTGCAGACCTTATTCAAGAACACCTGCAGGAAAAAGCCATGAGCGTGGCACATCATGCCTGTCGCCTGGCTGATATCAAGAAAGTGGACGCCGTCTTGGTGCAGAAGCGAGTCAGCAGCCCCTTGGAGGGGTTTCTCAGGGACGATCCGAGCAATGCGCTTTTGCATTATTGTATCGTGAGCCCGGTCTGGTTTTTGGAAGGGGAAGTAGATCCATCCAAAGCGGTAATCTGTCTGCAAAATGAAGCGGCATCTCTGCGGGCGGCTGATCATGCGGCTTTCATGCTGGCTGACACCCAAACCGCCATAGAGCTCCTGCATGTCACTCATTCTGCCCCACACCGTTTCACCAGCCCCGCTTTTGCGCAGAGCACAGAGCTTGAGAACTGGCTGAAGACGGAAGCAGGCAGGGAGATCAGTCCAATTGTTGCAGGCTCCTGCGATATTTTGAAAACTGCAGGGATTGCCGACACACGCGTCCGTATCACCATCCTGCCCGGCCGCGAAAAGGAAGGCAAAGTCGCCGCGGAGATCATCCATTATGCAAAGCAACACGAAATCGGCATCGTTGTCCTGGGACACTCCGATCCCGAGGGAGTCTGGAGCTTTTTGAAGACTTCCGTAACCAAGAAGATCCTGGGCGATTTTGAAAATATGGCGGTGTGGGTGAATCAGTAGCGGCCGAAAGGTCGGTTTGTAACAGAATACCGAACGAGGTATGTCGACTCTGGAATTGTTCCCACCGCCTCTGCGAATAGAAATCCTTTGTTCGATCTGGGATTATCAATCACTCACTCTTGGGCACTGGCTTTCGCTTGGCGACTCGTCGTTTGGTCCAGTCATCATAGAGGAGCAGAATCGGGCTTGCTACGAAAATTGTCGAGTAGGTTCCGGTGATAGTACCTATAAACATCGCAAAAGCGAAGTCATGGATGACGGTTCCTCCCCAGAGCAAGAGGCAGGCTATGACGAAAAAGACCGTCCCATTGGTCAAAATAGTGCGGCTCAGGGTCTGGTTGATGCTGTTATTGATCACAATCGCCAAATCCTGGCGCTTGCCTTTTCGCGTATTTTCACGGATGCGGTCGAAGATGACGATGGTATCATTGAGCGAAAATCCGACCAGGGTCAGCAACGCTGCAAGAACCTCAAGGGTAAACTCCTTATCCGCCAAGGCGAAGATTCCCACCGTAATGAGCACATCATGGGCCAGAGACATAATAGCCCCCAGTGCATACGGCAATTTCAGTTTCCAGCAGAGGCCAAGCGCAAGTACCAGCGCTGCTACTATCACATAGGTGCCGCTGACTCCCACTGTCTGCAGTAGGTAGACGCCGGCTATCAAAATGGCGCCCATAGTGGCACTGCTCGTCCACCTGAACTCGAATCTGCCGGAGATATAGATGGTGATCAAAATCAATGCGTAATAGATGGCAAATAGAGCCTTTTGACGCAGGTCTTGGCCGACCTTGGGACCCACCATTTCGACTCTTCTGACCGTAACGTCGTCTTTGCCAAAGACTTTTCCCAGAGTCTCTTGAACCTCCTGCGCATAGCTTTGCAGGCCGGACGTGATTGCTTCCGTACGGATCAGAAACTCGTTGTCTTCTCCGCCGATTTCCTGGATCGTACCTTGAGAAATCAGCTCTTTCAGTGCACCTCGGATTTCTTCCGGGTCGGTGGTGCGTTTGAATTGCACCTGAACGAGGGTGCCGCCGGCAAAATCCACTCCTAAATTGAGCCCGCCACGCGAAACCAGAACAATCATTCCGAGCAGAATGACGATGAGCGAGAAGAGGAATGCCTTGAATCGCATACCTACAAAATTGAAATTAATATCGGGTCTGATCAGTTCCATTCTTCCGTTCCCCTATTAAAGCTCTGCTAAATGCTCAATGTGCGCACACGCCGTTGTTGAAGCAGGTAGTCGAAGATAACACGCGTGACGATGATTGCTGTAAAAAGGTTAGCGATAAGGCCGATGGTTAATGTGACTGCAAACCCACGGATGGGCCCGGTGCCAAATTGAAAAAGCACGATCGCGGCGATTAAAGTAGTTACGTTCGCATCCAGAATCGTCAAAGTCGCCCGCTCATAGCCTGCGTCGAGAGCCGCTCGTGGCGTTTTCCCCAATCGCAGCTCCTCCCGGATGCGCTCGTAGATCAACACATTGGCATCAACAGCCATGCCGATGGTGAGAGCGATACCGGCAATGCCCGGCAGTGTTAAGGTCGCTCCGAACGCGGCAAGCCCGGCAAGAACCAAAGCGATGTTCAGGAACAGGGCAAAGTCTGCAATCACACCTGCAAACTTGTAATAGACAATCATAAAAACAACCACTCCAAGACACCCGATCAGTGAAGCCAGGAACCCTTTGTGAATTGAGTCCTGCCCCAACGAAGGGCCTACGGTGCGCTCCTCCAGCACGACAACGGGAGCGGGCAGCGCTCCTGCCCGCAGCACAATGGCTAAATCGCGCGCTTCCTCCATGCTGAAAGATCCGGTGATGCTGGCTCTTCCGCCGCTGATCTTTTCCTGAATGACAGGCGCGGAGTAAACAATACCATCCAAAACAATGGCCAACCGTTTCTTGACGTTGGCTTCGGTGATGCGCTCAAACAGGCGCCCGCCCTGAGGATCGAATTCCAGCGAAACATAAGGGGTATTGTACTGTTGATCGATGCTGACCTGGGCATTGGTAATGTATTCGCCGGTCATGAGAGTTCGCTCTTTCAGGGCGATTTCGCTCTCTGTAGTTCTGCCGGTTGTAGAATCGAGGCTCTTCATGGGATAGATCTTGACCCCTGCCGGCATTTTACCCGCCTTGACCTGATCGGGGGCTACCTCTTCGGCCACCAGCTTGAACTCCAACAATGCGGTCTTGCCGATTATAGCCACCGCCCTTTGGGGATCCTTGATGCCAGGCAGCTGCACCAGGATGCGATCTTCGCCCTCAGGGCGGATATCCGGCTCGGTTACACCAAATTGGTCGATTCGATTGCGGATGGTTTCCAACGCCTGCGCGATGGCCAGTTTGCGTATATTGCGCACTTCGTGCTCGCCCATAGCGAGCAGCAAGGTCGTCCCGATCGCACCTGCTTCGGCGGTCTTCCATTCTAAAGTGGGAAAATCTTTATCAATCAGTTTCCTGAGCTCTTCCTGCTTGGCGCCGGCAGGCAACTGTACCTCGACGTCCCAGGAACCGACCTTGTTGACGGAGGTGAACGCAATGCGATTGTTTCTCATCGTTTCTTTGAGATCTTCGACGATTCGTTCAGCCGTTCCTTCGACCGCCTTGTCCGCCTGGACTTCAAGAATTAAGTGCATTCCCCCTTGGAGATCCAATCCCAGATTTATCTTCTTGTTGGGAAAGATCTTGCCCAATCCCTCAGGCAAATTGGAGCTCAAGGATGGAACCAGGTAAAAGAGCGCAGCGACTATGACCACACCGACCAAGATTGCCCGCCATTTCAAGCTTTTCAAACTGACTCCTTCCCTCAACAAAGGAAGGGCACATCAGCTATAACCCTGTTGTGCCCCAGCCTTACCGACCAAAACTATGAATGTGACAGTCTATTCGCTGACCTCGCCTCTGGCCAGCAGTGCCGCGATGTAACCGCGCTGAACCTTGACTCTCACCTTTTCCGCTATTTCCAGCGTCACCGCCGTATCGGTTATGCCGACAACTTTTCCCTGCAAACCGCCTTGAGTCACCACCGTATCCCCTTTTTGCAGGCCAGACAGCATGGATCTGTGCTCTTTTTGTTTCTTTTGCTGAGGCCGAATCAAGAGAAAGTAGAAGATGACTACCATCAATAAGAGCGGTACAAAGGCGGCGAATCCGCCTCCAGCTTGGCCACTGCCACCCTGCCCTGCCGTTCCCATAGCATGAGCTACACTCAACAAATCCATTTACTCCTCCCTGAAATGTCATACAGACTGAATAATCGGTTCAACCCATTTTCTCGATCCAGAGCAGCAAGAAGAGCTAGCCTTTGATCTGGATTTTATCTCACCAACGACAAAACAAGATAGTATTTAAACGATATTTCAGACAAATTGTCAACGATCTAAAATCAATTTTAGATCGTCTTGCCGGCCAATCATGCTGATCCTTGACTTATTTCCCCAATTGAGGTTTGATCTGCCCGCATAAATCATCTGCCCATCACCAAGGAGGATCGATGGAAACCAAAATGTGGCCCGTTGCGCTGGCTGTCTGCTGTGCGTTCATGGGATCACTCGCACAATTGTTGTTTAAATTGGGATCGGCATCCGTCCAGCTCGACCTGTGGACATGGATAACAAATTATCGGGTCCTTGGGGGAATGACTCTCTACGGCATTTCCGCAGTGCTTTTTATCGTAGCCCTCAAATACGGCAATCTATCCGTACTCTACCCTGTCATAGCTACGAGCTATGTATGGGTCGCCCTTATTTCATTCAAGATTTTGAATGAGCCCCTTTCTGCACCAAAATGGCTCGGTATTGCGCTCATCCTGGGCGGCGTCATGCTCATTGTGAGGAACTGAGGGAAATGAAGCTCAGTATCGTCATTCCCGCCTACAATGAGAGAGACTTCATCGAGGAGCTGATTAACCGAGTGCGCAAGGTTCGCCTCGATGGCGTAGCCAAAGAGATCATAGTCGTTGACGATTGCTCCACGGACGGAACCCGTGAATTTTTACAACAGATGATCAAAGCACACGCGCAAGCCGTTGCTGAAGACCATGCGAACGTTGGCAAGCATGAATCTCCAGGTGTGGATCTCAGAATTCTTTTTCAAAGCAAGAATCAAGGCAAAGGCGCTGCCCTGAAGCGCGGATTCGAAGAAGCCACCGGTGCCGTTGTAATCGTTCAGGATGCAGATCTTGAGTACGATCCGCAAGACTACCCAAGGTTGTTGGAGCCGATTCAAAGAGGTGTAGCAGATGTGGTATACGGGTCACGATTTCTGGGAGGACCTCACCGGGTCTTCTATTTCTGGCATTACCTGGGCAACAGGCTGCTCACCCTCCTGTCCAATATGTTCACTAACCTGAATTTGACCGATATGGAAACCTGTTACAAAGTTTTCCGCAAGGAAGTATTGCAGGGTATCAGCCTTAGACAGAAACGGTTCGGCTTTGAGCCGGAAGTCACTGCCAAGATCGCCAAGAACAACTGGCGGATCTATGAAGTGCCCATTGCCTATTACGGACGAACTTATGCCGAGGGCAAGAAAATAGGCTGGAAAGACGGTTTCAAGGCGATCTGGTGTATTTTCCGCTATAATCTGTTTTCTTGATAGGATCACGCAGACCTTCCTCAATATTCATCTCGATTTGGAATCAACGAATTTGGTCGAGCAGTAACGCAGCGCAATCCCATGCTCCATTTTGAGGAAACTCCGCCCATGGACGTAGCAAGACATCTTCAAGAGAATCGGTGCGGCAAAAGAGGATATGGCAGATGGGCCGTTACGATTCGGTTTCTTACGAGCGTGATACGCGATCTGTACGCAGCATTTCGGTGCAGCCTTAGAATTAGATCGGCTCAAAAGAAGGCCCCCCGGCAGGACAATTTCCAAATAGGCTTCGACGGCTACCCCTTCTTGGAGCCCTTAACCGGAGTGGGCTGGTACGCGTTTCACCTGCTGGAAGATTTTGCCAACAGGGAAGGTGTATTAGTGAATCTCTACACACATACGCTCATTCCCGAAGACAAGGCTCCCGGCTTCATTGTCAAGTTTGAGCACCTGAAGAACCTGCATTTTAGGTATTACCCGATCCCATCCAACATTTTTCTGAACTCCAAGTTCTGGTTTCTTTTCGGAGCTTGTTTTTTGACTCCCTTGTTCATCGCCCTGGATCAAAATGACATCTTCTTCTCCCCCAACTTTGTCACTCCGCGCTTATTCAGGGTGACAGGCAGAAAGGTGATCACCGTTCATGATTGCACTTTCGCATTTTTTCCGGAGCTCGTTCGAAAAGAGACCTTGAATCATTTACGGCGGTATTTGCCCAATGAAATTAAAACGGCTGGCAAGATCATTGCCGTTTCTAATCAGACCAAGCGCGACATCGAGAAAATTTTCACCGTCGCACCGGAAAAAGTGAAAGTCGTATACAACGGCAATTCGTTAAAAGAATCAGCGCCCCGA
>Ga0068714_10004862_pt1 | contig 14678 bp, 14 predicted proteins | sample MTBNYHSulfiMetaG_FD_62988 | JGI IMG/M metagenome (GOLD analysis project Ga0068714, IMG submission 62988) | Enrichment culture microbial communities from rom New York Harbor, USA that are MTBE-degrading - MTBE-NYH (New York Harbor Sulfidogenic)... | ecosystem: Environmental > Aquatic > Marine >... | reverse complement strand
AAATCCTCGAAAGACTCGGAGCGAGGCGGGAGCTCGTAGATGAGGTGTGCGACATCATCGCTCATCATCACCATCCCCGGTCCGAAGAGACCGTCAATTTCAAGTGTGTCTACGACTCCGATCTGATCACCAACCTGGAGGAACGGCACAAGGAGAACCCTATGGACGCGAAGGAACTGGAGAGCGTCCTGGAGAAGTCGTTTCTCACAAAGACGGGGAAGAAAGTTGCGGAAGAGGTTCTGCCGAGGCCGGCGGGCACGGCAGATCGGAGAGAATGAGGTGAAAAGAATGAAAGTCAAAAGAAAAGTCATAAGGATCGATGAGGAGCTGTGCGACGGGTGCGGGGTATGCGTGCCTTCCTGTGCGGAGGGAGCGATAGAGGTCATTGACGGCAAGGCCAGGATGGTGTCGGAAAGGTACTGCGACGGCCTGGGCGCGTGCCTCGGCGAATGCCCGAAGGGAGCCCTAACGATCGAGGAACGTGTGGCCGAGGAGTTCGACGAAGAAGCGGTGGAGGAATACCTCTCGGCGAAAAAGGAGGAGGAGCCGGTTCAGGAACTCGTAATGGCCTGCGGCTGCCCTTCTTCTCAGATCAAGACGCTTGCACCCGAAGAGTCGGCGGAGGACGAGGGCGCGAACCAGAGATCCACGCTTTCTCACTGGCCGGTTCAGATCAAGCTGGTGCCTCCCACGGCTCCTTTCCTCAAGGGTGCGCACCTCCTCGTGGCCGCGGATTGCGCCGCGGTGGCTTATCCCAATTTCCACAGAGATTTTCTGAAGGGAAAAGCCGTCATGATCGGGTGCCCCAAATTCGACGACGTTCAGGGTTATGTGGATAAGTTCACGGAGGTGTTCAAGGCGGCCGACGTGAGAAGCGTCACAGTCGCGGACATGGAGGTTCCGTGCTGCTCGTCCCTGCCGAGGATTGTTAAGCGGGCAATGGACGCGGCGGGGAAAAGCGTGCCTGTGGAAGAAGTGGTAATAAGTTCTAGGGGAGAAATCCTCAAGCGGGAGAAGGCGGCATAATCTTTCCCCTCCCCCGGCGCCCCTCCGCCGAAGCAGAGCTGCTGCTGAGGATGGAGGATGGGAAAGGGGAGGGGGTGCACGCTAACCAACCAGGACAACCGAAACATCCTTCGCGCCGTGCAGGACCTTCTGTGAAACGCTCCCGATAATGAATTCGGCGATGCTCGAAAGACCTCTTCGTCCGAGGACGATGGTATCATAGCCCGATTGGGCTGCGGCGATGATGTCCCTGGCAACCCCTTTCTTCTTGGATTCCATTTTCGAAACAATTTTCTTTTCTTCAAAGCCGGCGGCGACAAGACGCTTCCTGGCTTCTTCCATTGCCTTGCGGACCAATCCCTTTTTCTGGTCCTCCAGGGAACAGAAGACCATCTGCTGGGACGTGAAGTAAGGAATCAGCTCCGGACTGTTCATGTCACATATCGCGGCTGTGTCCATGACCACATGATAGAGAGTGACCTCATGATCGGGAGTGAATGTCCTGGCGATATAATCCACTGCCCGCATCGCATTTTGGGATTCATCCACTGCCACCAGTATTCTCTTTGCCATTCCTTTCCCTCCTTGGTTTGAATGGGTGCTATCGATGCATGAGCGAGCATTCCCGTGTGATTTCGAGCGAAACGGGAAAGCATGAATCCAATGAAGGCTGAAACGTCGACCCTTGTCAAGATAAAACATGAGCCCTTGACTGGAAAGGCTTGTTCTCCTAATATCTATCAGTCTCGGCGGAGGAGAGGACGGAAACCGAAAGGGAGAAGGCAAGAAGGGCGGCCTGAAGGATGGCGAAAAATTTCTACGAAATGCTGGGCGTCAAGAAGGATGCCACCAAAGAAGAGGTAAAAAAAGCCTACCGTAGACTGGCTAGGAAATGGCATCCCGATGTGAATCCGGGGAACAAAGAGGCGGAGCAGAAGTTCAAAGAGATCTCCCAGGCCCACGACGTGCTCAGCGACGAAAAGAAGAGAAAACTGTACGACGAGTTCGGGGAAGAGGGGCTCCAGGCAGGGTTTGATGCGGACAAAGCGCGCCAATACAGGCAGTGGAGTTCATATCAGCAGGCCGGTGCAGGGACGGGCGGCCAGCCCTTCGGGAGATATCACAGCTACGAAGATATCTTCGGCGATCTGTTCGGTTTCGGCGGTGAAGCGTCGGGTTTCAGGGCCCGGAGGAGCCCGGCCGGGAGAGACATGGAACACGAGATTTGGATCGACCTCATCCAGGCTCTCAGGGGGTTCGAGACCGAACTGGCAATGCAGAAGATGACCGCCTGTGCCTCATGCAACGGCTCGGGGATGGACCCGCAAAGCAAGTTGAACACTTGTTCCTCATGCGGCGGCTCGGGCCGCATCAATGTGGCCCAGGGACCGATGCAGTTTACCAGAGCCTGTCCCGCGTGCAAGGGACACGGCCGGATCGGCAAGCCTTGCGGCGCATGCGGAGGAAGCGGCAGGGTGACGGGCACGGAGAGGATTCGCGTGACGATTCCAAAAGGTGTGAAGGAAGGATCCAGGGTCCGCGTGGCCGGGAAGGGGGAACCGGGCACGGACGGGGCTCCTGCGGGCGATCTCTATCTGATCGTCCACATAAATCCCCACCCTCTTCTTACGCGGGAAGGAGACGACCTGCACATGGAAGTTCCGGTGACGGTTCGGGAAGCCATGGCGGGAGCGACGGTGACCATTCCCACCGTGGACGGCGCGGTAAACCTCAAGATACCGCCCGGAAGCCAGAGCGGGAGGTTGCTGAAGTTGCGCGGAAGAGGGGCGGTCGACCCGAAAACGAAGCGGAAGGGAGATCTCCTGGTGAAACTGGTGGTCAAGGTGCCGAAAACCGATGATCCGGAGATCCTTGATGCTGCAAGGAAGATGGACGAGCATTACAAGGAGGACGTAAGGGCCTCGGTCAAGCTCTAGGGTCTTTCATCGAGCCGTTTCTGAATCTGCCGGGCAAGATCCTCCAGGATCTCGTCGAACTGCTTCCTCATGTCGAACATCATCTGCCTCATTCTGAGGATGATATCCACCCCGGGCAGATTGACGCCCATTTCATCCACGAGGATCTTCGCAAGGCGGAGCTTTTCTATCTCCTCGGCAGGGAAGATCTTGTCACGTGTTTCATTGCTGCACACCGGGCATATGAGCTCTTCTTCTTCCAGGTCTTCAAGGAACCGTTCGTCCACCTCGAAAAGCTCGATCACCTCCTTGACGGTCCACAATTTTCTTTTCATGGAACTCGGCTTCTCCTGTTTCACTCTTCCGCGCTCTTTACCGGGGCCGGCTCTTCCGTGATGCCCATCAGGGCTTTCAGATCCTTCCCGTCGATCTTTTCCTTCTCAAGGAGCACGGCCGCGGCTTTATCGAGATTATCCCTGTGGTTGCGGATAATTTCAAGCGCCCTGCTGTACTGCTCACCGAGGATCTTCGCGAGCTCCTTGTCGATCAACTGAGCCGTTGCCTCGCTGTACTCTCCTCCTGCCTGCATCCCCGCTTCCAGGAAGAGAGGCCTCTTGTCCCGGGAAAAATATACCTGCCCGACGGCACTGCTCATGCCGTACTCCTTGACCATGCTCCGGGCAATATCCGTGGCCTTAGACAGGTCGTTGTGGGCTCCTGTGGAGATGTCGCCGAAAACTATCTCTTCGGCCGCTCGACCTCCCAGAAGGGTGGCGATTTTGCTCAGAAGCTCCGTCTTCCTCATCAGGAAACGGTCCTCGGTCGGAACCTGCATGGTGTAACCGAGTGCCGCAATTCCCCTGGGTATTATGGATATCTTCTGAACAGGATCGGTTCCAGGCAGGCTCAGGGCCACGATGGCGTGCCCCAGTTCGTGGTAGGCGACGATTTTACGTTCTTCGGGATTGATGAGCCGGTTTTTCTTTTCTAAGCCTGCCATCACCCGTTCCACAGCCTCTTCGAACTCCGCCATACCCACCTTTTTCTTTTTCCGGCGCACCGCCAGGAGAGCGGCCTCGTTAACGAGGTTTGCCAGGTCCGCACCCACCATTCCGGGAGTCATGGCGGCGATCTTCTCTACGTCGAGATTCTTCACCGCAGCGACGTTCTTGAGGTGGACTTTGAGGATATCCTCTCTCCCCTTCTTGTCAGGCCGGTCGACCAGAACGTGGCGGTCGAACCGCCCGGGCCGCAGCAGGGCGGGATCCAGAATCTCGGGACGGTTGGTGGCCGCCATGAGGATCACTCCGACCTTGGGATCGAATCCGTCCATTTCCACCAGAAGCTGGTTGAGGGTCTGCTCCCGCTCGTCGTGCCCTCCCAGCGTCCCTATGCCTCTGGCCTTTCCTAGGGCGTCCAGCTCGTCGATGAAGATGATGCAAGGGGCCTTCTGCTTGGCCTGCACGAAAAGGTCCCTCACTCGCGCCGCTCCAAGACCCACGAACATCTCCACGAATTCGGAGCCGCTCAGGCTGAAGAAAGGCACGCGGCTTTCCCCGGCCACCGCCTTTGCGAGAAGGGTCTTGCCGGTCCCGGGGGGGCCGACGAGGAGAATCCCCTTTGGTATCCTGCCCCCAAGCTCAGTAAACTTCGCAGGCTCTTTGAGAAAATCGATCACCTCCACGAGTTCCTGCTTTGCTTCGTCCACTCCCGCCACATCATCGAAGGTGACGTTGAGTTCGTTTTCCACGTAGATTTTAGCCTTGTTCTTGCCGAGGGTCATGAAACCGGGCTGCTGGCCCGACATGCGCTTGATCAGAAAGTACCAGATGCCGACGAAAAGAAGGATGGGGAAGATCCAGGAGAAAATATCCCGCAGAAAGGTTGATTCCACCTGGCCTTTGAAAGTGATGCTGTATTGCTCCAGCAATTGGGAAATCTCCGGGTCCACCCGGACCGTTTTGAAGAGTTCCGTGCTGGAGGGGTTCTTCATATCGGTGATCATCTTCCCCTGGATCTGGTTGGCGGAAATGGCCACCTCCGATACCCGGTTCTCTTTGAGCAGCTCCAAAAACTCGCTGTAAGGGATCGTCCTTATTGCAAGGTATGAACTGAGAGCGTTCTGCAGCAGGAGCACGATCCAGATTCCAAGCAACACGTACCAGATGGAAAATTTTTGTCTTTTTTCCAATTCACTTTCCTTTCATCTTGAAATGAAGCCAGTCGAACATCTCCTGAAGGTTCTTCGACATGTACCATCGTCCGTCTGCGAAGACTCCGTAATCCGCTCCGATCATGGCTGAAGAATAGCGCGTGGAATTGGCATAGAAAAGCCACTGCTCGACCCACTTTTTTTCTATCGCTTCATTGAAGATGCTGTCCTTTTCCGAGAGCCCCTTTGCAGCGCCTTTCTCCCAGGCCGAAACCAGCAGACCCGTGGCGGTCAGGGTCATTTCGTTGGTCTTTCTGATTGTGTTTTCGTAACGGGCGAAGTGCCCCTGCACCCAGGCTGCGCTGTGACAGGAAAGGCAGACCTGCTCCATAGCGCTCCGCCTTGCCTTCCTTTCGTCTTCATCGATGAGGTACTCGGCCGAAGGCTCGCCGGTCAGCTCAGTCGGCAAGGGCAGGCCGGCTTTGTTCCTGATGATTGTGGTATCCGGCGATTTGGGATGAGGATGAGCGTAGATCAGTCCGAAGATCCTCCACGGGAGGCGGTCGTTCATCTGGTGAGTTCTGGCAGCTACGACTTCTTCCTCGGCGTTCACCAGAAGGCTCACGTGACATGTCGCACAGGTGGGGCCGGTGATATCCTCTCCAACCTTCCAGGGCACGGCTTCGAAATCCCAGCGGTCGGCCAGGGCTGAGTGAATATTGCCGTGCTTGCTGACCTCGTACACTTTGTAAGCCGGGACGTCCGGACCCTTGTGACACTGGGAGCAGGTGTAGGGCTTTCTGGCCATTTCGATAGCGAATTCGTGGCGGGTGTGACATGCGGAGCAGGAACCCTTGCTCCCGTCCGGATTGATGCGTCCCACTCCCTGATTGGGCCAGCCCGTGAGTACGGGAAATGTCATATCCCCGTAAGAGGTTTCTTTTTCTGCAAATCCCTTCACATCCACGAATGTTCCGTGGCACTGGCGGCAGGCATCGCTAAGAGTGTCCTCATCGGGGTCGGACAGGGTCATCGTCATGTTCCGGAGACTCTGGATGCCTGTCACGGTCTTTGCGAGATCCTGAAAAATCGGATTGTTCTCGAGATTGCCGTAAGCGTGAGACATGATGTTCTTCTCGAACTGTCCGGCCTCCACAGGATGGCATGTGGAGCAGTCCTGGGGCGTGACCACGACATGAACCCGGTAGCCGTTGTGTTCAAAAGAGTCCTTGTGCTTTTCAGGGTTCAAAGTGTGGCATTCCGCACAGCCCACAACCACTTCCGCAAGCTCTTGGGGAATTTGCTCGTAGGAAACTCGCCTGTTGTTCTCAGGCAACTCCCTTGCGGTCTTGGGTGTTGTCTTCGACATGCGGCTTTGGTGCCACCCCGACGCGATGCCCGGATGCAACGAAAGGTGGCATTCCAGGCAAGATGCGGAATCGTCGCTCACGGGAGCATCCGCCGCGAAAGCGGGGAAAAAGATAGCGAGGGTCAGAAGAAATGGGAAAAGAATGTGCCTCATCGTTTTCTCCTCATCGACTGGAAACAAGGAGAGGATCGAATCTTCCCTGTTCGGCGCTCTCCCTGTCCCGCCCCCGGTCAGGGGCAGGGAATTGTTTTCAAGGCTTCTTCGGCCAAACCCTTGACATCATGCTTCCCGATTTCGTCCCGGAAATCAATAGATATTTCGGAACGATCCCGAGACAGCTCACCGAGGAGCGAGCAGGCCTCGGGGATCCGCAAAAGGCCCATGACCCGGCTTGCGAGCCCTCTCACGGTGGCATCGGGGGAGCCGAGGTAGCTCATAAGGTGCTCAGCGCCGCTCCTGAAAAGTTCAGGCCGACTTTCAGCGGCCCGGGCTATTCCCCACAGCAGGCCTCTCTGAAGGCGATCGAGCTCCAGGTAATTTCCATCCTGTCTCGCGTAGGACAGGAGGATCGGAGCATATTCGATCGCGAGCACGTGGTGGCGGGCCAAAACCTCTCCCATGGCCTCGGGGGCTCCCCATCCGATGCCTCCCGATTCGTCGTTGAGACTCCACATAAGCCGGCGCATGATGATTCGCGCCGACTCGATGTCCTGGTCGGCAAGCACGGTGACCGCAACCCCGAAACACTTCACGGCGGGCCATTTGATTCCGGGATCGCCGTCCTGGAGAAAGGAAAAGAGAGCGTTAATCACCGTCTTGATCGGGAGAAGGGTTATCTCTTCGAGTGCGGCGACGGTGTCGCGGCGAGTGAGGAGTTGCCGGAGTCTTCCCTTGACGACACGACTTCGCTGTCCGCCCCGATCCGTTTCCATCTCCGGATCACCGCGGCCCCGGACTTCATTCCTTTTCAAACTGATCTTTTGAAGCGCCGCAGATGGGGCAGACCCAGTCGTCCGGCAAGTCCTCAAAGGCCGTGCCCGGTTGAATCCCATTGTCCGGATCCCCGACCTCAGGATCGTAGACGTAGCCGCAGACTATGCACACGTACTTTGACATTTCTCGATCTCCTCTTGAATGGAATCTCACAGTTTCCCATGACACGGGGGAAAAAAATGGTTAGATTCTGACCCTGAAACAAAACTGCAAATTTGGTTTCCGGAAGCGGGATAGATACAGGATGATAAGTTCCGAACCGGTGGGTGTCAAGTTCCGAAGGATGCAGAGTTGAAGAAGCGATCTCCCCTTGTTGATGTCATCCTTTTCCTGGGCGTTCTCGGCGGGGCCACCTGGTTGGTCACAGACGGCACGACTCGACTGGGCTACAACTGGCAATGGTACAGAATCCCCCAATACGTGTTTACTTACGAAAACGGCCGGTTTACAGCAGGTCCCCTGCTCGACGGCCTGAAGGTCACCCTGCAGATCACGGGGGCCAGCTTTGCCCTGGCCTTCACCCTGGGCCTTGTCACGGCCCTCTGCCGGCTTTCAGGCTCGATCCTGGCGAGAACATTGTCGAGGGTTTACCTGGAAGTGGTTCGGAACACCCCTCTGCTCGTTCAGCTTTTTTTCATCTATTTTGTCCTTTCCCCGATTTTCGGCATGAGCCGCTTCTTCTCGGCGGTTCTGGCCCTGAGTCTCTTTGAAGGGGCTTATGCGTCGGAGATCTTCAGGGCGGGCATCGTGTCCATACATAAGGGACAGTGGGAAGCGGCCTACAGTCTTGGTCTGGGCGCGTGGGATTCGTACCGCTGGATCGTCCTTCCCCAGGCGTTGAGGCGCGTGCTGCCGCCGTTGACGAGCCAGGCCGTGTCGCTGGTCAAAGATTCCGCCCTGGTGAGCACCATTGCGGTCTACGACCTCACCATGCGAGGCCAGGAGATCATCGCGGAGACTTATCTGGCTTTCGAACTCTGGTTCACCATCGCGGCGGTCTATCTCACAATCACCGTGGCGCTTTCATCCGCGGCGGCGGCGATGGAGAAACGAATGAAGGTGGCGGCCTGATATGGAAGACAGGGTCACACGGGATTACATCATAACGGTGGACCGGATCAACAAGGTGTTTCCCAACGGAGTCCAGGCCCTGAGGGATTTCTCCATCAGGGTCCGGCGGAAGGAAGTCCTGGTGATCATCGGTCCTTCCGGCTCCGGAAAATCCACCTTCCTGAGGTGCCTGAACGGCCTGGAAGAAATCGACGGCGGCTCCATTGTCGTGGACGGCATTCCCCTGGACGACAAGAAGGAAAACCGGCTCGAAATCAGGAAAGAAGTGGGAATGGTGTTCCAGTCCTTCAACCTGTTCCCGCACCTGACGGTCCTCGACAATATCAACCTGGCCCAGATCCTGGTTCGCAAGAAGAACAGGAAGGAGGCGACGGAGACCTCCATGAACCTGTTGCGCAAAGTCGGGATCCCGGAGAAGGCCAAAACCTTTCCCAACCATCTCAGCGGGGGCCAGCAGCAGAGGGTGGCGATTGCCAGAGCCCTGGCGATGATGCCTAAGGTCATGCTCTTCGACGAGGCCACGAGCGCCCTCGATCCCGAAATGATCGGAGAGGTCCTGGAAGTGATGAAGGTCCTTGCGGGAGAAGGCATGACCATGGTGGTGGTCACCCACGAGATGGGGTTTGCCCGCGAAGTGAGCGACTGGATGGTTTTCATGGAAAACGGCAGCATCGTGGAAGAAGGAACCGCTGCGAAGCTTTTCACGAACCCGGAAAAGCGAAGGACAAGGGAGTTCTTGAGTCAAATCCTATGAAGAGTGGAGTGATGGAGTAGCGGAGCAATGGAGCGGTGCGGGGAGACCTTGGAAGGCTTTGAAAATTTTAACCATTTTCTTTGCCCTTTAGACCCGGCACTCCGATGCTCCGTCACTCCAATACTCCGATGTTTTGGAAAGGAGAAAGAGCATGAAGAAGAGACTTGTTTGTTTAAAGACCGTGGGGATGCTGGTTGCGGTTCTGGCTTTCGGCGGGAGCGCCTTCAGTGGAGAACTTCAGCAGAAACTCACCGAGGAAAGCACGGTGGAACAGGTACTCAAGCGCGGCACACTGCGGGTCGGCATGTCGACCTTTGTGCCCTGGGCCATGCAGGACAAGACGGGCGGCCTGATCGGCTTCGAGATCGATGTGGCGACGCGGCTCAGCAAGGACATGGGCGTGAAGGTGGAGTTCGTTCCAACCAAGTGGGCGGGAATCATCCCTGCGCTGCTCACCGGCAAGTTCGACGTGATCATAGGGGGAATGGGGATCCTCCCTCAGCGCAACCTGAAGGTCAACTTCACGATTCCCTACGATGTGACCGGGATGGCGATCGTGGCGAACAAGGAGCTTGCCGGCGGTTTCAAGAGCCTTGAAGATTTCAACCGGCCGGAGGTGGTGCTTGCAGTGCGCCTGGGCGCAACTCCCGTGGCCGCGGCCCAGAAATTCATGCCAAGGGCCCAGGTGCGCAAGTTCGATGACGAATCTCAGGCCGTCCAGGAACTTCTCAACGGCAGAGCCCATGCCGTCATCGCTTCCGCTCCGATGCCCGTCTTCCAGTCGCTCAAGTATCCTGACAAGCTTTTTCTGCCTGTTCAAGGCACGTTCACAAAGGAGCCCATCGGGTTCGCATTGAAAAAGGGGGACGTGGACACCCTCAACTTTTTCAACAACTGGATCACCGTGGTCCAGGCCGAGGGCTGGTTGGCGGAGCGGAAGCACTACTGGTTCGAGACCAGGGAGTGGGAATATCTGGTTAAGTGATCATCGGGGTCGGCGTTGCCGAGGAAAAGGCTCAGCATTAAGCCCCTGGACATCGTCATTGCGCTCCTGATCCTCGGAGCGGCGGTGTACATCGGGAACAGGATCGGCGGAGACATTCGCTACTCATGGGAATGGCGGTCCCTTCCCCAGTACATCCTTCGTTATGATGCTGAAACCGGGGCGTGGGTTCCCAACGTGCTTCTCAAAGGCCTCTTCATGACAATCCGTTTGAGCCTCTGGGGGACGGCGCTCGCAACGCTCATTGGAACCGTCATGGGGCTCTGCCGCGTGAGCCACAGCCTTTTCTACCGCCTAATCGGAAGAACTTACGTGGAACTGGTTCGCAACACGCCGCCTCTGGTGCTCATTTTCATTTTCTACTATTTCCTGAGCGGGCAGGTGATGTCGGCTCTGGGTGTTGACGAGTTCATAGGGTCTCTTTCCGGGGAGACCCATTGGTACCTCGAGATCTTCTTTGCCTCCCCTTCCATGTTCTCCGCCTTTGTGTCCGCTGTGATTACGCTGGCCGTTTTCGAAGGCGCTTACATAACGGAAATCGTCAGGGCCGGAGTCGAGTCCATTGAAAAAGGCATCTGGGAAGCGGCGTACGCCCTTGGGTTGTCGCGGTGGCAGCAACTCCGTTATGCGGCGCTTCCTCTCGCCGCGCAAAGAATTCTTCCTCCCCTGGCGGGGCAATTCATTTCCACCATCAAAGACTCGGCGATCGTTTCCGTCATATCCATCCAGGAACTGACTTTTCGAGGCATGGAGCTGATGTCGGCGACTTATCTGATTTTCGAGATCTGGATCACGATCACCGCCATGTATTTCGTCCTGACTTTTTCCTTGTCTCTGGTCGTCGAGCGGGTCGAAATCTACCTGAGAAGGAGCGAAGCATGAGCGGCGTCGCTTCCGAGGTGGGTCGGCGGGGAGAAAGGCCGAGCCGAGTCCCGGGGTCGGTGAGCACGCAACCCTCATAGTGGATACCACAAGATTGATGAACTCGAAAAAAGTCCCATTTTGTGTCATTTCGAGCGAATGCGAGAAATCTTGAAGTGCTAACACCTTGGAACGAAAAGATTTCTCCCCCGGCTTTTACCGGGGTCGAAATGACAGATTCACGCTCCAGGACTTTTTTTTTACGAACCTGTAATACTTGTACAAAAACAGATTTCTACCACAGAGTCGCGAAGGACACGGAGAAGAGTTTTTGTTTCTCGGGAGATGCCGGGAAACAAAAAGATTCTGTCCTGAACTGCTTAAACCTTTTACGGTATGGACGAATACTCTTCTCTTCGCAGGTGTTCGAGATCAGGGCCTTGAAAAGCAGACCCGTCATGAATTCTATTTGAAGCGATCGTCGGATTTTCGGGCTGAGACAGTGCCCCTGACCTTCTCAAGCCACCCGACACGAACCTCTTCGCGGCTGTCAAATTCAGGCACATAGGGCTTGATGTCGAGAAGGGGTGTGCCGTCCAGAACATCAACGTCGCGGACATGAAGAACGCGGTTCTCGATTCTGTCGAGTCGCACGATCGAAAGCCCGATCGGATTGGGTCTTTTGGGGGCCCGGGTCGAGAACAGGCCGCGCGATTGGTTGTCGAGGAATGGGACCACTTTCAGGCTGAAGCCTGTGCTGCGGTGGAAGTGATAGAGCAGGATGATGTGGGAGAAGCCGTCAAGATCCTGGAGTCCGGCCTTGTATTCCTCGAACACCTCGACTGTACCTTCAACGCCGGTAGCTCCTGTCGGCTGGATCGGCATACCCTCGAGTTTCGTGAATGGAGTGTGGATAGTTCCGATGGGTATCATATTTATCATCTTCTTCTCGCGCGAACGATTTGTTCTCAAGTTTCTTCACCCTTATATGGAAAGCCGGAACAGGTCAACGGGAAATAATATGCTGCAATTATGGGACTATTCATAACTATTGATTTTTGACGGTTCAAGTGATTTCCTATTGTGTCGCATGGCATAATGAAATCAAAGAATCAACACAACAAGCTCATGAAAGGATTCAATATGTGGAAACGTGCCGTCTGCCCCAAGGATTGTCCCGACACCTGTGGTTTGTTGGTCAAGGTCGAGGACGGACGTGTCGCAACCGTCAAGGGCGATCCGGATCATCCCTTCACCCGCGGCTTTATCTGCCAAAAAGCGAGCTACTTTCCAGAGCATGTCCACTCGCCCAAACGCATCACCACCCCGCTCAGGCGGATAGGTCCCAAGGGCGCCGGCCGATTCGAACCGATCGATTGGGATGAGGCCCTGGATGAGGTTGTCTCCCGCATGAAGTCCATATGCTCGGAGTTCGGGCCGGAAGCAGTCCTGCCGTACTCATATGCCGGTCACATGGGTCTTGTCCACCGCAACTCCGGGCATGCTTTTTTCAACCGCCTGGGAGCCAGCCGTTTGGACTACACCATCTGCGGACCTGCCGCCCAGGCCGGATACGAAGCCAGTCTGGGCAGGGGACCCAGCACCGAGATCGAATGGGCTTCCCGGTCGGACTTTATTATTATTTGGGGCAGCAACACTGTGACCACAAACGTCCACGCCTGGCCCCATTTCAATCAGGCCCGGAAGGCCGGAGCCACAATTGTCGTTATTGATCCCTATCGAAACCGAACCGCCCGGAAAGCCGATATGCACCTGATGATCAAGCCGGGCACCGATGCCGCCCTCGCGCTGGCCATGATGCACGTGCTGATCGACCGGGAGATGATCGACTCCGATTTCATTGCCGGAAAGACTTTGGGCTTTGAGGAATTGAAGGCCAGGACAGCGGAGTACACTCCGGCCCGGGCTTCCGATATCTGCGGTTTGTCCGAGGAAATGATAATCGGACTGGCCGAAGGTTATGGCCGTGCCAGGGCGCCCTACATCCGAACCGGGTGGGGGCCGGCACGCCGGCTAAATGGGGCCATGGCGATGCGCACCATCGCCCTGTTGCCCGCGCTGGTGGGCGCTTTTGACAAGACGGGCGGAGGTATCACACGCAGTTTGGGTGGTGCGCCCTCTGATTTGAGCCGATTGACACGACCGGATCTGTTCCCGCCCGGCACCCGGACGGTAAACATGGTCGAATTAGGCAAGGCACTGACTAGACTGGATAATCCGCCGGTCAAACTGCTGTACGTTTATCTGTCCAACCCGGCCGTGGTGGCGCCGCAATCTCGCGAGGTGTTGGCCGGATTGGCCCGCGAAGATCTGTTTCTCGTTGTTCAGGAGATGTTCCCGACCGACACCACCCGCTACGCGGATATCGTTCTGCCGGGGGCCGGCTTTATGGAAGTTACCGATATTTACCGGGCCTACGGCCACAATTACATCCAAATGGCCCAACCGGTCATCCCGCCGGTGGGGCAGAGCCGCTCCACCCTGAGCATCTTCCAGGATCTTGCAGCTCGACTCGGTTATAAAGATGACGTGTTTTCCCTGGACGAGATGGACTTCATTGACGGTTTTTTGCGTGAAGCTTCCCCTTATCTGGAAGGGCTCGATTTTGAGGCGCTGAAGTCCGGCCGTCCCGTGCGAGTGAACATACCGTCCAATCCATATGCCAACGGATTCTCCACACCGTCGGGCAAGGTGGAGTTCTACTCCCGGACCATGGCCGACCAGGGCCTCGATCCCCTTCCCGACGGGCAGCCCTTAAGGGATCCCGACGGCGGGGACAGGTACAGTCTTGAGTTCATCACTCCCCCCAACCACTTCTTCCTCAATTCGGCCTTCAACGAAATAGACGAACTCAGGGAAAAGGCCGGTGAGCCTAGTGTGCTGATCCATCCCGAAACCGCCCGTGCAAGGGGCATAATCGACGGCGATCGGGTCAGAGTGTTCAATGACCGTGGAGAATGCAGCCTTAAGGCACAGGTGACCGATGACACCCAGCCCGGTCTTCTGGTGGCCGAGGGTCTCCACTGGCCCAGCCTTTCGCCGGGGAGCGGGGCCAACCAGCTGACAAGCCAGCGACTGACTGACATGGGTAAGACCTGTGCCTTTCATTGCAGCTTGGTGGAAGTTCAACTGCAAGGCAATTAAAATTGCAAGCTATTCGATTACCGTTCCTTTCCCGGTCTTCAGGTATTCGATCTCGACATGGTTGATGAACGCAGTTCTGCCGCTGGAATTTGCGGGATATCCACGGGAGGCGCACCAAGAGGCAAATGTTCCCGGATCGATATCTGCGCGGATAGCAATATTGCCGCTACCCTTGATCAATTCGCATTGCCTTGCGACAAGAGCTTTCCAGTCCTGGTAGCTCGCGGGCATGTTTTCGCGATCGATAAAGATCGCCAGCGCCCTGCGGTAAGTAGCCTCGTCCTGATACCAGGCAATTCCTATGACATCGCTCATCCTGATGCTCCCTTTCGCCTTCTCTTTTCCGGTGGTTGATTGCTGTTCGTCTGCTGTTTGACCGGAATTCCGGG
>Ga0068714_10004860_pt1 | contig 14681 bp, 11 predicted proteins | sample MTBNYHSulfiMetaG_FD_62988 | JGI IMG/M metagenome (GOLD analysis project Ga0068714, IMG submission 62988) | Enrichment culture microbial communities from rom New York Harbor, USA that are MTBE-degrading - MTBE-NYH (New York Harbor Sulfidogenic)... | ecosystem: Environmental > Aquatic > Marine >... | reverse complement strand
AATCCAGAAGACCGAGCCCTGGCGGTCGTGCCGTCGCATCATCGGCGACCGGTAGCGGTTCCCGGCCAAGGCCTCCTGAAACCAGGCCTCGTTCCCGTAAAGCGGTTGCCCGGAAGGGCTGCCGGACACCGGGTGCCCGTCGCGGTCCGCCGCCACGATTCGCTCGTAAACCCGGTAGTTGCTCCTTACCGTCTCCAGGTAGCGCCCCACGAACCCGGGCTCCAACCCCCCCAGGGCCACGGACTCGGCCATCACCTGAAGATCCGCGTCCCTTTCCGCCAGCCACCGCTCCAGGAGGTTGACCTTGTCCTGGGCAAGGTTGTCCAGTTGGTTGGCGACCTGGGAACCGATGACCTCCTGGGCAATGCGGAGGGAAAATACGCTGATCAAACCGAGAGGGAGCAGCGACATCAGGAGAAAAAGCAGGGTGACCTTGATCTGCAACTTTTTGAAAATGCTCGTGTTCTCCTTGAGCGGTTCCCGCTGCGGGGCCGCAGCGCGACCTCGGGCGGCTTTGTGGCGCACGGGGTGCACCCTGGTTGGCGTGTGCGAAGAAAAAGGGTCGACCGACGCGGCGTGGATCCGAACCTCCTCACGGTCCTCATGGGCGGGAACAGGATAGAGCGAACGGTGCCGAGGGGTCAACAACGAGACCCGGCGATCCGCAACCCATCGGAGACGTGTGATCTTCCTTCAAAGGACCCGGGTCCTGTCCCGTCGGCCTCCTAGACTCCCGCCCGGCGCTGGAGGGCGACGCCCAGGCGATCGAGAAGCCCCACCCTTCACGGAACGCTTGCATCCCTGCGCGGCACCGTGTTGATCTCGTGGTTGTCTTTGCATACGATGAGCGGACCGACGGTGAGAAAAGGAGTGCCATGGATCGCTGGTTCACGTACGCAAGGGAACGGTTTCCCCTGCCGGTCCACCTCCTGCTGACCGGCGGGTTCGTGCTGTCCGGGCTGTTCCTCGCGGGTGGGAGCTTCCGCTTGCGGGGCTTCCTCGTCTCCTTCTTCGGGTTGCTGCTCTTCCTCTTCCAGCTCCGGCTGATGGACGAGCGCAGGGACTACCCCAGGGACGTGCTCGCCCACCCGAAGAGACCTCTGCCCAGGGCTCTGCTGAGTCTGGATGAGGCCGGCCAGGCCATCGCCCTCCTCAACCTGGTGATGCTGGCGTACGCCGCGCCGGTCATGGTTCTGACCAACCGGACGGCCTCCTTTGCCTACTATGGCCTCAGCGTGTACCTCATGCTTGCATACAAGGGGTTCTTCCTGGGGCACCGGTTGGACGATCGGCCGCTGTTGCGCGCGGTGGTCCGCCAGGGGCTCGTGTTCGCCGCCTGCGTCTTCGCGGTGTCCGTGACCCGGCCGGAACTGGCCGGCAGCGTGGAGACCCTGTGGCTCGGCCTGGCGGTCCTGGGCGCGGCCTTCAGCCACGAGGTCTGCCGCAAGCTCGACCCCGCAACCCACCCCGTGTTGAAGACGTACCTGCCGGTGTACGGCAGGAGCGTGGTCTTCCTGGCGGTAATGGTCGCCTGCCTTGTCGCCGGCCTGGGTGCATGGGGCCTGGGACTTCACCCGCTTCTGTGGCCCGCCGAGGCTGTGGTCATGCTCAGCCTGGGGGTTCTGTTTCTCAAGCCGGAACAGCACACCATCGTCAGGGGGGTGGCCGCGCTCTCGCTCCTCCTGCACCTGTGGGCCGTGGTCATTCAGCGATTCGCCGGGTGGCCGGCCTGAATTGACATTTGTCTTTCGACCCGGGTAACTTGGTATTTCAAGGCGCTCAAAGGCGAAAGAGAACGACCTTTCGATGCTGAAAAACCCACCGTGCTCGAGGATCCCTGAACCGCGAAGAAGCCCGAACCCGACATAAGCAAGCACAGACGAATACTCAGGTTTCATCCCCATCCAAGTCATCGAGAGAGAGCATTGATCTCGACGGTAACGATACCGGGTATTGGCCTCCTTCCCCCCGCCCGAGGTTCCTGGGAACCTCGTCCATCCCCCACCCCTCCGATGCTGCAACCTTGGCTGCCCGGTTCGGGACCGCGTGCTTCCGCGGGGGGGCCTTCCCCCCGGACCCGGCGCAGCGGGTGGGGGTTTCTCTTTCGCCGGAGCGTTTCGATGTTTCCGCGTAGGCAGCAAGAACAGGAGGAAGCATGAGGTTCGCTGACGTGGTGAATCAGAAGGATTTCTCGCTGGTGGTTCAGATGGATCCTCCCAAAGGGACCGAGGTGGATGCTCTCTTGGGTTCGGCCTTGGCCGTCCGGGGCCGCGTGGACGCTGTGGTGTTTTCCGACAACCCCATGGCGATCATGCGCATGAACCCCGTCGCGCCGTGCCACCTGCTCCAGCACAGGAACATGGAAGCGATTCTCACCGTGAACGCGCGCGACCGGAACCGGCTGGCTTTTCAGGGGGAACTGCTGGCCGCATGGGCCCTGGGCATCCGCTCCGTCCTGTTCCGACAGGGCAGGGACTCGGCCTTTGGAGACCACCCGCTGTCCGTCCCCTGCACCGACTTGAAGCGGGAGGACATGCTGGAGGCCGTCCAGGCGTTTCGGGAGGGCAAGGACCTGGCAGGCCAGCCCTTGAGCACGCCCGCCTCCTTTCACGCGGGGTTGGCCGTGGAGGTCTCGGACGACGAGCAGACCAACCGCGGCCGGGCGGCGGACCTTCCCCGGCTGGCCCGGCTCGGGGCGCAGTTCGTCTTTCTTGGCCCCACCTACCACCCGGACACGGTCCGGGAGTTTTCCGAGGCGGCTGCGGGCGCCGGCCTCAAGCTGTTCGCTTCGGTCCTCCTGCTCAAGTCCGCCGGCATGGCCAAGTACCTGAACAACATGCCCGGCAACCCCAAGGTGCCGGATTCGATCATCGAGCGGATCCGCAAGGCCCCGGTGAAACCCAAGGCCTGCCTGGAGGTCGCTGCGGAAACCATCCTGGAACTCAAGAGCTACTGCAACGGAGCCGTGATCCTTCCCCTGGGCTGGGAAGATAAGTTGCCGGAATTGCTGGATCTTCTGTCTCGGTGATCCGGGCCGTGACCGGCGGAAGAGCGGCCCGGGGGGCCCCTCAGGGGGATCCCGGCCCGAAGAAAGACGTTCCCGCCCTCTCCCCGCAGAGGAAGACTCCCAGGAGGAGAACGACGATGCAAGACACGATCCGGGTTCCCGAGACGCCTTCCCCCTTCCTCGGGGAGCTGCGACGGGCCGGAGCGGACGTGGCCGCGTGCTACCAGTGCGGCCGATGCTCCGCCGGTTGCCCTGCGGTGGATTTCTTCGACATCAAGCCGATGGAGGCGGTCCGCCTCTGCGGCTACGGGCAGGAAGAGGCCCTGCTCACGTGTCGTACCATCTGGGTCTGCGCGGCCTGTGAAACCTGTACCACCCGGTGTCCCAACGGGATCGACATCGCCCGGATGATGGATCTGCTTCGCAGCCGGGCCCTGGCCGCGCACAAGGGCTCGCAGGAGCCGGGCGTGCGGGCGTTTCACAAGGCCTTTCTGAACTCCATCCGCGCCCATGGGCGCGTGTTCGAGGTGGGCATGATCGCCAACTACAAGGTGCGTTCCGGCGATTTCTTTTCCGACATGGGCCTGGGGTTCCGGATGTTCCTCCGCCGCAAGCTGAAGCTCGCTCCCACGCGGATCCAGGGACGCAAGGAGGTGCGGGCCCTGTTCCAGAAGAACCAGACGTAGGAGGTCAACCCGTGACGACGGAACAAGAACAGCCACCCACGGTGGAGTACGCCTACTACCCCGGGTGCTCGCTTCACGGCACGGCGGTGGAATTCGACGCGTCGGTGAAGGAAACCGCCCGGCTCCTGGGCATTGGGCTCACGGAGATCGCCGACTGGAACTGCTGCGGGGCTTCGTCCGCGCACATGACCGATCACGCGTTGGCCGTGGAGTTGGCCGCACGAAACCTCCGCATCGCCGGTCGGACCGGCCGGGAGTTGGTGGTGCCCTGCGCGGCTTGCTTTCACCGGCTCAAGGTCGCCCAGAAGACGCTGCGGGAAGAGGCGCCCGAAGCGCAGGACGGAGACCTGTGCAACATCCCGGTTCACCACATCGGAGATTTTCTGAGGAGCCCCGATGTCCTGAAGAAGATCCGGGACGGGGTGAAGACCCCGCTGAGCGGGCTCCGGCTGGCGACCTATTACGGGTGCCTCATCACCCGGCCCCCGGCCGTAACCGGATCCGCCGAACACGAGGACCCGCAGAGCGCGGACCTGCTGGTCAAGCTGCTGGGCGGAAAGGTCGTGCGCTGGTCCCACAAGACAGAGTGCTGCGGCGGGAGCCTGACCATGCCGCGGGCCGACATCGTGCGCACCCTGGTCTCCCGGATCGTCCGGGCCGCGGCGCGAGCCGGAGCCGAGGGGATCGTGACCATGTGCCCCATGTGTCAGGCCAACCTGGAGTCCAGGCAGCTGGACCTGAAGCGGGAAGACGGGGAACACCCGGTCCTGCCCATTTTCTACGTGACGGAACTCATCGCGGCGTGCACCGCGGCATCCCGCCAGGCCGGCCGCTGGAAGCCGCACCTGATCGACCCGACCCCCCTGCTGGACCCCCGGGGGCTCTGACGCCAACGCCTGCCGGACACGACGGAATGAAGGAGCACGTTCAGGCATGAAGGAAACAAGCATGAATCAGGCCGCAGCCCTCCAACAGCCCGGGCCCCCGGTGGGTGCGGTGCTGGTGATGGGAGCCGGCATCGCCGGCATCCAGGCCTCGCTGGACCTGGCCAACGCCGGGTTCCGGGTCTATCTCGTGGAGAAATCCTCGGCCGTGGGCGGGAAGATGGCCGGACTGGACAAGACCTTTCCCACCAACGACTGCGCCATGTGCATCGTCTCGCCCAAGCTCGTGGAGGTGGGCAGGCACCCCAACATCACCCTGCTTCCCAACGCGGACCTGCTGGAGCTGGACGGCCCCATGGGCCGGTTCACGGCCAAGGTCCGCAAGGCCCCGCGCTACGTCGACCCGGCCATCTGCACGGGTTGCGGCGCCTGCGTGGAGGTGTGCCCCGTGGAACTCCCCGCGGAGTTCGAACAGGGGCTGGCCCGGCGCAAGGCGATCTACAAGCTGTATCCGCAGGCCATTCCCAACACCTTCTCCATCACCAAACGGGGGACCGCCCCCTGCCGGGCCGCCTGTCCGGCCAACATCAGCGTGCAGGGGTACGTCACCCTGACCCGGGTGGGGAAGTTTGACGAGGCGCTGGCCCTGGTCCGCAGGGACAACCCGTTTCCCGGCGTCACCGGACTGGCGTGCCCCCGCCCCTGCGAGCGGGCCTGCACGCGGCGCGACGTGGACCACGCCGTGCAGATCCGCCTCCTCAAGCACTTCCTGTTCGAGCACGAGGCGCGGGAAAAGGGACGGATCGTCTTCCCCGAGCCGGCCCCGGAACGCCACGAGAAGGTGGCCGTCATCGGCGCGGGCCCGGCCGGGCTCACCGCGGCGTGCTTCCTTCGCCTGGCGGGCTACCGGGTTTTCGTGTTCGAGGCCGGGGACCGGCCGGGAGGCAGCCTGAACAAGCTCGCCGACAAGGTCGTCCCGCCGGCCGTGCGGGAGGCGGAGATCCGGGCGGTTCTGGACCTGGGCGTGACCCTGCACACGGGGAGCCGCGTGACGGCCGAGGACATCCGGTCCAGGCTCTCCCTGGAGTACCAGGCCGTGCTCCTGGCCACGGGGCCTCAGGCCGGGAAGGAAAAGGAGGGCGGCGGCGCCGGGGATGCCGGGGGAGGGTCCGGGAGCGATCCGGCAGGCCTCTACCGGAACTTCGACCCGGTCACCCTGCAAACGAACCTGGGCAACGTGTTCGTGTGCGGGGAGCTGGCGCTGGGCAGGAAGTCCTTCATCCATGCCATCGGCTCCGGCAAGGAGGCGGCTGTTTCCATCGATCGCATTCTCCGGCGCGTGCCCGTTCGGGAAGGCAGGGACCTGCCCGTGCAGAAGGCCATCCTGCCGGAAAAGGAGATGGAGGCGGCCCGGGCCGCGGTGCTGCTGGCCCCCCGGGAAAAGGGGACGGTGGAAGACGGGGAGGGTGCCCGGGCCGAGGCGGACCGCTGCCTGGAGTGCGGGGTCTGCTGCGAGTGCTACCAGTGCGAGGCGGCCTGCGGCGCCGGTGCCCTGAAACACGAGGACCGGGAAGAGATCCTGAATCTCAAGGTGGGCTCGGTGATCCTCTCTCCGGGGTTCGACACGGTCCCCGGAAACGTGAAGAGCGAGTTCGGCTACGGGGTGTACCCCAACGTGGTGACGAGCCTGGAGTTCGAGCGGCTTCTGTCCGCCTCCGGGCCCACGTCCGGCCACGTGGAGCGGCCCGGCGACGGCAAGGCGCCCCGGCGAATCGCGTGGATCCAGTGCGTGGGCTCCCGGGACGCGGCCTGTCACCGGGACTACTGCTCCTCCATCTGTTGCATGTATGCCACCAAGGAGGCGGTCATCGCCCGGGAGCACGACCCCGACATCGAGGCCACGATCTTCTTCATCGACCTGCGCGCGTTTGGAAAGGGGTTCGACGACTACGTCACCCAGGCGAGCCGGAAGCACGGGGTTCGTTACCTGCGCGCCATGGTGAGCAAGGTCTACGAGGAACCGGAAACCGAAAACCTGGAGCTGCGGTACGTGGACGAGGGGGGGAGCCTGCGCACCGAGATGTTCGATCTGGTGGTCCTCTCCGTGGGCGTGCAGGTGAACGACGCGGTGCGGGAACAGGCACGCCGGCTCGGCGTGGACCTGGACCCGTTCGGTTTCGCCAGGACGTCGTCCTTTGACCCGTTGGCCACCTCCCGGCCCGGGGTGTTCACGTGCGGTGTGTTCAACGGGCCCAAGGACATCCCGGAGACGGTCAGCGAGGCCAGCGGGGCGGCCGCGTGCGCGGGAAGCGTACTGGCCGCCTCCCGGGGAACGCTCGTGGAACAGGCCGTCTTCCCGGCGGTGCGCGACCCGGAGGCGGGCCAAGAGATTCGTACGGGCGTCTTCGTCTGCCACTGCGGCATCAACATCGCGGCCATCGTGGACGTGGGTGCGGTGGCCGCCTACGCCCGGACCCTGCCCGGCGTGGTCTTTGCCGACGACATGCTCTACGCGTGTTCCCAGGACAACCAGGACAAGCTGCGGGAGATCATCCAGGCGCACAAGCTCAACCGGGTGGTGGTGGCCTCCTGCTCCCCCCGGACCCACGAACCCCTGTTCCAGCAGACCCTGCTCCAGTCCGGAATGAACAAGTATCTCTTCGAGATGGCCAACATCCGGGACCAGTGTTCCTGGGTTCACCGGTCAGACAACGAGCGGGCCACCCGCAAGGCCATGCGCCTGACCCGCATGGCCGTGGCCAAGGTGTCCCGGGCGGCCCCGCTCCAGGAAAGCGAGATCTCCATCCGTTCCGAGCTGCTGGTGGTGGGCGGCGGGCTGGCGGGCATGACCGCCGCGCTGGAGGCTGCCCGGCAGGGGTTTCCCGTGATTCTCGTGGAGAAGGAGGCCGAGCTGGGGGGGAACCTGCTGCATCTGAGGCGCACCGCGGAGGGGGAGAGTGTGCGGCCTTTCCTGAACGAGCTGCGGGGCGCAGTCCAGACGACGCCCGGTATTCAAGTGTTCACCGGGGCCGTACTGGTGGGACACACGGGCTACCTGGGCAACTACACCACGGAGATCATGACCTCCACCGGAGACGTACGTACCGTGGAGCACGGGGCGGTGCTGGTGGCCACGGGCGGCCGGGAAGCCCGGCCGGCCCTGTACGGGCTGGACCAGGAGGAGAACGTGCTGACCCAGACCGACCTGGAACAGATGCTCGAGGACGAGCCGGACTCCCTGCGGATCGTGCGCTCCGTGGTCATGATCCAGTGCGCCGGGTCCCGGGACGCCCAGCGCCCCTACTGTTCCCGGATCTGCTGCAACCAGGCGATCAAGAACGCGCGGGGCTTGAAGGCCCGCCACCCGCACGTCCGCGTGGACATTCTCTACCGGGACGTGCGCAGTTACGGCCTGACGGAAATCCCCTACCAGCAGGCCCGCAAAGAAGGGGTCCACTTCATCCGGTTCGACCCGGAGACGAACCCCCTGGAGGTCACGCACGAGGAGGGAAGAACCCGCGTGGCCGTCACGGACCTGTCCGTGCACAAGCGCGTGGAACTCAGGCCCGACCTGCTGGTGCTCTCCACCGGGGTGGACGCAACGGACAGCGAGGAACTCGCCACGCAGCTGAAGACCCCCCGAAACGAGTTCGGGTTCTTCATGGAGGCACACGCCAAGCTGCGCCCCGTGGACTTCGCGTCGGAGGGGCTCTACCTGGCCGGCCTGGCGCACTACCCCAAGAGCATCCCGGAGACCATCGCGCAGGCCAAGGCTTCGGTGGCCCGTGCCGCCACGATCCTGTCCAAGGACACCCTGCGTCTGTCCGGCATCGTCTCCTACGTGAACCCGGAACACTGCGCGGTGTGCCTCACGTGTGTGCGCGCGTGCCCTTACGGGGTCCCGGTGATCAACGCGCAGCATGCCGCGGAGATCAACCCGGCCCTGTGCCACGGGTGCGGCATCTGCGTGGCCGAGTGCCCGGCCAAGGCCATCACGCTGTACCACTACACGCACGGGGAGATCATGGCCAAGATCGAGGCCCTGTCCGAAACCCAAGACCCCGGGGACCGGGAGGCGGCCGCGGCCGGCGGCCGCGGGTGACAGCCGATGGACGGGCCGGCAGGCGGGAGGACCGCCAGGCCGGCCGCGAACCTACGCAGGACAACGGGAGGAACCGCCTTGAAGAATCCAGTCGCCAGCCCGGAGCCGCCCCGGGACAAGAGGCCAGGGGGCGAACCGGGGGCGTTCGACCCGAACGTGGTGATCTTCGCCTGCCGGCACTGAGCGTACAGCGCAGCGGACCTGGCAGGTTCCGCACGATTGGGGTACCCGGACTCCACGAGCATCGTGATGCTGCCCTGCTCCGGCCGGGTGGAAGAACTGACGCTTCTCCGGGCGTTCGAAAAAGGCGCGGACGGGGTCATGGTGGTGGGGTGTCTGGAGGGGGATTGCCACTACCTCACCGGAAACCTGCGCGCCCGGGCCCGGGTGAAACGGGTGGCCGGGATCCTGGACAAGGTGGGTGTGGGGGCGGAACGCGTGGAGATGTTCAACCTGAGTGCCGGGGAGGGGACCAAGTTCGTGCAGTACGCCAACGACATGGTGGAGAAGATCCGGGGCCTGGGACCCAGCCCCGTGAACGTGGCGCGCCAGCGGAAGGCGGGCTGACCGGCCCGGCCCCCGGCCCCGCAAACCGCAGAGAGGAGAGTCCGCCCATGATCATCGGTCAACAGAAAGCCATCGAGGCCCTTCTGGAGATGCTGTCCCCGTACGACAACATCCTCCTGGTGGGCTGCCACGGCTGTGTCACGGTTTGCCGCTCGGGGGGCGAAAAGGAGGTGGAGATCCTGTCCTCCACGATTCGCCTGGCCCGGGAGACGGCCGGCCGGCCCATCGAGATCCGGGAGGTGACCCTGGAGCGCCAGTGCGACCCGGAGTACCTGGAGGTCATGCGCCCGTACCTGGAAGATTACCAGGCGGTCCTGTCCATCGCTTGTGGGGCGGGGATCCAGTTCGTGGCCGAGAAGTTTCCCGCGGCCAGGGTGCTGCCCGGGCTGGACACGACCTTCATCGGTGTCACCGAGCAGCAGGGCGTTTGGGCCGAGCGGTGCCAGGCCTGCGGGGACTGCGTGCTGCACCTGACCGGCGGTATCTGCCCGGTGACCCGGTGCTCCAAGAGCCTGTTCAACGGCCCGTGCGGGGGGACGACCACCAGCGGGAGCTGTGAGGTCAACAAGGAGATCCCCTGCGGATGGATGCTGATCATCGACCGGCTCCGGTCCACCGGACAGATCGAGAACTACCGGAAGATCTTGCCCATGAAGAAGTGGCGGAGCAGCCGGGACGGGGGCCCCCGAAAAATCCAACGAGAGGACCTGATGGGATGAAAACAGAAAGCCGTCTCGAGCGAGTGCTGAGCCAAGGACAGTTTGCCGTGACAACGGAGTGCGGCCCGCCCCGAGGGGCCGACCCGGACGTGGTCCGTAAGAAGGGAGCGCTGCTCAAGGGGATGGTGGACGCCGTGAACGTCACGGACAACCAGACCTCGGTGGTGCGCATGTCCTCCCTGGCCGGGTGCATGATTCTCAAGCAGATGGGGTTCGACCCCATCCTGCAGATGGTGACCCGTGACCGGAACCGGATCTCCATCCAGAGCGACATCCTGGGCGCCGCGGCCTTGGGCGTCAACAATATCCTGTGCCTGTCCGGCGACCACCAGACCTTTGGGGATGACCCGGAGGCCAAGAACGTATTCGACATCGACTCCATCCAGCTCATTCAGCTGGTGAAAACCATGCGGGACGAAGGCGTGTTTCCGTCCGGCAAAGAACTGAAGGGGGCGCCCAGGCTCTTCATCGGAGCGGCCAGCAACCCGTTTGCCGAGCCGTTTGCTATCCGGCCCCTCCGGCTGGCCAAGAAGGTGGACGCCGGGGTGGAGTTCATCCAGACCCAGTGCATCTACAACCTGGACCGGTTCGAAACGTTCATGAAAGAGGCCCGGAACCTGGGGCTGCACGAGAAGGTGAAGATCCTGGCCGGCGTCACCCCGCTCAAGTCCGCCGGTATGGCCAAGTTCATGAAGAAGAACGTGGCCGGCATGGACATCCCGGACGAGGTGATCCAGCGCATGGCCGCAGCACCCAAGGAAGAGCAGGCTGACAAGGGGATCGAGATCTGCGTGGAATCGATCCAGCGGCTGCGGGAGGTGGAGGGGGTCGCCGGCGTGCACGTGATGGCCATCGAGTGGGAGCAGAAGGTCCCGGAGATCGTGGAAAAAGCGGGGTTGCTGCCCCGGCCCGCGTTTTCCTGAGGGCGCCCGCACCCATCACCCCAGCCCTCTCTTGCACAGGAACGGATCCCATGCGATGCGACTGTGACTACTGCTGCAAGGCCCTGGACTCCATCGGGCGAAAACTCTTCATCATCTCCCCGGACTACCGGATCCTCAACGCGAACAGCTACGCGGTACGCAAGAACCGCCCGGACCTCCGGGGGCAGCTCTGTCACGAGTACTACCACGGGCTGGATGCGCCCTGCGCCAAGTGCCCGGTGCCCGAGGTGCTCCAATCCAGGACCACGGTCGTCCGGCGGATGAAGCACCCCTGGAGCTACGAGCAGGACCACCTCTGCCTGCAGGCCTCCCCCGTGTTCTGCGAGGGGGAGATCGACGCCGTGACCGTGGTGGACCTGGACCTGACCCACCTGACCTTGCTGGAAAACGAGCTGCGCCGCTCCAACGCGTTTCTTCGAAACCTGATCATGAGTTCCGTGGACGGCATCATTGCGGCGGACATGAAGGGACGGATCCTGATTTTCAACGCGGCCGCCTCGCAGATCAGCGGGTACACCATCGAGGAAGCCCTGACGTCCCTGAACATCCGCGGCTTCTACCCCGGGGACGGCGCACGGGAGATCATGCGCAAGCTCCGCTCCAAGGATTTCGGCGGGGAGGGAAAACTCCAGGCCACCGAGGTGGAGTGCCTGGCCAAGGATGGGAGCCCGGTGCCCATCCGTCTGTCCGCGGCCATTGTGTACGAGGGGGAACAGGAGGTGGCCACGGTGGGCTTCTTCTACGATCTTCGGGAGAGGATCGAGATGGAGAGCCGGCTGCAGAAGACCCAGCTGCAGCTGCTCCAGGCCGAGAAGATGTCCTCCCTGGGCAAACTCGCCGCCGGGGTGGCCCACCAATTGAATAACCCCCTGGGAGGCATCACCCTGTACGCCCAGCTCATGCTGGAGGAGTACCCGCTGGAGGAGGCGGCCATCCAGGATCTCACCCGCATCATTCAGGACGCCGAGCGGTGCCGGAATACCGTGAAGGAGCTTCTGGAGTTCGCGCGCCAGACGCGGCAGGAGATCCGGTTCAACGACATCAACCACGCCCTCACCCAGACGCTGTTCCTCCTGGAAAACCAGACCATCTTTCACAACATCGAGATCGTCCGCGACCTGGCCCCGGACCTGCCCAAGGTTCCCTCGGACATTCAGCAGCTCAACCACGTCTTCATGAACATCATCCTGAACGCCGCCGAGGCCATGGAAGGCGCGGGACGTCTCACCATCGAGACCCGCGCTTCCCCGGATGGGGAGCGGGCCCTGATCCGGATCTCAGACACGGGCCCCGGGATCCCTGCCCACGTCATGAAGCACATCTTCGACCCGTTCTTCACCACCAAGGAGCAGGGAAAGGGGACCGGGCTGGGCCTGAGCGTGGTGTACGGCATCCTCGAAGAGCACAAGGGCAGGATCAAGGTCGAGAGCCAGCCGGGGCAGGGGGCTTCCTTCCTCATCGAGCTGCCCCTGCAAAGGCCCATGCCCTCCCCCTGAGGGGAAGGGACGCGGGCACGCGGGAAACCGCATCGAGCATCGAGAGGAGTCCATCGTGGAACCGGAATCCCAGGCGCTTCACGTGCTGGTCGTGGACGACGAGCGCGACATCCGTGACGGCTGCGAACGCATCCTCCTTCGAAAGAACTTCCTGGTTTCCAAGGCCGCCAACGGCATGGAGGCCCTGGCCCTCCTGGAGCAGGCAGCCTTTGCCATTGTTCTGCTGGACCTGAAGATGCCCGGCATGGACGGGATGGAGGTCCTGCTCCGGATCCGGGAAACCCGGCCCGAGACCCTGGTGATCGTCATCACCGGGTATGCCACCATCGAGACGGCCATCGAAGCCATGAAGCGGGGCGCCTACGACTTCATCCCCAAGCCCTTCAAGCCGGATCAACTGCGCATCGTGGTGGACCGGGCCGTGGAGAAGAAGCGGCTCACCGACGAGGCGGAACGTCTGGATCGGGAACGACGGCGGACCTTGAAGGACCTGGACATGGAGAAGAGCAGAACACGTACCATCATCCAGGCGCTTCCCGACGGCGTCATGGTGAGCACGCCGGACGCCCACGTGGCCCTGATGAACCCCGCGTTCATGCGCATGCTCCGGTTGGACTCGGCCGGGATCCGGCCGGGAGAACACATCCGGCGGTACGTGGGCGACGAAGCGTTCAGCCACCTGGTCGTGGACACCTCCCTGGGAAAGGTCCCTCCCGGAGTGTTCAGGAGCTGCGACCTGGAGCGGGAAGGGGGAACCGTACTGCGGGCCCAATCCACGCCCGTTCTGAGCGAAACGGGCGAGTGCCTGGGGGCCGTTACGGTCCTCATGGACATCACCGAACTCAAGATGCTTGACCGGCTCAAGTCCGAGTTCGTCACCAAGGTCTCCCACGAGCTTCGGTCTCCCCTGTCCACGATCCAGCAGCAACTGGCGATGGTGCTCAACGACTTTGAGGGGGAACAGGAAGACGAGCAGCGGCACATCCTTTCCCGGGCCAAGGAAAAGACGCAGGGGCTGATCACGCTGATTGGGGACATCCTGGACCTTTCCCGCATGGAGGCGGGGATGGTCCTGCGGGGGAGCCAATCCGTGGACGTGAAGGAGATCCTGAAAGCCACCGTGGATTTTCTGGGGACCAAGGCGCGCGGCAGGAAGCAGGTCCTGACCCTGTCCGTGCCGGAAGAGCCGCTCCCGCCCGTGGTGGCGGACCCCCAAGCGCTGGAAATCGTCTTCGGCAACCTGATCACCAACGCGATCCACTACACGGACGAGGGCGGGAACATCCAGGTGAGCGTCGGAACGGCGGGCAACGAACTCTGCGTGGTCTTCCAGGACAACGGGTTCGGCATCGAAGAGCGGCACCGGGAGAAGATCTTCGAGAAGTTCTACCGGATCAAGAACGACCGGACACGCTACATCACCGGGACCGGGCTGGGGTTGCCCATCGTCAAGGGGATCGTGGATGCCCTGGGGGGCAGGGTCGAACTGGAGAGCCAGGTAGGTGTGGGCAGCACGTTTCGCGTGTTCCTGCCCGCTTCTCCCCCCAAAACGGAACCCTGAAAAGCCGCCCCCCCAAGGACTCTCTGCCGCGCTCCGTTCGTCCTTCGTCGGTCATAGCCTGTCCGAAGGTTTCTTCCTCCCTCCGCATTTCGCAGGGCCGGGCATCCGGCACGCCCGGGGCGGCGTGCCGGCCCACGGTCACGCTTTCAAGCGGCTAACTCAGCAGCGACTTGACGCTTTCGGTGATCTCCTGCGCCGTGGCCGGCTTGGGGAGATAGTCGTCCGCTTCCATGCTAACGCCGTCGTGATGCGAGTACTTCGTGGTGGCCACGTGAGAGCTGACCGCCGTAAGCATGACGATGGGGATGTTCTTGTAGAGGTCGTTCTTCTTCAATTCAGCACAGACCTCGTACCCGTCCTTTTCCGGCATCATGACATCCAGGACGATGGCGTCCGGGGGATTCGCCTTGACCATGGCAAGGGCCTCCACCCCGTCGTAGGCGATGTCCACCCCGAACCCCTCTTTCTGCAAATATTTCTTCACCATCTCCGCGTAGTCCGGCTCGTCGTCCACGACCAGCACTCTCTTTTTCCCTTCCATCGTTCCTCTCCTCCTGGCACTCGCATATGAAAAGGACGGTCCTGTTTTCTGCCCTGAAACGGCCGGGGGACTCCAAGGCGGTCGGGAAGAACGGGCCCGAACCCGGGCAGGATCCGCTCGGGACGAAACTTAGCAAACCCGTGAACGGAAAGTCAACTCAGGCACGGGTCGCCG
>Ga0068714_10004859_pt1 | contig 14683 bp, 13 predicted proteins | sample MTBNYHSulfiMetaG_FD_62988 | JGI IMG/M metagenome (GOLD analysis project Ga0068714, IMG submission 62988) | Enrichment culture microbial communities from rom New York Harbor, USA that are MTBE-degrading - MTBE-NYH (New York Harbor Sulfidogenic)... | ecosystem: Environmental > Aquatic > Marine >... | reverse complement strand
CACGCTGCGGCAGATGTGCTGTCAGATGCAAATCCTCCTGTATCGATTTTCGTAATTATAAGGTTGATGAGACCCGCTGCGTGGAATGCTTTAACTGCATCAATGTCTGTCCTGACAAGGCGCTTTCATATGGTCTGGTCAGGATAAAAAGGGAAGTGAAGAAAACTGATCCGGGCCGGAGAAATTTTTTCACAGCTTCAGCAGCACTTATTTCGGGCTTGCCGCTCATTGCAAAGGGTCAGGACGGGTCATCCTCACCTATGCCTACAAAACCTTCAACCGTTAAGGAGAACAGGACCTTTCCGGTTTGTCCTCCGGGTGCAGGCTCAATAGCTGGTCTCAACAATCACTGTACAGCCTGTTCATTATGTATTTCAGCCTGTCCTGACGGTGTTCTTCAGCCCGCCCTGATGCAATACGGTTTAACCGGCCTGATGCAGCCGGTGATGGATTACCATAAAAGTTTCTGTACCTATAACTGCACCAAATGCACTGAGGTTTGCCCCACTTATGCCCTTCGTCCGCTCACTCTCGAGGCCAAACAGCTCACCCAGATAGGCAAAGTAGTTTTTATTGAAGATAACTGCATAGTAAAAACGGAAGAGACCGCATGCGGTGCATGTTCCGAGAGCTGTCCCACCAAAGCGGTCTATATGGTTCCCTATAAGGACAACCTTCTCATACCAGAAACGAATGATGAGATCTGTATCGGTTGCGGACACTGCGAGCATTCCTGTCCCACAGTACCCTTTAAAGCCATTTTTGTTGACGGGAATCCTGTTCACCAGGTTGCGAAGAAACCTGAGATTGAGCAGGCTGAAATGGAAACCCCGACAGATTTTCCGTTCTGACAGGTTGAATAAACAAGGTTTTTAACAAAATCAATAAATATTAGTTCATCAGTTTGTGGTCAAGCAAAGTTGCCAGTGCCTTGTGATATTCATTTTCCAATTCCAGCAACCTGTCTTCAGACTGATATAATACTTCGAGATACATAAAATAGGTAGTAATGGAAATTTCTCCGGCTGACAGAGCTTTGTCCGGATACTTTATTCCTCCGCCTGATTCAATTATATTACTGATCTCGGATATGCTTTTTTGCAGAGCCATTATATTGGAATAATCAATCCTTGCCTGTGATTTTAATTTCAGTATCACAGCATCACGAACAGCAGCTGTATGATCAGCTGCAGCCGATGATGATTTGATCCTGTTCGAATTTGCCCATAAAGGGATCGTCATACCCGCAACAGGACCGGTATAAGCTATCCCAGGTAAGATTTCTGATACATATCCAATTTGAAATCCGGGAAGTGAATGGGTTTTGATTAGTTTCAACTCCTGGCTGCTGATCCGGTATTCTATCTCCGGGATCAGGAATAAAGGATGTACCTTCGATTTCTCGATTATCAGATTATCGAAATCAGGAACAGAAACCACAGGATATTCTGTCACCGGTATATATGCATCTAAACCACCCATATAACAAGCCTTCTCTTTAAGCATTTCCACACTCGCTTCCTTTTTTGTAATTTCAAGGTTTATGGCTGATAACTCCAACATAATCTTATTGTAATCCATTATGGTTGCTTCAGCTTTATCGAGCATTATTTTCCAGGCTGACTGAAGTTTTTCATACCCTTTCTTTCTTTGCTTCAATATATTAAGTGTTTTTATATTATATATAAGGTCCAAAATCGTATGTTCGGCTTCGACCAGGATATTAAGCATACCCTGGTTAAATTCCTGTTCTGCAAGAAGAATAGTGCTGTTATTAATCTTCTTCCGGAGGAGATATTTTGTCGGAAAATCAAATGACTGTGAAACAGACCATGTCTTTTTGTTCCCTGCCGCATCATTATTCCCCGGCATAAAACCGGCAGAAATGAACGGATCTGAAGGTGCCAGGCCTGTTCTGGCCTCAATTCTCCTTGCTTCAAGTAACTTTTTACAGGCCAATAATTCCGGATTATTCCCGGAAACCTGATTCAGAAATTCCGATAAAGATTGTCCTGAGATCCAGTTATTGATAATTACCAGTAATATCAGGATGATTATTTTCTTGATCATTTTTATTTCTTTTTTGGATTAAAAAATAAACTGAAGGGATGATGAATATATTCAGTAAGGTAGAGCTTAGCAAGCCTCCAAGTATGACTATTGCCATGGGACTCTGGATTTCATTACCCGGTTTATCGCCTCCCAGGGCAAGTGGGATCAGGGCAAGTGCAGCTGTAAGGGCAGTCATCAGTATTGGATTGAGCCTGTCGGTCGATCCTGTAAGAATACGCTCATTCAGAGACATGCCATCTTTTTCCAGATGGATATATCTTGATATCAGCAATATGCCATTTCTTGTAGCAATGCCAAAGAGTGTTATAAATCCTATTATTGAAGGGATACTTATCACGTTTGATGAGGCCTTGATTGCAAAGATTCCACCGATAAGGGCCAGCGGAAGATTAAGCAGAACTATTGCAGACAGTGAGCTGTTTTTAAACTCCTGATAGAGAATCAGGAAGATTACCAGAATTGCTATGATTGAAGCCAGGATAAGTCTTCTGGTGGCACTTTCTGCACTCTCAAACTGACCACCGTATTCAATATGATAGTTTTCCGGTAAAATAATTGTTTCATTTATCCTTTCCCTTATATCTTTCACCACACTGCCTACATCTTTTCCTGCCGTATTGACCGAGATGACTATTCTGCGCTTCACGTTTTCCCGGCTTATTAATGAAGGGCCTGACGAGGATTCTATGTCTGCAACAAAGGAGAGCGGCACTTTTTTCCCGTCATACGTATCGATCATGGCATCGCGAATACCTTCCATCGTTCCTCGAGTTTCATCATTATACCTTAGAACAAGAGGGAAGCGTTTTTCCTCTTCATATACATCCGAGACAGTCTGTCCTCCAATGGCATATTTAACAAATGAATTGAAACTGTTCATATCAATGCCATACCTGGCAAGCATTTCCCTGTTCGGTTTTATTTTTAGCTGGGGTGTCTCCACAAGTTGTTCAACGTTCAGGTCTCCAACACCATTAATGCCTGAAATTTCAGACCTGATCTGGTTTGCAATCCGGTAGAGTTCATTAAGATCATCACCAAACAGTTTAACTGCAATATTGGCCTTGGTGCCTGACAGCATTCTGTCTATTCGGTGTGTAATCGGCTGGCCTACTTCAATATTGGCTCCGGGCAGGGTCTTTAATTGTTCCCTTGCATCGGCAAGGAATTCATCCCTGCTTCTTCCCGAAAGTACAAACGGGACGTCAAGTTCCGACATGTTTTCCCCAAAAAAGTGTTCAGCGAGTTCTGCCCTTCCAGTTTTGCATGATACGGAGGTGACTTCAGGGATACTGAGCAGTATTTTCTGGGCTTTATTACCTGTCCTGGCGGATTCTTCCAATGAAATGCCCGGCGGCAAAGATATATTAACTGTAAGTGCACCTTCGTTGAAGTTCGGAAGAAACGAGCTTCCGGTTGTTGTCAGCAGAATAATTGAAATCACGAAAACCAGTGAGGTTATTCCGATCAAAAGCCTGCTTTTTCTCATGGTAAACTGAAGTGCCTTTCTGTAAACCTTTTCAAGATTGCGTTCTGTCCATGATCCGTTTGTTGCCTTTAAAAGACGTTTCTCATCGGTGAGCATGTAGCTGCTCAATACAGGTGTCAGAGTAACAGCTACTATAAGTGATGCGAACAGGGAAATGATAAATGAAATTCCCAGTGGTCTGAGCATCCTTCCTTCAAGATCACCCAGGAAAAAGAGAGGTACAAAAGTGATGATGATGATCAGGGTCGCATTCCAGATAGATGATCTCACTTCAGATGATGCTTTGTAAACTACACTCAGGGATGATTGTTTTTTTTCCGGAGGCAAAACAACATTCTTCCGTAATTGCTTATATATGTTCTCAACGTCAATTATTGCATCATCAACAAGCGATCCGATGGCAATTGCCATACCTCCGAGGCTCATGGTATTTATGGTAAGGCCAAGGGCTTTCAGGGTAATTATCGTAACAAGGAGTGACAGCGGCATGGCCAGAAGGGAGATAAGGGTTGTCCTTGTGTTGAAGAGGAAAAAGAAAAGTATAATAATGACAAATATACCTCCTTCTGAGAGTGCTTTCAGAACGTTCCTGACAGAAGTGTTAATAAATGCAGCCTGGTTGTATATATCTGTATGGAAGATAATGGAAGGCCCTGCATTTAGCTGGATATCTTTTATTACGTCATCTATTTTTTTTGAAAGCGCTACGGTATTTGCGTCCGGTTGTCTTGTAACAGTCAGAAGCACTGCACTTCTGCCTCTGTATGATGCAGTTCCGATGGCAGGAGCCTTTCCGATTTTGACCGTAGCCACATCACTTATTTTTACGGGAAGTCCATCAGATACTCTTACAACTGAATTTGCCAGGTTATCCAGCCTGTCGGTTTTTGCCATGCCCCTGACAATATATTTGTTACCGTATTGATTAATGAATGATCCCGAAGTATTAAGGTTTATCTCATTACAAGTCCTGATCAGGTCATTCATTGTGACCCCATAGAAATCCATCCTGTAGGGATCTGCAAGTATCTGGTATTCCTTAATGTCTCCACCTATTACATTTACCTGTGCTACACCTCCGACTGAAAGCAGTCTCGGTGCTACTATCCAGTCTGCCATTGTCCTGAGATCCATGGAGCTGAGACTGTCTGATTCAAGGGCAATGATCATCATTTCTCCAAGGAGTGATGTCTGCGGGGCAATTACGGGCTTGTTGATTCCTTCCGGAAGCATCTCATTAGCCTGTATAAGACGTTCAGCAACCGTTTGCCTGGCTTTGAAGATATCTGTACTCCAGTCGAATTCTACATTTATGATCGAGAATCCCATAGTTGAAGTTGATCTGACACGTCTGATTGATGTTGCTCCGTTTACTGCCGTTTCTATGGGAAAGGTTACCAGCCTTTCGACTTCTTCCGGAGCCATCCCGCTTGCTTCGGTCATTATAACAACAGTGGGGGCTGTTAGCTCAGGAAAGATATCAATTTCCATCCGGGTAGTGATGATTATCCCGCTTATGATAAGAAGGAGAGCTCCAATCACTATGCTCAGCCTGTTTTTTAACGAGAAATCTATGATTCTGTCGAGCATGATCACTACCATTAATGATTATGACTGTGTGCAGGGGAAGATACCGACATCTGGGAAAGTTTGATCAGATATGCTCCTGAGGAAACGATCCTTTCATTCTCGGAAAGTCCTGATAACACCATGGTGTTTTCTCCGTCACTATATCCGGTATTGATATACCTTTTCGCGAAATGTCCATGCTCACCGGCAACGAAGACGTAAAGTCTTCCGAATTCTTCCATTAATGCCGTGTTGGGAACAATAAGTGCATCGTTTATCTTTTTACCAATCAGGAATACTTCAGCAAAAGTACCCTCAATGAATCCGGGATCATAGTCAATCCTGAAGTATAACGGAATGTAAAAAGAATTTCCTCCTGTACTTTTCCCGTAAGAGATTTTCCGGCCATTCATTTCGCTGATCTTATATATTTTATCACTGTAACCAGGCCTGAAATTCGCACTTTCAACAGATGAAAGAATATCCAGATTATTGGGTGAGACATCAGCTTTAAGTATCAGGTTCCGCTCCATGATTATTGATGCGAGTGCTTGTCCGGATGAAACCTTCTGGCCTTCGCCCACAAATATCTCTTTTATGTAACCATTATCGCCGGCTGTAACCGAATTTCCGTTCTCTCCATAACCTGCATTGAGATTTTCGTACTCATTAAGAGTTTTTTCATATTCATTTTTTATGGACAGGTAATGTTCTTCAGTTATTATTTTATCTATGATAAGTCTTTTTGCCCTTTCAAAATTTGCCGAGGCTTTATCCAGATCTGCTTTGAGTTGTCTGAATCTGAGTTCTGTATTATCTTCTGCAAGCTGTTCCCCGGTCACAAGAAAGAGAGTTTGTCCGCGTGTTACTCTGACTCCCGGATATAATAAATATTCATCACTGAATCTTGCCAGGCCTGAAGATTTGGAGGTAATAATCAGCACATCTCTGGTATCAGCCATTATTTGGCCTCCGGTCCTTAATGTGTAAGTAAACGGTTGTTTCCTGAGAGTCAGGAGCTGGTAAGCCGTTGAGTCAGGAGATTGTGTATGAGCGGATGAAGAAGATCCTGAATGATCTTCAGAATTATGATGATCATGATCTGAATTTGACGCACAACGTGAACAGGCTGCAACAATAAGAATAAGTATAATGAATGATAAATTCTTCATTGATGGGTCAATAAATTAAATAAGTATAAAAGAGAAGATTAAAATAATATGATCGGGGAAGGTCGGTCTAAGTAACCGGGGGTGATCTCAAGGAAATTGATCCGTAGAAATTACTTGTATATAAGTTTTGTCCTTTATCAAAAAGGACATATCCTTTCTGTAGAATGAAATAAAAGTAATTTCCCTTCAATGCAGGAATTAACAGGTTATCCTGGCTAAGCTGGTGGAAAAGTAAACTGGAGACGCGGCAAATCCCGGTATCTTCATACTGATTGTAAAATTCTTCCGGAAGATCATTTTGGTTCGGATAATGTGCTGTTGAATGGGTATGCCTGTAAAAAGAAGGGCAATCGTTTTCTACATGATTATGAGGGATGACACTGTGAGCCAGGATCATCAGCCAGGCGATGAAGATCGTAAATGCTTTAATTTTCAAGTCTTTCCTCAAATTTTCAGATTTTCAACAAATGTAAATACTTTTTTAGTGATGTAAAGTAAAATTCTGGTTAAAACTTCTTAAATACGACATATTTTTGATGTAAAATTTTTCAATCTGAAGTTTTGTAAATCTTTTATTTTCAACTAAAGATCGAACCATATATTATACCAGTAATGGTAGCCATTACAACCACCAGGCTTACATAAACTAAGGTTTTCTGTGTGCCGATTACACCTCGTATAACCAGCATATTAGGCAATGATAGTGATGGACCGGCAAGCAGCAGTGCAAGGGCGGGACCTTTCCCCATTCCTGAAGCGATCAATCCCTGCAGAATGGGTACTTCAGTCAGAGTGGCAAAATACATGAAAGCACCTACTATGGATGCAAATAAATTGGAGAATATAGAATTGCCTCCAACCAGAGCCGATATCCACTCATTTGGTATCACTCCGGCAATGCTTGTCCCATCGTGAGTTGATCCCAGCAGAAAACCTGCGATTACCACACCAACAGCAAGTAAAGGCAGGATCTGTTTGGCAAAATCCCATGTTGCCATTGTCCAGGCTTTGTTTTCTTCATCCACCTTATCAAAAATTGTAATTACACTCAATGCAATTATCCCGACAAGCATTGGTACGAGAGGCCTTAATTTATCACTGTCGATTAGATTATTTGAAAGAATCACTGATGCTACCGTAATAAGAAAAGCACCAAGAACCCATTGCCATTTGATCTTAAGGATTTTAATAAGCGAATAAACCAGAAGCAGGCTGAAAAGACCAGTAATCCACCATTTATAATGCCATATATAGTACCATGTACCTGCAGTTTCCCCTTCAGCCGGTTTTCCCCAGTTGGCGAAAACGAGAATAAGAACGAGAGTGAAGAAATGCAGGGATGTCTGCCATATCGGTCGTTTTTCCGGTGGAGGAACGATGTTCATCTGCTCTTCCCTTTTGGCTTTTTCCTCTTTACGATAGATCAATGACATTGCCAATCCGATAATTATGCTGAACAGGACTGCGCCTATGACCCTGGCAATACCAATCTCAAGTCCGAGTATCCGTGCGGTAAGTATTATGGCCAGGATGTTAATGGCAGGTCCGGAATACAGGAAGGCAATAGCCGGACCTAGACCTGCACCTCTTTTGTGAATACTTGAAAACAAAGGCAGGATGGTGCATGAACAGACAGCCAGTATTGTACCCGAAACAGAAGCTATGGAGTATGCCACCCATTTTTTTGCATGTTCGCCGAAATATTTCAGAACGGATGCCTGGCTGACAAAGACTGCTATCACTCCGGCAATAAAGAAGGCAGGCAGGAGACAAAGTATGACGTGTTCCCGTGTATACCATTTTACCAGATCAAGAGTGGCGGCTATGGCAGTGTTGAATCGTGCGCTTTCAATGGGTAAAAAGAAAGCAAAGGCAAAGACTGTCATGATCCAGAACAGTATTTTTAATTCTTTTTTGAGTTCCATGAAAGTTTGAAAAAATGTGGTTTAATTAAAAGATTCCTCATTTCAATACGCTTCATTTGGAATGACAGTTTTAACTCCCTCCAGCAATGTCATTTCGAGCGAAGCGAGGAATCTTCATCTATTTATTGTCATTATTAATTTGTAAAAAATTACAGGTAAATCCTTATCATATAATAGATCCCGACTGCAATGAACAGAATAGCAATGATCCGCCTGAACCAGAGTTCAAATGTTTTTATCCGGTTATAGATGTTCCCGATACCTGATACAGTATAAGCGATCACCCATGCAAGGATAATAACCGGGATACCGGTGGCTATGGCAAACACAATCGGAAGGTAAAGTCCTGAGTCACTGGTAACAGTCAGGGGGACAAGCATTCCGAAATAAAGTACTCCACTGTAGGGACAAAATGCAAGGGCGAATAGGAGCCCCAGCAGAACAGCATCCAGATACCCCCATGTCTTTTTATCCTGCATTTCGGATGTCATTTTATTAAGGCCGGGGAATTTTATTTTAAGGATATCGAGCATAAATAATCCAATTATAATCAGAAGCGGACCAACAATTTTTTCACCATAACGCTGGAAAAAACCGCCAAATTTCAACTGATCGGCTCCAAGGAAAATGAGTAGTGCAATGGCTGTATAAGTTATCGCTCTGCCAAAAGTATAAAATAAGCCGTTGACGAAGACCCTGTTGCGGTTTTCAATATCCCGACTGATGAAACCAACTGCAGTGATATTTGTGGCCAGTGGACAGGGACTTATGGCTGTCATTAATCCCAGTAAAAATGCTGTAAGCCAAGGCATTGTACTGTTTTCCAACAGATCTGTAAGAAATTCCATCCGTTTACCTGGTCAGGAGATCATTTACTTTTTCGTTGATGATCTCTTTGAATTTCTCAGGTTTGACCATGGCATACATAAAACCTTCCCTGGTCAGATCGATTTTCTGATCACCCTTCACCAGCAATAGTGCCTGGCCTCCCACACCTAATTTTTGCACTAAAGGTTTGTTGGCTGGTTCTTCCAGGTTTACCGACTGAAAAGTCATCAAACCCTGTTTGAACAGGTCGGGATAAAGAGCCTCCAGGTTATCTTTAGCCTGGGCTTCAATGCTCCTGCATGTTACACATCGTGTTGAAAAGTGGAAATAATATGCCTCTATTTTTTCCGATGGAGTACCAGATGCATTTGCCTCTTTTACAGAAGTTTGAGCATTACAGGAAATCAACGGAAAAATAGTGGCCATAGCCAGTAACAGTTTTAAAGTATTCATACGGATGATATTTATTGATTTTTAATGAGTATTTCTTTTATTTCTTTAGCTGACGGGACATAACCGCTTACAACAACCTTATCATTAATAACAAGGCCGGGAGTATGCATGATCCCATAGTTCATTATTTTAACTATATCTTCTTCCTTGAGGATTTCTGCAATTATGCCCATTTCATTCACAACCTCACGGGTGATTTTTTCCAGCGTTTTGCATCTGGGACAGCCGGTGCCTAAAATTTTTATTTCCATGGTTTTAATTTGAAAAATAATTATGTTAATGTTGTCTAATAACATCATGTAGATCACAGTCAGGCTTTTCAGCATCACTTTCAGTAAGAAATGAGATAAAAAGTTGTTTTGCCTTCTCCCAGTTTTTCCTGTTAAGACAATATTTTATATAAGGAGGGTTGATCTCTCCCTGGATCAGTCCTGCATATTTCAGTTCTTTAAGATGCTGAGAGAGTGTTGACCTTCCTATCGGGAGTTCTTCAACCAGATCTCCGCTGTAACAACAAGAGTTCATTTTGGAGAGCTTCTTAAGAATATATATCCTTACAGGATGACTTAGTGCCTTTGAAATACCGGCAATTTGATGAACTTCACGGGTGAATTCCAATTTCCCTGTCATTTAAATTTATTTTTATTTCGATATTTCGCAAAAGTACGAAATGATTTTATAAATTTGCAAGAATATTTTAAAAATTGTTCTGTAAAGATGAAAAATACTTCCGTTAAAATGCTTATCCTCTGTACGGGTAACAGTTGCCGCAGCCAGATGGCACAGGGCTTTTTGCAATCTTTTGATAAGCGCATTGAAGTACACAGTGCAGGAACAGAACCTGCAAAACAGATAAATCCCAGAGCTGTTCAGGTTATGAATGAAGCCGGGATTGATATCAGCTGTCACGTACCTAAACGGGTCGATCAATACCTGAAAGATGAATGGGACTATGTAATAACGGTGTGCGATCAGGCCAATGAAACATGTCCTTTATTTTTGGGCAAGGTGAAGCACAGACTGCATAAAGGATTCGAAGACCCTTCGAATGCAACAGGTCCCGAAGAATTTATTATGGGTGAATTCCGCAGGATCAGAGATCTGATAATGAACGAATTCCGAAAATTTTATGAAGAGAATTTGAAAATTTGAAAATGAGACAATTTGAAAATGAGAATAATTTAATTTCTTATGGAATATGAGAAATGATAAAGAGAACATAATTGTCGAAAAATCATTCCAGTTTGCTCTGGAAGTTGTTTTGTATTGTGAGGAATTGGAAGAAAACAGGAAATTTGTCATTTCCCGGCAACTTCTAAGATCAGGAACTTCAATCGGTGCAAATGTTCGTGAAGCTCAAAACGCAGAGAGCAAAGCCGATTTTATACATAAATTAAAATTAGCAGCCAAAGAATCAGATGAAACTGAATACTGGTTGTTGATTTGCCAACACACCCCGACCTACCCGTTTGATAAAAAATTATTAACTCATGTTCATGAACTGATGAAAATACTTTCTAAAATCATAAGCTCCTCAAAAGGAAGCTAGCTTCAGCTCATTTTCAAATTTTCAAATTATCAAATTTTCAAATTAATAAAATGAAAGCAGAAGATCTAAAACTGATCGTGAAAGAAAAATATAGCAGGATTGCTGAAAAAAGCAGTAATGAAAAATCATCCTGCTGCAGTTCGTCCTGCTGCGGAGATGAAAACACTTACACAGTTTTCAGCGAGAGCTATGCAGATAAAGAAGGTTATAACCCGGATGCGGACCTGAGTCTTGGTTGCGGGATTCCAACAGATTATGCAGGGATTAAGAAGAATGACCATGTACTTGATCTGGGCAGCGGTGCAGGTAATGATTGCTTTGTTGCAAGAGCATTAGTCGGCGAGAAAGGAAAAGTGACCGGCCTTGATATGACGGAACCTATGATCATGAAAGCAAAAGAGAATTGTGCAAAACTGGGCTTCACAAATGTTGAATTTGTTCCTGGAGACATAGAAAAAATGCCATTTGAGGATAAACTATTTGATGTGGTTATTTCCAATTGTGTTTTGAACCTGGTGCCGGATAAATCTAAAGCATTCAGGGAGATTTACAGAGTATTAAAACCGAGAGGACACTTCTGTGTGTCAGATGTGGTCATTAAAGGCACGTTACCCGATAAAATTAAAAGAGATGCAGAACTGTATGCAGGATGTGTTTCAGGAGCAAGTGAACTTAATGAATACCTTAATATAATTGAGAATTGCGGATTCATAAAATTGAAAGTGCATAAACAAAAGGAGATAACATTGCCGGATTCACTATTATATGAGTATTACGATGATTTTGAAAGAAATTCATTTCATCCCGGTGAAACAGGGATTTTCAGCATAACCGTATCTGCAGAAAAGCATACCGGTTGCAGCTGTGGTGGTATTTGTTAACTTTATTAATAATACTGCATAATGGGAACAAAGAAACGACTTTCATTTTTTGACCGTTACCTTACTCTCTGGATCTTCCTTGTGATGTTTGCCGGTGTGATAACAGGTTATTTCTGGCCGGCCATTTCGGATTTCTGGAATTCATTGAGCTCAGGTACAACCAACATTCCTATTGCAATCGGCCTGATCCTGATGATGTATCCTCCCCTGGCAAAGGTGAAATATGAAAAACTGCCGCTGGTATTCAAAAATCTCAGACTGCTGAGTCTGTCTCTTACCCAGAACTGGATTGTCGGGCCTTTAGTGATGTTCCTTCTGGCCATTTTATTTCTTCATAATCATCCTGGTCTCATGGTGGGGGTTATTCTTGTTGGGCTGGCACGCTGTATAGCCATGGTGCTTGTCTGGAATGATCTTGCAAAGGGAGATACTGAACTGGCTGCAGGACTGGTAGCTTTCAATGCTCTGTTCCAGGTATTCCTGTATTCTGTTTATGCTTATATTTTTATTACTATCCTGCCTCCTTTATTTGGACTCAGTGGTTCAATAGTGGAAGTATCTATTTCTGAAATTGCAGTAACTGTTTTAATTTACCTTGGCATTCCTTTTCTGGCCGGGCTTATTACAAATAAAGGGCTTCGGAAGCTTTCAGGAGATGAATGGTATTATGAAGAATTCATACCGAAAGTTTCATGGCTGACTCCCATCGCTTTGCTATTTACGATATTTGTCATGTTCTCCCTAAAAGGGGAAAAGATAATTGAACTGCCGCTGGATGTCCTGAGAGTGGCTATTCCTTTCACCATATATTTTGCTTTTATGTTCTTTGCAACCTTCTTTATTGCAAAACGCATGGGAGTAAGTTACGAAAAATCAACCACCCTGGCATTCACGGCAGGAAGTAATGATTTTGAACTTGCAATTGCTGTGGCAGTGGCTGTATTCGGCATTAATTCGCAGGCAGCTTTTGCAACGGTCATCGGGCCATTGGTCGAGGTGCCTGTACTTATTATACTGGTGAATGTAGCCCTGAATTTCAGACGGAAATTTTTTACGGCCTGATTCCTTTAAAAAGTTAAATCAAAATGTGATTCCCGGTCATATTGTAGAATACCTTATTCCCGAATTCTGATTTGATTTCCAGATATTTATCAACACCTGTACAATGGCATACACCAATAGATTCCGGATCAGCCTGCTTTATATATCCTGAAACAGCGTTATACTGATCCGCTCCTGCGTCTTTCAGGTGGAAACCTCCCAATACAAGCTGGACGGGTAGATGAAACTGTTCTGTGGCTGCCCTGAGGATATTGCTGATTCCCCGATGCGAACAGCTGCTCAGGACGTTAAGCTTTTTCTTTCTTTTAATGACAAGGAACAGTTCATCCTGGAATTCATCCTGTATAAAACCATCCGTAGTATGTATATTAAAACGGGTAAAGCTTGTGTCTGCCGGGTTGATTATGGGAATATCGGGCAGGAGATAGATACAGGGATCAAGTTCCGTAGTACTCCGGATATATATGATCCTGTCCTTAAGATCCGCCGGATTATGCGGGGTCCCGATAAAGAACTGCTCATCTTTGAATTTTTCCTTGAAGATCTCCTTTTTTGCATATATAACGGCTTTTTTATTCACTTTTAAGAATTCATAGAGCCCGCCTGTATGATCAAAATGCCCGTGACTGATGACAACCGCGTCGATTTCCATTATATCCACATCCAGTTTTTTTGCGTTTGACAGAAAGGCCGGACTTTGACCCGTATCAAACAATATCTTTCTCTTCCCGGTATCGATAAGAAATGAAAGTCCGTGCTCTGCAAGCAATCCGGACTTATACACCAGATTTTCGATAAGGGTGATGATTTTCATTTCAGCAACATCTTAATACTATTGGATTTTCAGGCTTTCCGAGATCTTTACCGTTTATCCCTTTATATTTATCCCCGGGAACATAAGCGACACCCATTTTATCCAGTAAAGGTTCAACGGTAACCTGGTGTGTTTGCAAGCCAATATCCCAGGGATCGTAACCTAAGATCAGTCCTGCCAGTTCGTCATATGTCAGGACGGGAATGCCATAACCATCCTCGCCATAGGTTTTCCCTTCCATCTCAGCAATCACGTATTGCCAGCGGTCGAGGAAATAGGTACATCCGGGACAATTGGCAATGATCAGGTCCGGTTTAAAAGGCAGCATAGAATCAAACTTTATTCTTGAATTGGCAACCGAATAACCCCTGTTGGATTTTAAAAAGTATTGCCGGAATCCAAATCCGCAACAATGCCTGCGTTCGGGATAATCAACCTGCTGTCCTCCCCACGCATCCACTAATCCGGCAAGCACATAAGGATATTCGGCACCGCCAATACCTTTTTCAGGAAAAATCTTGGCATAGTGGCAGCCAATATGATCGACCACTTTCAAGGGTGTCCCTGTTTGGTGATTGATTAAAGTATATTTTGCCCTGGCCGCTATTTCATTCCTGAATTTATAGACTATATCGCTTGTATGAACAAGATTTTTAGGAATTTCAAAAGTTCTGCCGGTTGCACGTTTGAGAGCTTCACGCGTTTTCTCTTCTGTTTGAGGGAAGTGTTTCCATGTTTCGAGGACTTCAGTATAAACACCAAAGGAAGTCACACACGAACAGGTGAAATTCTCGTAGCCCGCTTCATTCATTAGGGAGAACTGTCGGGCCACAACTGCCATAGTTGTTTCAAAGGGGATAATACCTGC
>Ga0068714_10004858_pt1 | contig 14687 bp, 9 predicted proteins | sample MTBNYHSulfiMetaG_FD_62988 | JGI IMG/M metagenome (GOLD analysis project Ga0068714, IMG submission 62988) | Enrichment culture microbial communities from rom New York Harbor, USA that are MTBE-degrading - MTBE-NYH (New York Harbor Sulfidogenic)... | ecosystem: Environmental > Aquatic > Marine >... | reverse complement strand
CAGGGTCTCTTGATCCGACGCATTGGATAAAGACCGCCGTCTGCGCGTTTTTCATGCGCTCCGGAGTTGCTGCCATGAGGCGGTCCAGATCGAACCAGCAAAGGACATTCGGGTTCTGTCCATAAAGGTATTCAGAGGTGGAGAGCGGACGTCCGCCGGTGGCCAGGATGGCCACTCCATGGGTCAGCTTCGAGGAATGCCGCTCCGGCCCCTTGCTCACCAGTGTGGTAGTGAAGTTGCCCGCCGTGCCTGAGGTAGAACGCACCTCGGTATTGAGGAAAACCTCAACCTTTGGATGCCGGATAACGGCATTGATAAGCCCCGCCAGGTACGCCTCTACCGATTCGCCCTTCCAGGTCCTCGAAAGATTACGGGCCTGCCCGCCGAGGCTCTCACTTTTTTCCACCAGACAGGCAGAAAACCCCTGCTCCGCAAGGCTCAGCGCGCTCACCATCCCGGCCACGCCTCCTCCGACCACAAGGGCGGACTTGGTCACCGGAACATGCTTGGGGTAAAGCGGTTTCGCCAGCGCCACCTTGGCTACCGCCATGCGCACAAGGTCTTTGGCCTTTGCGGTCGCCTCTTCCGGCCGGCTCTGATGCACCCAGGTATTCTGATCCCGGATATTTGCCATTTCAATCAGGAAGGGATTGAGACCCGCCTCCCGGATGGTAGACCGGAAGAGCGGTTCATGGGTCCTGGGCGAGCACGATGCCACCACTACCCGGTTTATTCCCTTTTCGCGAATGACCCGCCGTATGCGTTCCTGCGTATCCTGCGAGCAAGTGAAGAGGTTTTCTTCCGCGTGCGCCACCCCCGGAAGGGCAGCGGCATAGGCGGTTACGGCCGGCACGTCGGCAATTCCTCCGATGTTGATCCCGCAATTACAGACAAACACGCCGACCCTCGCTTCCTGCCTGAGTACGTGTGTTTCATGCGGCAGCAGCTTGGAAAGCGTCTTGGTATGCCGGGCGCCTGCCAGCGACTGCGAGGCGGCGCAGGCCGCCGCACTGGCTTCCATTACGGAGCCGGGGATATCCTTGGGTTCACGAAAGGCCCCGCAGACGTACACGCCTGACCGGGACGTCCGGGCCGGGGCGAAACTGGAGGTCTCTGCAAACTGATACTTGTCAAGGTGTACATCGAGTCTTTTGGCCAGGTTAACGGTGGCTTCCGACATCTTCATCCCGACGGAGAGCACCACCAGATCAAATACCTCTCTTACCATTTCCCCGGCCTCTGTCATGTATCGTATACTCAAGTCATCGGCGCCCGGCACAGGTTCGACGGAATGGACCCGGCTGCGGACAAACCGCACCCCCTTTTCCTGCTCCGCCCTCTGATAATACTTTTCAAATTCCTTCCCGTAGGTGCGCATGTCCATATAAAATATGGCGGTATCAAGCTCCCCCTTGCTGTGCTCCTTGGCGATAACCGCTTCTTTAACGGCGTACATACAGCACACGGCCGAGCAGTATCCGTTACGGCAGCGGTTCATATCCCTGGAACCCACGCACTGGAGCCAGGCGATCCTTTTCGGCTCCTTTTGGTCGGACGGCCGGACCAGGTGCCCGCGGAAGGGGCCGGAAGCGCTGAGCATCCGTTCCAGGGCAACGCTCGTCACCACGTTGGGAAGCGTGCCGTAACCGTAGGTGTCAAACCCGCCGGGATCAAACGGTTCAAATCCCGGCGACAGGATAACCGAGCCTACTGCAAGCTCCAGCGCCTCTTCTTTTTGATCAAAGTCTATGGCCTTATTCTCACAGTATTTCAGACAGGCCATACACCGGCCCTGTTTGCCGGCCTCAAGGCTCCTGAAATATATGCAGTTTTGGCGGTCAATGGTGTACTTCATGGGTACGGCCTGGGGATATGGCACGTAGATGGCCTTACGTTTATCCAGGCCGGAATTGAACTCGTTTTTTACCTCTTTGGGGCACTTTGACGCGCAAACACCGCAACCGATACATTTATCTTCGTCAACATACCGGGGATGCTTGATTACCCTAGCCCTGAGATTGCCTTCCTCCCCCTCGATGCCGTCCAATTCCGCACAGGTGATAAGCTGTATATTCAGGTGCTGACCACACTCCACCAGTTTCGGGCTCAGGATGCACATCGAGCAGTCGTTCGTGGGGAAGGTCTTGTCCAATTGGGGCATCGTCCCCCCTATGGCCGGAGACCTCTCCACCAGATACACATAGTATCCCGAGTTCGCGAGGTCCAGGGCCGCCTGTATCCCTGCGATACCGCCGCCTACCACCATCACCGCGCCCACAGGCTCTTTCCTATCCTGCATCGACATAGGCTATTTGTTATTCCTTTTCTTTAACCGTAGTTGCCGCCAGGGTTTTAAGTTTCACCGCCCCGATCTTCCGGTAAACTTCCTCTGGAGACCTTTTCTCTCCATCCACCGCCAGAAGGTCCCGCTCAACGGAGATTCCAAAAAGCCGCTCATTCTCTTCCAGATAGGGCAGGATAAGCCGCCAGTCCTCTCTTGTCATATCCATGAATATCCCGCCGTTCAATTGCTCATCAACGAGCAGTCTGTGGGGGTCCCGGACGTAAATCGCCCCCCCGGAGGCCAGGGAAAAGATATTTGAGCCGGGGTATGGTGTGGCCTGGGCACGAACCGCGCCGTCATCATTGAACCCCACGCCATTGACAATGACAAAACCACCGCCCTTGTGAGGATCACCGGCCATGAAAGACTCTGCAAGGAAGTCGAGGGCCGTGCCGTTAATTACCACCCGCGGCCGCCCCACGCCATTGATAAGCGGCCTTCCGGCGGCATTGCCCATTATATAGACCTCCCCCCCTTTGGCTCCGTACATGAAGGTCTGGCCGACATCGCCATAAACTACAAGTTTCCCGCTTTTTAGTATCTGACCGAGCTGGTCCTGCGCATTCCCGTGGACGTAGATACTCATGCCGTCGATTCCCGAGGCCAGGTAATCACCGGAGCTACCATAGACATCGATTCGAACATCTTGCGTGTCCGGACCCAATCCACTTCCCAGAAAACGCTGTCCCCGGTAACCGTAACAGATGAAGCGGCGCCACCCTAAAGTATAGGCGCTGCAAACGAGACGGGCATCGCAACTGTCTCCTTCGGGCGGGAAATCCCTCGCGTTCAGGACCAGCGTCTTCTCTCCGTCCTTTGGCGGCCGAAGAAGATCCATGGTCTCCGCCTTTATCAAACGGTAAACACTATGTGAATTACTTCCAATCGGCGCAATGCCCTCCAGGATCATCTCCAGAGTCTCTCGCACAATACGGAGCACAGAACTCCGTTTCAGAGACCCGATAGGATAATGAAGGTCATTCAGGAGCGTAAGCGCCTCGATAGCCGTCTCCCGATGCCCGTCACTCCGGGATGCTTGTTCGCTTATAACTTCACAGCACCAGCGGAATGGGGCAAACTCTCCGCGGAGAAGGACTCCCCTGAGTTCTTCGCAAAGGAGGTTCGCCTTTTTCCCTTCCAGGCACCCGAAAATAGCAGCGACAAGGGACTCCGCATCTTCCGGGGCCTCAATGGCAAGGCTCAAATCGCAATGTTTCCGGCTCTCCGGCAGCCTGATCCGGTGTCCGAACTTGTCCGTGCAGACGATTCTCTTCCTTCCCTGATTATCCGGATCATCGGCCAGCGTAAAGATAAAGGCCCCACCGTCCGTGTGGCTTCCACCCCGGGCATTCCAGTATTTATCAGCCACACTGGAGATACGGCTATCCTCGGCCGCCAGCCCCGCCAACGTGGCGTCAATGGCCTGTTTCTCCGAGCAAATAAGCCCTACCTGCACATCACCGTCGTGAAAGGCAAAGACCTGGGGACGCAGCATGGCTGTGTCCGTGATGCCTATCAATTGAAACTGTTTCCGGTAAAAATCGTTCCGCGCGATGATGAAGAACCACGGGCCGTCAGGAGATCCGTGGATATGGGTAGTCTGAATAAGACGGTAGATATCCTGCTTTTGCGGTGGAAGCTGATCGAAGTCCATTTCGGAGGTGGGTGCCAGGGCCTCAATAATATATTCGAGAGGATACCCGTGCACCCGGTTCAGGAGATCAAAGATGAGCGCCGAAACTTCCGTATCCGTCTGGAAGTGTGGATAGAGATTCCATTGCCTCAGGTATTCCGTCACCGAATAGTAGTTGGCGAAGTCGCCGTTGTGCACGAGAGCCTCGTCGAGGCCCACAAAGGGATGCGCGCCCGCCGGATGCCAGACCCGCCCCTTGGTGGGGTAACGCTGATGGGCGATCCAGGCATGGGCCTTGAAGTCCTCCAACCGGTAGTAACGAGCTACATCTTCGGCGTAGCCAACTACCTTAAGCACCATCATATCCCGGCCGTGCGAGAGCACAAAGGCGTGCTTCACCCCTTGCGTCTCGTAGAAAGTCCGGTTGAGGCGGATTGAATTCTGATAGATAAACTCGTCTTCCGCCCGCCTCGGGTCCATGTCTTCGAACCTGTTTTTTTCTATGAACAATTTAAGGACCTCAGGCTTCACGCGTACAAAATAGCGCCATACATCCGGCGGCCTTATCTCCAGGCTCCCAATCTCGCGGTAGTCGTCAACCGTAGTAACGCGCCGGGAAAAATCCACGCTCATAAAGGGAGTAATGCACTTATCCTCCACCGTCCGCCGAACCTCCGGATCGAGAAGGGCAACCTGAAGGAGGTAACTATTATCCAGAATCTCCCGCGAAACCCCTATATCCCCAGGCACAAGACCCACGGCGGCGATACCGCCTCCCTTACCGTTTCCCCGATTGTGCATAAGACGGGATGGTTCCAGGATGTGTTTCCCGCCTACCGGTATGCTACAGGCAAATCCGGTGACACCGCATCCGCCTTCCTCATCGGCCTTGTAGCGTATCTCCGGAGGCGTCGGATAAAGCCTTTTTCTCGATTGAATTATGGCGTCGCTGAATAATTTATTCATAACATAAAGGCAACCAACAGCCTGTCTTATTCATAACAATTTAGCGTTTTGAAAATGCATGATAAAAAGTGCAAAGAAGCATAACAAATCTGGAAATCAGGAACTCAGGGAAGTGAGAACCCAAATAAAGAGAGTCTATCTTTTCCTGATTTTCTGAGTTCCAAATTAATAGCCTTTTCTGAATGTAGGACTGTTTAAGACACCTAACGTGTTACTCTTATTCATAATCAAGGTGTTTCAAACAATCGGTTCTTCCCACCAGTTCCCGAATATCCCGCATCCCCAGTTTTCTAAGGATCTCTATCAACTGGCGTCTCCAGGCGGCAAAGAGGTTTATCAGCCTCTGAGTGGCCCAGTCTTCATCGATCAATTTGGAAAGATCGGGATCGGTAGTAGCGATTCCTCTGGCACAGCCCCGACCGCTTTCGCAGGCCGCACAGCGGATACATTCCACCGCCACCAGCTCGGAGGTCCCCACCACCACACCATCCGCACCGAGTGCAATGGCCTTCGCCACATCGTACGCGGTACGAACGCCGCCGCTCACAATCAGAGTCATCTCATCCCGAATCCCTTCTTCCTTGAGGAAGTTGTGCACTTTCACGATCGCGTATTCGGTCGGCATCGCAATATTCTTCTTGGCAATATCCGGAGCAGCGCCTGTCCCCCCATAACTTCCGTCCAGATGAATGATATTGGCGCCGGCATGGTAACTGCCCACAGCGACCATGTCCACGTCAGTAGGAGTGGACACCTTTACAGACACCAACGCCCTGGGGTTGATATATTTAATCCAGTCCACGTGTTTTTTGTGATCTTCCACGGAATAGACACTGTGAAATGGGAAGGGTGAAAACAGGGCGTTCCCCGGCACCGCCTCACGCATCTTGGCCACGGCCGGCGTCACTTTGTCACCCAGGAGGTGGCCCCCCAACCCCGGCTTTGCCCCCTGGGCGTATTTGAACTCTACGATGCGCACCCGCTGGATGGTGTCTTCCCGCACGCCAAACAGACCGGTGGCCACCTGGGTAATCACGTGGTCATCGTAGGGGTAAAGCTCCTCCGGATACCCCCCCTCGCCCGTGCAGGTAAAGGAGTTCCAGGCCTGGTACGCCCTGGCCCGCGCGATCATGACGGACAGACTGATCGACCCATACGACATGCCGCCTCCGTACACCGGCATATCAATCTCTACCTCCGGACGACCGTCGTTGCGTCTATTTAAGGGGATACGAAGGGAAACCTCGTCATCCGGGATCGCATCCGGTTCCCTCCCGGGAGGAAAGCAGAACTCAATACGGTCAAAACCGCCCCCGGAATCTCCTGTTTTATACTCGATATCCCCCGGAGGGACCTCGCCGGTCTCCGCCATATACCAGGTGCTAATGAGCAGTTCGGGCGTCCACCTTTTGTCGCCGAGTACTTCCAGTATCGGATTTAAGCGGACGGAAAGGGCGTTCTGCGGACACTGACGAACACAGTAAAAATCGTTATTCTCACAGGCAGCCCCGATACAGCGATAATCTTTAGGACGCGCCATCGTCTTGCCGGCAAATTCATACACGCCGTACGGGCAAAGCTCGGCACACTTACCACACGCGACACACTCCTTGCTCCGACGGACTATATACTTACCGATAGCATTTCGGAAGCGTGACGGCGTAACCCTTACCTCCGGCCTACCAACGTGAGCAGTCCTCTCCGGTCCGATTTCTGATTGCAAGGCTGCGTTCATGTTTCGAATGGAACTCAATTCCCTACACTCTCTCTTTTCTTTCTCTTGCCGAAAAGTTTTCCGAAGGTCTCCCTCTCGAGGTCATCAAAGAACATAGCCCGGCCGACCTCTCCCCGCAGGCGTCGTATCTCCCGGATCCCCATGGCGCCGAGCACCTCGATCAACTGGTTCCGCCAGGCCGCAATAAGATTAAGAATGCGGTTCTTTCCCCATTCCGGATGAATATTCTCCACCTCTACCGGACATGACAGTCCCGCTTCACAGCGGAAACAGAGGCGGCACTCAAGGGCCAGCAAAAGGGGAATATCTACGGCCACGGCATCCGCCCCGACGATAATGCTCTTGGCCACGTGCTCAGCCATGGCAATCCCGCCGCTCGCAAAAAGGGTAATCTCATTCCGGCAGCCCGCCTCGACCAGTCTCATGTGTACGGAACGGACCACGTCCTTGACAAATCGGGTCCCATTTCCGGACTCCACGTTGCCATCCCTGTCCGCGCAAAGATGCAAAATATCCGCACCAGCCCGGGTAAGCGCCAAGGCCTCTTCCCCGCTGCGCTCACCGAGCCGCATCCTCACCATAATGAGCACGTCCGGATAAGCAGCTCTAATCCAAGAAAGCCCTGCCTCTGTTTCATCTGAAAACTGGATTTCTATAATCCGCACGCCCCGGATGAGTTCCCCGTGCGTGTCAATCTCCGCCTCCGTCAACAAGGGAATGAGGTGCGTTTTATACGGTTCGAGGTAAGGTTTCCATTCCTTAACCGGCACCATCATGAATGTATCCATAGACTGTGCCGCTTCGGCCATAGCCAGAAAGACGCTTTCACTCATACTCCCCAGGGGCAGGTCCTTGAGTATGATGGGGATAGGGATCTCGATCTTTTTGGGCGCATCTCCAACCACATGCCCCGACGCGTCAAACCGTAGATAACGAAGTGATCTTCCCAGGTCAACGACCGTATTGATGTACTCACGTCCATGGATACCGTCGCGGGTGGGACGGACAATCTCTGACATATCCGTCCACATATCATCAAACCCCGGCCCCGAAAAAGGCCCTCCATACCCCGCCCCGGACACCGGGATTCTCCCGGTTTCCGCCTGAAACCACTGCATGCGTATGATATCCGGCGTCCAGTAACTGTTTCCCAGGCGTTTATATTCTGCATTGGCGACTTTGGTGATGACTTGTCCCGGACATGATTGCACGCACCGCAAACAATTCTTACACAGCGAATCGATGGTATCGGTCATCTGTCGCACATCAAATGTACGCTCATTATATACGCCATAGATACACTGGCGTTTGACGCACTTAAAACATCGGAGGCAGCCGCCCTCCCAGTCTAAAATAGTGGACTTCCCGATAGGAGTAAATCGTGGGGGTGATGTCTTTGTCGGTATACTGTACTTCTTAGGCAACTTCGACCCCTTATTCGCCTTTTACTTCCAGGGCTTCTATCCTGCGAACCATCGTTCCAACTGCCTGTTCCATACACTCGCAGCCCGGTGTTTCGAGGTGAAATATTTCCAGCCTTTCACCGCCGATACCAATCTCATCCAACAATCTTTTCGTATAGTTGACCAATTTCCCGGCCCTGCGGCACCCGTCCACGAGCGAACAGTCGTCCTCCCTGCACCCCAGGACAAAGACACCATCTGCGCCGGACTCAAAGGCCTTTATGAGGGCAAGCATATCGGCCTTGCTGCTGCACGGCAATACGGACACCTTGACGGTCGATTGACTTTGCAGCCAATCCTTGCCGGTCAACTCCTTCTCCTTGTTGAGCGCATGCTCGCAGCAAAAACCTATGATTTTACAGGGGGGCGTCAACGCAAGATACCGCCTTTCCGTAACACAAGATATGGTCGAAACGAATTACAGTGACACAAAAAAGGAATACTCCCTTTCCGTGTCTCCCCTCGACTTCTTTGTGTATTGGATCAGACGGCTTTGTCGTTACCTTCGGGGGTTAGCAGATGATTCCTTCTTGTCAACACACATGCAAGAAAAACCCGCATAACACAAAAACGCTTTCTTTTTGTGTCTCCATCAACTTCATTGTGTGTCGGCTAGACGGCTTTGTCTTGACCTTTGGAGAGTTAATTTGGAGAGATAATTATGTTATGAAAAATTTTTAACATACGACCATGCGCTTGTCAATGAAAGTGAAAATTTTCTTTTTCGTAAGGAAAGCGGGCAGAAAAAAATAGCAGTTCCTCCGGGCCTGGGTTATACTGATTTGAAATACTCTACCAGTATGCGCGGGTCGTTGCTGCCGATGCCGTCAACCCCCATGTCAAGATACGGTTTCAGCATATCCCGATCATCGATGTTCCATATAAAGACCTTTAGACCCTCCTGGTGCGCCTTATCGACAAGCCCTTTGCTTACAAAGGCGTAGTTCATGACCAGTGCGTCCGCCGAAGCGCTCCTGGCGATACAGGCGTCCACCGGGCAGCCGACCAGGAGCACGCCAGTCTTGATACGGCTATCCATCTCCTTTATTTTCTTTACCAGCATGTGCCAGAAGGAAATAATATAAGCACTGTCGAACATATTATATCCCTTTATGAGTCCAACAACCTTATCTTCTGTCCCCTCCTCTTTCAGCTCAATGATCAGCCTTACCTTGTCTTTGACAAACTCGATTACTTCCTTGAGCGTCGGTATCTTCTCGCCCTTACCGGCATCCAGCTTTTTTATCTCCTCAAGCGTATAACTCCCTACCGGGCCCTTTCCATTTGTAGTGCGGTCCACCGTTGAGTCATGGATAACGACAACCTCCTTGTCTTTGGTCAGATGGACGTCGATTTCCACGGCATCAACCCCGATCTCCATGGCCCGCCTTATAGAAAGCAGGGTATTCTCAGGTTCTAAAGCCTTGGCCCCTCGATGTCCCATAATCATCATATCTGTTTATCTTTCGCCTCCGTGTTTATAAATGTTCGAAACGTTCGAACATCGAACGACTCAAACGCCGACACGTAGCCTTACTTGGCAATCATGGCCCGCATCCTGTCCCCGGCATTTTCCACATGATCCGCGATCTCGCCGAGCATTTCCACCAACCGGATCAGATGAAAGATGGTTACCGCATCTATCTCCTTGGCAAAAATATCGTGTTTGAGTGTGGCTTCGAGTACGTCGGCCTGCCCTTCTTTCTTTCGCAATTCCCGGACGTGTTCCTTTACAATCTTCCGGTCTTCTTCGGAAAAAGTCTTAAAGTACCGCCGCGCGTCTATAAGCATCTCATTAAGCCTATCAATTGGATCAAGGACAGAATCTACCAGAAAAAACAGATCCCCCCGGAAATATTCCGGAATCTTATCGGCGGGTCTAAATGCCAGCCAATCCAGCACATGTTCAAAACAATCGATTACCTTGTCCTGTTCTTTCAGGTAGCTGAAAATCTGAAATTTATCTACAGGCAGCAGGGTCCCTTTGGGAAGATGACCCCTGATGCGTCTCTTCACTGCATCGGCCTGATGTTCCAGATCCGACACCTCTTGCCTGGCCCGTTCAAAAGACTCGCACTCAGCGCTTAAGTAACACTTTACCGCAATACGGAACATTGCGGCCCCGTCTCTGACCTTCTCCGCATGTTCCTGAAGTCCCTCAAAGGGTGAAGTCATAAACATGGATAAAATAGGTATGCGCATAAGCCCTCCGCTTTAGAAAAATATCAAACATAGTATCTTATAAATAACCATACTGGTAATCGCGGCAATGGGGACCGTGATGAACCAGTAAAGCATAATCTGGCCTACTATCCGAAAATTCACCGCCTCGATACCTCTGGCCAGACCCACTCCGATCACGGAGCCGACCGCGGCATGGGTAGTGGAGACGGGAAGCCCCATCTTCGAGGCCAGAAGGACTGTCGTAGCCGCGCCAAATTCAACCGAAAATCCACGTGTGTTTGTCAGGGTGGTGATTTTATGTCCCATGGTCTCGATAACCCGATGCCCCCACATGGCTATACCGGCGGCGATGCCCACTCCTCCAAACAACAGAAGGATAATAGGAACCTCAATCTGGCCGCCGATAGACCCCTTACTTACGAAAAAATAGATAAGCGCCAGCGGACCGATGGCATTGGCCACGTCATTGGCCCCCTGAGAAAGCGCCATATAGCAGGCGGTAACCAGTTGCAGGTGACGAAAGGTATGTTCGACACCTTCCTCTCCGGTTTTCTTCGTATGCCGTTTAAGCAGGTATTTTCCAATATATCCCATCAGAGAGGCAACGGCCAGGGATAACCCGGTGGAGGTGATGGTATCCAGCGCCATTCTTTTTCCTAAGGGCGTCTTACACAGGAAAGACATGATTACCACAAAAAATGTGGTGCCGATGAAGTATGGAGATAATCCAAACGCCTTGGCCATCAATTCCTTCTGCGTCAATATAAATCGATAAATGATCTTGAAAACAAGGAATGATAGTACCAGGCTAAAGATAGGCGAGATGATCCAGCTCGCCACTATGCCCGCCAGCTTCCACCAATTAACCGAGGAAAAGCCGCCCACCATGATGCCAAAACCGACCATGGCGCCGACGATGGCATGGGTAGTGGAGACGGGAAGGGCCTTCCAGGTGGCAAAGAATACCCACAGCGCGGCCGCGATGAGTGCGGAAAGGGCCCCCACGATTGCCACTTTCGGATCGGTCAGGGCCTCGGGAGAAACAATTCCCTTACTTATGGTGTCAACCACGTGAGATCCCACAAAAACTGCGCCCACGAGGTTCAAAATACCGGCGATAAACACTGCCTGTCTCAGGGTGATGGCCTTAGCGCCGACGCTTGAGGCCATGGCGTTGGCGGCATCGTTGGCCCCGATGTTCCAAGCCATGTAACATCCAAAAATATAACCCAGGATCAGAATCGTATATTCAAAGGTCATGATTGCCCCAAATTAGGACGTCCGCCCAAGGCGGACTGATATCCGCAGAAAACTATTTTCTCAAGCAAATTACCAAATGCCTTACGTTTAAGCTCTGGTTTGGCGCCAAACCTAAGTAAAAGTCCAACCTCATATCGTTTACTTTTAGATAACTTAACATCCTAATAATCTGCGGTTATCCGCGTCCAAAAAAAATTCCTAACCTATCGGGTTAATTGATTTTAATCCGGAATCATGCGACGTCCGAGGATTTGCTGAAGTTCCGCCAGGAAAAGGTCATAATCCCGGTAGAGAATGGTCTTTAATCCCCAGTGGCTCGCACGCTCAATATTGCCTGGATGGTCATCCACGAACAGCGTCTCCGGCGGTGAGACACCAAGCGTCCGTATAACATCGTCAAATAAGGTCAGATCCTTTTTGCCTTTGCCCAGATAGTAGCTGTTAAACACCCGGTCAAACTCCTGAAAAAAATGGTCTCTCTCGTTCAGAATGTCAAGCCAGTTGGTCTGGTCGCTGAGGATACCGGTAACGAGCTTGTCACGGCGCAGGGTACGCGCCACCTCGATTATTTTCGGCCGCAGGACAAAGCGTTGCAGGATCTCCCGGGTAAGTTCTGCGTCGCTCCCGCGAACGCCGGAACGCCGGCGCATCATATCCCAAAATCCCACCTCAGTACCCCGGCCGGTTACGTATCCGGATTCATAGATCACCTCAACTGCCAGACGGTGCAGGACCGGCGGATCAATCCCGTTTTGCCGGGCGATGGCCTTAAGCCCTTCGCGAAAACCTTCTTCCGCCAGTACCCCGCCGTAATCAAAGAGTACCGCCCGTATTGGCAAGACCGCGTCGATGGCTTCACCTCCAGCTTATGATTATGGCAGACTTATAAAGGAAAAAGTAAAAAAGGACAAGTTATTAGTACAACGGGCTGGTCTAGTCTTTGGACTTGCTTCAGAACCGATATGTCATCCCGGCCGCTCCGGGCAATACCCGTTCTCTCAAGGCGTCCCGAAGCGCCGCAACGGCATGCTCTCCGGTGCAGTGGCAAGAAATAACCATATCTGGTTCCAGGAATCTCAGCGCGGCCAGAGTCTGATCGATACGTTGACTGCTCGCGGTGAGCAGGTGGAAGCCGCCGATGACGGCTCGTACCCTCGACCCCTTATTCAGGCATCGAACGTGGTTCAGTGTATTCACCAATCCCGCATGGCAGCACCCGACACAGATGACCAAACCATCTTCCGTCTGAATCCACAGGGCGAGATCATCGTCAATCAGATCTACGCGTCTTCCCGCCGGATCGAGGAAGAACGGCCCGCCCGTGTCCTCGTAGCTTGTCTGGCGGGGAATGGGACCAGTGATGCCGATTCTCTCGGACAGCAACAACGGTTGTGAAACCCAGTGGAGACGTTGCGGGGGTAGCTTGTTAATGGCCACTATGGATTCGCGCGGCATCTGAATCGGTTTTGGCGTCCCATCCCGGATGGCGTAGCGGGGCTGCACAACTCCAGGATGGCAATAGACCTCAATCTTTTCGTTGACCTTCAGGACTTGGGGAATTCCGCCGGTATGGTCGTAATGCCCGTGGCTCAACACAAGGATGTCGATTTCGCTCAGGTCCACGCCAAGTACCGAGGCATTTGCGGCCAACGCACTTCCTTGTCCCGTATCGAAAAGGATGCGCTTGTCTTCAACTTCAATCCATAATGAAAGGCCATGCTCAGACATCAGCCCGCGAGCGGCCTGGTTATCGACCAATATCGTTATCCGAAATCGATGCGCATTCATTGAGGAGGTCTTTTCTATACGCATCTTGCCTCGGCCCACGCCAGTTACTGTCAGTTTCAAACTGGTCTTTCCAACGCCGCAGAACACTTGGGTTAATCCCAAGGTCCCGAGCGGCCTCTGAGATTTTGTAGCCTTGCTCGGTTATCAGTTTAAGGGCATCACTTTTAAATTGTTTTGAATAGCTCTATTTTCTCTGTTGTCATGTTTCACCTCCAAAAGTTTCGTTCCTATAACATGCTCTTCGAGGTGTCCGCTATGACTTTACCATTTCATGCCTCACATTCGTATTCATAGGTCGGCATGGCTCACCTCCAATATTTCTTTGGCATATGCCATGACGTTATTTTTTATTGCTTCTTTGAGGCTTTTCCATCTGCCTTAGCTGTTTTTCCGTCAGTGGAGAGCCAAAACCCACATACTGTATCTTTGGGGCAGGTGGATTGGAAATCAGCGTCCACGTTCCGTTGTTAAAATTCTGATATACGCAATTGTACTGAACTCCGCTCACAACGGGAATAATACCTTTTTTGTTTTGCTTCTTCCCTCCTTCGAGCCAAGAAAGATCAATGCTTCCCTTAAGAATTTGTTTGACGGTTTCGGTGGCATGGCATTCTTCGCATTTAGTCCCATCTCTCTTCACTGAGTGACTGAACTGGGGGGCAAACATAAGGAATGTTTTGTCTCCCGGCAAAACGAATGATTGCATATTGGCCGAGGTCACTTTCCCGTCATAGTTCATTAGAAATTTCCAGCCGGAGACAGGAAGACTTACCCGCTTCTTTTCTTTGATCATGGTCTCAAAATGACAGTTATTGCAGCTCACTACCTGCCGGACATGACAGGCCTTGCAATCTAACTTATTTCCATGGATCGTGTGTGAAACGCTTTTTGTAGGGGAACCATGGCATTTTTCGCATGTCACATCCATTGCGCCTTGCTCTTTCATTGATTTGTATTCAATGCCATCGCCGTGAATCTCGCGCGCGGTGTGACAATCCATGCAGCTCATTCCATTTGCAAAATGGACATCCGGCGTATTAGCTTCCCTGTCAATTTTCATGATCACTCCCTCACGGGCATGGCAGCTTAGGCATTTCTCTTGGTTTTTAGCTGTTTCAACAGAGTACGTCGATTTCCCATTAGCCTCTTTTTTATGACAGGCATCGCAGGATGAGACATGACAATTTTTGCATCCAAGGTCTGAGTATGGGACGCCGGTGATGATTTCGAGTCCCCCCCTTGACTTGTCATACCAATAAGACATTCCTCCGGCGGTGGCGTGAAGACTGGATGAAAAAAAACAATCCTCTTTCT
>Ga0068714_10004855_pt1 | contig 14696 bp, 15 predicted proteins | sample MTBNYHSulfiMetaG_FD_62988 | JGI IMG/M metagenome (GOLD analysis project Ga0068714, IMG submission 62988) | Enrichment culture microbial communities from rom New York Harbor, USA that are MTBE-degrading - MTBE-NYH (New York Harbor Sulfidogenic)... | ecosystem: Environmental > Aquatic > Marine >... | reverse complement strand
GAGTTCGACAGGGCTTGGCACCAGGAAGACTTCTTCATCAATCTTCAAGACCAGATGGAGATTACTCAAATTGCCGCTTAATTCCGTCTGGACTTCTGGGGGCCACTACACCCGAGACCACCTGCAACCCTATTAAATTGATAGATGCAGTAACAACCCCCTCACCCCGCCCTCTCCCCCAAAGGGGGCGAGGGGCCGGAGGGAGGATCTATTAAAGGGAGGGGATGGAGGAACCGGAATCCCCCCGAAGACCGCCTGGGGAGGTCGGGAGAGGGGGGCGGGACCGAGCAGACCCATTTTCCGCGAGGCTTTATCGTCCTTGATTCGGAAGGCGGTGGAGGGAAAGGTTGGGCTTCTCTTGACTAACCCAACCCGCCCAGCCGGCGGTGATTAGCGGGGCGGCCGGCTCCGAAAGTCGGCCCTCCCGACAACCCCACCCCACCCTTTTATTTATTAATTGATTAGGCTTAGGATGGTTCCTTGTCGATGGTTATCCCCAGGCGCTTGATCCGGTTGTAGACGGTCATCCGGCTGACCCCCAGCCGCCGGGCCGCCTCGGACTGGTTGCCCCCGGTCTCCTTGAGGACCTTGAGGAGGAGCTCCCGCTGGCCGCCCTCCTTCCGGGCCGGGCCGGACCCGGCCCCGGGGCCGCTGATCCGTTCCGGGAGGTGGGCCCGGTGGATGAGCCCCTCCCGGCAGAGGACAAAGGCGTACTCCACCGCGTTCCTCAGCTCCCGGACGTTGCCCGGCCAGTCGTGCTCGTAGAGCCGGGCCATGGCCCTGGGCGAGAGGCCCTCGAGGGGCCGGCCGGTCTTGAGCCTGAGCTGGTCCACGAAAAACTGGCAGAGGAGGGGGATGTCCTCCCGCCTCTCCCTCAAGGCCGGGACCTGGATGGGGATGACGTTGATCCGGTAGTAAAGATCCTCCCGGAAGTCGCCCTCCTCCAGGAGCCGGCCGGGGTTCCGGTTGGTGGCGGTGATCAGGCGAAAGTCCACCTCGATGGGGGAGTGGTCGCCCACCCGCTCGATGGTCTTGGACTCCAGAACCCGGAGGAGCTTGGTCTGGAGGGGGAGGGGCACGTCCCCGATCTCGTCCATGAAGATGTCGCCCCCCCGGGTGGCCTCGAAGCGGCCCACCCGGTCGGCGTTGGCCCCGGTGAAGGCCCCCCTGACGTGGCCGAAGAGCTCGCTCTCGAGGAGGTTCTCGTTGAGGGCGGCGCAGTTGACGCTGATGAAGGGCTTCTCCGCCCGGACCGAGAGCTTGTGGATGGCCTGGGCGACCAGCTCCTTGCCCACCCCGGTTTCGCCGGTGATCAGGACCGGGGCCTCGGACCGGGCCGCGTTGTCGATGAGCTCGAAGAGACGCTGCATGACCGGGGAGTGGCCCAAAAGGCCGTGAAAGCCCTCCCCCTGGGAGAGGGAGCGCCGGAGGGAAACGATCTCCTCCTCCTGACGGACCATCTCCGAGATGTCGGCCAGGGTCTCCACCGCCCCCATCATCCGGCCGTTTTCGTCGTTGAGGACCGAGGCCCGCTTGATGACCGCCATCCGCCGCCCGGCCTTGGTGGTGATCAGGCACCGCTTGGCCAGAACCTTGCCGGCCGAAAAGAGGCTGCACCACTGGGCCCCCGGCCCCCGGGCGTAGAGCTCGCAGCCGGTGCAGTCGAGGACGGTGCAGGAGCGGCCCAGAAGCTCGGCGCTGGTGTAGCCGGTGATCTCCTCGGCGGCCCGGTTGACGGTCAGGATCCGGCCCGTGGGGGACATGATCATCAGGGCGTCCTGGACCGTGTCCAGGACCGTCTTCCAGTAGCGGGAGAGCTCCTCGTGGCTCGGCTCGGTCAAAACCCCTCCTGGTATCTTTACAGGCGCAATTTTACACTTTACAACTTGGCGGGGCAAATACCGGCCCAGGGATTTCATGGTAATCTTCAGGGACATGGGGTAATTTGCCCGGTTTGAGGCGACAGGGATGACTCCGGCAAGGTCATGATCGATCTGCTCCTGCTCTCGGAGAAGCAAAAAGAGGACCTCCTCAACGGGCTGGCCCTCCTGGCCCAGGTTTTCTGGGGTCCGGAGCCGGAGCTTTGCCGGGACATGGTCCAGGGAGGGTTCCGGGAGGACCTGAAGGCCTTGAGCCCGCTGCTGGGCCCGGAGGGCCGGGAGGCGGCGGCCCGGCTGGCGGCCTTGACCCGGGGCCGGACCTCGCCGGAGAGGCTCTGCCTTGAGCTGGAGGAGGACTTTCTCCGCCTCTTTGTCACCGCCCGGGAGGGGCTTAAATCTCCCCCCTACCACTCCTTTTACGAGTCGGAGGAGGGGCGGCTGATGGGCCGGCCGGCCCTGATGATGGCCAAGCGGCTGGAGGCCTTAGGCGTCGACCTCAGGACCAGGACCAAGGAGCCCCCGGACCACCTGGCCGTGGAGATCGAGTACCTCTTCATTCTCCTGGAGGGGGGCTTAAGCCAGGGCCGGGCAGAGCTCCTGGCCCAGGCCCGGGGGTTCGCGGCCCAGGAGATGCTGCCCTGGGTGGCCAGGCTGGCCCAGGGGCTTGAATCCGAGGAGTCGGCCGGCCCCTTCTACCCGGCCGCGGCCGGGCTGCTGGTCTCGGTCCTCAGCCTCGTCGCCGGGGGGTGAGGGCCCCCCGGCCCTTTAACGGCCGTAGACCTTCTTGACCGCCTCCACGGCCGCCGTCGGGTCCACCTTGACCCCCAGATCCCGGAGGGACATGGCCAGGCCGAAGAGGGCGTAGACGATCTTCTGGAACCTGGCCGCCTCGCCCATGGTCCCGATCCGGACGTACTGGCGGCCGATCTGGGACTTGTAGACCTCCCAGGAGAGCATGTTGGCGTCCCCCAGGATGACCCCGTAGGTCTGGTAAAGGTGCCGCCGGAAGCCGTAGTCCTCCAGCCCCGGGGGGAGGAAGACGGCGCTGACGGCGTTGTCGGCGTGGGCCTCCTCGGCGCACATGATCTCCATCCCCAAGGCCTTGACCGCCGCCCGGACGGCCCGGCCGGCCAACCGGTGGCGGCCCAGGAAGCGGCCGAAGCCCTCCTCCTTGACCTGCTTCAGGGAGGCCCAGACCCCCTGGAGGATGACGTAGGAGGGCGAGGCCGGGTGGGGCGCGTCGGGGAGGTCGAAGGAGTACTTGTTGGACCCGGCCTCCCAGTTCCTGGCCTCGGTCCGGGCCATGTCCAGGTAGCCCTGGCAGGCCCTCAGGTTCATGTAGAAGCCGGGGATGGAGGGCCGGGCCCGGATGATCTCCCAGGCCCTGGGGCTGACGGTGACAAAGGTGTTGCCCTGGGGCGCGCCGAGGCATTTCTGGCCGTTGATGATGCACAGGTCGATGCCGTAGCGGTCCACCAGGAGCTCCTCGGAGCCGAAGGAGGAGACCGCGTCCACCACCAGGAGGCGGCCCCGGTCCCTGACCACCTCCCCCACCCGGGCCACCGGGTTGGCCAGGCCGACGCTGGTCTCGGAGTGGACCAGGCCGACGCCCTTGATTTTGGGGTCCTTGTCCAGGGCCCGGGCCACCGCCTCCGGGTCCACCGGCCGGCCGATGGGAAAGTCCAGGACCACCGGCTCGGCCTTGACCACCTGGGCCATGACCCGCATGATCTCGCCGAACATGCCGTTGCGGCAGACCAGGAACCTGTCCCCGGGCTCGAGGATGGAGTTGAGGCTGGCCTCGATGCCCGAGGTGCCGGTCCCGAAGACGATGACCGGGTCGTTCTCGGTCCCCAGGAACTCCTTCAGGAGGGCCAGGGCCTCCTCCTCCAGCTCCCAGAAGGGGGGGTAGTAGATGGGGATGATCCCCCGGCCCACGGTCCTCTTGGCGGCCGGGGTCAGCTCCGTCTGGCCGCAGCTCATGTTGAAAAACTCCTGGATCATCTCTCCCTCCCTGGATCGGGCTAGAACCTAGGTCCGATCTCTTTCCAGGTGGCAGGCCAGCCAGTGCCCGGGGGAGGCCTCGGTCATCTCCGGGACCTTCTCCCGGCAGAGGGCAAAAGCCTGCTCGCAGCGGGGGTGGAAGCGGCAGCCGCTGGGGGCGAAGAGGAGGTCCGGGATCTCCCCCTTGAACATGGCCAGCCTCTCCCTGGGCCTGAAATCCGGGACCGAGCCGAGCAGCTTCTTGGCGTAGGGGTGGCGGGGCGAGCCGACCAGGTCCTTGGTGGGGGCCGACTCCAAAAGGTGCCCGGCGTACATGACGTTGATCCGGTCGCAGATGCTGGCGATGACCCCCAGGTCGTGGCTGATGAGGAGGACGCTCAAATTGGTCTCGGCCTGGATGGACTTGATCAGCTTCAGGATCTGGAGCTGGACCGAGACGTCCAGGGCGGTGGTCGGCTCGTCGGCGATCAAGAGGCTGGAGCCGCAGGCCAGGGCCATGGCGATCATGACCCGCTGCTGCATCCCCCCCGAGAGCTCGTGGGGGTACTTGGTGAAGACCTCCTCCGGATCGGGCAGGGCCACCGCGGCCAGGTTGTCGATGGCCCGATTCCGGGCCGCCTCCCGGTCCTCCTTGAAGTGGAGCCGGATGACGTCGGAGAGCTGCCGGCCGATGGTGAAGACCGGGTTCAAGGAGGACATGGGCTTCTGGAAGATCATGGCGATCTCCCGGCCCCTGATCCGCTGCCTGATCTCGGCCTCGGGCAGCTCCATCAGGTCCCGGCCCTTGAACCAGGCCCGGCCGCCGACGATCCGTCCCGGGGGGCGGATGAGCCTTAAGACCGACATGACGGTCACGCTCTTGCCGCTGCCGGTCTCGCCCACCAGCCCCACCACCTCGTGGGGCCGGACGTCGAAGGAGACGTTCTCCACCGCCCTGACCGTGCCCCGGTAGGTGACGAAGTGGGTGGTCAGGTCCTCCACCCTGAGGAGGGGTTGTTCCTGGCTCATCCCTCCGCCCTATTGAATATCCCGCGACAGCACGTCGCGGATGGTGTCGCCGATGAGGATGAAGCCCATGACCAGGAGGAAGATCATCATCCCGGGGAAGGTGGTCATCCACCACTGGTCGGGCAGGTACTGGCGGCCGGTGGCGATCATCAGCCCCCAGGCCGGCGAGGGCGGCTGGGCCCCCAGGCCCAGGAAGCTCAGCCCGGCCGAGGTCAGGACCGCGTAACCCAGCTGGAGGGTGGTCTGGACGGCGATGGGCCCGACGCAGTTGGGCAGGAGGTGGCGGAAGAGGATCCGGGGCAGCCTGGCCCCCAGGGACCTCTCGGCGGTGATGAAGGGCAGGGACTTGAGCTTGAGGACCTCCCCCCGGACGATCCGGGCGTACCAGGTCCACCAGGTCATGGCCAGGGCCAGCATGACGTTGGTCAGGGAGGGGCCCAAGGCCGCGGCGGCGACCATGGCCAGAATGAAGCTGGGGATGGCCAGGAAGGTGTCCACGATGCGCATCATCACCGTGTCCGCGAGCCCGCCCAGGTAGCCGCTGAACATGCCCAGGGTGGTCCCGAAGGCGGCCGCCAGGCTGACCACCACGAAGGCGATCTTGAGCGAGATCCGCGAGCCGTAGACGACCCGGCTGAAGACGTCCCGGCCCAGGTCGTCGGTCCCGAACCAGTTCTGGGCCGAGGGGGGCTGGAAGGACCGGTCGAACTCGATCTTAAGAGGGTCGTGGGTGGCGATCCAGGGGCTGAAGAGGGCGAAGACGACGATCACCGAGACCAGGAAGAGCCCCAGGACCGAGAGGGGGGAGGAGCGGATGATATAGAGGGGATAAGCCAGCCGGCTTTCCTTCTTCCCCCGGGGGGGCGTGTTTTCCTGTCTTTCGGTGGGCATCAGTAGCGGATCCGGGGGTCCAGGACGGCGTAGAGGATGTCGGCCGCCAGGTTCATGATGGCGTAGACCGTGGAGACGAGCATGGCCACGGCGATGATGGGGGCGTAGTCCACGTTGATGATCGACTGGGCGGCGAAGAGGCCGATCCCCGGCCAGTCGAAGACCGTCTCCACCAGGACCGCCCCCCCGAGGAGGTAGCCGGTGGTCAGGCCCAGGACCGAGACGGCCGAGATCATCGAGTTCTTGAGGGCGTAGAAGTAGTGGACCCGGGCGGAGCTGAAGCCGTAGGCCCGGGCCATGGTGATGTAGTCCTGGGAGAGGGTCTGGAGCATGGAGCTGCGGACCATGGCCGTGGTGGTGGAGAGGTTGGTCAGGGCCAGGGTGGCCGCGGGGAGGATGATGTGGACCAGGGAGTCGCTTAAGGCCTTCCAGTTCCCGGTGAGTAAGCTGTCCAGGATGTACATCCCGGTGATGGTGGCCGGCGGCTCCAGGGTCAGCTCCAGCCGTCCTCCGCCGGGCAGCCAGCCGCTCCAGTAGAAGAAGACCAGGATCAGCATCAGCCCCAGCCAGAACTGGGGCATGGCCACCCCGCCCACGGCCAGCCCCCTGGCCAGCATGTCCAGGAGGCTGGAGCGGTGGATGGCCGAGACCGCCCCCAGGAGAACCCCGACCACGACGATCAGGACCAGGGCCACCAAGGCCAGCTCGATGGTCGCCGGGAAGAAGGTCAGGAGGTCCTCCAGGACCGGCCGGCGGGAGACGATGGACTCGCCCAGGTCGCCCCGGAGGAGCTTGCCCATGTAGATGGCGTACTGGACCACCAGGGGCCTGTCCAGGCCGAACTCCTTGGTCGCCTTCTCGATTTGGGCCTCTCCGGCGTGGGGGCCCAGGAGGATCCTGATGGCGCTGCCGGGGATGGCGTGGGTCAGGAAGAAGACCAGGGTGGCCACCATCAGGACCACCAGGGGCAGCATCAGCAGCCTTTTGATTATGTAGGCCTTCAACGCCCTACCTCGTCACCGGGGAACGGTTTACCTCTAACCGCGGAAACCTCCGCCCGGCCCTCCGGACAACTTCAACCGCCGCTTAAGAGATGGATCAGGGAGACCGTGTTGCCCTCCCGAAGGACCGTCTCCAGCCCCTGGCCGAAGACATCCACGTTCTGGCGGTCGATCAGGACCCCCATGCCTACGGCCAGCCCGGCCCCGTCCGGGGTCAGGAACTCCCTTTTCTCGGCCGGGGTCAGGTCCAGCCGGCCCAGGACCTCCCGGACGGTGGCCCCTTCCGGAAGCTCCAGCTCCAGGGTCTGGTTGCGGATGACCCTCTCCGGGGAGAGGAGGACCCGGACCCGGACCCGCATCAGCCCTCCAGGGCTCCGGCCTCCTGGCCCAGGCCCAGGTTTTCCATCTTCTCCGGGGTGGGCCGGCCGGTCTTGACGTCCCAGCCCCTGAGCCCGTAGTACTCCTCCAGCATGGCCTTGAGCTTGCCGGGGGTCAGGGTCACCTCGCCGTGGCGGATGGTCTTGGAGGGGACGAACATCCGCGGCGGGAGGATGTCGAGCTGCTCGGCCGAGAGGCCCTCCCTCAAGTTGAAGCAGCGCTCCAGGGTGATGATCTTCTCCCCGATCCGCTTCAGCTCCTCGGGCCCGACCTGGATCCCGGTGGCGTCTTGGTAGAGCTCGGCCACGTTGTCGAAGCTCATCCTATAGGACCAGGTGGAGGTGAAGGCGCAGATGCCGACGCAGTCGCTGACGGCGTAGATCTCCTCGTGCCAGGCGACCATGGCCGGTTTGCCCCCCGGGGAGACCGGGTTGACCGCCTCCTCGGTGCCGGTCATCTTGATGGCCAGATCCCGCACCTCGGGGGTGTAGCCGTAGGTGGCCAGGCACTCGGTCATGAGGTGGTCCGGGCCCCTGGGGTTGAGGGCAAAGGCCAGGGCGTAGGCCATGGAGCCGCGGACGTCGACCATGGACTGCTCCAGCCCCTTGGCCGAGATGGCGAACATCCTGGCCTCGGGACCCAGCCTTTGGGCCACGGCCTCGGCCCCCTCGGCCAGGAGATCCCCCAGCCCTTCCCGGCGGGCCATCATCTCGATGAGCTTGAGCATGGTCTCGGCGTTGCCGAAGCTCAAGTCCAGGCCCCCGGCCTCCTCGGCCGAGATCAGCCCGGCCTGGTAGCACTCCATGGCCATGCTGACCAGCGACCCGGCCGAGATGGTGTCCAGGCCCAGGATATCGCACAGCTCGTTGCCCCGGATGACGACCGCGGTGTCGGTTATCCCCACCTTCGACCCCAGGGAGGCCAGGGTCTCGTACTCCGGCCCGGCGGTGTAGGAGCCCTTGTAGGGCCCCTCCTTGACCCGGGAGAAGCGGCCGCAGTGAAAGACGCAGGCCGAGCAGCCCTCGGGGTGGGCGTACCGGTCGGAGACGTACTCGCCGCTCAGGGTGTGGCCGTCGGGGGTGAACCCGTCCTGGAAGTTCTTGTGGGGCAGGGTCCCCCCCTCGTTGGCCCCCAGGATGCCCTGGGCCGTGCCGAAGAGATAGGACCGGGACCAGCAGTACTGGTCCTCCCTGATGGCCCGCCGGGCGGCCAGGGCCGACCGCTTGAAGGCGGCCGGGTCGGCCACCTTCAGGTCGGTGGTCCCCCTGACCACGATGGCCTTGAGCTTCTTGGAGCCCATGACCGCCCCGGCCCCGCCCCGGCCGGCGGCCCGGTAGATGGAGGCCATGACCGCGGCGAACTTGACCAGGTTCTCTCCGGCCGGCCCGATCATCAGCGTCTTGAGCTGGCTGTCGCCCAGCTCCCGCTTCAGGGCCTGGTCGGCCTGGCGGGTGTCCAGCCCCCAGAGGTGGGAGGCCTCCTTTAGCTCCACCTTGTCGTCGTCGATCCAGAGGTAGACCGGCGTCTTGGAGGCCCCGGTGACCACGATGAGATCGTAGCCGGCCAGCTTCAGCTCGGCCGCGAAGTGGGAGCCGACGTTGGTCTTGAGGTAGAGGTTGGTGGCCGGGCTCTTGCAGGTTATCGACAGCCGGCCCGAGGAGGGGGCCATGGTCCCGGAGAAGACCCCGGTGGCGAAGATGATCGGGTTGCCCGGCCCAAGGGGGTCGATCCCCGGCTCGGTCAGGTCCCACAGCAGCTTGACGCTGATCCCCCGTCCGCCCAGCCAGTCCCTGACCAGGGCCGGGTCGAGGGCCTTTTTCTGGATCTCCCCCCTGGTCAGGTCGACCATGAGGATCCTGCCCGCGAATCCGAACATCCTAGGCCCCCGTTTCCGCGGCTTTCATCCGCCGCAAGGCCGTCTTCTCGGCCTTCTCCTTGGCCACCGTCGAGGCCGGGATAAAGCGGAGCGCCCCGGCGGTGCAGTTGGCCGCGCAGTAAGGCACCCCTTCCAGGCCGGCGCACAGGTCGCACTTCCGCCACTTTCCGCCGAAGCGGCTGATGGCCCCGATGGGGCAGGCGCTCAGGCACTGGTTGCAGCCGATGCAGCGGGCCGGGTTCCGGGCCACCAGGCCCGAGGCCTCCTTGGTCAGGGCCCCGGTGGGGCAGATGACAACGCAGGGCGCATCCTCGCACTGCTCGCAGGTCACGGGCACGAAGACGCCTTGGTCATCGTCCCGCCAGACCCGGATCCGGGACCGCTCGTAGTTGAAGACCTGGTCGTGGACAAAGGAGCAGACCAGCATGCAGCTGTTGCAGCCGGTGCAGCGGCCCGGGTCCACGGCCAGGATCATCCGGTCGGGCATATATCCCCCCCTAGCGCGGGGCCCGGCGGCTCTGGGCCACCCGGCCGGCCTTGAGCGAGCGGACGTAGTGGTCGCACTCGGGGCAGTAGAAGAGGCCCGGCTCCTGGTCCGAGGCCAGGAGGTGCTCCCGGCAGTAGGCCACGCCGCACTTGGCGCACCTGGCCAGGGCCGGCTTTCCGCAGCCGGTCCGGCCGCATTCCTCTTTCATGGTCTAGTCTCCAACCAGCTCCTCGATGGGCCGGTACTCTAGTTTCTGGCCGTAGCGCTCCGAGCCGAAGGCGATCCGCCCGGCCTCGCTGGCCACGGCCCGGCGAAGCCGCTCATGGCAGGGGGCGCCGATGATCAGGAGCTCGCGGCCCCTGGTGATGTCCGGGGTCATCACCCCCCGGCGGGTCTCCGGGTCCAGGGCCAGGAGAAGGTCGGGGAAGATGGAGATCGCCTTCCCGTTCCGGCTGGCGCACATGAACTCGTTCTTGACCACCAGGTCGAGCCGGCTCCCCTGGTAACCGCCGATTCCCTCCAGGGTGACGTTGAGGAAGTAGAAGCCCCCCTTGTCCACCCCCTCCATGGTCGTCACCCGGCCCCGGAAGAGGGCGAAGCCATGAACCTGCCCGGCCACGGCCTGGAGGATCTCCTCGGGCGAGCCGGTGAGCCCGCTTAAAAATCGGCCCAGCTCCAGGGCCTGGGAGATGGTCCCGGGGATGGTGGCCCGCTTCAGGTCGGCCCCGCTCATGGGGTAGTGGGTGTTGGCCAGGCTGCCCCGCTTCTGGGTGGCCACGAACCGCCCCACCGCGTCGGGGTAGAGGATGTCGCCGCTCTTGACCAGGATCACTCCCCCCATGGAGTCGCACAGCGGCATGGGGGTCAGGGAGATGCCGTGGCCGATCCAGCTGGTCATGTGGGTCTCGGGCGCGGCCCGGCCCAGGGCGTCGCCGTCGACGACCTTGATCCCCAGGTGGGCCCCGGCGCTCATGATGACCGGGGTGTTGCCCCCGCCCAGCTCAAAGGGGACGATGTAGTCCACCCGGCGGCCCAGGAGGCTCTCCATCTCCCTGACCGCCCTGGCCAGCTCGGACTCGGTCCCCACCCGGGAGCTGAAGAGGTCCTCGGCCGAGGAGCGGGCCACCGAGCCCAGGTAGCCGCCGCTGACCACCAGGGCCTCGTCCTCGACCTCGTCGGGATGGTAGATCTCGTAGGCCAGGCCCTTGGAGTGGTCGTGCTCGAAGAGGAGGCGGCCGGAGCGCTCCGGGTCGCCGCCGCCGCCGGTCCCCAGCACGGCCAGGCCCCGGAGAAGGTGGTCCAGATCCTGCTTATCCTTTATTATTCGCATGTTATTACCTCCAACCCCTTAAAGGGCCAGGCCTTCAAGGGACCTCTTCCCGCTGTTGAGCATCTGGGCCGTCAAGCCCACCCGGCGGCCCACCCTCCGGGCCGCCTCCAGCCCGACCTCGTCCTGGAGAACCGAGTCCCGGGCGTCGATGAAGTGCTGCCAGGCGCCCCCCCCGATGTAGTCCCCGCCCACGGCGGCGAAGCCGGTGAGGAGGAACCAGTGAAGGATGTTGGTCATGGTGTTCTCCTGGCCGCCGTGCCGGTCGTAACCGATGGCGATGGCCCCGGCCGCGGTCTTGGTCCAGTCCGGCGGGGGAAAGGGGAAGCCCTCCTCCCACTTGGCCTTCATCAGGGAGGTGCACCGCTCGAAAAAGGACCTCAAGATTGAGGGGGCGGAGAAAAAGTAGACCGGCGAGCCGATGATCAGCCCGTCCGGGACCGGGTCGATGAGCGGGCCCACCATCTCCAGCCAGTCGTCCTCGATGATGCAGTAGGACTTCTTGCGGACGCAGCCCTTGCAGTCGATGCAGGGGCCGATCTTCTTCCCGGCCAGGGAGTGGAACTCCGTCTGGACCTCGAAGGGCAGCGCCTCGGCGGTCTTGAGGGCCTCCTTGACCAAAATCTCGGTGTTGGCCTTTCTGGGGCTGGCGGCCAGGCCGACTATTCTAATCATTTTTCCTTCCCGCGCCTTGATAGTCCGAAGGGGAAAACATGAGCGGACGTCCCGGGCGGAGGAGCTCCTCCGCCACGATCCGGCCGAAAAAAACGGAGTGGTCCTCCACCACCACCCGGCGGATGACCCGGCACTCCAGAAAGCCCAGGGCCTCGGCCAGGACCGGCAGCCCGCCCGGCGAGTCAATAGTCTCCACCCGGGCCAGCTTGTCCACCCGGCGGCCCGAGGCCAGCCCGAAGAGGCGGGCCAGGCCGACCTGGTCCTCCCCGATCAGGTTGACCACAAAGGCCCGGCTCTCCTTGATCAGCCTCCCGGTGTGGCTGCGATGGTGGATGGCGGCCGACATGACCGGCGGCCTGCCCGCGGCCCGGCAGACCCAGGAGGCGGTCATCCCGCCCTGCCTCCGGCCGGCCCGGGTGGTGATGATATAGACCCCCTTGGGGAAGTGATCGTCCTCGACTCGACCTAGATTCAAGCCCTTACCCTCCCCCGGTCGCTTAAGGCCCCTCGGGCGGACCCGGCGGTCCGCCGCCAGCAGGCCACCTGGTGGGTCGGGCCGACCGGGGTGAGGCCCGGCTCCTCGTCCCGGCAGTCCGGCCCGTACTCGTGGCAGCGGTCCCTGAAGGGGCAGCCTTGAGGCACCGCCCGGGGGCTGGGCGGCGAGCCGTTGAGGAGGACCCGCTTCTCCTCGATCCTGGACCGGGTGGTCAGAACCGAGTCGATGAGGGCCCTGGTGTAGGGATGGAGCGGGGAGGAGAAGACCTCCTCGGTGCCCCCCAGCTCCACCAGCCGGCCGAGATACATGATCCCCACCCGGTCGGCGATGAACCTGACCACGGCCGCGTCGTGGGAGATGAAGAGGTAGGTCAGGTTGAACTCCTCCCTGAGCCGGAGGAGGAGGTCCAGAACCCTGGCCTGGACGGAGACGTCCAGGGCCGAGGTGGGCTCGTCGAGCATCAGGAAGCGGGGCTTCATGACCAGGGCCCGGGAGACGCAGACCCGCTGCTGCTCGCCCCCGGAAAGCTCCCGGGGGTGGCGGTCGAGGAGCTCCGGCTGGAGCCCGACCCGCCGGGCCGTCTCCTCCACCAGGGCCCGCCGCCGGGAGGCCTTGAGCTCGGGCTGGTGGATCAGGAGCGGCTCCTCGATGAGCTTGAAGACGGTCATCAGGGAGTCCAGGGCCTCCTGGGGGTTCTGGAAGATGACCTGGAAGTGGCGGCGAAACCGCCTCAGCTCGGCCGGGGAGAGCCCGGCCAGGTCCCGGCCGTCGAAGACCACCCGGCCCTCGGTCATCTCCAGGAGCTGGAGGATGGTCAGGCCGCAGGTGGTCTTGCCGCAGCCGCTCTCGCCCATGAGGGCCATGATCTCGCCCTGGTGGATGTCCAGGGAGAGGTCGGTGACGGCCCGGATATGGGCGTAGGTCCGGCCGAAGAGCCCTTTTTTCAAGGGAAAGTGCTTGGTCAGGTGCCTGACCTGGATCAGGGGCCGGTCCATACCCGATCTTCGGCTCCGGGCCCGGGCCGGGCGGGGCTTTCTCCCCGCCCCGGCCCGGGGGTCAAGGCTCAGCCTTCCCGGCTGAGGTCGTAGAAGACGTAGCTCCGGAACAGCCGGTCGGGGATGACCCCCTTGAGGTTGCTCCGGTAGGTGAAGGAGTAGGGCATCTCAAAGGCGAACACGGCCGGCTGGTCGTTGACGATGATGGCGTTGACCTTCTTGTAGATCTCGCCGCGTTTCTCCCGGTCGGCGGTCACCTCGGCCTCGTCGAGGAGCTTGCCCACCTCGGGGTTGTCGTAGCCGTTGTTGAAACCGCTCTTGCCCAGGGCGGCCGGGGCGAAGACCTCCCAGAACATGCCGTGGGGGTCGGCGAACCGGGCCGCGGAGTAGAACCAGTACATCTCCGGGGCGGTCTCCGGATCGGCCAGGAGGGGGAAGAAGGTCGACCAGGGCATGGCCTGGGTGTTGAGGTTGATGCCCACCTCGGAGAGGTTTTGCTTGACGATCATCGCCCCCCGGCGCTGGTACTCCGGACCGGCGATGTAGACCATGTTGACCGTCAGCTGGCCCGGCTTGTAGCCGGCCTTGGCCAGGATATCCTTGGCTTTCTGGGGGTTGTACTCGTGCTTGGGCACGTCGGGGTTGTAGCCCAGCATGGCCCGGGGGACCACCCCGTGGGCCACCACGGCCCCGGGCCGGGCCTTGACGATCTCGTCCAGGTTGATGGCGTGGTAGATGGCCTTGCGGACGTTGACGTCGGCCAGGACGCCCTTGGAGCACTTCATGGGGAAGTACATCTGGGCCATCCCGCCCACGATCTCGACGGTGATGCCCTCGGTCTTGGAGAGCTCCTCGAGCTTGGGCTCGGGGATGTCGTAGGCGATGTCGGTGGTGCCTTTTTTGAGGGCCAGGAGGCAGTTGGCCGGCTCGCGGACGATCTTGACAAAGGCCGTATCGAAATGCTTGCCTTCCCAGCCCTGCCAGTAGTCGGGGAACTTGACCAGCTTGACGTGCTGGCCGTGGACCCACTCGGCGACCATGTAGGGCCCGGTCCCGCAGGTGTGGTCGTGCATGTACTTGGCCGCCCAGGGGTCGTCGGCCGGGGCGTTCTTCTTGACAAAGGCCGGGGAGATCATGGACAGGGCCTTGCGGGTGGCGAAGGCGTCCTCCCAGAAGGCCCAAGGCTTGTCGGCCTGGAACTTGATGGTGTAATCGTCGACGATCTCGACCTTGGTGATCAGCTCCAGGTACTTGGCCGGGGCCCGGTTGATGGCCTTGGTCCGGTCGAAGTTGAACTTGACCGCCTCGGCGTTGAAGGGGGTCCCGTCGTGGAACTTGACCCCCTGGCGGAGATGGAAGGTGGCCGATTGGGCGTCCGGGGCGACCTCCCACTTCTCGGCCAGGCTGGGCTTGATGGTGAAGTCGTTGAGGTCGTACTTGAGCAGGTTCTCGTAGACCTGGTAGGTGGCGATGCCCGACTCGTAGGAGACCACCTCGGCCGGGTCCAGCCGCGGCGGTTCGTGGGTGGTGACCACGGTCAGAACGTCGGCCGCCAGCGCCGGCCCGGCCAGCAAGGTGACGGCGAAGAGGGTCAGCAGGGGTAATCGTAAAAAACGTACCTTGGTCATGGTCTCATCCTCCCTTGGTTGGCCAAATTCCAGTCAGCCGGCTCCTCTCC
>Ga0068714_10004852_pt1 | contig 14702 bp, 11 predicted proteins | sample MTBNYHSulfiMetaG_FD_62988 | JGI IMG/M metagenome (GOLD analysis project Ga0068714, IMG submission 62988) | Enrichment culture microbial communities from rom New York Harbor, USA that are MTBE-degrading - MTBE-NYH (New York Harbor Sulfidogenic)... | ecosystem: Environmental > Aquatic > Marine >... | reverse complement strand
AGGTTCAGGTTAAGATTGAGGGAGCCGGGAATCATGAAGTCTTATCCGCGTTAGCGATTGGCTGTCACCGACCTTTAATCGACCCGTCCAGGAAAGTCAAGGCAATCCGGTCTGGTTGCTTGGCCTTCATTCCAGAAAGGGGCGGATCATTTCCAGCGCCAGCAAAGGCTCAGATCGATCCCCATCGAAGCGGCCGGGACCTGGTAAGGGCACAACCCCCCGGGCAGGAGGGTATCCAGGCTCATCTGGACAGGTGAGGGCGGCCCGGGAGCTGACCGGCGCCTTGCCAAGAGGGCCTCAGGGGAGACCGGATAAAGTCCATTGTCCGTTGGCTATTGAATCGCCAAGGACATGGTTCCGGCTAATGGCCGGCCGAGCCCGGCGACTTATTTGCCCGGGAGTTGCGGAACGAGCCGATGACGGTCCAGACGATGCCCGCCACCGCGCACCCCAAGAGAATCCCCGAAATGGGATGGGTCACGAAAATGACCAAGGACCCGCCGGACATGAGCAGGCTCTGGCGGAATGACCCTTCCAGAATGGGCTCGAGCATGAAGGCGATCAAAAGCGGGGCCACGGGGAACCCGTTGCGCCGCAAGAGATAGCCCAAAAAGCCGAAAATCAGAGCCACCCAGACATCGAAAAGGTTCTGGTTGAAGCCATAGGAGCCGAAGAAGCAGAAGGCCAGGACGGCCGGAAAGATATAGCCCTTGGGTATCAGCACCACCTTGCTGGCGAAGCGGATGTAGACGATGCCGATCAGGAAGTTAAAGACATTGGCCAGCAAAAGGGCCATGAAGATGGCGTATATGGTGACGATGTTCTCCTTGAAGAGCATCGGTCCGGGATGGAGGCCCTGGATCATGAAAGCCCCCAGCAAGACGGCCGCCCCCACGTCGCCGGGGATACCCAGGGTTAAAAGGGGAATCAGATTAGCCCCGCAGACGGCGTTGTTGCCGGCCTCGGCCGCGGCCACCCCCTCGATGGCTCCTTTGCCGAACTTCTCGGGGTGCTTGGACATTTTCTTGGCCTGGGCGTAACCGGCAAAGGCGGCGATGGACGGTCCGATGCCGGGAATGGCCCCCAAGATGGTGCCGATGCCGGAGGAGGTCAGGATGATGGGCAGGCAGGCCTTGAACTCCTTGCCGGTGACCCGGTTGTCGTCTCTTTCCTTGGAGCGGGCAAAGAACTGGACGGCCTTGCCGACGACCACCGATTCGGTGTTGATCAAAAACTCCGAGACCGCGAACAGGCCGATAAGCATCGGGATCAGGGAAACACCCTCGTCCAGCTCGGGGAAACCGAACCCGAAGCGCCGGACGGCGGTGATGGAGTCCAGCCCGATGAGCCCGACGATAAGACCGATGGCCCCGACGATAAGCCCCTTGATCATGGAGTCGCCGGCCACGGCGGTGATTATCAGAAGGGAGAGGAAGATGAGGCTGGCCATCTCCGGCGGGCCCATCTTCAGGGCGATCATGGCCAAAGGGGGGGCGACCAGGATCAGGACCATGTCGCTGAGGCTGTCGGCCATGACCGAAGCGTAGATGGCCATCTTCAGGGCCTTGACCGATTTGCCCTGCTTGGCCATCTCGTTGCCGTCCAAGACCGTGGCCGCCGCCGCCGGCGTGCCCGGCGTGTTAAGGAGGATGGCCGGGATGGAGCCTCCGTAGGTCCCGCCCTTGTAGGCCCCGACCAATAGGCTCACCGAGACCACCGGGTCCATGTGGAAGGTCATGGGAATGATCAAGGCGATGGCCATGGTGGCGGTCAAGCCCGGGATCGATCCCAAGATGACCCCCATGAACACCCCCCCAAACACGCCGGCGATGACGTGGAATTGGAAGAACATGTCAAAAGCGGCCATCAAGTTTGCCACGTTGCTTCTCCCATAATCGGACCGACTAGCTCAGAAAAAGAGGCCGTCAGGCATGACGACTTTCAACCCTTCAACGAACAGCAGGTAAATGAAGCCCAGAACGATGATCAGGAAGAGCATAATGCCCGACCATTTCTTCACCCCGAAATAGATGAGGAAAATGGCCATGACCAAGGCGGTGCTGACAAAAAAGCCCAGTAAGCTGGCCAGGGCGACATAGGCGGAGGCAATGGCCGTGCAGACCAAGCCCCTGAGAAGCGGTTCCCAGGAGGCCGGCCGGGTTTCGGCGGCGGCTTGTCCGTTCTTCTTCAAACTGACGATGACCAGGATTAAAGACAGGACCCCCAAAAGACCCGCCGTGATGTAGCAAAACAACCGGGCGGAAAGGGCCGCCGGCACGTTTCCGTGGGACTCCACCTGATCGGGGGTGAGGTAAAAAGCTAGAATCAAGGAAAAGACCAGCAGGATCAAGCCGGCGATATTGTCCCGATTTAAGACCGTCATATCAGGGAGCTCCTCTATCCAGCTCTGGTCAGGGGGAGAAGGCCTCCCCCTGGCCCGTCCTCCGCCGGGCTATCCCGAATATTTCATGAAGACCGCCAGCCGGTGAAAAATACTAAAGAGGTACTTCAAATAGTTGATTTGGTTTTGAGGCGGTTTTACCCTGTGGCAGTTTATACCCATCGCCCAATGAGGAAAAATTTGGCGATCTTCACCCAGCGGGCGAGCCGATTTGGCCGCATCTGCTGCGTTCCGGTACACTCGTAATAGGGTGACTATGACTTCGTGTCCCGCGCCTTGCATCTGCGGCCAACTCGACTCGTAAAATATCCGGGCTAGTTTTTCTGATAGCTGAGCCCGAGGCTTTCAACCAGTTTTCTTTTTATGGGGATCGACTTGTGGACGTAGTCCTCGAACTGAGCCTTATCGAGCAGGAAGGGCAGCATATCCAGCTTATTCAGCAGGGCGAGGAACTCCTGGTCATGGCTGGCCGTGGTAAAGGCCTTGGTCAAGTAATCGACCACCTCGGGAGACAGGCCCGCCGGACCGGCGATCCCGGGCCCGGAGACCACCTCGTAATCATAACCCAACTCCTTGAGGGTCTTGACCTCGGGGAAGGTCGGAATCCGCTGTCCCCCCAGCACGGCCAAGAGGCGCAGCTGGCCGGCCTCGACGTAGGGTTTCCACTCCACCGCCTGGGCGCAGGCGGTGACATGACCGCCGAGCAGGGCGGTGACGGCATTGATTCCTCCCTTGTAGGGGATATGGGTCCACTTGATTCCCTTGGCCTGGGCCAGGTACTCCATGGCCAGGTACTGGGCCGACCCGGTGCCGGCCGTGGAGTAGGTTACCTTGCCGGGGTTTTTCTGGGCATAGTCCAAAAACTCATCCAAGGTCTTCCAGGGGCTGTCGGATTGAACCACCAAGCCGTACTGCCACAGGGCAAACAGCATAATGTAGGTGAAATCCTTTTCAGGGTCGTAGCTGACCTTCCGCAGGAAGGGGGTCCGGGTCAGCACCCCGGTGGAGACCACCCCCAGGGTATAGCCATCGGGTTTGGCCTGGGCCAGCAGCTCGTGCATCAACACCCCGCCGCCACCGGGCTTGTTGACCACGACGATGGGTTTGGCAAAGTCCTTTTGAGCCAGATTGGCCAGCAGTCGGGCGGTGACATCGGTCGAGCCGCCTCCGCCATAGGGAATCATGAGGTTGACGGGCTTTTCCGGATAGCCGGCCAAGGCCGGGGCTCCGAAAGCCAGGGTCAGAAGAACCAAGCTTCCCACCATGATTGTCCATAGCCGACGTTCAGTCATAATTCCCTCCACCGCCAGTTCTGGCGAATATTAGGGCCAAGGCCCTGTTCGCATGGTTCCTCAACGGTTCCGAACTTGCCTTGCGTTGAACATGGGGTCCTTTCGAACTGGTTAAAACTGTTGGCCCGATTTTTAATTTTTTCGTGGCCTCCGGTCGGCCCTTTCAGCGTCCGGTTCTAAAACAGTCGCTTTTTTTCCAAACAGAACTGCAGGCTATTGATCGCTCTCAGCAGAAAGCGGTCCCGGTCCTTGATGACCTCGGCCTTGTCCCGGCCCCGGTAGTCGTAGACCCCGATTCCGGTCTTAACCCCAAGATGGTTTTTCTTGACCCGGGAAACAACGAACTCGGGCTCCTTCTCAAAGGGGGCGTCGACAAAGTCGTCGTTGTGCAGATTGGCGTAGGTCAGGTCGAGGCCGGTGAAATCGTAGCGTTGGGTCAGACCGAGGACCATCATCCGCGGGGCGATGCTGGCCTTGACGGCCATGTCCAGGTCCTCGGGGGTGATGTAGCCGTTGTCGACGAGAAAGTAGGTCTCCCGTCCCAGAATCCTCAAGAGCCGGTTGATGACGAAACCGGGGACGTACTTTTTGATGAGCACCGGCCGTTTCCCTAGTGTCTCCAAAAACGGCAGGGTCAGCTCGACCACCTCCGGCAGCGTCTCGGACCCTTGGACCACCTCAACCAGCGGCAGGATCTGGGGCGGGGCGAACCAATGGACGATGATGGTCCGCGGCAGGCGGTCCGGAACCATCAGGTCGAAGATATTCAAGGTGGAGGTGTTGCTCCAGATCATCGCCTCGGGATCGGCCAATTGATCTATCTGCTCATAGACGGATTTTTTAACCGCCCGGTTTTCGCTGACCGCCTCGACCACGATCTGGGCGCCTTTGAGCGCTTCCTCCAATGAATCCACCAGGTCGATTTTGGCCTGGGTTTTATCCAGGTCCTCCGGCTTGGCCTGGCCGGCCTCGATCAAAAGCCCCAGGTTGTTGGTGATGATTTGACGGGCCAGGGGATAGCTGTCTCGATTCAGATCATAGCCCCTGATCTGGTAGCCGGCCTGGGCCATAACCTGGGCGATGCCCGGGCCCATGGTTCCCATTCCGACCACCGCTATTTTCTTTATGTCCTTGATCTCCATGACTCCACTCTCTCACTTCGCGGGCGCGGGGAGACCAAAATAGGCCCTTGCTTCATCCGGGGTGGCCGGCTCTAGCCCCAAGTCCCGGGCGATGCGGACGACGCGGGCCACAAGCTGGGCGTTGCCGTCGGCCAACTGGCCCTTGCCGTAGTAGATATTGTCCTCAAGGCCGACCCGGACGCACCCTCCCAGGAGCATGCCCAGGGTGGCCAGGGGGGTTTGCATCGGGCCGACCCCGGTGCAGTTGAAAATGGTGTCCGGGGGCAGGCTCCGGACGATGGAGTAAAGCGTCTCCGGCGTGGCCGGTTCGGCACCCTGGTATCTCATCCCCAGGACGATGTTGACGTAATAGGGCTTTTGGACCAGGCCTTTCTCGATCACCCGGCGGACATCGACCAGCATGGCGTGGTTGAAGACTTCCATCTCCGGTTTGACGTTGTACTTGATCATCTCACCGACGAAGTAGTCGATCTCCTCGGGCATATTGGACCAGGGAATGCCTTTGTAGGGCCCGGCGATCCGCATCAGGGAGCCCATGTTCAGCGAGGCCATCTCGGGGCCGGTCTTGAGACACTGGATCCGCTCTTCCTGGCTCAGGTTGGGCCCGCCTCCGGTGGAATCCTGAATAATAATGTTGCACTTGGCCCGGATCCGGTCGTGGATGTCCTGATAGATCCCGGTGTCGGCCGTGGGCAGGCCGGCCTTGTCCCGGGCGTGAATGTGACAGATGGCCGCCCCTTCATTGAAGCAGTCATAGGCCGAGGCGGCGATCTCGTCCGGCTGCTCCGGCACGTTGGGGTTCATGCTCTTGGAGGACATGGCCCCTGTCTGGGCCGCGGTGATGACGACTTTATTCTTGGCCAATGATCGCTTTTCCATTCGCAGTTCCTCGGTGTGAGATAATCGGTTCATCCGGTTCAGGAATCCGCCCGCCTGCTTTTAAGCAAATTCCGACGGGTAAACCGCCGGCCGAGACCACGGGAGACGATAAGATCGGGCCGTTCCGGGGCTGCCGAAGATGAAAAAAAGCCCTTCCTGGAGCGGCCTGCCAATGGCCGAGGAAGAGCTCGGGAGAGAGCGGGAAGCACAAGCCCGGCTGAGATGGTCCAATGGATGCCAGAGCGGGTTCAGCCCCAGATAAAGGGAAATGGTCTTGTCCGGAGGGGTTGGGGAAGAGGTGGGCGGAATTTGGGCTTGAGGGTCTTAAGTGAGTCCGGTCGGGCCGGATAAAGGGGCAATCCGAAAATTTATCCGCAACCGGGAGCACCATGAACTCCAGACCGGACAACCGGGTTGGGCGGCCGAGGTGACCCGCAGCCGACGGGCTTTCTTAAAGGCCCCTTTGAGGGGCCGGCCTCATTCCACCGGCCCTGCCGGCGGCAAATGTTACAAGGCCTTGTTTTTGTTTCGGGAAGGAGATGGATTACGGGGCAAGGTTGAAGGGATCCGGGAAATCGGCTGGTCGAGGGGGCGATCATCTTTTCCCCTATAGGAAAAACTCTTCCCTGGCTTGAATCCAGGGATAACACAAACGTTTGCGTTGATCAAGAAAAACCTTCGCCCGGGCCTGATCCCGGCAGAAACCCCGGATGGGGCCGGCTGTCGTCGGCTTTATGGCGGGCGAGGCGGCTACCCGGGCCGGGGGCAGGGCCCGGTGGAGCTTCGGATGGTGAAAGTCGAGGGAATGGAGGGGCTGTCGACCGGGGCGGCGCCGGTTTCGATAAGCTGGATGAGGCTGGCCGCCGCGGTTTTGCCCACCGAGACCACCGGAACCTTGATGATGGTCAAAGGTGGATCATATTGGGCCAACATGTCTGAGGCGCAGGTGACCACCACCGACAACTCCTCGGGAATTCGCAGATTTCGCGCCTTGATTTGATTCAGCGCCCCGATGCTGATGGAATCGTTGATGCACAGCACAGCGGTGGGCGGCTCGGGCAGGTCCAGCAGCTGGCCCATCAGGCGGAAGCCTTCGGCCACGGAAAAGTCACTGAAAGGCGTGTACTCCTTTCGGATCTCCAGGCCCTTGTCCCTGAGGGCGTCCTGGTAGGCCTTGAGCCGCTCTATGGAGTACTTTGAGTGCTTGTGGCCGAGGATATAGGCGATCCGGCGGTGCTCGAGGTCGATGAGATGGCTGACGGCCTGGTAGTTGGGTTCATAGTTTTCGGAATTGATGCTGAGGGGATTTTGAGGCGAGTCCTGGACAAAGCCGGGCACCACGACGGTGGGGATGCCGCTTTCGGTGAGGGTGAATATCCTTTGATCGTTAAAACGATTTCCCACCACGATAAGGCCGTCGACCAGACGGCGGTGATAAAAGGCGGCGTAGCTGTTCTGCTCGTTGATGATGAGCATCAGATGGTAGCCCCTCTGGGTTAGCACGGCGCTGATGCCCAGAAATATGTGGGAGTAGTAAGGGCTGGTGAAGGTGTGCTCACTGGTCCGGGGAATGATCAGGCCAATGACGCCCACCCGCTTACTCACCAAGGCCCGGGCGGAGGAGTCGGGGTAGTAGTTCAACTCCTTGGCAATGTTAACGATCTTAGCCCGGACTGCCTCGCTGACCCCTTTCTGCCCGTTCAAGGCGCGGGAGACCGTCGAGTAGGAGACCTTGGCCAGCTTGGCGATTTCCAAAATGGTCGACATATCAATACCCAAGGCTGCCTGGAGAAGTTAACAGTAGCAATCTCCCCAGGCCCGGTCAACGGAGGTGGATCGGCCCTTCCGAGCCCTTGAAACCCAGGTCAAGGTTCCGACAGCTCCACGGTAAGGCCTTCCAGTGAACCGGGATCAATAAAAGCGATCTTTTTCCCCCGGAGCCCCATCCTCGGTTCGGGATCACGCATTTCAGCTCCGCGTGAAACCAGGGTTTCAATTTCCTTTTCGATCTCATCCGCCTCCAGGCAGAAATGGTGAATGGCGTTTCCCCTTTCGGCCACAAATTTCCCTATTGGACCGTCATCGCTGTAATCTTCCAGGAACTCCAAGGAAACTCCCTGGAGGTTCAAGACCGCCACCTTCATTTTTTTCTCGGGCACGTCCTTGATCTGCGGCATGGGCAGATCAAGGACCTTGCTGAAGGCCGCCACGGCTTGATCGATATTTTTTACGGCAAGGCCAAGATGGCCGACTTTCTTCAACATGGGTACTCCTCTCGACTCTCGTCAAGTTACCTGGGCGAGGCGGGTGCAGGAACAGCCTGATAAGGACGGTAAGCTACAATTCGGAATTAGTGAACCTGATTTGGCGATTAATCGTCAAGTCCAAAACGCGCCCGCGGCGATCACCGCCGGCCCGAATTGTCCACGGCAGAGCCTTTTCCCGGTCCTTATTGATCCGCCAGGCGGCGTTCAAAGAGAACCTGATCCGAGCCTTGATGGGCCCCGTCCTCCTTCGAGGCTCTCGTAAAGCCCAGCTTGGATAATATCTTCTGCGAGGCCGCGGCCTGGGGATGGGTAATCGCCACCAGGCGTTTCAGACCCAGCTCTGTCCGGGCCAGGTCCAGGCAGCGCCGGGCCGCTTCCAGGCCCAAGCCCTGGCCCCACCAGGGGCGGTCGAGGATGTACCCCAGCTCGGCCGTGCCGGGCTCGGGGCGAGGCTTGAACCCGCAGTAGCCGATGGGTTGACCGGGGCTGTTTCGCAGACTGATGATGAACATGCCGTAGCCCTGGCGGGCCCAGTCTTCCAAGAGAGCCTCGGCCTTTTCCCGGGCCTGGATCGGGGAAAGGGCCCCGCCGTGAGAGGAGATCTGCTTCATCAGCTCGCGGTCGGCGTAAAGCCGGCAAAGAAAGGGTAGGTCAGTTCTCCGTGGGGGTCGGAAGGCCAGGCGTGGGCTGTGAAACTCAAAGGGGTGGATGCTTCTGCCAACCATAATCGGCTCTGGATTACTTAAGGGGCTTCAAACCTCTTCCAACACCCGATCCTTGCATCAGAACCGAAACACAATCTTCGAAATATTACCATATATCCTTAAGGTTGCGCTTCTTCTCCTCCCTTGACCTCAAACCCGGTTGAAAGCTTTGAAACCACTTCCAGGGTAAAAAACGAACTTTGCAGGCCTGCTATGCCGGGTGCCTGTCTGCCCCTTAGGGCGCTGCTGCAGGCAGACGGCCGCTTGGCCCGGGCGGCCTATCTATTCCTGTGGAAATTGCCCTCAAGCGACAAACGTGACCTGCCGACAAGCATGGTAAGGATAGAATCGTCCCAAACCACGGGGGCAGGCAAATAAGCTCGATGGCCGGGCCGCCGAACCAGGGGATTCACGGATTGGAGAAGCCCGAGAAAAGCCGGCCCGGCCGGGGAACGGATCCGGTTCCGCCGGAGCCCGTTCCGCCCTTGGGCTCGCGAAATATCCGGGCTATCGACCGTGGAGGCAAGGCAGGCCGAGGCTGGGGTCAACCCCTCGCCCCCCCTGGGCGGCACCCTGCCCCGACCGCCTTGAGGCCCGGGCTTGGGGTATTGACCATTATTCCTCTAAGACAACGAAACATAACCCCTTGCACCCCTTGGAAAGGGAGACTGCAGTGAAAAAAATGATCCGGGTCCTTATCCTTGCCCTGGCGATTACCGTCTTGGCGGCTCAAACAGCCCTTGCCTGCACCACCACCATCACCGGTAAGGACGCCTCGGCCGACGGCTCGGTGATGGTTTCCCATTCCGATGACGGCCTCTCGGACGCGCGGCTTATCTATGTCCCGGCCATGGATCACCAACCCGGCTCCACTCGGCCGGTCTATTACTCGCACTGCTCCCTGGGATTTGCGCCTCAATGGGGTGGCAGCCAGACCAAGAGGCTCCAGGTCAAGGAACGGGGCCCCGGCTATGACACCCCCAGCGTCCCCCCCAGCGTCCCCTTGGGCTACATCCCCCAGGTGGCCCACACCTACGCCTACTTTGACGCCAACTACGGCCTGATGAACGAGCACCAGCTGTCCATAGGCGAGTGCACCGACAAGGCCAAGGTCCACCCCCTGCCCGAGCCGGGCAAGCGCATCTTCTACTCGGCCGAGCTTTCCCGGGTGGTCCTCGAGCGCTGCAAAACCGCCCGCGAGGCGGTCCTGCTCATGGGTCGGCTCATTGAGAAGTACGGTTACTACGGCACCGGGGAGACCCTGCTGGTGGCCGACCCCAAGGAAGGCTGGGTCATGGAGATGTGCGGCTACGACCTGGAGGGTAGCGGAGGGGTCTGGGCGGCCCAGCGGGTGCCGGACGACCATTTCTTCGTCGCCGCCAACCAGTTCCGCATCCGCGATATCCGCAAAAACGCCGATGACATGCTCTACTCGGCCAACGTCTTCGACATCGCCGAGAAGAAGGGCTGGTGGAAGCCGGCGGAGGGAGCGTTGGACTGGCAGGCCGTCTACGGCGATGGTGAGTTCCATCACCCTTATTATTCTAAGCGCCGGGTCTGGCGGGCCATGTCGCTGGTGGCCCCCTCGCTCAATCTGCCCGCCTGGGTCCAGGGGGCTTTCAGCCGGGAGTACCCCTTCTCCATCAAGCCCGACCAGAAGCTGGACGTGCAAAACGTCATCTCCATCCACCGGGACAACTACGAGGGCACCGAGTTCGACCTGACCAAGGGTCTGGCCGCCGGCCCGTTCAACAACCCCAACCGCTTCGAGGGGCAGGCCGAGGCGGTGGCGGACAAGGACGGCAAGCTCAGCTCCGTCACCGGCGCCTTTGAACGCCCGCTGAACATCTACCGTTGCGTCTACGCCTACGTCAACCAATCGCGCGGCTGGCTGCCCGACGCCATCGGCGGGGTGTGCTGGTTCGGGCCCGACCGGCCGGCGACAAGCGTGCTGATGCCCTTCTACGCCGGCGCCCTGGACCTGCCCCGGGCCATCCAGGAGGGCGACATCCTCCAGTTCGACCGGGACAGCCTGTGGATGGCCTTCAACTACGTGGCCAACTACGCCATGATCAAGTACTCGCACATGATCGAGGACATTCATCAGGCCCGCGACCGCTTCGAAGCCAGCGCCTTTGGGACGCAGCAGAGCCTGGAGGACGGGGCGGTGGAACGGTGGAAGAAAGGCGACCAACACGGCGCCAGGAAGATCTTGACCGACGATTCGGACGAGCGGGCGGAAAAGGTTCTCCAGGCTTGGTGGAGGTTGTCGGAGCGGCTGTATATCAAATACAACGACGGCTACATCAACACCGCCGGGACCGTGGCCGAAACGGTCTTCTACCCGACCTGGTGGCTCAAGGCCGTGGGTTACGAAGACGGGCCGACCTCTTACGAGAAGAAAGCGAAGTGACGGATCGGGGGGTCGGGGGGGCGGTGGACTTGATCACCGGGAGAGCCGACTCGATCATGAGGCGGTGGTCCGCCCGGCTGCCAAGGCCTGAGTAAAAATGAGAGTCTGCCTGGATTAGGTCCAGGCGTTAGTGGGCCCGGACAACCGAGGGGCCGCCTATAACAAGTTCCTGGCCATGTACCAGGGGCTCTCCGCCAGTGAGGCCGCCGAACCAGGGGAGGCCTCACCGAATGGCCAAGCGGGGGTGGACGCGGTTGTCTAGAGGCGGTTTTAAACTACCCTTTGGGCCCGATTTTTTCGTCAGGCTTAAGGCGCAATCCTCTTTCGATAGCCGCCGATCATTATCGGTCAGGCAGTTTTCCCGTGGCTGAGGCCGCTCTGCCCCAGGAAAAATGGATTGTCAGCCCGACCAGGAACAGCGCCACTCCTATTAACCGACCGAGATTATACGGGCCTAACAACAACACACCACCAGCCATGAACAGGCCCCTTTGGGGCCCGGACAACCTTTTCAAGTAAAAGGTGTAACCCTCGAAGCCGGAGCCGATCAGCAAAATTCCGGCGATGGCCAGGGCTATGGTCTGGAGGATTTCCTGAAGGCTGCCATGGGCCACCAGGGCCGGATTGAGGACAAAGGCGAAAGGGATCAAGAGGGAAACAAAACCAAGCTTGACCGCCTGGAAAGATGTTTTAAGTGGATTGGCGCCGGCCATACTGGCGGCGGCGTAGGCGGCCAGGGCCACCGGCGGAGTGATATAGGAGACCGAACCCCAGTAGATTAAGAACAAATGAGCCGCCATTTCATCCAGGCCCAGATTGACCAGCGTGGGAGCGAGGAGCATGGCCAGAAATATGTAGCAGGCGGAGATGGTCAGGCCGATGCCCAGAATGAAACTGGTCATGGCCCCGACCAACAACAGTAACAACAAATTCTGTCCGCCGAGTCGGGTCAACACGCCGGTCAGTCCGTGGGCGGTGCCGGTGAGCGAGAGGGAGCCTATGACCATGCCCACCCCGGCCAGAATGGCCATGAGCTCGGTCAGGATGTTGCCGGTGCCGTCAATGAGGTTGAGTAACTTGCGGGGGGAAAGGCGGTTTTCCCGGCGAAAGTTGGTCATGATCAACACAGCCACCACGGCGTAAAAAGGGGCCTGGGCCACCAGATACTCTTCAAAGATGTAAAATATTAAAATTCCGAGGCTGACCAGATAATACCAGCCTTCTTTGAAAGCCTCCCAGAGGGTCGGCAGTTCCTCCCGGGGCAGCCCCCGCAAGCCTGACTTGGCCGCGTAAAAATCGGCTTGAACGAAAAGGGATATCCAGTAGAGCAGGATGGGCAACGAGGCGGAGATGCAGACCTGGGTGTAGGACACCCCGATGAAATCAGCCATGATGAAGGCGGTGATACCCATCACCGGTGGCGAAAGCGCACCGCCTTTTGAAGCGGTGGCTTCAATGGCGGCGGCGTAGTAATCCGGATAACCGGTCCGGCGCATGGCGGGAATGGTAACCGCCCCGGTGGTAACCACATTGGCCACCGGACTGCCGGACATGGTGGCAAAAAAGGCGCTGGTGAGGATGGACACTTTGGCGGCGCCGCCCCTGACATGGCCCAGGAGGGCCATACACAGCTTGAAGAAAAAGTCCCCCGCCCCGGTTGAGACCAAGACTACGGCCATAAACATGTATCCGATGACCAGCTTGGCAGAGACGGCCGTGGGCATGCCCAGGATGCTTTCAGTGCCTAGGTAGTGAAAACCGACGATTCGTTCCAAACTGAATTCCCGGGCCATGAAAATGCCTGGCATCAGGTAGGCGAACAACGGGTAAATCGAAATGACCAGGATCACCGAGGCCAATACAAGCCCGCCGGTGCGGCGAACGGCCTCGATGATCAGGGCCCAAGTTAACAAACCCAGGACAAAGGCCACCGGGGGAGGATTAACCTCCCAACCCTTTAACAAAATATCCAGGGGATGGGTGGCCACGAACAGCATTCCCGGCAAGGTGAGCCCAGCCAGGAGAACGTCGTAAAAAGGGATTCTGTCCCTGGGGCTGCTTTTGGCGGCCGGGAACCGCAAAAACACGGAGGAGACAAAGGCGGCCACGAGCAGGGCAAAGTAGGTCAGCTCGGCCATTACATATCCAAAAACGGGAATCTTAAAAATAAATAATATACACATCAGTACCGCTAGGATAGTCACGAACCGAAAATAATATTTGTATATCCCTTTCAACTCACGGCGCCCCTTGTTGCCTTGAGAGGGAGTTTTCTCCGGGATGCCCATGTCCGCCTCCGTTGAGCGTGATTCAGAGTAAAGGGGTGTCGACTACTGTCCGGTCCGCAGATAGGAAGAAATGGGGGAGGACGTCTTGGCCTCCTCCCCCATATCCTCAGCCCGGTTTTTATTGTTTCTTTTTCTTGTTTTCCCAGGTCTGGCGGCGAGCCTCGAAGTTCTTCAGTTCCATGGCCTGGCGCTCGTCCATGTCCGGCGTCCAGACGCCGGCCTCTTTAAAATACTTGATGGCTCCCTCATGGTAGGGCAGCGGGCTGGGGTCGGTGACCGCCTGCTTCAAGGTCCACAGGGGCAGCACCTTGTGCATCGGGCTGTAGATATCGTAGCCCTGGCCCATGGCTTTGACAAAGGCGTAGATCACCTCGGGATCCGCTTTTTGGTAGGCGTAAATAGAAAACGGAAAGGAGCCCATTTCTATGGTTTCACCTTGTTTGAGGCCAACGCCTCTTTTGTACACCGTGGGGACATTCCAGGGGGCGATGGCCTGGAGCCGCTTCCAGGCTTCCTTGTCGGCGAAGGGCATGGGCAACCACCTGGCCCCATGGCGGGCGGCGAATATCTCCTGAAGCTTAGGGACTGCCGTCCCCAGAAAACACATGTCGATTTTGCCGGCCAAAAATGATTCCAGAGCCTCTGCCGCACTGGTGCAGACGACGGGGGTAACGTCATCCCAGGTCAGGCCCCCAAAGGCCAGATGCGAGGCAATATTCGTAGTCGCCGTGGGCGAACCGGGCAAGGTGGGGATGCGTTTGCCCTTGAGGTCCTTAAAGCTATGGATGTCCGAATCGGCATGGACGAAGCAGCCCATATTGGCCGTCATGCCACGCCAAACGATCCGCAGGGGTTGAGGTCCCCACTCGTCCACAGCGAACTCTCCCAAGCCGTAGCTGGCCGAAACCGCATTGGGGCCGGTAATAATCGCCAACTCGGCTTCACCGTTTTTCAAAGGGAGAAGCCGAGTAACCTCCGTTCCATGCGGCTCAACCCTGACTTTCATGGGGGTGTATCGTTCCACCGCTTCCCTGAAAGCGCTGGTGATGGTGTAGCCCAGCGAGCCCACCTTGAAGGAGGTGATGGAGATGATCTTGGGCAGATCCTTGGCGTAACCGAGCGGCATCCCGCCGGCCGACAGAACAAAGACGACCAGAAATGCCGAAATTAAGACCCCGACAACTTTCCTCATTCCGCCCTCCTTTATCTTATTATTTATTAAATTAATTATTCCTAGTTACCTGGCGACAAACAGCTCACCCCGACCTCCGGGCCATAGCAGGGCGGTCTGGCCCTCAACTAGCCGCTTAACCCAT
>Ga0068714_10004851_pt1 | contig 14704 bp, 11 predicted proteins | sample MTBNYHSulfiMetaG_FD_62988 | JGI IMG/M metagenome (GOLD analysis project Ga0068714, IMG submission 62988) | Enrichment culture microbial communities from rom New York Harbor, USA that are MTBE-degrading - MTBE-NYH (New York Harbor Sulfidogenic)... | ecosystem: Environmental > Aquatic > Marine >... | reverse complement strand
GTCGGAGGGGCGCGCTTCGCGGTTTCGGAAGAGAATCAGGCGGGTGGGGGAAAAGACGGCAGGGCTGCCGCAGGCTGCATTTTATGAACCGATCGGCTAGGATAGCAGCCTATCATGCACGATCGTACGTCCTTTGCACGGCGACTGCGCAAGCAGCCGACCGACACAGAAACACGCCTCTGGCGGCGGCTTCGCAATCGTCAGATCGCTGGCGTTCGCTTCCGCCGTCAGTGCCCTCTTGGACCCTACATCGTTGACTTCGTCTCCTACGATCCACGCCTCGCCATCGAGCTCGACGGTGGTCAACACGCGGAATCGGGGAACAGTCGGCGCGACGCGGCCCGGGATCGTTGGCTCGAGAAGGAGGGATTCACCGTGCTTCGTTTCTGGGACAGCGAGGTGCTGCAGGAACTCGAGGCCGTCTTGACGGCGATCGTCGAAGTGATTGAGCGTCGCGGCGCGAGATGACAGCTCCCGCCTTGCTCTGCCCGCAGACCGCCGCGGCTCCCCCCCTCCATCCCCCCCTGCGAGGGGGGGAGGTTCATGGGAGCCGGCGTCGGTTCCCCCTCCCCCCGGCTGGTGGGGGAGGGCTGGGGTAGGGGGGGAGATTCGTGGGAGCCTGCGAGGGGGGGAAGGGTCTTGTACGGCTAGCCGCAGCTCGGGCAGCCGACGATGTTCACCCGCTTCGACGTCGACTTGGCGCCGCCGTCCTCGTCGATCACCGTCAGGGTGACGAGCGGCTTCCAGCCGGGCTGGGTGTACTCGTGCTCGACGATCATCCCTTCGCCGGTTGTCCCGTCGCCGAACGCCCAGATGTACTGGACGATCATCCCGTCCGGATCGTGGGACTCCGAGGCGTCGAACGTCACCGGCGCGTTGGCGCCGACCCAGTAAGGGCTGAAGGTGAAGGAGGGGACGGGGACGCGGTTGAGGGCTTGCACGGAGTGGGTTCGAGCGCCGCTCTTCCCAGCGGAGTCGGTGACGACGAGCGTGATCGCGTACGTCCCTTTCTGCGAGTAGGTGTGGGTGAGGGTCGGGCCGGTCGCGGTCTGGCCGTCGCCGAGATCCCACGCGTAGGACAGAATCGGCCCGTTGGGGCTCGTCGAGGCGCTCCCGTCGAGCGCCACGTGGAGCGGCGGGTAATCGACGGTCGGTGTGGTGGTGAACTCGGCGCGCGGCAGCGCCACCGGGTTGCAGGCAGCAAGCGGCAACGCCGCAATCAGCCCGATCAGAGCGAGGGCGCGCCGCATCCACTCGCTGGTCGCCGGTCGGCTACTTCTTCTCTTGGTCATCGTTCCCCTCGTTGTCTTGATTCATCGGCCCTCGGCGGGCCTTCGCTTTCTCATCGTCTTCGTCGGCGCCGGCGGCCTTCATCGCCTCGTGGATCGCATCGAGGCGTGCGGCGACGCGACCGAACAAGGAGGTCTTCGGGTACGAGCCGTCCTTGCGTCGGCGCCCGGCGGGGATGCCGGTGAGGACTTCGATCCCCTCCTCGGCGGTCGAGACGGGATGGACGTGGAACCGTCCCGCCGCGACCGCCTCGACCACCTCTTCGCAGAGCATCAGGTTGTCGACGTTCGCCGCCGGGATGAGCACCCCTTGCTCCCCGGTGAGCCCCTTCGCCTTGCAGACGCGGTAGAATCCTTCGATCTTCTCGTTCACCCCGCCGATCGGCTGGATCTCCCCCTTCTGGTTCACCGAGCCGGTGACGGCGATCCCTTGGCGGATCGGGACGTCGGCGAGGGCGGACAGGATCGCGTAGAGTTCGGTGCTCGACGCGCTGTCCCCGTCGATCACCGAGTAGCTCTGCTCGAACGCGAGGCTCGCCGAGAAGGACAACGGTCGCGTTTGGGCGAACCGCTCGCCGAGGAAGCCCTTGAGGATCATGATCCCTTTGGTGTGCGTCTTGCCGCCGAGCTTCGCCTCGCGCTCGATGTCGACGAGCCCCGCCTTGCCGGCGTGAACAGCCGCGGTGATCCGCGACGGCTTGCCGAACGTGTAGTCCCCCATCTGGAGCACCGCGAGCCCGTTCACTTGGCCGGTCTGTTCCCCGTCGGTGTCGACGAACAGCCTGCCGCGCTCGATCAGCTCGCGGATCTTCGCGTCGATCCGGTCGCGGCGGAAGTCGCGCTGTGCGAGCGCGCGGGTGACGTGGTCGCCGGACACGCGTTCGGTGCCGTCGGTGCGAGCCCAGTACGAGGCCTCTTTGACGATCGACACGAGGCTTCCGAACTGGCAGGAGAGCTTCTTCTGGTCGCCGGTCAACTCGGTGGCCACCTCGATCATCTTCGCGACGCCGCCCGGGGTGAACGGGAGGACGGCGGGATCCTCGGCGCAGCACGTGCCGAGGAAACGGGCGAACTCCTGCTCACGCTCCTGGGTGCGGTCCATCTCGGTTCCGAAGTCGGCCTTCACGTTGAACAGCTTGCTGAAGTCCTCGTCGTAGTAGTAAAGGAGCTCGTAGAGGTACGGGCTGCCGATGATGATGAGCTTGATCCGGAACGGGACGGGTTCGGGGCGGAGCCCCTCGGTCGCCGAGTAGCCCAGCATCTGCAAGGGGTCCTCGATGTGGATCTCGCGGCGCTTGAGCGCGATCTTGAGCGCCTCCCAGCTCAGGCCAAGGCGGAAGAGGTTGTTCGCGTTGACGACGAGGTATCCGCCGTTGGCGCGGTGCAGCGACCCGGGCTTGATCATCGTGAAGTCGGTGACCGCGACGCCCATCTGCACCCGCCGCTCGATCGACCCGAACAGGTTCGGATAGGTTGCGTTCTGCTCGACGACGACCGGCGCGCCGACGGTCTTCTCGTGGTCGACGAGGACGTTGACGGCGTACTTCTTGAGCGGATCGGGCTGCGGGAACGGGAACGGGAACGCCCCCTTCTTCGCCGCGCCGCCGTTCTGGAAGACCTCGAGGTTCTCGACGACGTCCTGCTTCACCGCCTCGAGATGTGCGATCACCTTCTCGAGGCCTTCGTAGCGCTCCTTGAGCTGGAGGAAGTGCGGCTCGACCATGAATAGGACGGCCTCCTTCGCCAATCCCTTGATCTCGGCCTCCCGCTCCTCGTCGAGGCGGGCGACGTTCTGGAGCTGCTCCTGGATCAGGGTCTGCACCTGCCCCTGGTTGGCGCGGATCTCCTCGCGCTTCGCCTCGGGGAGGGCGTCGTATTCCTCCTGGCTGAGCGGCTCGCCGTTCTCGTGGAGCGGCAGCGTGTTGATCCCGATCGGGGTCCGCTGGACGGCGAACCCGAGCCCGCGGGCCTTCGCCTCCATCTCCTCGAGCAGGGCGGTTCGCCGCTCGGCGAATCGCTCGTTGATCTTCTTGCTCCTGGCCTTGAACTCGTCCGACTCGAACACCTTCGGGATCTCGCGCTTGAGCCGCTCGATGTGGTGCTCAAGATCAGCCCGCAGGCGGCAGCCGCTCCCCGCGGGCAGCTCGAGGTAGCGTGGGCTGTAGGGATTCTCGAAGTTGTGGACGTAGCAGAGGTCGGGAGGCTGCGGCTCGGCGGCTCCCGCTTGGGTGAGAAATTGCTCCACCGCGGACATCTTGCCCGTCCCCGGATCGCCGGCGACATAGATGTTGTAGCGGTTCTTCACGTCCTTGATGCCGAGCCCGAGGCGAAGCGCGTCGATCGCCCGCTCCTGCCCGATGATCTGATCGAGCGGCTCGATGTCGGCGGTCGACTCGAACCGGAAGGACGAGGGATCGCACGTGTATCGCAGTTGGTCGGCGGCGAGCTCTTTGACCATGACTCCTCCTTAACCTAGGATTCTATCGCGGATGTTCGGACGAGTGCAACGAGGGATTGCGATTGGGTTTCTTCTTTCCTCCTTCCTTTGCGGGGGTCCGGTGCGGCTTCTCGCTCAAACGACGGTCATCACACCTCTTGTCGATCGGCCAGGCGTCTCTACCTACACCGAGGCAACGGCGGCGGCGATCGATGCGGCAGTGTCGTCGGTCGATCTGTTGCTCTCGACCGCCGAGGTGGAGGGTGTCCCGCTTTGGGAGCCGCTCGTGAGGGCGTCGGGCCGCGGGGTGCGCGTCCGCGTGCTGCTCGACGCGAGCGGCTGGGCGCCGGAGATCACCGAGAAGAACGAGCGCGCGGCGGCCTACCTGTCCGAGCGGGGGATCGAATGCCGCTTCGACGACCCGGATGTCACGACGCACGCGAAGCTGGTCGTCGTCGATCGCTGCGTCGTCGTGGTCGGATCGACCAATTGGAACCGCTACGCGTTCTCCGAGCACGAGCAGGCGAACGTCGTCATCGACGACCCCCGGGTCGGCGAAGCGTTCGCGCAGTACTTCGACCGCCTGTGGGACGGGCGGCTCGCGACCGACGGGGTGGCGGTCGACCTCGCCGAGGCGCTCGCCGGCGGGCCGACGATCGTGCCCCTCCCGGACGGCCCGGGAACGGCGCTGTGCGGCAAGCTCCTGCTGGAACTCCTGCCGCGTGCGCGACGATCCGTCCACCTCGTGATGTACCGCGTGTCGGTCTATCCGAACTACCCTGGAAGCCTGTCCAACGGGCTCATCGACGGGCTGATCGACGCCGCCGGACGTGGGCTGGATGTGCGTGTGCTGATCGACGACTGCAGCTTCTACCGCGAGTCGGCGGACGCAAACCTTGCTTCTGCGATCTACCTCTACCAGCATGGGATCGAGGTCCGTTTCGACACGCCGGAGAGGACGACCCATGCCAAACTCATCGTGATCGACGGGGAGTCGGTCGTCGTTGGGTCGACGAACTGGAACTACTACGCGCTCGAAGAGAACGTGGAGGCGAACGTCGCGTTGCTCGGGATGCCGGGGGTGGCGAGCGCGTTCGACGCGTTCTTCGAGCTCCTCTGGCGGGAGGGTCGGCCGATCGGCCCGTAAATGCGGTGCAAGGGGGCACGGGCGGGGTCACCACGGGCGGGGTCAGGCCTTTATTCTTGAATTCCCAGAAGCGCCAGACAGGATTCAAGAATAAAGGCCTGACCCCTGGTTCGCCCCTGGTTCGCTACCGCTTGCCGATGGACGCGAGGTAGACAACGAACCGCTCGGCGCCGTCGAGCCCGAGGAGTCGGCAGAGCTTCTCGTCGTCGAACGCGCCGATCGCACACGCGCCGGCACCGATCGATTCCGCGGCGAGGCAGAGGTTCTGGCAGACGTGTCCTGCGTCGAGGAACAGGTACCGGATTCCTCGCTCACCGTACCGCCATGTCATCCGGCGCCGATCGGCGACCCAGGCGAACGTCGCGGCGCTCTGGCGAACCATCGTCTGTCCGAGGCAGGCCTCGGCCATCCGCTCCGCGGCGTCCGCCGGGAGATCGAGCCGCATCAGGCGATGGTGAAGCGCCAGGTACTGATAGACGCCCGGCGCGAGGTCGCTGACGCGGTTCGCGAGGAGGACCGTTTCGAACGGATGGCGCGCGCCGGCGGACGGGACGGTGCGAAACGTCGCGCGGTCGGGGAGGATCCGCGACACTCCTTGGGTGGCCCAGAGGAGGTACGCGAGCTCGCCCGGCGCGAGGGGAGGGTCGGCGTACTCCCGCAGGCTGCGTCGCGTTTCGATCGCCTCGCGCAGCGTCATCGGGGGATCGATCGCCGCCGCATCCGGCAGGTCGATCGTCGCTCCCTCCCCAAGGCGGACGTCGAGCGGCGGCTGGGGGATGCCGCGCTGCTGGTCCGAGGGGGGAAGGTGCCGATACTGCGTCCGTTCGAGGAACTCCCGCCCGATCCCTTCCATCTGAACCGACCTCCTTCTTCCGGTCGGGCCGACTCGCCCGACCCGACCGGTCTGGCTGCGCCATCCTACCGGACGGGGGGGCGGGTCGCACATGGTCCGGGCGGTGGCGCGGCGTTTGTAGCTGGCCCTGCCGCGCCTATACTGGGGGCGGAACAGCGACGGCGCCGGGGGTGCCGCATCGGCCCGCCCGCCGATCCGCTTCCCACGAAGGAGGGATTGCGATGCAACGACTCTCCCGCGCCCTGTGGGGCGCCGTTCTCATCAGCTTGCTGTGCGCCGGGGCGATCTCGGCGCAGGTCGAGGTCATCGATGGATTCGTCCTGTACGACCTTCACCTCATCAGCCAAGAGAGCCTCGCGCACTGGACACCGCGATGGACCGGTCCGATTCAAGCCGCGACCATCCTCGCGCTTCTCGCCGAGCTTGGCCACCCGAGGCTGATCGACGATCTCAACGGCGACGGGGTCATCGACGAGCTCGACACGATCCTGCTCGCGGACAGCCTCGGCAAAGGGACGATGCGGACCGAGACGACCCGCGGGACGAACGACGCGCGGTTGGTCCTTGGGCTTGCCCGGTACGTCGCCGACCGTTACCCGGACGAGTTCGTCCTCAAGATCTACGACGAGGGGTTCCCGGCCGAGTTTCAGGCCGAGACCGGGCAGCCGTTCGCGCCGGACGCGATCGCCGGGATCGTCCTCCGAGCGATGCCCGAGCCGTCGGTGGACGCTTACAAGACCGAGCTCGAGAGCCTCGAGGGGGTCATCCTCGGCTTGGAGGAGGATCCGGATCGGAACAACACCTACCTCTCGGGGCGATCGCTGCTGTTCGAGGAGACGCCGGAGGGGTACACCCCGATCGACCTCGCGTGGGCCGCGGAGGACCGCTGGACGCCCGGAGCCCAGGGGCAGGTCCTGGAGACGGTCGGTTGGATGGCCGATCGGTTCTACGTCGAGTTCCGGGGCGATTGGATGCCGGTGGAGATCCTGCTCGCCCTCTCCCCGCAGGAGCGGCCGGGATTGGGCGATGGCGACCACGAGTGCCCGGATGACGCGATCGCGTACGACGTCACGCGAACTCCGACCCCGCACGGAGAGGTCGAGGTGGAGGAGTGCGTCGAGCGGCTCGGAGACGTCGATCGGTACACATGGACGGTCGCCAACATCGACTACCTCGTCGACGGGTGTGGGATCTGCATGTTCGCCGTCCCGAATCCGGGGCTGCCGATCCTGGGCCACTCCCAGCCGCCGGGGGTCGCATTCAGTCCATCCCCGTGGGCGCTTCGCTGGTTCGCGCACCTGGGAAGCTGCGGCATCCTGCCCGGCGCTTCGGGCGTCTTCTCCGTCTCGTTCCCCGCGCCGACGATCGATGTGGCCGTGCCCGGTGCCGTCGGCGGCTGCTCCGTCCCCGGGCCGTGCAAGCTGTCGCTGATCGAGGTCGATTCGATCCGGACGACCGGTCCGATGGCGGCGGGGGACTGCCCCGACTTGGTGGTGACGATCGATGATTGGAGCTGCACCTGCCGGCCCCTGGCCAGCGCCCCGTCGTATACCTGCCAAATCAGCGTCTGGGTCCACATCGAGAACGTCGGTGCGGCGGACGTCACGGTGCCGACCACGGTCCGCCTCCAGGGGCTGGCTCCCTATACGGGGAGCGTCAGCGAAGCGCCCGTCCCGCCGCTCGTGTCCGGTGGGGGGCACGCCGTGATGCTCCAGTTCACCGTTACCGCGAGCGAGCCTCCGTGCCCGATCGGGTTCGCTGTCACCGCCGATGCGTCCGGAGTCGTGGCCGAATGCGACGAAGCGAACACGGTGACCGGCAGCGCGTGCTGCCGCTCCGTCACGACGGGCGGCGCGTGCTGTCTGCCGGATGGAAGCTGCGTCCAACTGACGCAGACGGAGTGCGAAGCTGCCGGCGGGGACTACCAGGGCAACGGGGTCTCCTGCGCGACCGTCAAGTGCCCCGGACCGAGCGGCTGTCCGGACCTGACGGTCTACATCTACTGGGCGACCTGCAGTTGCAGTTGCAGCTACACGCCCGGCATGGTACCGGTCTGCGCCTACCGACACTCGCTGCTCGCCCGGATCACGAACGCAGGCAGCGCACCGAGCGCTGCCACGACCGCGACCCTCTGGCCCGGTGGGGAGACGGAGAGCGTCCCCGCCCTCGCGCCGGGCGGGCACGTCGACGTCACCATCGAGTACGAAGTGCCCGGCGGCCGCCAGTGCGAGCCGCTCGAGGAGCTGTTGACGCTCCAAGTGACGCCCGTCCCGGGGGAGTGCGATGTGACGAACAACGCCGAATCGCGATCGGTCACCTGCACGGAGAGCTAGCCCTGAGAGGGCCCCGTCCCCTTGGCGGGGCCCTCTCCTCTCGCCGTATACTCGCCCCATGGACGGACACGGACGTGTCGCGACGGTGGTCCTGCTGCTCGGGACGGTGCTCCTCTTCGCTGCGGGGACCGCCGGCGCGGAGGAGATCCTGCGGCTCACCTTCGACGGCTCGGTCAACCCCGCGACGCGCGACCTGGTCCTCCGCGCGCTCGAGACCGCGGCGGACCGGTCGGCGGAGTTCGTGCTGATTGAGCTTGACACCCCCGGCGGACTCGAGCAATCGATGCGCGACATCGTCGCCGCGGAACTGGCATCGGTCGTGCCGGTCGTCGTCTTCGTCGCGCCGGCCGGGGCGCGCGCCGCCTCCGCAGGCGTCTTCCTCACCCTCGCGGCCGACGTCGCGGCGATGGCGTCGGGGACGAACATCGGCGCTGCCCACCCGGTGAGCCTCCTCGGCGGCGATGCGTCGGACGGGTCCGGGGATGCGTCGATCGACAAAGCGGCGCAGGACGCCGCGGCGTTCGCGCGCGCGATCGCCGAGCAGCGCGGGCGGAACGTCGAATGGGCCGAGTCGGCCGTCCTCCAGTCGAGCGCCCTCAGCGCGACGGAGGCGCTGGGACAAGGGGTGATCGATCTGATCGCGGCGGACGTCGCGGACCTCTTGATCCAGCTCGACGGCTACGCGCTCCCGGACGGCCGCGTCCTGCGCACGGCCGGCGCGGAGATCCGCGAGATCCGGCCGACGCTTCGCGAACGGCTCCTTTCACTGCTTGCGGATCCGAACCTTGTCTACGTCCTGTTCATCCTCGGGCTCTACGGGCTGATCTACGAGTTCTTCCATCCCGGCATCGGGTTCGGCCTCGCCGCCGGCGGCGTCTGCCTCTTGCTCGCTCTGTTCGGCCTGCAGGTCTTGCCGGTGAACATCGTCGGCGTGGCGCTGATTCTGTTTGGCGTCGCGCTCATCATCCTCGATGCGTTCACGCCGACGAACGGGATCCTCACCACCGGCGGCATCGTCGGGCTGCTCGCCGGGTCGCTGACGCTGTTCGACATCCCCGACCGTTCGGTAGGCCTCTCTTGGGGGACGATCCTCGCGGTCGTCGGCGTCACCGCCGCCCTGTCGGTGTTCGTCCTCTCCAAGGGGCTGATGATCCAGCGGCGGCCCCCGGTGACCGGGGCGGGCGGGCTCGTCGGCGCGACCGGCACGGTCCGCCGCCGCCTCGATCCCGAGGGAGCGGTCTTCGTGCATGGCGAGTATTGGAGGGCGCGATCGAGCGAGGGGCCGATCGAGATCGGTGTCCTGGTCGTCGTCGAGCGGGTCGAGGGCGGCACGCTGGTCGTCGGCCGCGGCGGATGAGCGCACCGGACGGCGGCGCTAGAATCGAGACAGAGCGCGTGATCCGCATGCGTTCGGAAGGGGAGGCCCGATGAATCGGCTCATCCAGACGATCGCCCTTGCCGCGTGCGCCGGGCTGCTGCTTGGGATCTTGCTCGTCCTCGTCGGCATCGGGCGACATGGGGTTCGGATCCAGCTCGCGGGGGATGTCCGCGTCACCGGGATGGCGGAGTCGATCAACCTGTCGATGTCGGAGCCGGTGCGGCTCGTTCTCGAGGAGCCGGGCCGTCTCGTCGTCACCGGAGCGGAAGGGGCGGCGGTTCCGGCCTCGGTGTCCCTCCTGACGTGCCGCGAATGCGGCGCGGCGATGCTCCCTGTGCGCTGGAGTCCGTGGACGGGTCGGATCGAGTGGGCGTGTCCTGCGTGCGGCGCGACCGAGAGCCGCCCCGGGACAACGCCTGCTGACCGGTAGGCGAGGGCCGCGCCTGCATGGTGCACCGCGCCTGCTCTCGACCTTCCTCTCATCCTCACCCCCTCCCTCACCCCCACCCTCACCCCCACCCTGACCCTCCCCCATCGAAGGGGGAGGGAGCAGACGGATCGGATCGAAGGGGGAGGGAGCGGGACTGGATGGCATCGAAGGGGGAGGGAGCAGATCGGACGGATCGCAAGGATAAGAGAGGGCCGCGCCTGCATGGTGCACCGCGCCTGCTCTCGCCCTTCCTCACCCCCTTCACCCCCTTCACCCCTTTCACCCCCACCCTGACCCTCCCTCATCGAAGGGGGAGGGAGCGGACTGGATGGCATCGAAGGGGGAGGGAGCGGATCGCATCGAGGATGTTCATGTCGGTCGTTTGCACGGCCACGCCGACGGCGTCGGCATGTTTGTTTCGCGACATCGACGATGAATGAAGCACCCTTTGCGTGGGCCATCGTGCTCACTGCGCCCCGGTCCAAGCGGCATCCGTTCGACCATCCGGCCCGCGCCGGCCGGTCCCGACGTCGGCCAGAGAAGGCGCGTGATTGCAGAAAGGCGGAACACAGAACGGCGAACGCACGAAGCTCCGCCCGACGATGCCTCCGCTGCCGGTTGGTTGGCCCTCCTCGCGCCTCCTCCCCATCTCCCCCGTGGCAGGGGGGAGGAGAGGGGGGAGAAACAGGGTAAGCTCCCGTTGAGATGTTCTCGACGGACGTGGTGCCTGGGGGGGCGGGGCGGGAATGCAGGGCGGTCGGCGCCGATGCTTTCGCCCGATACGCTGAACTTGACCTCGATCGTTGGCGACAGCTCGTTGGGTGCAACGTGGATCCCGCGGATGCCCGCTGGGGGATCGGCCGCGTCGAGGATGTGCGATGGGAACCCCGTCGCGATCGCGGGCCGTCGTCGGTTTCTATCCTCGTTCGGTACGCAAACGTCGGGCGCGCGACGGTCCGCGCGGGCCGCTTCGGCGCCCATCACCGGCGGGTCGCCGTGCCCGCGGAGCTTGATGACTTCATACAGGCGCTTGAAGACGCAGGCGCCGACGATGCGTTGCGGGAGACGATCCTCGCGCGACACAGCCGGTCGTTGCGGGAGGCGAGGGATCGCGCGCAGCTCGAGCGCTCCAAGGCGCTGCGGCGCAAGGCCCTCGCGCGGGACGGGATCGGGGGGTGAGGGGAGAGGTCGATCAGACGGGGTCGTCCTGGACGAGATCGGCCCCCAATCGGGCCGCGGCGGCGGTCAGTTCGGGGTTGCGGGCCGCATCCCCGGCGCGGTAGGCGCTTCCGTGGACCGTTCGGAGCCAGCTTGCCTTCCGCGCGAAGGTGTCATGGAAGCAGCGCATCGCGGTCGCCGCGCCCGACGTGAACGGATCCGCGTCGCCGTAGACGATCAGAAACCCGAACCGTTTGCCGGCGAGGGCGTTGCCCTCCGTCTCGCTTCCGAGCGCGTAGAGGCGATCGATCAGGAGCTTCGTCTGCGCCGTCATGTCGTAGCTGTAGATCGGCGTCGCGATCAGGATCGCGTCGGCTCGCCGGAGCTTCGCGTACAGCGGGGCCATGCCGTCATCGAGGATGCAGGGTGCGTCGATCCCGTCTCGACAGACGCCGCAGCCCTCGCACGGCGAGATGCAAAGATCCTGGAGGAAGATGCGTTCGACGTCCGCCCCCGCGTCACGAGCGGCTCGCGCCGCCAGGCCGGCGAGGAACGCGCTGTTCCCCTCCTTGCGCGGGCTTCCGATCAGGATCAACAGGCGTTTCATCGTCTCTCGCTCCTCTTGTCTCGGGCCGACGATACCGGCCGGGGATCGGAAGGTCCAGGCCCGTGCGGCGTCGCGCGCGACGCCGGATCAGGGCCGCCCGGAGGAGGGATCGGCCAGGATCGAGGGCAGCGCGTCGATCACGTAGGTGGGGCGGATGGAGAGCCGCTCGATGTCCTCCTGCGTCGAGGCTCCGGTGAGGACGAGCGCCGAGTCGATGCCGAGGGCCTGTGCTCCGAGGATGTCCGAATCGAGTCGGTCGCCGACAAGCAGGCAGTCCGATCCCGGCGCGAACCCGCGCAGCGCCATTGCCTTTCGCATCGCCCAGCGGTCGGGCTTGCCGCACATGCGCCGGGGGATGAACCCCATGCCGCGGATCGCCGCGACGAACGCGCCGGCACCGGGGCGCGGGCCCGTATCGGTGGGATACGTCGCGTCCTCGTTCGCGCCGACGAAATACGCTCCCCGCAGCAAGGCGCGCAGGACGTTTGCGATCCGCTCGTAGGTCATCCCGAAGTCGACGGCGACCGCGACGACCTCCGCTCGATCCGGGCCGACGATGCGATGTCCCGCTTCTTCCAGGGACGGTTCGAGATCGCCCGAGCTGAGGGTCAGCACGCGGAGGCTGGACCCCAGCTGATCCACCGCTTCGACCATAAGGGTGACCGAGGTGACGATCTCATAGGCCGCGGCCTCGAATCCCATTTTCGCAAGGCGCTCCGCAAGATGGTCGGCGGACACGTTGCAGTTGTTGGACAGGAAGAGCACGTGGTGGGTGTGACGCAGCCGCGCCATGGTTTCGGCGGCCCCGGGAATCGGTTCGGGGCCACGGTAGAGGGTGCCGTCGAGGTCGACGATGAGGCGGGCGTAGCCGGCGGGCGGGTTGCGATGCCCCCCGTCGATCGAACGCATCATGGTCGCTACTTCGCCAGGACCGCGGGGTTGAGGAGATTGCCCGGGGTCTTCCCGTGGAGGAGCACATCGAGGATCGTCTCGGCGCACAAGCGGTCCATCGCTTCCATCGCCTCCTGCGTGTAGGCGCCGATGTGCGGCGTCGCGAGGACGTTCTCCAGTTCGAGCAGCCTGCTGTTCTGCGGCGGCTCGGTCGCGAACACGTCGACGGCCGCCCCGGCGATGCGCCCAGACTTCAAGTGTTCGTAGAGCGCTGTTTCGTCGACGAGCTCGCCGCGAGCGCAGTTGACGAGCAGGGCGTCCGGCTTCATCGTGCGAAGCTGGGGCGCGCCGATCATGCGCTCCGTGTCCGGGGTCAGCGGCGCATGGAGGGTGACCACGTCTGCCTCCCGCAGGAGCCGGTCGAGCGGCACGTAGCGCAGTCCGCAGTCCCGCTTCAGCGGTTCGTTCTCCAGGACGTCGTAGCCCAGAAGCTCTGCCCCGAAGGCTCGGACGCGCCGCGCCACCGCGGCTCCGATCCGGCCCGTTCCCAAGATGCCGACCGTCATCGCCCCGAGTTCGTGCCCCATGTACCGCTCCCATCCGCCGCTGTGCGTGGACGCATTGGCGGCGCAGATGCGGCGCAGAAGCGAGAGGATAAGGCCGACCGCGAGGTCGGCGACTGCCTCGGTGTTCGCCCCGGGGGCGTTCGCGACGGCGATTCCACGGGAGGTGGCGGCGTCGAGGTCGATGTTGTCGACCCCGACGCCGTGTTTCATGATCATGCGCAGATTGCTTGCGGCCGAAAGGACGGGCTCCGACATCGGTTCGGCCCCCGTGATGATGACTGCGGGGGTTTCGCGGGAAACGATGGTGACGAGCTTGGCGACGTCGAGCGGGCGCTCCTCCTCGCGTACCCTTAGCACCTCAAACCCAGCATCTTGGAGGAGGGTTTTGCCTGTGGCGACGACGTTTCCGAACGAGCGAGAGCCGACCAGGACCTTGCGCATGATCTCCTCCCTGTTCCCTAGAACGTCACGCCGAGCGCGCGGAACGACTCGACGGCCTTGTTCACCAGGGCCGCATCCGGTGCGACAAACGGCAGGCGAGGGTATCCGGCGTTGACCCCCCGCTTGTGGAGGACCGCCTGGATCATCGCCAGTGTCGGAGCCAGATGCATCGCGTCGCGCATCGCCGAGACGCGGCGCTGCAGCGAGCGCGCCTTCTCGATGTCCCCTGACTTGACGGTCTGGAACAGCTCGACGACCGGCTCGGGGATCGCGTTCGCCAACCCGGAGACCGACGCGAACGCCCCCATCCCGACGGCAGGGAAGATGAGCGCCTCGGTGCCGATCACCGGGATGAAGTCCTTGCGCTCCACCCCCCACAGGTACGTGTAGAACACCATGATGTCGAAGCTCGAGTCCTTCACGCCGCGGACGCCGAGTTTGGCGAGGCGGTTGAGGAAAGACGCGGAGATCGAGACGCCCGTCGTTTTGGGGTTGTTGTACACGAAGACGGGAATCTTGACCGCGTCGACGAGCGCCTGGAAGTGGCGTTCGACCTCGGGTTCCTTGAAGCCGTAGTAGATCGGCGGCACGGAGGCGACGGCGACCGCTCCGGCCCTCTCCGCGTGTTGCGCCAGCTCGACGGCGAAGCGGGTCGTCGGCCCGCCGACGTGGAGGATCACCGGGACGCGGCCGTTCACCTCGTCGATGACGACTTCGGCGACCCGCATGCGCTCGTCGACGCTCATCAGCGGCCCGGAGCCGTATGTCCCGCAGGGGTAGAACCCCTGGACCTTGTCGACGAGGAAGGAGACGATCTCCCGTTGCGCCTTCTCATCGAAGGCACCTTTCTTGTCGAACGCCGTGAGCAGTGGGGGAATGATCCCCGAGATCTTAGGTTCCATCGTTGTTGCCCTCCTTCGTTCCTTTCGTTGTTGCCCGGTGCATCCGATCTGTCTGAGCGAGCGGCGCGGCGAGGGAAGCCCTCGCGCGAAGCCGCTCCGAGATCGCGGCCGCCGCCTGCCGCACGGCCTCCACAAGACGCGTCTGTTCGCGGTCGAAACGGGGTTTGGTCACCGAGATGCTGATGGCGTACCTTGTGCTGTCCTGGGCCACGTCGGACACGGCGGCGGCGATCCCGACGATCCCCTCATGGTACTCCTCGCGACTGACCGCG
>Ga0068714_10004850_pt1 | contig 14704 bp, 9 predicted proteins | sample MTBNYHSulfiMetaG_FD_62988 | JGI IMG/M metagenome (GOLD analysis project Ga0068714, IMG submission 62988) | Enrichment culture microbial communities from rom New York Harbor, USA that are MTBE-degrading - MTBE-NYH (New York Harbor Sulfidogenic)... | ecosystem: Environmental > Aquatic > Marine >... | reverse complement strand
TTCGCATACCCTCATCATCCAGCGCGCCATCCTGCCCATGAGCGCCGGCGTCATCAATAAATGGGGTTCAATGGATGGATACCTGATCATCCTGCAGGATGGAGCCTTCCTACCGTTGATTCTTCTTTTCTACATAATCCTTATTTTTCTGCTGCGGCGCTCAAATCTGGAGCGCGCCTTTGCCGTGCTGGCTGTTTCCCTTTTAATCTATTTCGCCGCTTCTTTACCCGCCTATTTCAACGACTTGCAGGATTTCAACCTGCCCAACACCCTTGGCAAACAGATGGCTTACACCATCATTGACCGCTACCCGCAGGATTATTCCTCACAGCCAGTGCGCGTTTTCCTGCCTGTTCAATTTTCAAAAACCGAACGCCAACACATGTACATGAGCATCCGCATCCGCGGCATCCATCAATTAACCACACTTTCCTATGATCCGCTCTCTACAGCGGAAGCTTATTCAGATGGAGATTTTGTGCTGGTGCCATTGTCAGACGACGCCGCCTCGGTGTATGACTACCAACTGCGCCAAGCTCCCTTAACCCAAACACCGTAATCTGAAATTTGTGCAGTAGGCAATCTCAATGTTCGTTCTCAACGCAATTTGCGTATGCGTTGTTTCTTCTTTTCATCCAGGATAGCCCAGGCAATAAAACTTGCCGTGATCAAGCCGCTCCCTGCCAGTAGGATCAGCACAGTTTTATTACCTCCTAGTTGCAGCAGCCATTGTAGGCTTCCCACTTCATTTTCGGAATTCTCCCCCTGCGGAACAACTTCTTCTGTAAGTGTCAGGTCATAAACCGCTTTGTTTTGGAGGATAATACGCGTGTTGGCAACCACGCTTTGCTCGACACCTAGCATTTCATCCAATGCTTGCACTGCGCTCTCTAGTCCTTCGGTGGTGTTTCCTAACACAGCCAGCAACTGCCCTTGTGAATCCAACCTCGTTCGCATGCCTACCAGACCGTAGCTACTGCCGCTTTCGAGCGCAAACCGGATGCCGTTTATTCTGAGCGTATCTGTCAATCCGTCTTCAGCCACCGGCAGCCCCAGTCCGGAGAACTTCACTTGCGCTTGCTCTAGGCTGTTCACCAGCCCCAGCAGGATTGCATGCTGTGTGCTTGGCTGCTTCAACCAATCATCCACAAACTTGGCTACCGGCTTCAATACGGGTGCATCTGTATAACTACCCAGCTTGAATGCGATCTTGGCAGCATACTGCCAACTTTCACGGTAATCCTCATGAGCCACGAAAACCAGGTCTGCTAACTGGTTGTCCTGTAGCAATGCCCATGGTAAACTGCAAAAACCTTCCGCCAGCTGTAGTTGCTCTTCATCCAAGCTCGGAGGTAAGTGTATGTAGGATTGGTCGAATACGCTGATCCAATAATCTCCCCCGCGCGGGTCAGCGCATACATCCTGAGCGCTCAAGCTAAAAATTAATTCAAGCTCATTTTTTTGCGCATGCAAGGTATTGGGCGGCAAGATTATTCGCGTTAGGCCATTTTCGGCTGAATTATCGCTGAATCTAATTGTGCCAATGTTTTTTCCATTTATTGCGATGGTCAATCCAGAGCGCAGGTAATTGAGCAGTTGCGAATGGCGAAAAACTAGTTCCACAAACGCTTCCGGTGCAATCGCCACATCCCCAGGAATGTGGAAGGGAATTTTCAAACTGCTTACACCCAATTGATCCACGTGAAGTACTCCTTCCTCATCTAGCAGGTCATTGAAAGTTAAATCCACGCTTAGTTGCTGTTTTGCTCCCGCCGCCGGGAGCTCGCGGATCATCGCCAAGTTCTTCTGCGAAAAAGGCACTAGGTTTTCGCTGGCAATTGCAGCACTGCTCTTCAGCAGAGCTTGCTTGTTCTGTCCCGTAATCACCAATAAAGTCCTGCCTGCATTCCAGGGTGAACGCGTCCACCACAGTATGCCTGCCTCTCCTGTGCCGCCTGCCTGTGCTAGGTCATTTTCTAGTTCGTCATAGGTTTCCCCTATTAAACTGCGAAGTGTATTCAATTGACCGACCACTATCAGGTGATAAGCATTTAGGTTTTTCCCCTGCAACTCGTCTGCCCACCACACTTCACAAGCCTGCCCTCCCTGGCTCTGCTTGCCCAATCCCGCACTGATCGCCATTAATGCCGAGAGTTCAACCTCATCGGGCTGCCCCGCCAGCAGGATAGCAGTTGGGTATTCCTTCAGCGCCTTTTTTGCGAAAAATGGGAGGGGAAAATCCACCAGCCGCGTCTCGATCGGTTTGTTTTGATAGCTAATGCTGATAGCAGAAGTTGGATCGATAGTGATCGTGCTCGTGATGCCATACGCGCAGGCTATGCTGGCATCCCACGTCAGCTTCAGTTCGTTCTCTTGCAGGTCCTCATTCAATAACTCCGCTGCAAAGACAAATGTTAGCGTTTGCTCTCCCTCCTCTTGCATGGTTGTCTGCAGCACTTGCACACCATTCACGGACATCTCCAGACTTCCCTTTTGGCTCGCCAAAGGACTTTCCGGTACTTGAGCTGTGAACACTTCCATCAATGATTGAAACGCCACTCGCGTTTGCAGGTTCACGCTCACGCTGCCAGTCACTTGCCAGTCAGGCGGCAACGCGAAGGTCAGCTGCGTTTGTTGGTAGGGTCCTTCCAGCAACAAAGGCTCTGGGCTACTTAGGTCTTTCAGTGTCACTTGTTGGGTTTGGATTACAGTTTGCCCAGCAGCACCTCCCTGAGTGACCATGCTAACGTTCGCATTTCCCATTTGTTTAAAACCCACGCTGGCAACCATCAGCAAAAACGCTAAAACCAATACCGGTAGTTTTTTATTCTCCATTCTTTCTTTCCTCTAGTTTTCGCCTACCATTCCAATTCTGCAATTTTAGCTACAGTATCCTGCACGAAATGCTCGAAATCCATCGCATGCTTGCTGGTTTCTGATGCAATAATCGCTTCCAGCAGTGTCTGTTCTCTGTCTTCGACTCCAAACGTAAACGGCTCGCGGAAAATCTCTAGCAGCTTACCCGCAATCAGCGCGGAGACATTCTGAGGCGTTTTCTTCATCACCACACAGAAGGTCGAATCATCCCAACGCCCGATGAGGTCGCCGCCTTTAAGTTGCGTTTTCATGCGCGCCACCACCTCGCTGGTCAGCTTTCGACGCGAAAACGCCGGTAGCACCTCTAGCAATTCCAGCAGGTTCTTGATCTTCACCAACATGAAAGTGATTGGCCAGGCGTCATTCTTCTCTTTCAAGTCCACCAGCACTTTTTGAATGTGTTTCTTTGTGAATGCCAGGCTTTCTGCATCAATCGAAAACTTATGCACAAACTGGGCCAGCGGGATCTGCATAATCTCTTTCATCAATACCAACAGCATGCCTACCAGCAACCCAATGCCCGCGCTGATGCCCATATCTCGCAGTGTTCGTGGTTTAAAAGGTTGTCCAGCCGCTATTGCTTGATCTAAAAAGTCGATTTCAAACACAGAAAAATACGCATTGATGAACTGGATGCCATACTTGCCAACCTCGTTCGCCAGTGTAGCAGCTGTCTGTGCATCCGGTCCCTCCACCAGCAAGTACAGAATAATGGAATCAGATTTCATCTCGGTTCGACGCGTGTACACCTCCAATAATGCAACATCCAAATTGATCGCCTTAATGGCTTCTGCATACACCCGCTCGCTCGCAAGGATGTCTGCATAAGTTGAAAAAATATTCAGCGTATCCAGAGCAGTAAAGGCACTTACAACATCCCGGCTGCTAGGCAATTCCTTATTGGGCGCGATAATGAAGGATGCTTGTGCACGGTAAGTCGGTACCGCCAATGCAGATATTGTTAATGAGATGCATATTGCGATAAGAACTATCGAGATGATCCATTTCCAGCCGCCGGCAATCGCCTTAATCATTTGTTGAATAAACATGTTCAGCCTCCCGCATAGGTTATCTTCATTTTAAATATCATGTTCCTTGCCTTACAATGGTGGAGCCAATACAAAATGCCGCCCCCACTCTGTTTCCCCACTGCTGGCAATGCAGGTCTGTAGTGTTGTATGGAAATCGCCCATGTATACTTCCACAAATACGCTGTTGACCGTCAGCTGTTCGCCAGTCTGCAGATCAATGAAATCGCTGTAGGGGCTGTCAGGCTGCAGAGCCTGGAATTCCTTGATCTGTGTTACTTCGAAATCCTGATAATACCCATCCCCAAATACAAGCGTGATGATCTGTCCTTGCCCAATGTTAAAAAAGTAGCGTCCAGCCAGGTAATTGTGCGCCAGTAGCCCATGATTTCCGGCTTTCTCCCATGGGTATAAGTAATAGGTAGCCACGTCCTCGATCGTGCTCACAAAAGCTGGGTCTTCAGGCGGTTGGTAGATCACCCGCAAAGCCAGCACATCTTCTACCCACATACCTGTGACCTTGTCCGCCTCTCCTGTCTTCACATCTTGTACGAAAGCATCGAAAACGCGCAATTTGCCCTCCGGCAGTTCATTTTCCTTCTCGCTTTCTGCTATCAGGCTTGGTTGGACAGCGGTGGGATTGACTTGTGTTGTCGGAGAGGGCACCCAGGGATTAGTTGGTGTCAATACAACAGAAATGCTTTCCCCCGCGCAAGCGGAAATTACCACTAAGACATACAGCCCTGCTGTCAGTGCTTGCTTTCTGCGCATGTTCTTTTCTTGCTTTAGAAATCTTTTGGAGAAGTATTTCTTCATCAATAATCGTTTCTCTCTGTTTGAATTAAAGCATACTGTCTGCTAAAAAATGCTTCTGATAAATTATTTGCGAATATTTTAGCTTTTTTTTACTTTTATACTAAATTGTAATTTGGATATCTTGTGAATTATAGAAAGTTATTCTATGAAATACAAGCATGTGTGTGACCACTTCTTAGCTCTCGTTTGTCTTTTGCTGATTACCTGCTAGCTCTAAACCTCCACTGGTCTGTTTGCTAAAAATAACATACACTACACAGCGATTAGTGCCAAATACCTTTGCGGTTTGTCTGACATTGCCGCCTATGCCCTCAAATTATTTCAATACCTCAATTTTGGTTGCTGGTGGGTCTAACACCCGAAGTTCCTTATTCTCAATATGGCGTCCAGGATTAACTATTTACTACCTTCCCAAGAGTAATGGTCCTTCCGGCAAGTACCATTATTTTCCTGATGTATTCTCGCAAAACATCGTGTATGGCATGTCCTGAACAGAACTCTCTATTATTGACTTTTTTTTTAAAAATCGTATAATGTACTTACTTTAGATTTGAAGACGATGATCTGAGTTCTAAATTTTGGTCGCTTTTTCTGTAAATCATCCGCGGAAAAGGAACTCGGGGAGTCAATAGCGAAACCGGTCAATTGACCGGTTTTTTGTTTAAATTGACAGGAGGTGCATTCGAATAAATTATTTTTTGTAACCCTTATTGAATGACCTAAAGCATAGCAGGGGTTGGATCTAAAGGATAGTTTCTCTAAAACGCAAGTAAAACAAAAAAAGAATCGGAGGGTTTTTAAATGCTTAATATTGGTATAAAAAAATGTCTGCCGATCATTTTATCGGCAGCGCTAATGGTTCTATTGGTCTGTCCTGCCCAGGTTTTCGCAGAAGGTGAGGAACCAGTAACAGAACCTGTCTCCTCACAGATATCAGAAATCGGAACATCAACCGAAGAAGCTAATACAACAGAGGCACCACCTGAGATTGTTGTTGAATCAGAAATCTCAGAAGAAACGACTGTGTCAGACGGCGAAAACGACGAAACTCCAACTAAATCTTTGCCAATGGAGAAAGAGGTTGGTGCTGAAGATGTAGATGTACTGGAAGTTGAAAACAACGAAACCCAGGTTGAAGTTTTGCCGGTAGAAGAAAATAGTGAAGAAAGTGAGGCTAGTGGAATTGCGGATGAATCCTTATCTTCAGAAGAAGAGACTATTCTTGAGGATTCTTCTAGTGAGGCACTCTCTGAACCTTGCTTGGTTATAGAGAATACAGAAATTGCCGAGAGTTATGTCGATAAGCTTCAGCCAGACGATGAAAGTGAATTAACAGATTTAGTATCTCTTTTGCAGGATTCAAATGCGGTGATCCTGGACGAAAATAGTAATCCGGTGCCTTTGACGTCTGATGAAACAATCGAAATTCTCAAAGACCCAGATCCATGGGTTTGTTCTGCTGCCTCCAGCAATCCTTCCAGTGACCCCAACTGCACAGGTTATAGCGGTGCAGGCGCTTTGCAACAAGCAATTAACGCAGCAAATCCAGGCAATTTTATCTATGTGGAACCTGGCACATACACAGAATGGAATTCCTCAAAAAAAGCAAGTATTGTCATCGATAAACCACTGTCGCTTTTCGGCATGGATAAAGATACAACCATCATTCAAGGTCCCAGCAGCGGAATGGACAATGGCATGTCATATGGCACGCTATTCTTGATCAATTCCAGTAATGTATTGATATCGGGATTCACGTTCAGCGGCGCTTCTGCAACCGAAACGGAAAAATATGGCGGCACAAGTTATGGCATTGTCGCAAAGCCACCAAGTGCCACGAGCAATTTGAGCAACATTTCCATTCTAGATAGTATCTTTCGCTTTATCGGTGACAGCGGCGTACAATTCCAATCAGTTGAGAACAGCACAATTTCAGGAAATGAATTCGAGCGAGAAACACGCTCTGTTTGGTATGATCCACCCGGCGTCACACCAGGATCAATGGTGAATGTAACCAAAGGAGGATCAGGTCCTGGTCTGTGGTCTTCAAGCAATAATCTGGTCGAAGATAACAGCATCCATACCGCAGGAGTGGGGATTTTTGTATACGGTGGTGACGGTAACCAAATTGTGGGTAATACAGTAACTGGATTATCTACACTTGGTTTATCCGATGAGGGCATTCACATCCAAAGTAGCACCAATGTTAAAATTGAGGAAAATGAGGTATCTGATTTCTTGGGCGGCTTGGCTTCTGGCTACACACGGGGCAAATCCGGTTCGGGCATCGTTGTGTATGGGGGCAGCAGCGCTTCCATTGAAAATAACTTCATACAAAATAATAGCATTGGTGTTTTTCTGCCTGTTAGGGACGGTACTGCTTCGCCCGATGTCATATTAAAAGATAACGTCATTGCAGGCAACATAGCGGATGGATTAGCCAATGTTAAATATCCCATTTCTGGTTCTTGGAAGTGGTGGGACAATGACGGGAATCCGTTATACCATGGCTTTACCAACGGCGATTTGATCGATGCCATGTACAACTATTGGGGTTGTGATGATGGACCGGGTTCGACAGGCTGCGATACAATTTTTGGTAATGTCAATTTTGATCCATGGTTAATTGATCCAGACCTGGATGGTGTTTTTGAATCCAGTGATGGCAGTGGAGGGTATGCAGATAACTGCCCAAACACAGCCAATGCCGATCAATTAGATAGTGATGGGGATGGCATTGGTAATGCTTGCGACTCCACCCCATCTGGTTCACAACCAGGGGGAGGAGGCATCGGGTTTGTTCCAGCCGCAAGCTTTATCATCCCGGTTACGGGTGGTGAATTGATTGCTTTATCGGGTATTGCTGGGACGAATTTACAAACACCAAGCGGAGCTGGGGTAATTTTTAACGATCCGATGGAAGGGTATTCCGCCAGTTTAAACATGGAAGAAAGCGGCACACTCCCATATGGTTTACCCACCGGGTCAAGTTTTGTAGATGGGCTTACCCTCAACCTTACCTATGATGGTAACACTATGGTTACCCTGGAAGGAGAAGCTACTTTAACAACCTACTTCCCAATTCCGGTGGGAATGGAAGGCGAAACCTTTGCCATCCTGCATTGGGATATAGATAGCGGGTCCTGGGTAGAATTGCCTGTGACGATCATTGGAGGATATGTACAAACTGCGGTTGATTTCACCGGTACTTTTATTCTTGTCACGCTTTAGAAAGATTTTTTGTATCAAAACATGAAAGGCGGTTGCAACCGCCTTTCATGTTGATCAAATAAAAACGATTTTTTGATGACTATATTTCCAATATCGTGATTTAGTAATAATTTGTAACCTTGAGATAATTGTATTGCCTTCGTATACAATTTCTAGAACTCAAATTAAATGCCTATCTTCGTAATGAAACCATGAGCTAGCGTTTTATCTTCCTCATGTTCCTTGTCTTGATAACGCCTTTATGATTTCAATTTACGCGCATAATAATCAAGAGGTTCTATCCAAGCATAAATCCCTATTGAACGAAACACAGTAAATGCCCTGCCATTTTGCTTAGTTGTTCTCCTTTGCCCGCCTATTACAGCGATTTTCAGGATTTCAATCTGCCCAACACCCTTGGCAAACAGATGGCTTACACCATCATTGACCGCTACCCGCAGGATTATTCCTCACAGCCAGTGCGCGTTTTCCTGCCCGTTCAATTCTCAAAAACCGAACGCCAGCGCATGTACATGAGCATCCGCATCCGCGGCATTCATCAATTGACCGTTCTTTCTTATGATCCACTCTCTTCAGCGGAACCTTTTACGGATGGAGATTTTGTGCTGGTGCCGTTGTCAGGCGACACCGTCTCGGCGCATGACTACCAACTGAGCCAAGTTCCTTTAATTCAAACACCTTGATTTTTATTTCTTACATTAAGCAATATTATTTCAGTTCTCACTTTTCTGTGCTATAGTATGTTTTATCAAGATTGCCAAGGAAGGGAACAAAATGTCATCTCCAATCAAAAACCTCATTCTTTTTGTATTTGGTTGCCTGCTGATAACTGCCTGCCAGCCTCAAACTCCTATTGTCACAGAAGAAACGTCCGCCAATCCACTGCAGCTCATTACCCCTCAGGTGCCGGCTGCCTTTTCTTTCTATGATGGCTGCACCCATATGCTGGCATATCCTGCGGAACTGCAATCCGACGGTGCCGGTCTGCTTTTCACCAATCCAGAAGATGAAACTATTCAAGTTTATATTACAGTGGAACGCCGCCTGGAGAGCCAAGCTGGCTTGAGCTTGGAGGATCTAACCGCCGCCATCGCCACAGGTTATGGCCTGCCGGAAACAGCCACTTACAACTCCCTAAACCTGACCGACTTCCTCGGACGCACACTGCCTGCCATGCAGGCAGAAGACCAAGTTGGTGAAAGCCGCGTGCTGCTCATGGTAGCGGTGATGCCCGATGCCTTCCTGATGGACCAAGTCAAAGATGATGTTATTTATACCCTGTCCGCTAGCGCTCCGCTCACACAATGGGAGCAATGGGCGCAGCTTTTCCAAGAGATGCTCCTCACCTTCACACCCAAGGAGTGCGGCGGGGTTTGAGACCATCAGTTGAAGTGTTGTAAATATAATAAAGGAATACTTCGTCCCTTCCACTAGTATAGAAAGAGTTATTCTTATTTATACATAAGAGAAATGGTTTTAAGCAACGATAGTGATGGTATTTACATGGGAATGTGAATGAATCTCGTCTGTTGAAAACGGTTTGACTTTTTTCATTGATGTTTACAATACCATAGCATAAATCAGATATAATAACGCCATCATCTGCCGAGGGGATCAATCATTCAATCAAGCTTTGCTGGAAAGGCCTACCCGGCAGTCTTGTATCAGGTAATTATGATCAGAGGGTGAAATGAACGCATCTCAAAGAAAAGCCGACATGATCTCAAGTGCAGAGGAACCGATAAACACACATAACCTGCACGACAACGACCAGTATCTGCTGAATTCGCTGTTGGATAATCTGCCAGAACATATCTATTTCAAAGATACCCAGAGCCGCTTCATCCGCATCTCGAAGTCGCTGGCAGATGCTTTCGGGTTGCAGGATCCTGAGCGAGCTATTGGAAAAACTGATTTCGATTACTTCAGCGCTGAACATGCCAGGATTGCCTTCGATAATGAAAAGGAAATCATGCACACAGGCAGGACCTTGAGCATCGAAGAAAAAGAGACCTGGCCTGACCGTCCGGATACCTGGGTGCTGACCACAAAAATGCCGCTCTATGGTCAGGATGGCCAAGTGATCGGAACCTTCGGCATATCACGCGATATCACCGACCGCAAGATCGCCGAAGATAAATTAAGCCTGCAGTCGAAATCGCTGCAGCAGCAGATTCAAGAAATCAACCAACTTCAGGACCAGCTGCGGGAGCAAGCCTGCCGCGATGCGCTCACTGGTCTTTCCAACCGTAGAATGATGGATGAAGTCCTCAACCAGCAGCTTGACCAATGCCAGCGCCTTAAATTGCCTTTTTGCATTTTTATCATTGATATTGACAACTTTAAATATATCAACGACGAGTTCGGCCATCCGATCGGCGACGCCCTGTTGGAGAAATATGGAAGGTGTATTAAACACCTCTCTCGCGCGGATGACTTCGCCTGTCGCTTGGGCGGCGACGAGATCTTAATGGCCTTTCAAAATATGCCTATCACGCAAGCTCTGAAAAAGGCGCGCATAATCCATCAAAAGCTGGGGTCCATTTTTATGCAGAAGGACAACCAAAAGATCTCGACCACCGTCTCCATCGGAATCTCTGCTTACCCACTGCATGGAAAAACCATCACGAAGTTGATCAGCCAGGCAGATTGTGCGCTTTATCACGCCAAAAAGCGCGGGCGCAACCAGGTCGTCTCAGCCTCCGAACTTCAATCTGCCAACTAAACTCATACAATTTTGACAAAAGAGAGTCTAATTAAAAAAAATCATGCTTTCATTGAAACTCGAAAGCATGATGCAATCAATGTGAGAAATCCGTCAACAGCCCGGCTATCTCTATTTTTCCTCGTTGATAATGCTCAGCACGCGCTTCCAGCTCTTGATGAAACTGCCGGTGAACAGTAGCACTGGTCCAAAATCGTCAAATTCATCTATGGGCAATCCGTCCTCAAACCAACCGCGTTTGAAATCCACCAGCTTGTTATTCAACTCATCGATCACATACGATTCAACCGGATTGAAGATTCGGTATACAACCGGCGGATCCAGTTCGATCAGCTTGTCTGCGGTGCCTTCCCAGTTAATTGTGCCGCAAATTCTGCCTCCCACAATCTCTGTGTAGTGATGCAGTCCGCGCGCTCCGCCGCCTACGATCGTGCCGGGGTAGTTGCGTTCCATTTGCATCTGGTAGAACTTGCGCGTGATAGCCAAGCCTGCCTGGCACAGAATATCTGGGGATATATCAATTTTCTCGCTTTCGATGACATTCTTGAGATGGTCATCGTAAATGCCGGCGATATGCGAAATGAACAGTGCAGGTGCATTGCCAGATTTTTTAGAGACTTTAATGTAATTTTCACACAGCTGCACGCCTTGGTTGATGGCAAAGAATTCGGTTGCGTTCACCGGGATATTTTTGCTGATCAGATACTCCATGGCTGTCAAGCCCGCCTGAGTGGTTGGGATCTTGATGCAGATATTGGGTGAAAGTTTGATATTTTTCAAGCCTTCCTGGATGATCACATCCGGGTCGTGTTCGCGAATCGGGTCGCTTTGAATGCTGACATACCCTTTCTGCCCTTTAGTTTTTTCGAATACCGGCATAAATTTCTCAGCGATCGGTTTCACCATCTTGCGCTGAAAGATCGCGATGATCTCATTCGGATCATTCGCTTCTCGCATGGCTTCCGCCAGCATTTTACGGGCATATTCTCCTTCTTTTGGGTGATCGATCATCTTCTGTGTGAAGGAGGGATTGTGGGTAACGCCGGTTGCGCCATGCTGCAGCGCCAGATCAGCCTGCTCGCGGGTTGGGTTGTTAATCCAGAACTCAGTAGGAGTTTGTTCAGCTACCCGAATAAAATAACTTTTTTTCATCAATAAATCTCCTTTGTCAATTTGAATTAACTAATGGTCAAATTAAATTTGTTATTATGGTTTATCAACAATTCATCTTGGCTTTTTTCTGCCAACTTGTTCGTGATGATCGTCCGTATGTGATGCAAATGCTCATTCATGGCTTGGCGTGCTTTGTCTGGATCATGCTCGGCGATCGCCTTGGTGACCTCTAGATGTGCCTGGTATGCTTCTTCATCGCTGCGAGGAATTTCCAGTGTCATTGCAATTAGAACACCCAACATATTTCGGATAGTCAATACCATCTTGGCAAGAATTCGATTTTGGGATGCTTCCGCGATGGTTGAATGCCATTCCAGGTCATTTTCAGCAAAGATGCTTTTGTCCTGTAATCCAATCACTTCTTTTTGTTTTTTTAAATAAGAATTCAACCGTGCGATCATTTCGTCACTGGCGCGTTTAGCTGCCAGTGCTGCTGTCTCATTCTCAATTACCCGGCGCGCCTCGATCAATTCATCTAGCGTGCCTTTCTCCAATTGGTAGCCAAAACTCAGCAGGTCCAGCGCTGTATTGAAGATATCGCTTCCCACATAGGTGCGCTTGCCTTTTACTTCCAGCAAACCCATCCCTGTTAACGATTTTTTTGATTCCCGCACCACCGTGCGGCTGACCTTCAATTGCTCAGCCAGTTCAGCTTCCGTCGGGAAGAGATCGCCTGGGCGCAATGTGCCATCCAAGATCAGTTTTTTCATCTGATAGGATACTTCATCAATAATGGATAAAGGTTTGATTGGCTTAAACATAAAATCCTTATTGGCTACTTATATGATGTCACACATATAACATATTATATTAATTTATCAACCTAATGTCAACTTAAAATGTGTTGATTCATATTAAAAAGGAGTTTTCGTTCTACTCGATAAAAGAATTTCGCTTCTTTTGGAAAACAAACCTCCATATACCAACCCTCCCGAAGTTGATTTAGCATTATTCGAATTAGACTTAACCCCGCGGTATTATTAATTCATTATTTTTATTGGCTGCCCTAATTATACCAATTCCAGTTTTCATCACTGTTGCATCATTTTGGCATCTGTGAAACATGGGATGATCTAGATCCAATTTCAATTTGAAAAACGATTCTTTAATACTTAATCAGCTCGTATTTGTGCAGAAAACATATTGTTGTAATCGAATAGTGAACTACCAAAAAGCTCAACTGATCCTGATTCTATTCAGAATGTATTTGAATAATAAAAACAAATCCGAAAGATTGCCGAAATCATTTTTATATTCGGTGCTTTTTTTTATTCAATGTTTTCGATATCTGTCTTGAGCGTTGATATCCTTTCTTGACGAGATTGCGCAAATCGTTCAATGCCTTTCATGATCCAATCGGGCGATAGATGAGCTTCATCAATGACTTCATCTAAAGTTCCACCCGTACGCCAGCGTTGGTCCCAATCCGATGAGAGTGCGTATTCTTCAGCATAAGGATTGAAAATCCAATCATGCATCAAGCGCAAGGCTTGTGTGGTAATGACTGTGGAATTGATACGATCAGCACCAGTGACAACACTCTGTTGATAATTTAATGGCTGAGATGCAAACAGTTCGGGGCTGGCGGTATACACAATTTTGATATTTAATTTTTTAGCTTCTAGCAACGGCATGATCTTGATCAAATTGGCCATTGCGCTGGTGCCTTGCACAAAGAAAGTGCCATCTTGCGATTGATCTTTTTGATAATCACGCACAATATATGCCCCTTTTGCCGCTTCAAAATATGAGGGCATTTTCAATGCCGCTCGATCTGGAATCTCAATCGGCGGTCGAGTCAGGTGTAATGCGACAATTGGGCAGTCTTGTTTCAATGCCGCACCCAGTAAAACCGGCACCTCATTGTATTCCCAAGGATATAGATTTATTACCTGCCCTTTGGGGAATAATTGCGTTACACCTGGCGAAAAGATTCCAAAGTGAGTGCGGCTATCATCTGCCGTTTCGGGGCCAGAATGTCCTGCAATCCAAATGACCTTGCCTACTTTCCATTGGCAATCTTGTGCGAGTTGACTGAACAAACGGAACATGCCATACTTCAAATAAGAGAAAGAACCGTAAGTGGAGCAGGCTCCCCAGAATCCCTTAAACTCGTTTTGCGGATTTTTCGAGAAGTTCACCGATGCCATACCGCACAACAATCCAGCATTAGTCATTTCGGTAATTGCTTGGGGCAATAACGCTCCTTCATCTGTTCCTTTCTTCTCATACCAGCCATATCCAGGAAAATCTCCATACGGATTACCAAACCCTGTTAGATTTGTTGAATCGCAGAGATCAGCTGAACAAGCCAAGAACAACGGCTGGCCATATTCTTTTGCGCCAAAGGCATTCACCCACGCACCCCATTTTCCCAAAGCTGCCCGGTTAGCAACTTTGTCACCAGGTTTGGCAAACAAATCTGAAGGATAATGCTCGGAATCATATAAGCGGTTATCTTGATAAGGATTTTTTTGATCATTAAGCCGGAAACCGGAGAGCTGCTCCGGTACTGAATCCCCGATCTTCACCAATCTCGAAGAGAGAAAATCTATCAATTCCTGGTCCTGATGCAGAACATCGATAACGGCTTTAAGATTTGCTTCAAATTCTTCATGCACCTTATCAACATCCTCTGGTGCTGATCCGCCAAAATTCACAAATTTTGCCCCATAGCGGTCCATGAAAGGTTTTTTGGTTTGCCAAAATAATTCAGAGTTCATGGGATGCGCCACCCCATGGCTGGCGTTGTCGTATTTTAAATACCCTCTACCTTTTCGGTTTTTTGTCCACATAGCAGAAGGAACTTGATCCGGATTTTCTCCTTCAATCATTTGCATCATCACATGTGCAA
>Ga0068714_10004848_pt1 | contig 14715 bp, 14 predicted proteins | sample MTBNYHSulfiMetaG_FD_62988 | JGI IMG/M metagenome (GOLD analysis project Ga0068714, IMG submission 62988) | Enrichment culture microbial communities from rom New York Harbor, USA that are MTBE-degrading - MTBE-NYH (New York Harbor Sulfidogenic)... | ecosystem: Environmental > Aquatic > Marine >... | reverse complement strand
CTGGAGTTCGAGGCTCCCGAACGCCTCCCCCGCCGCGATCTGGATCGCCGGTCCCATGGCACCGACCGCGTCGATGCTCGGTCCGGGGCACTCGGAGTGATTCTCATCGGCTGGGACGTCGCTCAGCCGAACGAACCGGTATTCCTCCCCGGGGGCGGCGAAGGGGCCGATATCGATCGCGCCAGGGTATCCGACCGTCTCCCCGACGAGGCGGAAGGAGGCACCGTCAACGCTGATCTCGACCCGTGACGGGTTGCCGTTCGTAATGTAGATGAACAGGTCGGGGCCGGTGACGTCGGTCAGGACGTTGTCGACGAACTCAAGGATCAGGTAGCCTCGGGCGTCGAGCTCGCTCAGACGAAACCCCAGCGCGACGGCGTTCGTATCGCAGCCGTTGCATCCGAGGCATCCGCCGGCCGGGCACGCATCCGGCGGGCCGAGCGCTGCTTCCGGATCGTCGAAGGCGTCCCGAACGCAGCTTGCCGCCAGATAGTCCACCACGCGGTCGGCAAAGGAGACATCGCCGAGCGGAAACGTCACGCCGAAATACGTTGCGGGTTCGGATCCGACCCCAAGCCCCGCGGCCACAATCAACATCAAGAGAAGGGATCCGCGTAGCACCCAACCGGTGAACGCCCTGCCATTCATCCCGTCACCTCCGCCCTTTGGGATGCAGCGTGTCACTCGTGCAAGTGCGGTCATCATAGGGCGATTTGCTACGGAAGGCAAGTTCCGACGGTGCGGCGTGGTGGAGTGAAGATGGCGCGCGGGATGCGGTTCGCTCCGCCGCCGCCCGGTTGACCGCCTTCAGAGGGTCCGCTACCATCGGTGGTGTCGCCGAGGTGGCGGAATTGGCAGACGCGCATGGTTGAGGGCCATGTGGACTTCAAACGTCCGTGCGGGTTCAAGTCCCGCCCTCGGCACCATAGTTCGACAGGGAGTAAGCGTCGATGCGAATCCTGCTGGACGTAATGGGGGGAGATCTTCCCAGCGGCGAGTTGGTAAAGGGGGGCGTGGCGGTCGCTCGACGCCGGTCGGTGGACGTCCTCTTCGCCGGAGACGTGGGTGAGATCCGGCGCGCACTGGCCGAGCTGGGCGAGAAACCTGGCGGTCGCCTCGACATCCTGCCGAGCTCCGAGACGATTCGGATGGACGATCCGCCGGTCAAGGCGGTGCGCGAGAAGCGCGACTCGTCCTTGGTCCTGGGGCTGAAGGCCCTGCGAGATGGTGAGGTCGATGCGTTTGTGTCCCCCGGGAACACGGGGGCGGTTGTCGCGGGATCGGTCTTCCTCCTCGATCGGATCGAGGGGATCGCTCGCCCTGGGATCCTCGCGTCGCTCCCGACCCTTGCCGGGCGGGACCTTCTGGTGATCGACGTCGGCGCGAACAGCGACTGCAGCGCGGACCATCTCGTCCAGTTTGCCTGGATGGCCGCATCGTACGCGCGCGACGTGCAGCGGATCGGCGAGCCGACCGTCGGCCTCCTCAATATCGGGGCGGAGCGCGGCAAGGGGAATCGGCTAATTGCCGACACGTTCGAACGGCTCGAGAGCAGCCGCCTGCGTTTCGCAGGGAACGTCGAGCCGCATCATCTCCTGACGGATCGGCCAGTCGACGTCGTGATCTGTGACGGGTTCGTCGGCAACGTCTTCCTCAAGTCGGTCGAGGGGGGTATCTCGGCGGTCACGACGTTGCTCAAGCAGACGATCCGCGGCCGCGCGATCGCGATGGTCGGGGCGCTCCTCATGAGCGGGTCCTTCGCGCGGGTCAAGCAGATCATGTCCCATCAGAAGCGCGGTGGGGCGCCCCTCCTCGGGGTGCGGGGGGTGGTGGTCATCGCGCACGGGCGTTCTGACTCCGTCGCAATGGCGAGCGCCGCGGAGGTAGCCTGCAGTGAAGTGGAAGTCGGCCTCGTCCGGAACCTCTCCGAGAGCGTGTCCGGCTGGGGAGATCATGGGAGCTAAGATCCGCGCGACGGGGAGCCATGTCCCTTCGAAGCGCCTTACGAACGCCGATCTCGCTCGGATGGTCGATACCTCGGAGGAGTGGATCGTTCAGCGGACGGGGATCCGTACCCGTCACGTGCTCTCCGACGGTGAGTTGCCGTCCGACATGGCGGTGGACGCGGGGCGACGAGCCCTGGAGGCTGCCGGCGTCAGCGCAGAGGGAATCGACCTCCTGATCGTCGCGACGACCTTCCCGGACATGATCTGCCCCGGTTCTGCGCCGTTCGTCGCGAAGGATCTGGGCCTCGTCGACGCGCCGTTCTTCGACCTCACGGCGGGCTGCACCGGTTTCGTGTACGGGCTCGGCGTCGCGGACGGGCTGATCCGAGCCGGGCTGTCCCGCTGTGCACTGCTGATCGGCATGGAAGCGCTGTCGCGCGTCACGGATTGGACGGATCGGCAGACGTGCGTCTTGTTCGGGGACGGCGCTGGGGCGGTCGTCCTCGAGCCGGGCGGCGACGACGAGGGCGTCCTCGGCACGGCGCTCCACGGCGACGCGGCGAAGTCGCTTCTGCTGCACATGCCGGCGGGGGGATCGAGGCGGCCCGGGACCGTGCAGACGCTTGCGCAGCGGGAGCACTTCGTGAAGATGGAGGGATCGGGCGTCTTTCGCAGTGCCGCGCTGATGATGGACCGGGCGATCCGCGAGGCGCTCGTCGCGGCAGGGCGGGCGCTCGACGACATCGACTGGATCATCCCACACCAAGCGAATGCGCGCATCATCGATGCGCTGGTGCGGCGATTGAAGGTCGGCCCGGACCGGGTGATCAGCAACCTCGATTGCGTTGCGAATACGTCCGCGGCGTCGATCCCGATCGCCTTGGACGAGGCGCTGCGTGACGGTAGGATTCAGACGGGCGACCTCGTGGCGCTGACTGCGTTCGGGGCGGGGGTGACCTACGGGGCGACGATCGTCCGTATCTGATCCGATTCGAAGGGGTGTCCCATGGGCCGAAGCGTCGCTTTCCTCTACCCAGGGCAGGGGAGAATCCCTCGGACGATCCCGGCGGGGAGCGAGCGCGTCGAAGGGCTGCTCGATGAGGCCGAGGCGCGCGGCCTGAAGCTTCGCCGCTGGCTCTCCGAGGGGCGCTCCGACATGCTCGCCTGCACCGAGAACGTCCAGCCGGCGCTGCTGATCGACAGCCTCGCCTGCGATGAGCGGCTGCGGGTGGCGGGTTGGCGGCCGGATGCTGCAGCCGGCCACAGCCTCGGGGAATACGCGGCGCTTGTCGGCGCGGGGGCGCTCGACGCGCTCGACGCGCTCGCGGTGGTGATCGAACGAGGGCGGGCGATGGCCGGGATCGACGGGGCGATGGCGGCCGTCGTCAACTTGGGCCTGAAGACGGTGGAATCCCTGTGCGAGGAGATCGGACCCGGCGTGTCGGTTGCCAATCACAATGCGCCGACCCAGGTCGTCGTCTCCGGCGATCGAGGGTCGGTCGATGCCCTTCGGCTCCGCGTCGAGGCGCGGGGAGGGAGGAGCCTCCCCCTCCCCGTTTCGGGACCGTTTCACTCCGCGGCGATGCGGCCGGCGCAGGCCGTGTTGGAACCGCGTCTGCGGCGACTGGTGCTGCGCCCGCCCGAAATCCCGGTTGTCTCGGCGGTGAGCGCGGCGGTGGAGCGCGATGTGGAGACGCTGCGCGGGCTCCTCTGCCGCCAGATCACGGCGCCCGTCCGCTGGGTCGACGTCGTTGGCCGCCTGGAGGAGCTCGGGATCTCCGCTGCAGTCGAGGTCGGTACGGGGGACGTCCTCACGAAGCTGGGGCGTCGGACGTCGGCGCGGATCCAATTCATGACCTGCGAGGAGGCGTTGGATGGGCGAACTTGATGGAAGCGTGAGCCTGGTGACCGGCGCGACGCGGGGCATCGGTCGAGCGATTGCGGTGTGGCTACGCCGCGAGGGGGCGACGGTTGTCGGGCTGGGGCGGGAGGAGGGACGAGGCCTTGCTCTGGAGCGGGAGTTGCCCGGATTCCGGTTCCTGCGTGCCGACGTGGCTGAAGGGGCGCAGGTCGAAGACGCCGTCCGACACGTGCTCGAGTGGTTTGGCCGAATCGACCATCTGGTGTGCAACGCCGGGATCGCGATCGATCGGCTTCTGTTGCGGATGAGCGCCGAGGAGTGGCGGGACGTCCTGGACGTCAACCTCAGCGGCACGTTCTACTGCATCCGCGCGGTACTCCGCCCGATGCTGCGCCAACGGGGCGGGGCGATCGTCGCGATGTCGTCCCTTGTTGGGCAGACGGGCAACGTCGGCCAGGCGAACTATGCGGCATCGAAGGCCGGGATCGTCGCGCTCTGCCAGACGGTGGCCAAAGAGGTTGGAGGTCGCGGGATACGCGTCAACGCGGTGGCGCCGGGGTTCATCGATACCGAGATGACAGCCGGCCTGCCGGACGAAGTCCGCGCGGCGTACCTCGCGCGGGTCCCGCTCGGACGCGCCGGCACGGCCGAGGAAGTCGCGGAGGTTGTGGGGTTCTTGCTTTCGCAGCGGGCATCCTATATAACTGGTCAGGTGGTGGAAGTGAACGGGGGAATTCATCCATGAACAGCGCAAGGCGAGGGAGGTTCATCGAGCATGAGTGACATCTCGGACAAGATCAAGGCGATCATCTGCGACCAGTTGATGGTCGACCCGGAAGAGGTCACCGACGAGTCGTCATTCGTGGCGGACCTCGGTGCGGACTCCCTCGACACGGTGGAACTGATCATGGAGTTTGAAGATGAATTCGGAATCGAGATCTCCGATGAGCAAGCCGAACAGATCTCCACGGTTGGAGAGGCGGTCGCCTACCTCGAGAAGCTGCTTTCCGAAAAAGCTGCCTGAGCGGTCGGCGACCGGCGGATGCGGGGCAACGCGAGTCGTTGCCCCGTTTTCGTTCGCGCAATCGCGAACAGCGAGACACGGGAGGGATCGCAATGGCCGAAGGCGAGAAGCGAGGGCGCATCGGAGGAAGAAGCTCCAATCCCTACTACGAGAACAGGAAATTCCCCGAACCGACCGTCTGCCCGCGTTGCGGCCTCGTCTATCGCAACGGGCGCTGGCAGCAGGACGGAGCTTCCCCCGAGGCAGGAGCCCACGCACAGAGCAGCCATTGCCCCGCATGCCGACGTGACATGGACCGGTTGCCCGCCGGCCTGCTGTTCCTTGCTGGCGAGTACTTGGAGCAGCATCGCGAGGAGATCCTGGGCATCGCCAAGAACCAGGCGGCGGCGGCGGCCACCCAGCGGCCGCTCCAGCGGATCATGTGGATCGACGACGGACGGGACGCCACGGAGGTGGCGACGACGAACGGACACCTGGCGATGCGGATCGGGAAGGCCATCGCGAGCGCGTGCAAGGGGACTCTGACGATCAAGCACGCGGAGGACACCGAACTCGTGCGGGTCTACTGGGAGCGGCGAGAATGATCCGGACAGCGTGTACGGGATGGTTGTCGCCGGCGAGGGGATGATCCCGGCCCCCAGTCCGCGGCGCGAGGCAACCGATCCGTTGCCCCGTTACCGCGCGATCATTCCCGATTGGAAGAGGTTCAGCGACGCGTGTCGGCGCCCTTTGCCGATCGTCGCCCGCGCTCACACGCTTCGCATCTCGCCCGACGCGTTGCGGCGGCGGCTCGCCGAGCGGGGGATCGACGCGAAGCCGCTATCGTGGGAACCGTTGCTGCTCGCGACCGATCGGCCGGTCGGCGCGACGATCGAACACTGGTTGGGGTTGCTGTACGTTCAGGAGGCGGCGCAAGCGCTTGCGGTGATCGCGCTCGATCCGCAGCCGGGAGAGGCGATCCTCGACCTCTGCGCTGCGCCGGGCGGAAAGACGACGCACCTCGCGGCGCGGATGCAGGGGCTCGGCCCGCTGGTCGCGAACGAGCCAAGCGGGCGTCGCCAACAGGCGCTTCTGTCGAACCTCAACCGGCTTGGCGTCCTCAACGCGACCGTCACCGGATACCGAGGCGAGGGCTTTCCCCTCGCGACGCGGTTCGATCGGGTCCTCGTCGACGCGCCGTGCTCCGCCGAGGGGACCGTGCGTAAGGAGCCGTCCCTGTGGAGCGGGGCGTCCGCGAGCACGATCGCGCGCCTTGCGAGGCTTCAGAAGCGGCTGATCGTCCGCGCGTACGACCTGCTCAGACCGGGTGGGGTCCTCGTCTACGCCACGTGCACGCTCGCTCCGGAGGAAAATGAGTCCGTCGTCGCGCATTTGCTCGACCGACGGGACGCGCGGCTGAGCTCGCCTCGCCTGCCCATCGAAGCGGAGCCCGGGCTTGCGGGGTGGCAGTCCGAGACATACCCGGTCGAAGTTCGCCGCTGTGCGCGCATCTACCCGCACCATCTGGACAGCGGAGGGGGGTTTCTTGCCCGCTTCGAACGAGCTTAGGCGCGAGGTCCTCGACCTCTTCGGACGACGGTTCGGAGTCCCGCCGGAGGTGCTGGAGCGGCTCACGTTCGAGGAGCGACACGGCGAGATCTGGGCGCGCAGCGCCGAGCCTCCATCAGGGCTGGTGGCGGTCCGCCCGGTGGGGATCCGCGCGCTGCGGCGGCAGGCCGCCGGGATCAAACCGACGAGCGCTTTCCTGATCCTTCTTGGCGATCGAATCCTCGCTTCGCGCGTCGAACTCGCCCTCCCGGACCTCCGCTTGGTCCTGCTCGGCCATCGGATCCGACTTGCCGGCGATCCGAGCGACGGTTACGTCGCGCTCTGCCACCGCGGAGACGTCCTCGGGTGCGGCCGCCTCAGCGCCGGTCTCCTGAGCGGCCTTCTCCCCACCGGCCGTCGGCGGGAGCTTCTCGCAGCGCTCGAGGCGGATCTACGCGGCGAGCCCGCGAATCTGTAATCCAGATCACAGATTTCGACCTATCCAATCGGCTAGAATCGTCGCGGAAGTTGGATGGATCGACGAAGGAGGTTCAGGATGCGAAACCGAGTCTGGTTGCTCGCGGGGGCGCTCTTGTGTTGCCTTGCGTTCGCCGCGGGCGCGATTCCGGAGAACGTCGTCATCATCCTCGATGCGTCAAACAGCATGAACAAGATCCTCGCCGTGAAGACGAGGATCGACGCAGCGACGGATGGCTTGTCGGAAATGCTCGCCGGGATGCCGGCGGGGACGGGGATTGGGCTCTTGGTGTTCGGACACAGGATCAACTACCAGAACGAGGTGGAAAGCTGCGAAGACATCGAGCTTCTGTTCCCGATCGCTCCGCTCGATGACGGGCTGCGCGGGCGGATGATCTCGGCGATCGGGCAGGTCGAGCCCCAAGGCAAGACGCCGCTTGCGGACTCGCTGGCGACGGCGGCGAACGCGATCTCGGAGACCGGCGAGGGAGGGATCATCGTCCTCCTGAGCGACGGCGAGGGGAACTGCGGCGGGGCGCAGGAGCTCGTCGCGAAGACGATCGCGACCCTCGATCCCCGGGTCGTCGTCCACGTGCTCGGGCTGGACGTGGAGCCCGAAGCGACCGAGGTGCTCCGTGCGATCGCAGGGGTGACCGGAGGAAGCTACTGGTCGATTCAGCAGGCGTCGGATCTCCTGTCGGCCCTGTTTGCGGTCGTCGGTTCTGACGCAGAGCCCGCGGCACAGCCGGGGGAGATGCTCCCCGCGTGGCTGGCGCGCATGGGCATCACGAACGTGATCTACGGAACCGAGGGGGACGACGTCATCTATGGGACGCCGGACGGCGACTTGATCTTCGGCCTGGGCGGCAACGACTTCTTGATTGGCCTGGGCGGCAACGACATCCTGATCGGCGGACCCGGGAACGACATCCTTGAAGGCGGCGAGGGGGATGACATCCTTCTCGGCGGAGACGGCGACGACCTTCTGTTCGGTGGCGCCGGCAACGACATCCTCTGCGGTGGCGCCGGCAACGACTCGCTGGAGGGCGAAGCAGGGGACGACATCCTCGATGGGGGACCGGGAGCGGACATCCTCCTTGGGGGCCGGGGCAACAACCTCCTCTACTGCGGCGACGGGCTTGATACGCTGCTCGAAGGCATGGTGAAGCCGGGGTCGTACGAGTGCTGTCCGATCTGGGAGCTGTCCTACCCGGCATCTGCGGAGTGTCCGCCGGCGAGCGTCGCACCGCTGTGCCCGCTTCCAGCTGCATCCTGCCCGCCCGCCGCAACGCCGCGGCCTGTCTGCCCGCCGCCAGCGGGGATCAAGACGTTGAACGAAGGGGAGTCGATCCAGCTCCACGGGACGGTCGAGGACGCGGACTGCAACGTCGTGCAGGCAGCTTGGCAGGCCACCGCGGGCACGTTCGACAACCCGGCGTCCTTGCATCCCGTGTATACGGCGCCGAGGCTGTCCGGCTGCGCCGACCTCGATGTGGAGGTCGTCCTGACAGCCGTCGACAGCTGCGGGGCGTCGGCGAGTGACTCGTTCATCCTGCGGATCTTGAATGTGAATCACGCACCCACGGTGCGCGGCGGCGGACCGGTGTGCGTCGACGAAGGGGCCTCGATTGTCCTGCGTGCCAGCGCATCGGACCCGGACTGCGAGGGACTGGCCGTCGAATGGACGATTCAGGGGAGCGTCGGTTCCTTTGCCGATCCACGGGCATTGCAGCCCACCTTCTTTGCGCCCCGGATCGATGCCTGCGGCGGCGTCGACGTGCTCGTCACGGTCAAGGTCATCGATCCGTGTGGGGCCACCGCGTGCGACACAGTCTTGATTCACATCCAGAACGTCAATACCGCGCCGCGGGTCGATCTCGGTCCCGACTTCTCGATCGACGAGGGAAGCGTCATCCAACTGACGCCTGTCGTCTCGGACCCGCAGGGCGATCGGCTTCGCTACTGCTGGACGACGACGGGGGGGACGATGGATGACCCCTACGGCGCCTGCCCGACGCTTCGTGCGCCGAAGACGTCAAGCTGCGATGGCGAGACGATCGTGGTCACGTTGACGGCGACGGATCCGTGCGGCCTCTCGGCGAGCGATTCTGTGACGGTCTGTGTGAGGAACGTCAACAGGTCTCCGACCGTCGATCTCGGTCCGGACCTGTGCATGCTTGAATGCGACTCGGTTTTGCTCTCTCCGCGTGTCGCGGATCCAGACGGAGACCCGCTGACCTACGTCTGGAGCGCGAGCTCGGGCGTCTTCGACCACCCCTTCGCGTCGGCGACGTTGTACACGGCCCCTGCCACCGATGTGTGCGGCGGCGTGGATGTGGTGATCACGCTGACGGTGACGGATCCGTGTGGTCTGAGCGCGACGGATTCGTTCTGCGTGCACGTCGAGAACATCAATCAACCTCCGATCGTGAAGGCCGATCCGTAACCTGGATCCCATCGATTCATCCGATGAACCGAAGCCGCCCCGCCGGAAGGCGGGGCGGACCTTGTGTGTGTCCGTCGGCGGCGCCTTGAAGGACGGCGTTCGTGGCGAGGCCTACGGTGAGGCGGTGGTTGCCCGGGGGATGCCGCAGACCAGTGCGAGCAGGGCCATTCGGACTGGGACGCCGTTCGCCGCTTGGCGGAAATAGGCGGCCCCTTGGAAGTCGTCCACATCCGCGGCGATCTCGTTCACCCGCGGCAGGGGATGCAGGACGAGCAGACTGGAATCGCCCGCAGCGAGCATCTCCCGCGTCAGGACGTAGGAGTCCTTCAGTCGTTCATACTCCGATGGGGTCGCGAATCGCTCCCGCTGGATGCGTGTCATGTAGAGCACGTCGGCCTGTGGGATCGCCGAACGAAGGTCCGTCGATTCGACGACCTCGACGCCGCTTGCGGCGATTCGCTCCAGGACGTCGGGGGGCATGCGCAGCTCCTCGGGGGAGACGAGGATCAAGCGGACGTCGTAGAGGGCGAGGAGGCGTGCCAGGGAATGAACGGTCCTGCCGTGTCGCAGATCCCCTTCCAGTGCGACGGTCAGCCCCTCGATCCGCGTACGCTCCTTGCGGATCGTGAAGAGGTCGAGCAACGCCTGCGTCGGATGCTCCCCGGCGCCGTCACCTGCGTTCAAAACGGGCTTTTCAGTGGCGGCGGCGGCCCTCGCTGCCGCGCCGACCTCCGGGTGCCGCAGGACGATCACGTCCGCATACCCCTCGACCGTCCGGATGGTGTCCTCGAGCGATTCGCCCTTCGCCGCCGAAGAGGACTTCGCTTCGGCGACGCTGAGCACCCCTCCGCCGAGCCTGAGCATCGCGGCCTCGAAGGAGAGGCGGGTTCTCGTGCTCGGCTCGAAGAACAGGGTGGATAGGATCCGCCCGCGCAGATCGTGAAGCGGCTCGCCCACCGCGAGCGCTTGCTCGTAGGCCGTCGCGGTCGCGAGGATCAGCTCGAGTTCCTCGCGGCTGAACTGGTCTGCGCGAAGCACGTCCTTCTGCGACAATCTGGTCATCATGTTCCTCCTTCGTCGGTCTCGGGTTGCTCACGTGCAACCGGTCGCCGTTGCGGCGCTGTCCGATCAAGCCGCGAGCTCATTGATCATCGCCCGACCGCTGCGCGTCCGCAGGAAGCGGCCACGGCCGGGGGTGGCGCGCAGCTCGCCCCGCTCCACCAGGATCTCTCCGCGTTGCATCGTCAGCACCGGTTCGCCGCGCACCTTACGACCTTCGTACGGCGTGTATGGGGCGTTCGAATGCAGCGACGGGCGCGTGATCGTGCGTTCTCGGTCCGGATCGAACAGCACGAGGTCGGCGTCGCTGCCCTCGCGCAACGTCCCCTTCTGGGGATATAGCCCGAAGATGCGCGCCGGGTTCTCGCTCAAGACGCGCGCCAAGCGCGGCAACGAGAGCCAGTGCCCCCGGACGCAGCCGTCGTAGACCAATGGGAGCATCGTTTCGATCTGCGGGGAGCCGAACGGAGCGGCGAAGAAGTCGTCCGTCCGCGCCTTCGCCTTCGGCGCGTGGTCGCTGGCCACGCTGTCCAGAGATCCTGCGGCGAGCGCGCGCCACAGCGCGATACGGTCCGCTTCGCTTCGCAGCGGGGGGCCGATTTTCACGAGCGGGCCCTGCCGTTGCAGTTCGTCCTGCGTGAGCGTCAGGTACTGCGGGCAGGTCTCAGCGTACACGAGGCGGCCCGCGGCGCGAGCGCGGGCGACGACCTCGACGCCGAGCTCCGCCGTCATGTGTGGGATGTACAGCGGGCAGCCGGCGACCGCAGCCATCGCGACCGCGCGATGGATCGCCTCCGCCTCGAGGATCGCCGGCCGCGTGGCGACGAACGCCTCGCACGGGTCCTCGCCGGCGGCGTTGGCGCGGTCTTCGAGGTAGTCAGTCGCGAGACCGTTCTCGGCGTGCACCATGCCCATGCCGCCGGCCCGGCCGAGGATGTCCAGCGTCCGCATCAGCTGGTAGTCGTCGGTCATCCAGCCGAGCTTCGCGTACGTCATGAACAGCTTATGCGAAGTGACCCCCGCTTCGAGCGCCCGGGGGATCTCCTCTGACTGCCGCGCCGGGTCGAACAGGCCGCCGTGCAGGGCGAAATCGAGGAGCGATACCCCCTCCGCTTCCTCGCGGAACCGCTCGATCATCGCCATCAGGCCGTCGCCCGGCTTGGCGTACGCGTAGTGGATGAGCGTTGTGACCCCACCGTGCGCGCCGGAGATGGCGAGGGCGGAGAGGTCGTCGAGGTAGACCGGATGCGCGTGCGCATCGATGACTCCGGGCAGCACGAGAAGCCCGCCGGCGTCGATCTCTTCCGCTCCGGCCGCCTCCAGCGCGACGCCGATCCGCACGATCCGGCCGTCGGAAACGGCGACGTCAGCCTCGCGAACCCCGTCGGGCCCGACGACGAGCCCGTTGCGAATCACCGTGTTGATCACCGTGCCTCCTTTGCCTCATCTCCCGGCGGGTCGAATCGTCCAGTGCCGGCCGCGGCCCGACACAGGATCCGCTGTGGCGGGCAGTGCGATCGTTCGAGCTGCCCGAGCGCGATCTCTCCGATTGGGTTGACGTCGGCCAACGCGTGCGCCACATGGAGATGCAGGCACTTCAGCCGTTGGCGATCGGCGATCCCCCCGATGCCGCGTCCCGGACAGGGCATCGCGAGATCCGGTTCGTGCAAGAGCGCCGCGCGGGCGTCGGCGTAGCGAGTGTGCGCAGCATCCATCGAAGCGGCCAGCACGGGGTCGGCGGCCATGCGCCGCTCGAGGCAGTGGATCCACCCCTCCGCCTCGAGCCGGGCGAGCGCGCGCGACAGGTACGGACAAGTGAGCCAGTAGAGCGTCGGGAACGGCTCTCCGTCGACGAGCGGTCGGACACGGATGACCTGCGGGTAGCCGTACACGCATCGGACGGCGACGACGACGGCCCCGCGCGGTGGGCGCCCGATCTGCGCTGCGACGAGTTCCCGATCGATCAGAGAGAGTGGTTCCATTTTCGATCACCGTACTTCTCAACTGCGAGCCGCTGCGCGGTTCGCGCCTCGGAGGGCGACAGGGGCTGCACGTGCAGCGCTTCACCTCCCGCGGCGCGGGCAAGCGCCGGTGGCAGCAGGCCGACGAGCTCCTGCGGGAAGGTCGCGCGCGCCGCTTCGAGCAACGCACCCGTTCGGCGTGGGCGCGACGGGACCCGAAGTGCATGATACCCGGAGCGCATCGCGAGCAGGATGGCGTGCATCGGGATGGCGTCCGGCCAAAGCAGGAGGGTCGTGTGGTAGAGAAGCGCGCCGCCGCGCCGCGCCTGCGCGGCGCCCCCCACCTTCGCCGCGCCCACGATCAGGTCGCTGCCGTCGAGCGAGGCGGTCGGGCATACCGAGGCAATCCCCTCCAGCACGGCGGTTCCAAACTCGCGGAACACCTCGGCGGTGGGGCCGACCCGGCGTGCATCGCGCAGGGCAACGGAGATGTTCAGGTTGCCCGGATGGTGGAGGACCGTTCCGCCGCCGGAGATGCGGCGTAGGATCGGGATCCCGCGACTCGCGGCGAATGCGACGTCGACTTCCTCGCGAACGGACTGCGATCGCCCCACGACGACCGCCCGATCGTTCCTCCACAGTCGCAACGAGTCGGGTCCGCCGTCGCGGGCCGATTCGAGGATCGCCTCGTCGACTGCCAGCCCGAGGCGTGGGTCCGCCGGCTCGAGATCGATCAGGAGGCGCATGACTCGCCGAGGATGCGCTCGGCGTGGTACGAGCTTCGGACGAACGGGCCGGCGAGCACGGCGTCGAACCCCATTTCCTCTCCCTCCTGACGGATGGCTTCGAATTCCGTCGGCGACACGTAGCGCGCGACTTCGATCGCCCGCGGGGTCGGCCGGAGGTACTGCCCGATGGTGACGAAGTCGACGCCGGCCTGGCGCAGGTCGCACAACGCCTCGCGGATCTCGCACCGCGTCTCGCCCAGACCGAGCATCAGCCCGCTCTTGACCTTGCGCCCGCCGGCCGCATGGGCGAGGTGCGCGAGGACGCGAAGGGACTGGTCGTAGCTGGCGCGGCGGTCGCGCAGGGCGGGGGATAGCCTGCGGACGGTTTCGAGGTTGTGGCCGAAGACGTCCGCCTGGGTGCCGACGAGCCGCGCCAGCGCACCGCAGTCACCGCGAAAGTCCGGCAAGAGGACCTCAACGCGCGGCGCGTCCGCCTGACTCTTCAGCTCCTCCACGCACCGGGCGAAGAGCTCCGCGCCCCCGTCGAGGAGGTCGTCGCGATCGACCGACGTCAACACCACATACCGCAGCCCGAGGTCGGCGACGGCCGCCGCCAGCCGCTTTGGCTCGTCGGCGTCGACGGCACCTCGCGGGTCCCCTGTCTCGACGGCGCAGAAGCGGCAGGCGCGGGTGCAGACGCGGCCAAGCACCATGAACGTCGCCGTTCGGCCCCCCCAGCACTCGACGGCGTTCGGACAGACTGCGCTCTGGCAGACCGTCATCAACCGGTGCCGAGAGAGGGCTTCGCGCACCGCGCGGACTCCGTCCATTTCCATCGCGCTCGGGGCGCGGACGCGGATCCATCCGGGGCGTTCAGACACCGGCGCCTCCCACGGCCTCCGCGGCGTCGGAGGCTCGCACCGTCCAATCGAACAGCGCGGCAAGCTGGTCGACGAGCACCCCGGGGACGGCGGCGAGGTCGACCGGCCGGTCGACGAGGTCGAGGAGCGAAACGGTCTTCACGTCCAGGCCGCACGGGCGGATCATCGCGAAGTGTGCCGGATTGACATCGAGATTCAGGGCCATCCCGTGACGGGTGACCCATCCGCTGACGTGCACGCCGATCGACGCGATCTTCCGGTCTGCAACCCAGACGCCGGGATACCCGTCCCGCCGGCGCGCGCCGACGCCGAACGCTTCGAGCGTTTGGATCGCTGCCTCCTCGAGGAGCATCACGAACCGCTTCACGTCGCGCCCATGCGAACGGAGATCGACGATCGGGTAGACGACGAGCTGGCCTGGCCCGTGATACGTGATGTCTCCACCGCGTTCGACGGCGAAGACTTCGATCCCCTCCCGCGTGAGCGCGTCCGGCGACGCAAGGAGGTGGTCACGCGACCCGCGCCGCCCGATGGTGATGACAGGGTCATGCTCTACCGTGATCAGGAGGTCGGGGATCTGCTGAGTGCGACGGCGTGCGTGGGCGACGCGCTGCAACTCGAGGGTCGGGCCGTAGCGGGCGCGGCCAAGTGGGACGTGGAGCGCCTCGCGGCTGCACTGTGGTTCGAGGGTCGGGCTGTAGCGGGCGCGGCCAGGTGGGATGTGGAGCGCCTCGCGGCTGCACTGTGGTTCGAGGGTCGGGCTGTAGCGGGCGCGGCCAAGTGGGACGTGGAGCGCCTCGCGGCT
>Ga0068714_10004845_pt1 | contig 14720 bp, 10 predicted proteins | sample MTBNYHSulfiMetaG_FD_62988 | JGI IMG/M metagenome (GOLD analysis project Ga0068714, IMG submission 62988) | Enrichment culture microbial communities from rom New York Harbor, USA that are MTBE-degrading - MTBE-NYH (New York Harbor Sulfidogenic)... | ecosystem: Environmental > Aquatic > Marine >... | reverse complement strand
TCCTGAACCTCAAATCTTTGTAGCGCGGGCCACGCCGAAAATCCCGGTGGGTCTGATGCTCAGAAAGACAAGCAGAATACTGAACGCAATAAGGTCCCGCAAAGTGGACGGGAAAAAGGCTGCCACGAAAATCTCCACGAATCCAAGCAAAAAGCCGCCGGCAAAAGCTCCGCGGATTTCCCCTATCCCGCCGATTACGGCTGCGATGAAGGCCTTCCAGCCGACCAGGGCGCCCATATATGGCTCCAATACAGGATAAGCGGTGGCGAACAGCACTCCCGCCAAGGCGGCCATCGCCGAGCCAAGGGCGAAAGTGAATACGATCACCGTATCGACGGGAATACCCATCAGCGGCACCGCCATTCGATCGTAGGATATGGCGCGCATGGCCATACCCAGCTTGGTTTTGCGCACGATCGCCTCGAGCAGCAGAAACACCCCGATGGTTGTCAGAATGACCAGGATCTTGACATCACTGAACGTGATCTCACCAATCGAGTAGACGGTATTGGACAGCAATTGCGGGAAGTTGCGCCGGCTTGCTCCCAGCAGAGCAAGATTGCCGTTTTCAAGAATGAGCCCACACATCAACGCGGTAATGACAACATAGAGCCTATTTGCCCCTTTGCGGCGAAGAGGCCGGTAGGCTACCCGCTCCAGAGTCACACCGGCAAATGCTGTCAGCACCATGGTCAGCAGCAGGGTCACCACAAAAATCATTGGGGGCGGAAGTGCAAACGGAAGGGCGAAAGCGTACTGCCCCAGGAACAAGGTCGCCAGGAAAAAACCGATGTATGCACCCACCATGAAGATATCGCCGTGTGCGAAGTTGATGAGCAGCAGCACTCCATATACCAGCGTGTAGCCCAAAGCGATGAGAGCATAAAAGCTTCCCCACTGGAGAGCATTCAAAAGATTTTGAATCAACATCTCAAAATTCAACACCACCTCCCATTGGCGGCACCACATGGAAAGGCGGGAAGCAATTCCCGCCTTTGGATGTTCTCAACTAACACTGCAGCGATTCAAGGATTTAGGGACAAACCGATTTGAAGAACTCGAACTCGCCTTTATCACTGATCTTAACGATAACAGCACACTTTGTCGGATCACCCTCCGGAGTAAAGGTCATCTTGCCCGTAATGCCTTCAAAATCTTTAATTTTCCCAAGCTGATCCTTTATGGCATCCCGGTCTTTTTCAATATTTCCAGTCAGGCCGTTGGTATTTTTGATGGCATCGAGCAGCAGACGCGTGGCATCCCATGTGAGAGCAGCCACGTCATCAGGCACGTACCCGTATTTGCTGTTATATTGGTCGATGAACTCCTTGGTGGCACCTTCGGCCCCTGCGGCGGCATAGTGGGTACTAAAAAAATAGCCGTAGCAGGCTTCACCGCAGAGCTTCATGAGCTCCGCAGAGCCCCAGCTATCGCTACCCATGATCGGTTTCTTCCATCCCAGCTCTTGGGCCTGCTTAACGACCAGGGGCACTTCATCGTAGTATTGGGGCAGGAAAAGAATGTCCGCACCGGATTTTACGATGTTAGTAAGCTGAGCACTGAAGTCGCGATCCTTAGTGGTGAAGGTCTCGAATGCTACTACTGAACCGGGGCCATGAATCTTCTCGAAGGCCGCCTTAAAGTACTCGGCCAATCCCTTGGGATAATCACTTGCTATATCGTAGAGCACGGCCGCTTTTTTGGCACCGAATTCCTGGGTCACAAAATTGGCTGCTACAGGTCCTTGGAAAGGATCCAAAAAACATGCCCTGAACACATAAGGCCGATCCAAAGTGGTCTGAGGATTGGTTGACCAGGGTGAAATCATGGGGGTCTTGAAGCTGTTGCAGATTTCACCGGCCGGGACAGCTTGCTTGCTCGCTTGCGGTCCAATTACGGCAAGGACTTGATCCTGGGTAATGAGCTTCAACGCCGCTGCTGTTGCAGATTCAGCCTTGGACTCATTGTCTTCATAAATAAATTCCAGCTGGTAGGTCTTGTCTCCCACACTGACTCCACCCGCACCGTTGATCTGCTCTTTAAGCATTTCGGCGGCATATTTGGAGCTCTCTCCCACCTGAGGAATATCGCCGGTGAGGGGAATATCAAAACCAACTTTTATGGTCTCCGCGCTCCAGGAAAAGGGTGAAGAAAAAACTGTTACCAGGACCACCAACGCCATGGTCAGCACTGATCTTCGCATAATCCAAGCCTCCTTTGTAGTAACTCAGCCATACACCCAAACAACCTCACCAGCCGGGCCCAACAGGCCGCGCAGGAAACAGAATCCTCTGCTTCCTCAAAGTATGGGCAAATTCAAGCCCCTTACTTGCATGGGATAACGCGAGCGAAGCACTGATAAACAATCGAATGGGAAAGGATGAAGTGTCCTTACAACACAAAAAGGACCCGGTGTCAATCTTGATTCAGCTGCTCAACTCTCAACTGTTTGTGTCAGATAAAGATTTCAATCTGTTCGCTATCATCGCAGTACTCGACTTTGAAACATTGTTTCTCAATGAGCCTCAAGCAGGCATCCACGGCATCGGCGCAATAGCGAGTAGCGCGGTACTTAGAGATTTCCTGGAGTGCCATGTCGATGCCCAGAGCAGGTCGATAAGGTCGATGAGAAGCCATGGTCTCAACTACATCGGCCACCGCCAGGATCTTCGCCTCCAGCAGAATCTCGGCGTCCAATAGTCCTTGCGGATAACCCGAGCCATCGATCCTCTCATGATGCTGAAATACAGCCGCAGCAACCGGCCACGGAAACTCCACATTTTTCAGAATATCGTAGCCCACCCTAGGATGCTGCTCGATTATGCGGCATTCCAGCTCGGAAAGCTTGGACGGCTTGGCGAGAATCTCGGCGGGGACCGAGACTTTGCCAATGTCATGAATGAGTCCGGCTACATGAATACCATCGATTAGATCCTCGCTGAGGCCCATCTCGCGGGCGATTGCACAGGCCAGTTTGGCCACCCGCACTTGGTGGCCGGCAGTGTACGGGTCGCGCATTTCGACCGCGGAGCCTAAAGCGTTAACCGTCTCTTGAAGGGTTCGGCCCAGCTTTGCATAAGCCTGTTTGAGCTCTTCATTGGCCCGTTCAAGCTCATTCAAAGTTCGTTTTTCCCTTTCAATACGTTCCAGTTTAGCCTTGAGCTCACCCAATTCGAAAGGCTTACCAAGATAATCCGCGGCCCCTGCATCTATGATGTCCTCGTACCGGTATTCACTCGCAAACCCGGTCATGATGATGAAGCTCAAGGATGGATAAATCTTTTGGGCTTCCTTCATCAATTGCACGCCGTCCGTGTCTTCCATACGAAGGTCTGAAATGACCAGATCGAAGCTCCTTCGGGCCAATTCTTGCATAGCCTCAGACGCATCGGAGGAAGCTTCACAGCTATAGCCCATTACCGTTAGGGCTTTCTCGAGCATCTGTCGGCAAGACTCTTCGTCATCAACTATCAGCACGTTTCGAAGGAGCATTCTGTCGCTCACGATCTGCAAAAATCCCTGAAGAATAGTTCGGCAAAGAGGACCGATCTGATCGTTCACCTTCTCTTCAGAGCGGGCAAATCCAATCAGCTTGACTTCTCGAAAAAAGCTCAGCCCATACCCAGAACAGTCCTCATTAGTCCCTCTTTGGCCTAATTTTAGATGTGCTTCATTCTAAGCGCTTTTTTCATCTAAATCTACGATGAAAGTACAGAAGGCTCGTTCGAAAATCGTTAGCAGTCTAATATTGTGCCAACGAAATGGCGCATCCTTGACAGGAATGGGAACGATCGAGACAAGGGCGCTTTAGCGTTGGCCGGCCTTCGCATCTGCCCTGCTCAGAGCGCAGCAATGCCGATTGACTTGCCGGCGTCGCTTCAACTAATATGATTGGTTATGGAAAACCGGCTATCAAGCCGTGATGCAGCAAAAAGAAATATTCGGACAGGGGTGGCAGGAAGCAACAGCCATGATATTCGGAATCAGAACAAAGCTCTTCTTATGGTATTTAATTCTTCTATCGATTTTTTACGGCACTATTTTCGCGCTGCTCATGCAAGTCAGCCAAATCATGCAGACATCGGAGACAATGGTGAACCGAAATGTGCAGATATCGGCTTCCAAGAAAATGATCGAGAGTCTGTTATCCATGGAGGAAAACGAAAAAAAGTACTCGATTTTGAACAAAAAAGAATATAAAGACTACTTCGCCGCAGCCCAGAACGAATTCGAGAACAACCTCACGAAGGTTCTGCAACTCGCTCTGGACGAGAATAGTACAGATGCATCCTGGCGAGAGCTGTACCGAAATTACCGGTCACAACTGCCGAAACCGGTTACCGAGCTGGATGAAGATGCGTCGCGAAAGAACTTGTGGGTACCTGAAGCGGCGATTGATGATTGGCGCAACAGGATTTACAGGCTCTGGTCGGAGAGCGAGAAAGCGGTTGAAGCACAGATTATAGAGCTCAATCAACGTGGACGTACGGCCGTCCATTGGGGTTTCGTCGGGCTGGGCACCTCTCTAGTGGTCGGCCTTCTTGGCAGTATGTTTCTCGGCTACACGATGCACCGGCCTCTGAGAGAGCTTACCAAAGGCATTCTTTCTATCCCGCAAAGGGGGCTGAGCGAACCTATCCCGATTCTATCCAGGGATGAATTTGGCGAGCTTGCCAAAGCTTTTAATGAAATGGCGGGCCGGCTGCGCAAGGAAGAGCGCATGCGCTCGGATTTCATCTCCATGTTGAGCCATGAGATCAGAACGCCCCTCACTTCAATCCGTGAGTCGGTCAATTTGATCGCCGATGAAACAATGGGAACGATCAATGAAAAACAGAAAAGATTCCTCAATATCGCAAGTGAAGAAATCGAACGAATTACCGAGTTGTTGAATCATCTCATGCAGGTCTCCCGGATGGAGGCGGGCATAATCGAAATTCATCCCCGGCCGCTTGAGCCAGAGCCCCTGATACTTTCCAGTATTCATCGACTCTCCCCGGCAGCAGAGGCTAAGAATGTGAAAATCAGCAGCCTTGCGAGCGCCGATATTCCTTCTGTAATGGGAGACCCTGAGCACTTGCAGCAGGTGCTGCTGAATCTTTTGGGAAACGCTATCAAGTTCTCGCCTCGTGGCAGCGAGGTGCTCATCAAGGTTGAGCCCAATGCACAGCACGATGATGTCAGGTTTTCCATTTCCGACAACGGACCCGGCATTCCCGAAGAGGAGCGAATGCTCGTTTTTCAGAAATACTATCGAGCCTCCGGAATAAAGGATGAAGTCGACGGAGTCGGGTTGGGCCTCAGTATATCCAAGCATATTGTCGAGGCTCACGGTGGATTTGTGTGGGTTGAGAGCCAAGTTGGCAGAGGGAGCACGTTCGGCTTCACCATTCCGGCAGTTGGTAAGGAATAGCCAATGAAAACGAGAAACCTGTCAAGGGATTTCTTCTTGTTTTTTACATATGGGGCAATGTTTTTCGCTGTCATGAGCCTTTGCGGTTGCTCTTCAACCCCTGCTGCACGTACGCAGCTCCAGACAAAGGCCGAAACCGAGAGCGCCGAAATGAATATTCTACAAGAAGGGATAGAAGCTTTTTCGAGAGGGGATTATAATACTGCGCTTGATTTATTTGAGGCACTGAGTCGGCAAACACAAAATTCTGTCATGTTGCGTCGGACACTTTACGGGTTAGCCTGTGTCAAGCTGGCGCAGGCCCAGGAACAGAACGATCTAGAAGAGGCGCTGCTGGCGTGGCGTCGCTGGATAAATCTGAAGCCCAAAAAAACTGGCTTTGAAGATCCACTGATGATTACTCCATTCCTCGAATTTATTGCCTCCTCGCGCCTTCTTACCCAGGCAAACGATTCCGTGGACGTCGATGAAGCGCAGACCGTTGAAATCTGCAAGACAGCGCTGGACAGGAAGCAGAGAGAGGCTCTGCAGATCAAATCAAAATACGAATCCAAACAAAAAGAAGTTGAATTCCTCCGGAATCGGATTGAGAAGCTCAAAGGCCAGATCAACTCTTTGGAAAAGATCCATCTGGAAATTCAAGAAAAGAAGAAAGAGGTATCCTCCCCATGAGCATCCGCAAAGCCGAGGCTGCCGCAGACCCACAAAAGACTGTGCTGGTGGTGGATGATGACATTCATATTCTGGAGGTACTGGAAGCTCGTTTAGCATCTGCGCAGTTTAAGGTGCTAACCGCAAGCGGTGGAAAAGAAGCCCTGGAAATCCTCCACGCCACACCTGTAGACCTCATGATTTCAGATATTCGAATGCCAGGGATAGGAGGCATGGAGCTTCTCACTGAAGTTCTGGCTTTTCAACCGGACCTGCCGGTAATTCTGCTCACGGCTTACGGCAACATACCCGATGCGGTACATTCGGTTAAAGCGGGTGCGCTGGACTATATCACCAAACCGTTCGACGGCCGCGAACTGGTACGTAAGGCAATCGAAATTTCGAGCCGAAAGACAGTCGGCAAAGTAGAGGCCCGGTCTGCCGGATCTGCCAGGGCGATTCAAGACCGACCTGCGTGGGGCGGTAAAAGTGCGGTCATGAAAGAGCTGCACGATGTACTCGAGCGCATCGCCCCCAGTGATGTGAACATATTGCTGCTTGGTGAAAGCGGGGTGGGCAAGGAGCGAATCGCCCGCCTGATTCACCAGAGCGGGCCTCGCCGCGAACAGCCTTTCATTGTCGTAGACTGCGGCTCGACACCAACCGGCTTACTTGAAAGTGAGCTGTTCGGTCACGTGCGCGGATCGTTTACGCACGCCGTTCGCGACAAAAAAGGCCTGATCGAGGCTGCGGACGGCGGCACCCTGCTGCTGGATGAAGTGGGTAATATTTCTTCCGAAATGCAGGTGCGATTGCTGAGATTCCTGGAGGAGCGAAAGATTCGTAGAATTGGCGACATTAGAGAAATCCCCGTGAACTGCCGCGTGATCGCCGCGACTAACGTGGATTTACCGGCGGAAGTTGAAGCCGGCAATTTCCGGGAAGATCTATACTATCGACTGCGGGTCGTTACCATCAAGATTCCTCCTTTGCGCGAAAGAAGAGAGGACATACCCTTTCTCGCCCAACACTTCGTCGAGACATTCTGTAAAAGTCAGGGAATTCCTTTGATCAAGCTGCCGGCTGAGATCATTGAGTGGTTAAAGGCTTACCCCTGGCCCGGCAATGTCCGTGAGCTCAAAAATGCCCTGGAAGCGGGGATGGTCCTTTCGCGCGAGGGCATTTTGCGGCTTAAAGATCTGCAGCTTGCCGGTCTGCCCCTAGATCCTCCCCTACATACCGGCACGGACAGATCCACGTCGCTTTCACTCGATGAAAGTGAGCGCAATGCCATTCTCCGCGCGCTCAAAGAGGCAAGCTGGGTGCAAAAGGATGCGGCCCAGTTACTTGGAATTAGCCGGAGAGCCCTTCATTACAAAATCAAGAAATACGGAATCGACTTTTCCGGCAAGAAGTCCGGAATGGGCGATGAGGTTACCGACCACTGAAACAAACCGCCCATCTTGCACCCGAAAAAGCTTCTTTAAGGAACCAGGTTATGGACAAGCCCCTGCTCGTCTCCAGTAAAGTTACCTTTTGGCTCGGAGCTTTCTTTTTGGCCGGCTTGTATTTGGCCAGTCTTCATAGCTATCTTCTTTTCCATAGCATAGCCGAGATATTCTCCATTGTTATTGCCTGCGGCATCTTCATGGTTGCCTGGAACTCACGCCATTTGCTGGATAACAATTATCTGCTGTTTCTCGGCATAGCCTTCCTGTTTATCTCCGGGCTGGATTTGCTGCATCTGCTCGCTTACAAAGGCATGGGGGTTTTCAAGCCGGACGACGCCAATTTGCCCACCCAATTATGGATCGCGAGTCGGTATCTGCAGAGCATATCCTTTCTGATCGCACCGATATTTCTCGGTCGAAAGATAAACCTTAAATATCTATTTGCGGCATACGGATCGATACTTCTCCTGGTGCTGGCATCGCTCTTTTATTGGCGCGCCTTTCCCGCCTGTTTCGTAGAGGGAGTCGGACTGACCAGTTTCAAGGTGATCAGCGAGTATATTGTTTCTCTGATTTTCTTAGCTTCAGCGGTGGCCCTGTTTCGAAGACGGGAGGAATTCGAGCCCGATGTATTCCATCTTTTGATCGCCTCCATTGGGGTGTCCATATGCGCCGACCTGGCCTTCACGCTGTACATCGATGTATATGGCTTTGCTAACCTGCTGGGCCATTTTTTCGAAATCGTTGCCTCTTATCTCATCTACAAAGCTATTATCCAGACGGGCATCATCAGGCCCTTCAACATACTTTTCCGCAACCTGAAGCTCAGCGAGCAACAACTTTTTGCCGTATTAGAAGAGCTGCCGGCTTTCGTTTATATCCAATCGTCCGATCGTCATGTTCATTTCGTAAATCGCTATTTTCGCAACAAATTCGGCGATCCGGGCGAAAGGAAGTGCCACGAGATTCTTCATGGATCGCCCGAGCCTTGCCGGGATTGCAGGGCATTTGAGGTGTTGGCAACCAACATGCCGCAGCAAAAAGAATGGTCTCGATCCGATCGAGAAATTTATGAAATTCATGAATACCCCTTCAGGAGCGTATCTGACGACAGCGCACAAGTCTTGAAGTTTGGAATTGACATCACGGAGCGGAAGCATTCCGAAGCAATGTTGCGCAAAGCCCATGACGAACTGGAGGTGCGCGTCAACGAAAGAACAGCCGCATTGAGGATCTCATTTGAAGCTTTACAGCTCGAAATAGAGGAGCGGCAAAGAGTGGAAAACGCACTGCGCGAGTCGCAAAGAGAGCTTCAGGTTCTTTCATCCAAGCTTATGTCTGCGCAGGAAGAAGAAAGAAAGCGCATCGCCATGGAACTGCACGACAGCATCGGAGCTTCACTTGCTGCGATCAAATTCGGGGTCGAGAAGACTCTTCTCTATGATTGCAAAGACTTACCAGAAGCTTCATTGTCCTCGCTGAGGGCGATCGTGCCCGTGGTGCAAAACGCCGTTGAGGAGGTTCGTCGCATGCACTCGGGTATTTGGCCCTCTGTATTGGATGATCTCGGCCTGGCCGCCGCAATCAACTGGTTCTGCCGAAATTACCAGAGCACTTACCCGCAAATCGAAATAACCGCTAACCTCGACCTCGATGAAGAATGCCTGAGTGATGCGATGAAGATAGTAATTTACAGGATCATGCAGGAAGCGCTCAACAACGTTGCCAAACATAGCCGGGCCAATGCCGTGCGGCTCTCACTGGTGCAGGATGAGAGCAAGATCGAGCTGGTTATTGAAGACAACGGCAGTGGCTTCGATCTTCAGAACACGAGGAACAGAGCAGTCCACCAGGGCGGATTGGGGCTCTCGTCGATGAAAGAACGAGCCAGGCTTGCGGGAGGAACATTCAACATTACCTCCGCAAAGGACGCCGGCACTGTTGTTCGCGCCGCATGGCCGGTCGATCTCGGCTTAAGCGACACAGGGCAGGAAGCATTGACGACTTGCAAGCTTGCGAACCATTGATGCTTATTCGTACTCATGCGAGAAGGAACAGAAAATGACACTTACTGCTGTGATTATGGTTTTATGCGGCATCGGAGTCGGAATCGGGGCGGCCTTTACAGGGCTGGGCGGTGGCTTCTTGATGGTTCCTTTACTGCTTTTGATGGGCTACTCGGCGCAGAAGTCGGTAGGGACTTCTTTCCTGGCGATTCTCGTCATTTCCCTCTCTGCATTGATCGCTCACAACAAATTGGCCAACGTCGATTACAAGCTCGGACTGCTGCTTGGAGTCGGGGGCGTTATCGGTGCGCAGATCGGAGCCAGATTGGTGGAGCACGTATCAACGGCCAATTTCAAGAGGATCTTTTCCGTTGTACTTATCACGTTGGCCGCCTATCTTCTATTCAAGAAATAGTATCAGCTTCGGGATTTCGCAGAGCACTGCAGCATGGAAAGTAGTTCATGGCACGAGACCGCACCTCATTGTTTGAGAAACCTGTGGAGTTGTTGACTCAGCAGGAGGCCGAGGCCGAGTTGGCCGAGCTCGCCCAGCTGATAGCTCACCACGATAAGCTGTACTATGAAGAGGACCAGCCGGAAATCGACGATGCCCGCTATGATGCGCTCCGTCAACGCAATGACGCAATTGAGGTGCGGTTTCCCGAATTGATTCGATCCGACGGTCCGTCGCGACGGATCGGAGCAGCGCCGGCAACGGGCTTCAAGAAAGTGCAGCATGCGGTGCCCATGCTCTCCCTGAACAACGCCTTCTCGGAACAAGACATCGCTGATTGGCTCGACGGCATCCGCAATTTCCTTCTGGAGCTAAAGGACTCCTCGGTACCGATTGAAATCGTCTGTGAACCGAAGATTGACGGGGTATCGCTCGGGATACGCTATGAGCACGGTGAGCTCAAATTCGCTGCCACGCGCGGCAATGGCCTGGAGGGAGAAGATGTCACCGTCAACGTCAGGACAATCGACGAAATCCCGCATCGCCTGCATGGAAAGAGATGGCCGGATGTGCTCGAAGTGCGCGGCGAAATTTATATGAATGATGAGGATTTCCTGAAGCTCAATGCGCAGCAGGAGCAAGCGGGCGGAAAGATTTTTGCCAACCCGCGAAACGCGGCGGCCGGAAGCTTGCGTCAGCTTGATGCAAGCGTAACCGCCTCACGCCCATTGCGCTTTTTCGCCTATACCTGGGGTGACATGTCTGGGCCGTTTGCCGATAGCCAATGGGAGGCGCGATACAAAATAAGAGATTGGGGATTTCACATCAATGAACCTTCACGACTGGTCGAGATAACCGAGCAAGAGCTGAGCGAACTGATCGACTACTACGACGATCTGCAGCTGCAGCGTTCGGAATTAGGCTTCTCCATTGATGGAACGGTCCTCAAGATCAACCGCTTGGACTGGCAGTCCCGACTCGGGTTCGTGAGTCGTTCTCCGCGCTGGGCAATCGCTTGGAAATTCCCTCCCGAGCAGGCTCTCACCGTTATTGAATCGATCCAATGCCAGGTGGGGAGAACCGGAAAAATAACTCCTGTAGCCTTCCTGAAGCCCATCAATGTCGGCGGCGTGCTCGTCCAACGGGCGACTCTCCATAACGAGGATGAGATCGCACGAAAAGATATCCGGATCGGCGACACGGTGATTATTCAACGGGCCGGCGATGTTATCCCCCAAGTTCTTGCTGTTGTGAAAGAGAAGCGTCCCGCATTCAGTAAACCCTACAAGCTTCCCGACAAATGCCCGGTGTGTGAAAGTCTGCTGGAGCGCAAAGAAGGTGAAGCGGATACCTTTTGCACCGGCGGGCTGGTCTGTTACGCCCAGGTGGTTGAGCGCTTGAAGCATTTTGTCTCGCGCGACGCGTTCGACATCGAAGGTCTGGGCGGCAAGAACATCGAGCTCTTTCACAGCAAGGGCTTGATCAATACACCCGTCGATATTTTTACCCTGCAAGCACGCGATGGGCAGACATTACCGCCGCTGCAGGCATGGGAAGGCTGGGGGGAAGTCTCTGCGCGCAAGCTTTTTGATGCGATTCAACGGGCCTCCACCATTTCGCTCGATCGCTTTATTTACGCACTCGGCATTCGCCAGGTGGGGCAGGCCACCGCCCGCCTGCTGGCACGCAAGTATGTAAGCCTCGATCACTGGCGCCAATCCATGGAGGCTGCCCAGAATAGGGATTCCGATGCCTATGCCGAGCTCCTCTCCATCAACGGTATCGGCGCCAGCATTGTCGAGGACCTGATCCATTTTATGCTGGAACCGCACAACCGAGAGATTCTCGATGAGCTCACCGGCGCAGGGCCGGGAAGGAGTGCGCTGGTTAGAGTGAACGATTTTGAGGGGCCGGCGGGCTCCTCACCGGTGGCGGGTAAAACCGTCGTCTTCACCGGCACCCTGGAAACCATGACCCGCAATGAAGCCAAGGCGCGGGCAGAGGCTCTGGGCGCCAATGTTTCCGGTTCCGTATCCAGGAAAACCGATTACGTGGTTGCCGGACCGGGCGCCGGATCCAAAGAAAAGAAGGCGAGAGAGCTCGGATTGACGATCCTCAGCGAACAGCAATGGCTTGATTTGATTCTTTCCAGTGACGAAGCCGAGGCGAGCTGAAGCCGCCCTGCCTCTATTGATACTCGAAGCGGTCCGCAGAACCCGATTGAACGCCGAGTGACTCTCGGATGGCTTCCGAATCACCACTATGCGAACACAACCTAACGAAAGGGGCACTGTGATGATGGCAGGATTTCTCGAAAGGATCTATTCAGGTTCTCTGGACGAAGAGCTGTTCAATTCTTCTACGGCCCCGTTAGACACCGCTCGAATCGATCGCTTGGTAGCAGAGTTTAGAGAATTAACTCGGCGGTTTTCCCCGCAAGTCATCGAGGAGCATGGCCGGATACCGCCGGAGATGCTGCAGAAAATGCGCGATATCGGCCTGTTCGGGATCTCCATACCCGAGGCCTATGGCGGTTTAGGATTTAATCTCAGAGAGTATCTCAAAACAATAGAGCAGATGGTCAAGTATGACATCTCGGTGGTGCTCGCATCCCTGGCTCACCTCTCCATCGGCCTAAAAGGCGTTCTGCTGTTCGGCAATGAGCAACAGAAACAGAAATATCTGCCACCGGCGGCCGCCGGTAAAATCATCTTTTCCTACGCCCTGACGGAGCCCAAAATCGGCTCGGATGCTCAGCACATCGAAAGCAGCGCCACCCTCTCCGCCGATGGCAGCCACTATCTGCTCAACGGTCAAAAGACGTACATCACCAATGCCAATTATGCTGGGGCGCTGACCACCTTCGCCCAACTCGATCCCAAGCACCCGGGGCATATGGGAGCCTTCATCGTAGAAACCGAATGGGAAGGCGTCAAAATCGGTCGGGATATGCCCAAGATGGGCCTCAAGGCCAGCTCCACCGCGTCCATCCAGTTCAGGGATGTTCGGGTTCCCGTGGAAAACCTCCTTGGCAGGCCCGGTGACGGATTCAGGATTGCCATGACCATTCTCAACTACGGCAGACTTGGATTGGGCGCTGCCTCGGTGGGCATGATGGAACAATCGCTGACAGATATGCTGAAGCGTTCGGCCAGCCGAATTCAGTTTGGATCTCCCATAAAGGATTTTCAGCTGATCCAGGAAAAACTGGTCAGAACCAGGGTGAACAGCTATGTCAGTTCAGCAATGAACGATTTTACCGCCGGTTTGCTGGAAGAGAGCCCCGCCGCCAATGTGGCCATGGAGAGCTCTCATTGCAAGCTGTTCGGAACCACTCGCTGCTGGGAAACAGTTTACGACGCTCTGCAGGTGGCTGGTGGCTCCGGCTATCTCACCACCCATCCCTACGAGAAAAGAATGCGGGATTTTCGCGTAACCACCCTCTTTGAGGGAACCACGGAGATTCACTCCATCTATCCGGCTCTGTTCATGATCCGAAAGATCACCAAAGATCTGAAGGCTGGCCACAAGTCGCCGCCGGGTCGGTTTTTCTCCCTGCTAAAGGCCCTGTTCGAACGGATCGAGTGGCCGCTCAGGTTCGAAGACAAAGAGATGAAAAAAGCCTCCAAAGCGGCCAAAACGAACGCCAGCTTAATCAGACGGATGCTTATCCTGGGGCTGTTAATGCACGGCGACAGAATTTCTCAGAAACAATTCATGCTCCGACGAATCAGCTCTCTTAGCCTTTACTGTTTCGGGCTTCTGGCCGTGCTTGCCGGCATGCAGGCATCGAGCGGCGGGACCAGGCCGGATAAGGAACGACTTGCCCTGTTGGACTACTTTGTCCAGGAAGCCAGAAGTGTCCGCAGACAAAGCCTGAGCATCCTGGAAACCCAGCGGGAAAGACTCATTAGATCGATTATGAAATCCCTTTCACCGGGGGATTAACTGCACGCAGGCAGCGTTCATTCCATGAACATCTCCTGTAAAATTGCCAGGCACGCGCAAGCTAAGATGAAGAGAGCTTTCCAAGTCGCCATACCAAACGCTCACGATCCACCGTGGCTATCTGGTCAAGAACTATATGGCCTGATCGGTCCTTGAACTTGCAGGTCACACGAAAAGGATAGGGATGACCTCCAGTCGTAAGCGGTGCTACGATGAATGTTCGTAGATTTGCATTGAGCTCATCCGGTGAGAGAATAACAAAGGGGCGTGTCTTCTGAAAGGCAGGGGGTCACCCATTAAAAGGCTGTAGGTCAAGTATGCTCTTGACTCACTTCAAGTTTAAGTTGCTACCAATGCAAGTTCGAGAAGTCTAACACCGCTTTTGTGCACTTACGGGAAAGTTCCCAACATTTAAACATTTCGGCTTTGAATCAAATGTTCAAAAGTTGAGAGCGTCCCCATTCCCACAGGCCGAAGAGAAGATTTGACCGGCGGAGGTCTGATCCGGAGTGCAGGAGGCTGGGCGGTGGTTAAGGAACTGAGAAGCTCCAGGAGCCACATGACAAGTGACGAACGCATTTTAGGAGACAGTGATTTTGTCTCAGAGACCTTGTCCAAGGCCGAGGAATCCTTTGAACGAAGCTATGCATTGAAAGCCGGCAGGATTGATGTAGACTTCATAGCAAAAAGAGTATCGACTCTGTTGAATATTCCGGAGGAAGACATCTGGCGTGAGGGTAAGACAAAGGGGCTGGTGCGGGCTCGGAGTTTATTGTGTTTCTGGGCTGTACGTGAAC
>Ga0068714_10004844_pt1 | contig 14722 bp, 12 predicted proteins | sample MTBNYHSulfiMetaG_FD_62988 | JGI IMG/M metagenome (GOLD analysis project Ga0068714, IMG submission 62988) | Enrichment culture microbial communities from rom New York Harbor, USA that are MTBE-degrading - MTBE-NYH (New York Harbor Sulfidogenic)... | ecosystem: Environmental > Aquatic > Marine >... | reverse complement strand
AGCAGCGGCCGCTCACCTTCCTGTCCACCGAGAACACGCTCATAAGACGCAGGAGGTAGGAGCAGCGAGCCGGTGCCGGCTTCTCCGAATGGATACCAGGCGCCCATGGTGTGTCCACGGTGTCCGCCAGGAGTATCGAAGTTGCCGGTGATGCCTGCGAGAAGTCCGAGGGCCTGGCATGTGGCGCCGCTGTTGCTGCCGTGCTCGGTGGCCAACATGTAGCAGATGCCGCCATTGCCGTATCCGCTCTCGGGATCAAGCCGGGTAGCATACGTCTTTGCGGCAAGCTCGATGGTCTCCGCGGGAACTCCGGTGATCTCGGCGGCCTTCTCGGGCGCGTACTGCGCGCAGTGAGCGCGGTAGTGCTCCCAGACGGGCTTAACCTTGTGCACGCTACCGTCCTTGAGGGTGACCTCAAACTCGCCCTCGAGGGCCGGGTCGATGAGCGGATTGAAGTCGGAGATGTCCGGCAGGAAGCCCTGCGACACACCCACGCCGCCTGTGTAGAGGTTCTCTTGATTCGGAACCTTGCCCTTGGTCTGGGGCGCCCAGGTTTCGCCTTCCCACGTGCCGATGCCCGGCTCAGCATCGAAGTACGTGAGCCGATTGGCGAGTGTGTCCCACACCATGAAGCGGCTTGGCTTGCCGCCCTCAACGAGGTCGCTCTCCTTCAGGAGCCTGGTCTTGAGCGTGTAGGGCACTGTCTCAACCAGTGCGCTCAGGGTTGTCATGCCTTCGCTCGGCTCCATGTCGGCAACAACGAGGAACGGCGCGTTGGTCCAGCGCTTGACGTACTTCTCGTCGTAGAGCTTGTTCTCGATGACGACGTTCGTCCACGAGAGCGCCATGGCTCCATCGGTTCCGCTGCGCAGCGGCAGCCAGATGTCCGCTTCCTTGCCAAGGTGCGACTGGCGGGGGTTCACGTTGATGTAGCAGTCAGCAAACGTGGCGGTGTTGACAGCCTCGCGGCCGGCCTGGTCGTAGTTCGAGATCTCGGTCGAGGCGCCCCACTGCACGTAGACGCGGGGACGGTTGACCGTCTCGACCCAAGCGTACTGGTATTCGTCGATCATCGTACCGATGAAGTGGCGCGGGCCTTTGCATATTTGCCACGCGCTCTGATGGTTTGGAGTCTGGAACAACTGCTGGAACCCGCAGTAGCCGGCCATCGGGTAGATACGGCTCGTACCGGTCATGACCGCAATACTCTCGTTGCCGTACTTGTCGATGACGTCCTTCATGCCCTTGGCCGTGAGCTTATACGCCTCGTCGATCGAAATGCGGACCCAGCCCGGATCCTCGCCCTTCGGGTTGGTGCGCTTCATCGGATAGAGCAGACGGTCGGGATGGTACGCGGCCTGAAGCGCGGCAATTGACTTCGTGCAGCGATTGCCCTCCGACTGGATGGACGTCGGGTCGCCTTCGATCTTGATGGCGCGCCCGTTCTGGACGGTAACGATGATGCCGCACTCCATCTTGCCGCAACCGCGGCAGCAGGTACGGATCTTCTTGACCTCGCCGACACTCGCGGCGGCGCTATCGTCCTGCGCGAGCGCCGCGAGCGGACCCGCGGCCTCCCCGGTGACGGCCGCGGCTGCGGCGGTCGCGGCGGCCACTTTCATGAAACTGCGCCGTGACATGCTCAGTTTCGCCATAACCTCTTCCCTCCTTGGTGCTTGACTCGCTTGGATAGGACTAGTCGTGCATGGTTGGCCTAGGCCTGGATCGCCGACCGGCCGATCTCAGTCGTGCTCCACTTCCCGTTCCACTCGATAGCGCCCACCTCCCCTAGCTTGTTGATGAAGTAACTCGCGTATCTACGCGGGTTCTGCAGGTCGGGGTGGTCAACGAGGAGAGTGTCGATCTCCTTGGTGGATCGAGGCTCTTCGTCGCAGAATGCGAGCACGATCGGGTAGATGTGGAGATACCGCACGTCTTCCGTCTCCTGCAGCTCTCGCAGTAGCCGGGAGGGCGCGAACCGTTCAAGAACTGCGATGCCGGCCGGCGTCGTCTGCCAGAGTCGTGCGACCTGCGGAACGGCGTCGCTTGTGGACAGAGCGCCGACCGCCGGTGCGCTGGCTGTTGCCTCGACCGGCGAATACTGATCCGCTGCATCGCCGAGGACAGGACGCTCAAGCGCTCCTGCCCGATGCAGCCAGTCAAGAAGAGTCACGACGCTGTACACCGAGGCGCCGGGAACGAGAGGGGTGACCGCCTCTTCAACCTCAGCCGTCGTCCGAAAGCTCTGACAGCACTCAAGGGCGCGATAGAGCGCATGGCGCAGGCTGGGATACGACAGTAGGAGGTCCGCAGTACGAGCCTCCGCGTCCACCAGGTCGGACGCCCCGAGGGCGATCTCACAACTCTCCACGCGAGTCCTCCGATGCTCCAGGGGAGCTTCCTTCAAGCTCCGCACATCGGCAGGATCGCGCGTGACCCGCACCGGGCGCATCTGAAGAAGCGTCGTACTCAGCGCTGAAAGCACGTAAGAAGCCTACGAACTTATGACTTATTAAGGGCGTTGTTGGTCAAGTTAACGCCCGCAGGAGGTACTAACAGCGCGCCGACCAGGCTGATATACTCTGACGGTCTTTGCAGGACTCCAGTCTTCAAGGGAGTCCGTGTCCGGTCTGCCGGATCACAGCACGCTTTCGCGGAGGAGTCGCAGGGACAGCTCATGGCCACTGAGAGGACGACACCCACGGGGGGTGACACCCCGCACGCGCTGAGCGACTGGCGTTTGATCCTGCCCCGATACCTTGGGTACGGCTTCTACTGGGCCTGGACGTTCCTCTGCTTCCGGAGTTCGGTGCTCTTCCCCTGGTCTTCCAACGCCGAGTCAAACGTCAGCACTCTGTTCGTGGTGTCGCTCGCGGCAAACGCCGTAATGCTCGTCATACTGTTCGCCTGTGCGCCTCGGCTGTTGTCGAGGCATGAATGGCGCAGGAACCTGCTGATCGCAGCCACACTCCTGACGACGCTCGGAACCCTCGCAACATTGCTCGCGCAGGGAAGCTCGGCACTCAAGACCACGTGGCTCATTACTGCTGGCGTGACGACAGGTTTCGGGACCGCCTGGCTGGTCGTGCACTGGGGTGAGTTCTATGCCTCGATCGGTACCCGGCGCGCCGCCATGTATATGTCGGCGTCAGTCGTTCTTGCCGTGGTCATCTTCTTCCTCGCTGTCACCGCCGCGCCTGTCGTTGGCATCCTGCTGACAGCCTCGCTTCCGGCGCTTTCGGCGCTCGCGCTTTGGGCGAACGTGCGGCAGGAGAACGTCCGGCCGGAGAGTGCGGCTCCCATTCGCGCAGGCGACGAAGGTCCGCGTTTCCCGCTTCCCTGGAGATTCGCGGCAGGCATGGGATTGTACGGGGTCGTTTTCGGTCTGAACAAGTGCCTCGATTCCCCACTCACGGGTGCAGCGTTCCACTCGTCACAATCGATGGTCGTTGCGGGCAGCGGAGCGATAGCGCTTCTGTTGGCTGTGGGCACGATCATGTTCTCGAAGGACCTGGACTTCGGGTTCACCTACCGTCCAATACTCCCTGTCATGATCGCTGGCTTCATGGCACTACCCTTCCTCGGGGCCAGCGTTGCCGTCTTCGCACGCGGGATCATCGGTGCCAGCTACACCTTCTTTGAGATGCTGTGCTGGATACTCGTCTCCAACATGGTGTACTGGCGGCGGCTCCCCGCCATCAGGACCTTCGGTGCCGCGCGAGCCACGGTGATCGGATCGATCCTCCTGGGTTGGATCGCGGGTTTTGCTGCAACCCGGGGCCTCGCGCCAACCTCCGGCCAGTTGACCATCTACGCCCTCATCATGGTCTTCATCCTCGTCATCTCAACGGTGATGGTGCTCAGTGAGCGCGACATACTCGAACTCAGCAGCTCCGCCGCAGAACACGTGGCGAGCGTCGCAGAGGAGTCCGAGAAGGTCGCCGGACAGTGGCGGCAGCGCTGCAAGCGTGTCGCCGAGAAGTACGGACTGTCAACGCGCGAGGAGGAGGTTCTCATGCTCCTCGCCAAAGGACGCAGCCTGGCGGTCATTCGCGACACACTCGGAATCGCGAGCGGAACCGTCCGCACTCACGTGTACCACGTGTACCAGAAGGTGGGCGTGCACTCGCGCCAGGAGCTCCTCGATCTGATCGAAGATCGTCCCGCTAGCGAGATCCGCTAGTCCGGAGCGGCCCCACGCACCGCCCACGCATCTCCCGCAGCACCTCACGCCGCGCCTACCCCTGCGCCTCGGCCTCTAGCCGCTCCACGAGGTCGATCAGCTGCTGACGGCTCGATATCCCGAGCTTGGCGTAGATGTGCTTCACGTGCGTCTCCACCGTGCTCTTGGCGATGAAGAGCTCGTCGCAGATGTACGGGACGTTTCTGCCACGCAGCAGGAGCTCGATGATCTGCCCCTCTCGCGCCGAGATCCCGTAGCGCGCCGTCACCGTGTCGATCGCCAGCGTCCGCTTGCGCGCGCGATCGCGCTCCTCGGCGCCCTCGGCGTCAGGCGGCGCGGCGATGGCGAGCTCGGCTGCGTCGACCGGCTCGTTTGCGAAGACAGCACCCTCCACCTTCATCCAGAAGGTGAACGCCAGCGCAAAGAGCGCAACGATCGCGATGAACGCCACGCGCTGCGGTTCGTCGGCAGCCAGGAGCGCGAGGAGCGCGGCGGCGCCTTCGCCGAGTGCCGCGCCCAGCAGGAGCAGACAGAGCCCCTGCGCGTAGACGCGCGACGGCGCCCAGCCAAAGCGCTGCGCGATGTTGCCCATCACGATCCAGTAGTACACCAGGAACGCGCCGATGCCCGCGAACGACAGCGCCATTGCGAGTGGCGCGAGGCCCGGTCCGGCGAGCGGGAGTGCGAGGAAGCCGATGGCCACGAGGAGGCCCGTTGGGCGAAACGCCACATTCGGGTCCTCGCGATGGGCCACGCGGATCATGTAGACGGTCAGGGCGATTTCTGTCACGAGGAATGCGCCAACAAACAGTGGACCGGCGGGGAGCTGCTGCACCAGCACGATCGGCGCAAGTCCGCGAGAGACGAGTGAGAGCAGCAGGCCAAAGCCGACGATCGTGATCGCGAAGGCGCGCTCGTAGAGGAGGCCCGTGAGGCGGGTGCTGCCGCTAGTGGCGACCTCGCCAGCCTCTCCCCCGCCGCCTGACGCCTGCGCAAGCATCGCCTGCTGCAGTACTCCGGCTGCGGCGATCGGCAGGATCGCGCCCAGCGCAAGCGCGATCGCGCCCGGCAACGGAACGAGCAGCAGGTAGACCGCGCTGCCAACGATTGCCGCAGTTGCGGTCACGCCCACTCGGCCGCGCCTAACCATGTGCGCGCACATGTGTGCCCACCCGAGAAGCAGGCCCGCCAGGCCGATCGTCGCGAACGCGAGCGCCACAACCGCACCGAGCGCGGGAACCACGAGCGCCGACGACAGGGCAAGAAGCAGCGTCCCAAGCGTCACTCCGGCACCACTCGCGCCGAGCACGGCAACGGCGCGGCCGCGGCCTTCGATCACCGGCGCGGCAATCGAGACCGCCAGAAGGAGCACGAACAGTGCGATGAGCATCCAACCGCGCCAGTTCCCCAGCGCCGACTCGGCCGTGCGGCTGAAGACGGTGGAGAACGACAGCAGGAAGAGCCACGCCAGAACGAGACCGCCGCCGATCCCGTAGCGCGGGTCGCAGCAGTCCAGATAGTCGTCCCAGAGTACCGCCAGCCTATGGGCAATGCCCGAGCGGTTCACGTAGCGAGAGCACCTCCTCCGCGCATCCCGGCCACCACTACTATGCCAGAGCAGCCGCGGAAAGTCCTCTCTCTCGGCCGTCCGCCGGGGCACCCCAAGGGGGCTTCGCTAGCCCATCCGGACGATATCCCCACTTCTCAGGGATGCCGCCCGGCCTCACTCGGTCACGAATCCCTGCCTCACCGCGATGGCAGCGATCACCCCGAGGCAGACACTCACGGCGTCATCCCGGACGGGGTGCGCCGGGGCGGACAGCAGACGCGTCGGCGAGGGTTCACAGGGCAGGATCATGAGGAGGAGTAATGAGAGAGAACGAGGAGTTGGCAAGCGGGCAGGGCGGCGAGGGCGCCGGCGGCACTTCAATCGAGCGCGCCTTGGGCAAGGACGGCGCACGCGAGGGAATCTCGCGCCGGAGCTTCCTGACGCTCGGCGCGGTGGCAACGGCTGCGGTGGCGGGCGCGGGGCTGACCGGCTGCGGCAGCGGGTCAGGCGAGGCTGAGGCTGAGGGCGCGGGAACGGCTGCGGGCTACACCTGGGAGACGGCGCCTGCCGCTATCACCGCGATCGCCAAGACCGAGGAGTACGACGTGATCGTCGTCGGCGGCGGCATGGCCGGGTGCTCGGCGATGTGCTCGGCGGCCGAGGCGGGCGCGAAGGTCGTGCTCCTCGAGAAGACCGAGAAGCTGAACTTCCGCGGGATCGACTACGCGGCGCTCGCCTCCGAGATCCAGAAGTCAGTGGGCATCGACCTCAGCGCGCGCAAGGACGAGATGGTCATGGAGATCCAGCGCTGGGGTGCGCACCGCGCCGACGAGCGCGTCGTCCGCGTGTGGGCCAACAACTGCGACGAGGCCATCAACTGGGCGGCCAACATGCACGTCACCCACGGCGGAACGGTCGCCCCGATGCCGCGCGAAATGCAGGAGATCCCCGACGCGCCGTACTACCACTACCCCTGCGACGCGTTCCAGATCGTCCCCAACCCGGACGTCCTCGCGCGCGGCACCGAACTCAACTACGAGCCCCCGTTTGCGATCGCGTGGGCCGACGCATTCTCGGTGTACGCGGCCGAACTCGGCGCCACGATCGTCATGAGCGCGAAGGCCGAGCAGCTCGTGACGGACGAGTCCGGCGCAGTCACCGGCGTCATCGCCATGAACACCGCCGACGAGACCTACACCCAGTACAACGCCAAGAGCGTGATCATGTGCACGGGTGGCTACGGCAACGACACCGAGATGATGGACGCCTTCATCCCCACGCACGTGACCGAGTTGAAGGGCAAGATCACGCCGGCGCACAACACCGGCGACGGCATCCGCATGGGCGCGTGGGCAGGTGCCGCCATCGACCCGGCGCCGCACTGCCCGATGTGGTTTGACCAGGCGCTCGAAGGCATGGAGAACTACAAGTCCGTCCCGCTCACCCGGCAGCCCTGGCTGTATCTGAACGACTTCGGCCAGCGTTTCGAAAACGAGGACCTGCCCTACGGCTACGTGTGCCGCGGCTTCTTCCGGCAGCCGCAGCAGATGCAGTGGAACATCTGGGACGGCAAGTGGGAAGTCGACGCTCCCAAGATGGGCATGATCGTCTGCAAGGACCTCCGCGGCGCGCTGCACAGCCCGGAGGAAGTCCAGAAGTTCATCGAAGACGGCACCATTCTCTCGGGCAACACGATCGACGAGCTGCTCGGCAAGATGACGGGCATCGACGTAGAAGCCGCCAAGGAGTCCATCGCCCGTTACAACGAGATCTGCGCGTCCGGCGTGGACACGGACTTTGGCAAGCGCGCGCAGTGTCTGAGCTCGATCACCGAGCCGCCGTTTTACGCGGTCCACATGGGCGCCGCGCTGCTCGTGACGCTCGGCGGCCTGCAGATCAACGAGGACCTGAACGTCGTGAACGCCGAGGGCGTGGCGATCCCCGGCCTCTGGGCTGCGGGCAACTGCTCGGGCAGCTTCTTCTTCAACGACTACCCGATCACGCTCGCCGGCGTGAGCCACAGCCGCGCGCTCACGTTTGGCCGAGTGGCGGGTAAGGCGGCGGCTGGGGCGGCGCTGAGGTAGGCGGCGGCTCCCGCAGGGCTGGGGCAACCGCAGTCGGCTGCACGCCCGGACGGACGAGACTCCCGACAGTCGTGGCGAGCGGCTGATGCTCGCGAACGACGGCGGGGACAGAACCTTGATCGAGGTTCTGTCCCCGCCGTACGGTCTGGATTGTTGCGTGACGCCAGTGCCGGTTCGGCACAACTCGGTGCCTGTCGTGCGGCGCTGTTACCCGCGCTTCGTGACCTCGATCAGGTGGTAACCAAACTGCGTCTTCACCGGGCCGTGGACAACGCCCACCTCGTCGTTGAAGCAGACGTCGTTGAACTCCTTGACCATCTGGCCGGGGCGGAACTCGCCGAGGTCGCCACCGCGGCGGCCCGACGGGCACGTGGAGAACTTGGCGGCCAAGTCGGCGAAATCGGCGCCATCGGCGATCTGCTGCTTGAGGTCGTTGGCCTGCTCCTCGGTGGCAACGAGGATGTGGCGTGCACATGCTGTGGTCATGATGTGTCTCCTGTCTGAATGTAGTGACGCGGCAATTATCGCCGCCGTGATCATCTCACGCTACTGAATCCTTTACCCGCGGTGGGGCGCTACGCTCCCCACAGCTCGCAGCGGAACTCCCCGCAGATCGGCGGCCGATAGGGTTGCGGCAGTTGGCAGCCATGCTCGGGATGGCAGAACTGGCACTTGCGAACGTCAACCCACCCGGGCAGCCCCGCGCGATAGGCGGCGCCGGCCGACGTTGGCAGGTGGCTCACGCGCGGGTCGTGAAACGGTTCAAGACCGTGAGTGCCGGCAACGTAGCGGTCGCCAGCGCGCACGAGCGCTCGACTCGCCTCGAACCACTCGAGCCACTGCTTGATGTACGCCGGGAGCCACTCCTCGCCCACGTACTCGCCGTTCTCATCGTGCGCGAGGTAGAGGCAGCAGCAGAGCCCGCCGCACTCATGGCAGAGCTGCCAGTTCTGCGCGGCGGGATCGGGAGCGGGGTCAGCGTTGGTTCCGGGAATCATGCCCGCCCTCCGATGGCCGATGAGCGCACGCTAGAACTCGCACCCCTTCAGCCGCTCGAAGAGCACGCCGCTCCGCGCGAGAAACGCCCACGGGTCGAAGATCCGGTTGAGCTCGATGTCCGAAAGCGGGCACTCGGGGTCGTCGGCCAGGCGCTCGCGGAAACTCGCGCCTTCGCGCGCCTGCTGGATGTCGTCCCAGACGGCCATCGCGTTTGACTGCACGATCGCGTACGCGTCCTCGCGCAGCATGCCCGTGTCCACCAGCGCCAGGAGGACGCGGCTCGAGTAGATGAGCCCGCGCGTTGACTCCAGGTTCGCGCGCATGCGCTCCGGGTACACCACGAGCCCGTCCAGAATCCACTCCAGCTTGCCGAGGAGGTAGTCGGTGGCGATGAAGCTGTCGGCGAGCACGACGCGCTCGGCCGAGGAGTGCGAGATGTCGCGCTCATGCCAGAGCGCCACGTTGTCAAAGCCCACCTGCGCGTTCGCCTTCACCACGCGCGCCAGGCCGCAGACGCGCTCGGCGGTGATCGGGTTGCGCTTGTGTGGCATTGCCGACGAGCCCTTCTGGCCGCGCGTGAACGGCTCTTCGGCCTCGAGCGTGTCGGACTTCTGCAGCGCGCGGATCTCGGTGGCGATGGACTCGGCGGTGGCGGCCACGGTGGCGAGCACCGCGAGCACGTGCGCGTGACGGTCGCGCGCGATCACCTGCGTGGAGAGCGGGTCCGGCGTGAGGCCGAGCTTCTCGCAGACGAAGGACTCCACGAACGGGTCGATGTTGGAGTACGAGCCCACGGCGCCCGAGATCGCGCCCCACGCGCAGGAGTACTGGCGCGTGGCGATCAGACGGGACTCGGCGCGCTTGAGCGCCCACGCCCATGACGCCCACTTCATGCCAAACGTCATCGGCTCGGCGTGAATACCGTGCGTCCGGCCCACGCAGAGGACGTCTTTGAACTCCATCGCGCGGCGCACGCAGATCCTGCCGAGTCGGCGGACGTCTTCCAGGATGAGGTCCTGCGCCTGCGTCATCTGGTAGCAGAGCGCCGTGTCGCCGAGGTCCGAGCTGGTCATGCCGTAGTGCACCCAGCGGCTTGGCTTGGGGTCGCCCTCGGCGAAGCCCTCGTCGATGTGCTCGGCCATGTTGGTGAGGAAGGCGATCACGTCGTGATTGAGCGTGGCCTCGAGCTCGTCGATGCGCGAGACCTCAAAGGCGGCGCGCTCGCGGATGAGACGGGCGTCCTCGGCGGGCACGATGCCGAGTTCCGCATGCGCTTCCACGGCGAGGACCTCGATCTCCTTCCAGATTTCGAACTTGTTCTGGAGGTCCCAGATGCGGCCCATCGCGGGGCGTGTGTAGCGTTCGATCATGATGTCAGGCTCCTTAGGGGGAGTCGGGCGGGACTGCGGCTGCGAGCGCCGGACAAGGGCCGGCTGGCGTGCTAGCTACATTATCGCCCAGAAGGAGGCCGGGGAGAACTGCACGCCACCAGAAAGGCCCGCACCGCGGAAGTCCGCGATGCGGGCCTGGCAAGGTTCCGCCAAGCGCCAGGCGGCGCCACCCGTGGCGAGGACGTCAGGCGCTGGCCATGTGACGTAGTGACACCGTTGCGTCTTCCCGGAGATTGCCTGAGACGCTTCGAGGAGGCGATGTGACCCACATGCAGTCGACGAATCCGTCCATTAGGGGCGCGTGCGCGCTCAACTTGCAGGGATTCATGCACACCTGCCCGCTTCTCTTGCACCGGACGGCCTTTGGGGTGGCGAGGATAGTCATGTCGGAACCGCACGTCCGGCAGTACCGCTTGATACGGGGCACACAAATCTCGATCTCGAACATGTTGCAGGTCCTGCATTCGGGGCATTCGACCACGACGCACCGGGGAGGACGGCAGTTCCCACACACGGAGCTGCATGTAACGCACATGTACTTCTCCTCACACGTCGAGCCATCGCCCAAGGCTCCTGTGGTCACCTCCGGCGTGGCCGACGAGACGGTGTCCGCTACGCGTCCGGGGCTTTTGGAGCCGTCGGGGTCTTGGGGACACCTGGAGCCTTCGGCGCGCCGGGAGCGACCGGAGGCTTCGGGACCCCTGGAGCTGGGCCCGGGCCTTTGGAATCAAGAAGCGGAGCCCCACAGTTGGCGCAGACAATGCCGAACGGGGGGGCCGGCGTCCCGCACTTCGGGCACTTGGCCTCCGTTGTTACCGATGACGGTCTAAAGCACATTGCTTCTCCTTACTTAGACTCCTGATACATTCCTAGCTCAAATCGCGGATCTGAGCACCGGATGGGGGCGGCCCGCTCACACCCGGACTCATGCTGTCGCTCGATGACTAGTCCAACAACAGGTCTAGCGCGCCGAAGTTGATCGTAGCGTCGACGTTCACGATGTCGCTGGCCGCGTGGACGTACTCCACTCTCGCGACGAACATGTCGTGATCACCCGCGGGATAGACGTTTTCCACAGTGCATTCGATGTTGACCGGGCAGTCGTCGAGCAGCGGCGCGTTCACCTTGGTTCCGTCACTCACCTTGGCTCCGATCGCGGCGAGCTTGTCTCCATCGCTCCCGTGATGGCTGCCCAGGTAGTAGAACATCTCTCTCTGTTCGGACGTGCAGAGGTTGACCACGAAACAGCCTGTCTCCGCAATCATGTGGTAGGAGTAGTTGGCCGGAATGATTCCCACCATGACTTTGGGCGGATTCAGGCTGATGTTGCTGCAGAATCCCACAGCGAGGGCGTTGTTGGCCCCCTTGCTGTCCCGGCACGAGATGATGACGCGAGGCATCGGCTGCAGGCTGGCCACGGGATTCCCGCTCGTCTTGTCCATCACAACTCTCCTTATCATCGATGCCGCACTTCACCGTTCACTGCACATGGACTCAACAACCGCCTGTGTGAGCCTTGCAAGGCCCTTGAAGAAGGGAGTCTCGGCCGATGCCTCGACTTCCCGGCAAAAGACTGGAACCCATCTGCCGAGATGTTCGGCCTTGAAGGAAGCGACCCGCGCAAGGGAGGCCCGGGCCGCATCGTCGTCACCGTGCGCAGAAGCTGCTGCAGCTTTTCCATAGAGGCTTGCCACATATCTCAATTCGTGTGAGATGTGGTCTTCCGGTTCGCGGCTCTCATCCTGGACAACCGCGTATTCGTCTTCTTTGTAGTATTCAAGAACCGATTCTCTAGACTCCTGCATCATGAGACGTTCCCCGCCCGAGAAGATGGATTCATACGGGTAGGGGGCACCGGGTCTGCAGCCGGCGAACAATGTGGTGAAGTCCACTGCGATTGCCTGCAGGACCTTCTCCGACGGAGACTCGAGATCGCTGCACATCAGCGTCATGCCTTCTGTGACCGCTTCGCCATACACATCAAAATCAGAGCGGTTGAGTGACTTCAGGAACTCCGCCCCCGGGACATTCCAGTAAGCCCTGGCAAGCCACTCCATGGACCTTTGCGCCTTCTCAAGGTTCTCGCTCGTGCTAGCCGTCATATTCCACCTGGTTCCTCTCGACAGAAGGGGCTCGGCTGGGGGAGGAAACACCTCCCCCAGCCGCCTCTGACACTCTCCTCTATCTACACGTTACGCCACGCCTGGCCGTAGAGACCCTCCATGTCTCTCCACTGCTTCTTGGAGAGCAGGTAGTAGACAGCAGGACCGTTGCCGGTCTCGGGCTTGAGCTGGTGGACGTATCCCTCCCAGGCCTTGATGATCTGCGACACCTCGCTGTTCGGGTCGTCCAAGTCGCCCCAGTGCCACGACTGCGTCAAACAGGTGGTCCTGCAGGCCGGCAGCTTGCCCGTGTCGACGAGATCGGCGCACATGTCGCACTTGCCGATCTTCCCGGTAGTGGGATCCAGCTGGATGACGCCGTACGGGCAGGCAGCCATGCACGGCTTGCTCTCGCATGCCTTGCACTTCTCGGTGTCCCCGACGGCCACAATGCCGTCCGCGCGCTTCTCAAAGACACTGTAGGGGCAGGCCGGCACGCACGTCGGATTGGCGCAATGCTGGCAGAGGACCGGGATGTGGTACATGTGGTTCTCGGGGAACGTGTTATTGCTACCGATGTACGTGTACGTCTCGGTGTTGTAGATACCCATGGGTGTCTGCCTGACGGACTTGCAGAGAGTCTGGCACCCGCGCTGATCCAGGCACGTGTCAAGGTTGATAACGAAACCAAGGCGAGTCATCTCACATCTCCTCCCCGGACACGGGCATGAACGCCTCGAGCTGCTCACGAGTGATCACAGGCTGGTACTTCTCGATGTCCGCATCCGAGCACTTGTAAACCGTGCACAGCTGCGACCGCAAGCCCGGCGAGCCGGTCTCCGGGGTCGAGTGCTTGCACTCCACCAGAACTTCAGCGTTCCACTCGAGGGCACCGTGGAGATCATCGGTAGCGACCTTCTCCGGCCGCCACCAGGCGTGCTGCGCATACGTGACCTGACCGGGCCTCATCGGGAAGCGGAAGCTGACCATTCCCATGATCCTGTGCAGATCTTCCCGGCCGCTCGTGGGAGGAGCCTCGACCCATACCCAATCGCCATGCGTGACGCCGTACTCCGCAGCGGTCTCCGGATTCATCAGCACTTCCGGCCACGGGCTGAGCGAACGCGTCAGCGGAAGCTGACGGAACTCCGAGTGGAAGAAGCCCACCTGCCGCTTGCCCGTGCTCAGAATCAGCGGGTAGTCCTTGGCTAGGTCAGGACGGCTGATCGGGGATTCTGCCGGTTCCGTGTACACCGGCAGCGGAGGATACCCATACTTGTTGTGCATCGTTGAGAAGAAGTTGATCTTGCCGGTATCGGTCGGGATTCTGCCCGCAACCAGATACCTGTAGTTCTGCGCACCCATCTCGTACTGCTCGGCAGCGACTCTGCGTAGGTCAAAGCACTCTTCCAGGGACTTGCCGAAGAACCGGCGCGTGAGACGGTCGCGCTCCTCATCGATGTCGTCATTCTCCCACAGCGTCCCATACTCGCCGCCAAAGAACAGGGAGCCAACGGGGTTGAGCAGACCGTGGTTGTACGCGGGATCGAGCTTCTCAAGCTTGTGGGCAAGCATGGCGCCAAACGCATAGTCCTGTTTGGCCTCACCCAGGGGCTCCACCGCCTTGCGGAAGAAGTTCTTGGTGGCATTCGCACCAAGAGTCCCGAACTCGAGGTAGTTGCGCTCCATCCATGTGGCAGATGGCAACACGTAGTCGGCCATCTCGGCGGTCGGTGTCATGACCATCTCGGTGCACACGTGGAGCATGACCTTCTCTTCGTCGTTGAGAACTTTCAGCCACCGGCCCAAAGACGGATCGTGCATCAGGAGGTTGGAGGCAATCGAGAAGATGCCGTGAACGCGATACGGTATGCCCTCCTCGATGGCCGTCAAGACACAGTTGACATCCGGGAAGTTGAGCAGGGCATCGGCATTCTCGGGACGCATCGGCTGCCACTTCGTCCACTCTTCGTCGTAGAACTGGCCGCAGCCTATGCGATGCTCGTAGTAGCCCAACCGCTTGCGCTTCTGGGACAGCGGCAAACCCTCGTTGTAGCTGATGTCCCATTCGCCCGGGAAGGTCATCGGCTCGACGGGATAGAACTGCACGTACTCGCATCCGCCGGGAACGTCGATGTTGCCTGTCATCATCTTGACGAGGTTTGCAGAGAGGCAGTACTGCGACAAGTTGGTCGACATGTACTGGATACCGCAGCTGATGTCCATGGGGTGGATTGTGGACATCATTTCGCAGGCGGTACTCAGGCGGTCCACCGGAATACCCGTGACCTCTTCGGTCTTCTCAAAGGTCCACTGCTTCACGTTTTCGGCACAGATCTGGAAGGCAGGCTTGCACGAGACCTTGTGCCCACTCTTCAGCGTGACTTCATAGGTGCCGAACAGCGCAGGGTCGA
>Ga0068714_10004842_pt1 | contig 14728 bp, 18 predicted proteins | sample MTBNYHSulfiMetaG_FD_62988 | JGI IMG/M metagenome (GOLD analysis project Ga0068714, IMG submission 62988) | Enrichment culture microbial communities from rom New York Harbor, USA that are MTBE-degrading - MTBE-NYH (New York Harbor Sulfidogenic)... | ecosystem: Environmental > Aquatic > Marine >... | reverse complement strand
GGTTTTTTGCCGAAGCCGATCAGCCCCGGATCAGGCAAATGCTGGAGTATGCGAAGTGCGGCAAAGGGTCAATCGTTGAAGAAGAACCTCTGAGCTTGGATGCAAAGCGACTCTCGGTGAAGTTTCTTCCCATTGCTGGAGAGTTGCATGGAACCCTCGTTGTCCTGAACGATATCACCGAGAAAACTCGGCTGGTAGAGCAGCTTCAACAGGCGCGAAAAATGGAGGCCATCGGCCTGCTTGCCGGCGGTATTGCTCACGACTTCAACAACATACTGACCGCAATCCTGGGCAATGTTTCGCTGGCAAAGATGTACCTGCGACCCGATAATAAGTCGTATATGAGGCTGGAGGAGGCCGAAAAGGCATCCATGAGGGCAAAAGATCTGACTCTGCAGTTGCTCACCTTTGCCCGAGGCGGCGCCCCTGTAAAGAAAAAGGCCTCCCTGGCCGAAATCGTTGGCGAATGCTGTAGATACACCCTCAAGGAGCCGGCGGTTAGATGCGAAACGAAGCTGGAAGAAGACTTATGGCCGGTCGATCTTGATAAGGGCCAAATCAGCCAGGCGCTTCAGAATCTGCTCGCTAACGCTGAACAGTCCATGCCTGTCGGGGGGAACATTCGAATTCGGGTGCAGAACAGGAACCTGGAAGAAGACCACGATCTGCCGCTTGAGCCAGGCAGGTACGTGGAACTGGCGCTCGCCGACCAGGGGATGGGAATTCCAGAAGAGAATCTGCCGAGAATCTTCGATCCGTATTTCACCACCAAAAATCGGAGAAGCGGCCTGGGATTGACCATAGCATATTCTATCGTAAAGAATCACAAAGGCCATATCCGGGTGGAATCCAAACCCGGCGAAGGAACGGTCTTTTATGTCTATCTGCCGGCCTCGAGTGAATCCGAAACGGATAAGAGAGCTGTTGAGCCTTCCGTACTGCGTAAGTGCAGGGTCTTGGTGATGGATGATGAAGTGTTTGTCCGGGATGTGGTGGGCGAGATGCTTGAGTTCATTGGCTTCAAGGCGGAGTTTGCAGCGGACGGGACAGCGGCTATCAAGCAGTACGAAGATGCTATGGCGGCCGGAGGTCGGTTTGATGCGGTCATCATGGATCTAACGATAGCCGATGGAATGGGCGGAAGGGAAGCAATCAAACGGTTGCTGGAAATAGACCCGGAGGCAAAAGTGATCGTTTCGAGCGGCTATTCAGATGATCCTGTCATGAGTGACTATAAAAGCTACGGGTTTAAGGGTGTTGCAGTTAAACCTTTCAAGTTGGATGAATTGAACAAAACGCTGCACGAGGTGATAACCTCCGGAGATTGAGGATCGAGGTTCCAGAAGCATGCCCAATTCAACGGCCGGCGGTTTTTCAGTGCACTTCCAATAATCTTACCTGTACGGTCTATTTTGCTGATCAGCCATGCACCAATGGGATGCTGTATAAATATAAAAGCAGGGCTCCCGCCAGTACCCCAAGATGGAACACAGTAATCAGAATGCTTTTTATGATTTCTCTCATCGCATTCCTCCGTGTATTTCGTTTTCGATTATTAGCGTTTTGAGCATTTGAAATAGCAGGTAATTATGGGGAGATTATGAAGAAACGATGTAAAGAATGTGGCGCTCAAATCCAAATATTACGGCCTCTTAAAACGGGCAGGGCGGATAGGCCTGCCCTTTACCCACAATTCGTCTTGGGGAATACCCCCTCCCTGCCAAACTCTGCCCTTCCTTCCCAAACTCTGCCCCTCGTTCCCAAACTCAGCCCCTCGTTCCCAAACTCAGCCCCTCGTTCCCAAACTCTGTTTGGGAACGCACTTAGGCGGCAAACTCAATTTGCTGTTCGGCTGCAAAGAACGGAGCTTCCCGGGCATTTCCGTGCCCAAACAGAGCTCGGGCACGAGGAGCGGAGTGGAACTTGGGCACGATGGAGGGAGAGAGTTTGGGGCATTCGGGGTAACTGGCTTCTTGCACCGGCCCCTCCAAGGAGATGTGGGTAAAAAGCAGGGTAGGCAGTGTTCCACGGCACTTGTGGGGAAATTAGGAAGAAAAAACGTGCAGATTGTGTGATGATATGAAAACTCCCTCTCCCCTGGGGGCTGCAAGGGAGAGGGAGAGGGGCAAGGGGAGGATGGCGGCGGATGACAAGGGAAAGCAAACCTTGTCTTTGCCGCGACCAAATTCCTTGTCGCGGCACCGACCGCCAAGCAAATGAAGACTTGGGTGATATATAAACCCAACTTAGTGGAGAAATTATGAAGAATTGATGTGAAGGTTATGAAGAACAACAAAACTGCAGAAAAATAGTTTAAACCTGAACCTGGCGATTCCTGTGGCAACATTATTTTGAACGAACGAGCTGTGGAAAACAAATCATCAAAAGGTCAAAAAGTGAGAACCAAGCTCTCCTATAAGATCTTCGCGGCCTTCTTATTGACATCTTTAACCATCGTGATTTTGACGATAGGGACCTTGCACTTCTTTGGCCGCCGCATCTTTTTCGATTATATGGACAAAATGGAAATGGAGCGATTATCCGAGCTGTCCGAAATGCTCCTTGCCGAATATGAAGATTCCGGCGGTTGGACTCGACTGAAAAAAAATCCACGGCTCTGGCGTGTAATGGTTGGCTCCGCAGGACACAAAAACCCCCGAGAAGATGAACTTCCGTCAGTGAGGGTCTCGGACCCGGGCGAATCCGGCGGGAGGATGCAAGGTGAAGATCGGCTCGTCCCGCCATCACCCCCGCCTCCTTCTTCAACTTCACCTCTTTCTCGGTCCCGTCTGGAAAAGGATTTTCTTGAAGCGCCGTTCCGGATTTTTCTACTGGATATAGAGCGGCAGCCGATTTTTGGGCGCCCTCAGCCGGCGGATGAAATTGTAATGCGGGAGATAACGTTACAGGGCAAACCGATAGGGTGGCTGGGAGTCAACAAAGGGCCGCCAAGGCTGACTCCTTCCGAAATTGCTTTCCTGGAAAGACAGAACGAGCTCTTTTATCTGATAGGCTGCGGGATATTCCTGCTGACCGCTGTTGTCTCCTTCTTTCTGTCCAGAAACCTTCTGGCCCCTATCAAAGAGTTGACTGACGGCACGCGAGCGTTGACCAGGCGCAAATTTTCCACTCGAATAGAAGTGCGCTCCAGGGATGAGCTCGGTCAGCTGGCCGCCGATTTTAACGTCATGGCGCAGACTCTCGAACAGTATGAAGAGATGAGGAAGCAATGGATCTCAGACATTTCCCACGAGCTGAGAACGCCCCTTTCGATCCTGCGCGGGGAGATTGAAGCCATGCAGGACGGAGTCCGCGATCTCGACCTGCAGGCGCTCGACTCGGTATATGCGGAAGTTCTCCATCTGGGGAAAATCGTTGCCGATCTCCATGAGCTATCCCTTGCAGATGCAGGAGCTCTGAACATGGATCGGCGATTGCTGGATCCCATCCAGGTTTTGAGGGAAACACTTCGTCTTTTCCATACAAGGTTCGAACAGTCTCAGATTGCTATTCTGGACAATCTCAATGACAGTCGGCAGGTAACCCTCTGGGGTGACCCAGTGCGTCTGTCGCAGTTGTTTGCGAATATCCTGGAGAACACGCTCCGCTATGCCGATGCACCCGGGGATTTGAGGTTGATACAGAATGTTTCAGCAACAGAGCTCACTCTCATCTTCGAGGACTCCGGTCCGGGGGTGCCCGAGGAATCCGTGGATCGATTGTTCGATCGGCTTTACCGGGCGGATTCGGCCAGGACGCGCAGCAAAGGTGGGAGTGGACTGGGGCTTGCGATCTGCAAGTCTATCGTCGAAAGCCACGGCGGAACCATATCAGCGGAAAACGCGGCTTCACGCGGACTCAGAATCAAGATCGTGGTGCCGCTCGCTGCAGTCGGAACCGATGAAAAACAGAGGAGACCCCGTGATCAGCAATATCTTGATAGTTGAAGACGAGCAGAAAATCGTCGCCCTTTTGCGGGATTATCTGGAAAAGGCCAACTACAGGGTTTCTTTTCTCGATCGAGGTGATCAGGTGATTGCCCATGTCAAAAAGAATCCGCCCGATTTGATCTTGCTGGACGTTATGCTGCCGGGAATGGACGGGCTGGAGGTATGCCGGGAGATCCGAAAATTTTCCATGGTTCCGATCATCATGATCACCGCCCGGGTAGAGGAAATAGATCGTCTAATCGGTTTGGAATTGGGAGCTGACGATTACGTCTGCAAACCCTTCAGTCCGCGGGAAGTGGTTGCCCGTGTGAAAGCGGTGCTGAGACGATTTCACAGTGAGCCTGCCGGAGCCAGCCTTCAAGTCGGTCCGATTGCCCTGGATGTAGACTCTCGGCAGGCTACGGTCGAAGGTCAATTGCTGGAACTGACGCCGAGCGAATTCGGCCTGCTGAGGGTGCTCATGGCCCATCCGAACCGTGTTTTTTCGCGCAATGAACTGCTGAATCAAGTGCAAGGCTATGATTTCGAAGGATACGATCGTACTATCGACACGCACATAAAGAATCTGCGTAAAAAAATAGCAGGCAAGCTCCCCGACCGGGAAATCATAGCCACGGTGTATGGTGTAGGCTACACCTTCCGCATACCCGCAGATCCGGAATGATGCTGGATGGCATTTGCAAAAACCCGCAGGAGTCGTCCCTGATTGATACCTGCAGATCTTCTGATTAAACTAATGGAAGACAGCACAGCCGAACATCCGAGGAGTAAGAAATGGTGCATTGGATTTTCATCGAGGAAGGAACCTATCCGGCTGAAGAGGCATTTTTGTTCACTTCCGGTCATACGGGAATGATTCTGGAGAACGTTCTGATTGAGGTTTATCTGAACGGCGCAAACGAGCGACGCGTGCGCGGGCAGGCTTTTGCCACCAATATGTCGCTCGTGGAGTTATTGGAGGATTACGACCAAATAGATATGCTGGTCGATCTGGGAGGCCAGTTCAAGTATTTACTCAAAAACCCCACCATTCGTGCCGGGAAGGTTTTTGCTCCAGATGTTAAATCGATTTTTCACTTCATGGCTCAAGGGCCTTTGGAAAAACTGGGAGAAGCTGAGTTTTCAGAGTTGCGCAAGCATCTTTCGCTGCTCGCTTCGTGATCGCCTTAAAACGGCACGATAAGATCACCCTCCAATCATTCCCTTCATCAAGGACTCGGAAGCAGGGTGCGGACCGAACCAGATGCTCCAGAGTGTCTCCATGAAGTCATGACCGGGAATAACCGTTCTCGGCTTGCCTTTTATAGTGACTTCCGTCCCTTTGTCGGGGAGATACAACACCTGCACCGTTTCACCGGTTTTTACCGGCTCATTGAAGCATGCCAGGAACTGGTCGATCTTTTTCTGCAGATCCGAACCAGGGTCGGCGACATTATTGGCGAAGCCTTCCTTCCAGCCTTCGATCCACTTCTCTGCGGGCACCTCCTTGTAGACGACGTGCAGCACTACCCCTTTTGGCTGGTCCGATTGTATCACCAGGGCTCTGTCCCTGGTGGGCTCCTTTAGATAAAGTCCGCCGTAATAGACGGTAACGAAGAATTTCTTGCGGACCCCGATCCCCGTCAGTTGGCAGCTGTCTGCTCCAATTTTGATTTCATCGGCGAAATTAACGCCGTGGAGCTCCCTGGCCCAACCCGTTGCCGGAGCGGCGAGAAGAAAGCCGGCCGAGAATATGCCCAGCCAAAATAGCAAAAACCCTTTTCCCTCCATTTTCATGCATTCCCCTCCTCTGCTAAAAGTCTACCCACTAAGCCATCTGTGCGCTTCCTCCATGAGTTGACGATCGAAATACTTCATTTGAATCGCTCCGAACAGGCGCGCAATGGCAATCCATGTCTCTTCCCAGGTTCGATCGCCGACAATGGCTGCCCGCTCGATATTCTCGCTGTGGATCTTCATCCAGTTCAAATCATCTAAAAGTTCCCCGGGATCGTTCGCTCTGGGCTCATCAAGCTCCACTAATATGCGAATTTGCCCTGACTTGGCAATCTCATTTTCTACCGCCTCCATGAGGCGATTCCGCTCTTCTCTCGACATCAATTGTTTCACTCTTACGGTAAAGATTTCTTTGACATCGGAACTTCCAAGCATGTTCATCACCACTTCGTTAAAGGGTCAATGGTTGGATTCTTCCGTGCTTTAGGGCGAAAGGGCAATCAATAGATCGAGATAAAGCTGGGCGGCCGCCAGTACCTGCTTAAAAGAGACCGACTCGTCGGGTGCGTGAGCCTTCTCGAGTTGGCCCGAGCCCAATAGAATGGGCTTCACACCGGCCGCCCACAGCACGTTGGCATCCGAATGACTGCGAAAAGCTTGCGGCTCCCAGTGAAGAGATCTCTTGGCGAAGACAGTTTTAAGAGCTTCGACCATGGGCCATTTATCGGGGAGCTCATAGCCGGTGTGGACCGTCGTGAAGCGCAGGGTTCCATCGAAATTCGGATTTCCCAGCCGTTCTTGAATGAGTATCTGCTCAACCTCCAGGGTGATCTCGCCAATGGCGGCAGTCGGGGGCAAATGGAAATCCAGCCAGGCGTCGCATCGTTCCGGAACGGCAAATCCGGCCTGGGAGCTGCTCAGCTCGCGAATGTTGAAGACCATTTCAGTACGTTCCGTTTCAACATAATGGGAGATCTTAAGGAGCAGGCGCAACATCGAGTCTATGGGGTTCTGCCCCATATTGGCCAGAGAGGCGTGCATGCGTTTGCCCCGGGTACTCAGTTGCGCCTCCAGGTAGCCGTAATGGCTCAGGCATGGCTGCAAATCGGTAGGCTCACCGATAAGCGCCCAGGGGAAGTAGTATTCCTTGGCCAGCTTTTGGGCTCCATCGCCATCCTCCTCTTCACCGACGACCATCGCCAGTGCCACGGGAGGCTTTGTACAGCCGCTCTCCCAAAGTGCCAGGTAGGCCTCGATCATGGCAGCGCAACCGCTTTTCATATCTGCGGCGCCAAGGCCCCGGATCGTATCGTCCTGCTCTTCATAGCCGTACTCTTCCAGATCATGGGCAACCACTGTATCTAAATGGCCGATCAAAGCGAGCCGGATATCGGTTTCCGGCGGAAGCACCAGCAGGTTACGTCGCGAGCCGTCGACCGGCTGGGAGACAAGCGGCAGGTTACGTCGTTTGAGATACCCGTGAAGATAATCGAGGATTTCCTCTTCCTTGCCTGAAGGACTGTAGATGTCGATGAGACGGCGCAAAAGATTGCGCAGGCGTTGTGGCTTAATGACCGGCTCGGGTTTATTCTTCATCGTGCAACTTGTACCTGGTCGCCATCTTCTTCTCTCGGAACTGGCGCAGTTGAGGGTCCAAATTGAGGGAAAGATAGATATGCTCCTGCGGACTGCCGAATCCCATCTTGCGAAAGAAGTGCAGTGCGGGAAGATTATCCGCTTCGGTGTCGACCAGAAGTATGCGCACCCCTTCAGCCACCATTAGATCGCGAAAACGATGGAAGAGTCGCGATGCTACACCCTGACCGTGATAATCCGGGTCGATTCCGAGCCAGAAAAGATGGCCGTACTTCCATGCCGAACGGCTCTTGGTAAGGGTGGTTCCCAAAGCAAACCCCACGATGCGATCATCCGCTTCTGCAACCAGACAGAATTCCGAGTCAGAATGAAACAAATCGATCACCTCGTAATCGTCCCAGGTTCGATACAAATTGGGTACGTCCCGGGCCGTGAAGAGCCTTTCTCCCAGGTGAAAAACGGTTGCGAGGTCATCTATCTCCATCGGTCGAATGCTCACAATGGGGCGTTTCTTTTTTAGCTCTGAATTGTTCTCTGATTCCATAACCTAGTTGTCGCCGGTTGGTTTTTCGATCTTTGCTATTCTTGACGCTTCTTTGCCCCTCCTGACAAGGGATCCGGTCAGCCTGGCCTGCCTCAGCTTAACCTTGCGCTTGTAATCTCCATACTTACCGAAACGTCCAGCTCTCGCCATTTAATTCCACCATTAGTTGAGATTAACCATATCGTAATATTAACCTCGCCCGGTCCCATTGCAAACTTCAACCTGTAACCTGCCAACCACTCACAGATCCTCCTGGCAGAAGGCAAGGTTGCAGGACGAGGCAAGCCATCGATAGGTCACATGTAATGAATGCATGTAACGGATCAGGGATGTAGAGGAATTTGAAAAAAGTCAAAATCTCTACCAACCTGCACATGCTCGAAGCGGCTCTTGGCGGCGGCCTCCAGCTGATCCAATTGGGCGGCATCGTAGCGCGGGCTGATGTGCACCAGCACCGCACGACCGACGCCGGCTCGGGCCGCGATGCGGGCCGCTTCCGTAACGGTCAGGTGACCTTTGGCTTCCGCCTGTTCCGCGTGCTCGGGCAGAAACATGCCCTCCAGAAAAGCGACATCAACGCCATGGCAAAGCCGATAGATGTTTTTGGTTGTCCTCGTATCGACCACGTAGGCGATCCGTCTACCGGGGCGCGGCGATCCCATGACCAGTTCGGGTGAGATTTCACGGCCGTTCTCCAGAGTAATGCTTTCCCCGCGCTGGAGCCTGCCCCAATTGGGCCCTTGGGGAATCCCGAGGGATTTAGCCTGTTGCGGATTGAATTTACCCGGCCGTTCCAGCTCCTCAAAACGATAGCCCAGACAAAACCGCGTGTGCTGCAGAGTCTGCCAATAGATGCGGACCTGATCGTCCTGGTAGGCTGTCTCCGGCGCGTCGTTGGACCATTCGATGAAATGAACAGGATAGTTGGTGTAGAATTCCAGGAGAGCTTGACTCTGCCTGACAAACAGCTCGATTCCCGGAGGGCCGAGAATGGTCAACGGGCCCGGGTCGTCGATTTGCGCTCTTAGCATCATCAATCCCGGAATGCCGAGGCAGTGGTCCGCATGCAAGTGGGTGACTGCCAGCAGCTTTAATCCACGAAGCCCCAGTCGAGCTTGCTTCCAGCCAAGCTGCGTGCCTTCGCCCGCATCGAACAGATAAATCCGGCCGTTCAGCCTTACCGCAAGAGAAGTGAGCAGGCGGTTGGGCATCGGCATCATTCCGCCGGTTCCGAGTAAAATACAGTCCAAAGGCTTCTTCTCCAACTAATCCGCTGCTGCGGGAGACTCCTCGCGGCAGCCCCAGGGTGCTTAGATCTTCATCAATATCGAGCCAATGAATACCATAGCCGCCACCGCAGATACGCCAGTTCGCCCTTTGTTCGGTGGTCTCATCCTTCAATCCAAGAAACCGCTTGCATTCTGATTATATTTACAGCTTCCGGCGGGATGTGCAACTGATACGGGGTTTTTTCTCAGGAAGTTTCGCCGCCATCTGGCGATGTAAAGCTGCAAGACATAGCTTTATTCATTGGAAACCTCGGGTGGTGGACTCGTGCCGCCAATCGTTGATGAAAATAACAGGTCCAACAAGTAAAGGAAAATTCAACAAATGCATAAATTGACCGTTCACTGCGACGCTGTCACAAAAGAAATGCGGATTGGGCCGGACATAATGAACATAACGCCGGAGCTTTCCGGGCTGGTGAAAAAATCAGGTGTGGACGCAGGGAGCATGCAGGCTACTGTGATCGGTTCGACAGGTTCTATAACAACCATTGAATATGAGCCGGGCGTGATCGAAGACTTGAAAAGAGCGGTTAATCGTCTGGCACCCCCGGAGATCGATTACGAGCATGAAAAGGCCTGGCGCGACGGCAACGGACACAGCCATGTTCAAGCGGCTCTCATCGGACCTTCTCTGGTGGTGCCGATTCGTGGCGGACAGCTGACGCTGGGAACCTGGCAGCAAGTTGTAGTGATCAATCACGACAATCGCCCACGCAAAAGGCGGGTGGAAGTAACCGTCATTGGCACCGCGGCGTCCCGATAGACCAGTTTTCAAGAAAAAGATTCTGATCTCGAGTAGGCTGGGTTGAAGTATGAAACCCGGCAGAAGAGAAGTTGGGTTCGTCACGCGATGCGCATGACTCAAACCAATCTACCGATGGATAGCGAGGTGGAAAATGCAGCCATTGAAAAATAAGTCGATTATCGTGACCGGCGCTTCGCATGGAATCGGCTCCGCATTGTCTCTGGGGTTGGCGCAAGCGGGGGTGAACCTGGTACTCAATGCGCGCAATGATTCGCCCTTGGAATCGGTGGCCCGAGAGTGTGAGCGAATTGGCGCCTCCGTTCATTACGTGGCCGGTAATGCGGCTCATCCCGAGATCGCCCAAGAGCTGGTAGATGCTGCATTGAAATCTGGGAGCTTCTACGGCTTCATTCACGCAGCCGGGGTGCTGACCCCGGGACCTCTCCTGTGGGAACTGACGCATGACGGTTTGGAAGAAGTCTTGGACGCAAGCCTGATAGCTGGTTGCGAGCTGATTCGAGCGGCGGTTCCACACTTGCGGAGAGAGGGACAGGGCGGCCTGGCCGTCTTTTTCGGTTCGGGTGCGGCAGAAAGCAATACCCCGGGGATTGGGGCCTATTGCGTCGCCAAGGCGGCTGAAGAACATTTGGCTCGACAGCTGGCGTTCGAAGCACCCGAGGTAACGACCTTGATCTATCGGCCCGGGGTGGTTGAGACGCGCATGCAAAAACAGGCACGCAAAGCCGAAGGCGGGGCGGCCGAAACGGTGCGGGAGAGATTCCGGGGCTACAAAAACCACGGTGACCTCATAACGCCTGAGCAAGCGGCTCTGGCTCTGATCGACATCATCAGCCACAATCCGCGACGTTTTCACGGCAAAGTAGCGACCTGGAGGGACGCAACAAACTATACCTGACCAGGACGAAAGGCTTATGTCTTATTTCCCGCAGAGTCGCAGGGCCGCAGCTCTCCGTCTTTGCGGGAAAATGCAGCCTTTCACGCTCAACAAGTATAAGCTTTTGAAGTTTGGGGACTGCGGCCCAGGTAAAAAACAAATACCCGTCCTCTCCGGTCGGCATTGCGGCGTCCTGGTTCCCATGCTCCAGCTGGAAGCTTATACCGGTATTTCACGCCTCGTTCCCAAACTCTGTTCACCCTCGTTCCCAAACTCTGTTTGGGAACGCACTTGGGTGGCAAGCTCCGTTTGCGGTTCAGCGGTAAAGAGAACAGCAAGGAAACGGCGCCTCCCGGTCATTTACGTGCCCAAACAGAGTAGGCACGAGGAATGGAACGAAGTTTGCGCACGAGGAAAAAATCGTCGTGGCTAAGGCCGATTCGAAGGTGCTGAACATCTATTTCGCGCGCAGTGGTTTAGAGTCCGTACGGCAGCTGCAAATGAAACAATTTATCCGAAGTGGCCAGAGCCAGGCCGGAAGCCACCCAGAACCCACCTTTAAGCCAATCGTTCGGTTTCGCACGAAAATCTGCCACGTCGTGGAATTGGCCGTTGTAGCCTCGGGCGAGCATGGCGTTATAGACTCTTTCCGTCCGCTCGAAGCTCCGCACAAACAGCATGCCCACAAAGTTGCCGGTGGTTCTTAGGGTCTCCATATTGGTGCGCTTTTGAAACCCCCTGGCCCGCATCCCGGTTGCCATCCGTTTGGCCTCATGGTGGAAGACGAATATGTAGCGATGAGCCAAAGAAATCATCTGGACGATCATACCGGGGACTTTCAGTCGGGCTAGGGCGTTCAGGGTGACGGGAAAAGGGGAGGTGCCCAAAACCGGATCCATCATGAGCGCTATGGCGGACGCTTTGAGTCCGATGCGCAGAGCCAGGGACAGGCCCCGCAAATTGAATTTAAGAAACTGGAAAGAATCGACAACCAGCAGATGATCGCCGGCTTTCGCAGGAACGGTCAGCGGCATAACAATGAGGAACATACCGACGAAGCCCGAAAGGGCGGCGATGCGCTTCATTGAGGTGCGCACCGGGATCTTTGCCAGTCGTACCGCCATCAAGGCGACCAGAAGTGCGACGAAGCACAACGGGAGCTGGTTGATCGATGCTACGCAGAACCAGTAAATCAAAAGTGAGACCACTTTAAAACGAGGGTCCCAGTTATGAAAAGGTGACTGTTTTTGGGTATCGGCGTCGATAGACGGAATAGACCAGTCCCGATCCTGCTCCGGTGCGCTTCGTTTGTTTGGACCGGCGGGAAAAAAGATCCTTCTGGCGCCGACGTACACCAGCAATGCGAGCAAAAATGAGGCAGCAAGCAGCCAGAAAAACGGGAGAGGGATCAGATGGATGGAAGGGCTCGTCATGGCTTAACGATCACGGTACTGAGTTCAACGCAGTTCTTAGGAGCTCCGGCTTGACCTTGTAAAGGAATGACACGGTGAAGGCGGATACCGCCGCTTCAATTCCGATCACGGGCAAGTGAGCGAGAAGAGCGATTTTTGCAACCCCCAGGAAATCCTCGCCGCTCGTAAAGAGCAACAAGGCCAGCATAATGCCCGCAAGCGTCACGCCAATCCCTCCCCAAACGGCTCCGGCGCAAACATGTCGAAACAAGGTGGTGCCTTTGGTGTGTTCGAACCCCCAGCCGCAACAAAGAGCGGGCAGTCCCATCATGAGTGAGTTGGCACCCCAGGCGGTGATCCCACCGAACTGAAAGAGCAGGGACTGGAGCAACAATCCCAGGGCAATGGAGACAAAGGCGCTGTTTCCCAGCAGGATCCCGACCAGGCCGGGTATCAACAAATGAACGCTGGTGGGGCCCAAAGGAACGTGAACGAGTGAAGCCACGAAAAAAGAGGACGTGATTACCGCCACTTTCGGAAGGTCGTCCCCATGGGTCTTTTTCACGCTCCAGGCCATAAGGGCCAAGCTGGCCGCGTAACTTCCCACTGCAACCGATGTGGGCAATATGCCGTCTGCTATGTGCATACGATATTTCCTTCTGATTTACTCGTTTTTCGACGACTTTTTCCCCTGTACAAAGAAAGCGATGCCCGCAAACCCAAGAATGTAGCCGATTCCAGCGAAAACTTCCAGTAACCCCGGTTGCGACATGGATTCCCTGAGGGCGGCCAATTCTCTCTTGACTTGTGCCAGTTCCCGGTTGAGCAGGCTTTTTTGCTCCTGCAGCAAAGCGATGATCTGATCACATTTTTCAGCCTGCGAGAGATCGTAGCTTTGAGCCGTTGGCGCCGCCGATTCTGAGGAGGCTGTCCCGGCGCCCTGGGCGTTCGCAATGGAAGGCGCGCTGCACAGAAGAATAGCCGCCAGGCAAAACAATAGAAACCTCAAACGGGCGATCTTCATTCGCTCTGACAACTCTTTCTCCTTTCCACCGCCTTGAATTCGGACATCCACAACATCTTGAATAACCGTTACAGTTCGTCCTTTTTAATGGTGTACTCGTTCCTGTGCCCCATACCTGCGTTAATAACAATTGTGAGGTCTTCCTTTTTGGGAACGGGAAAGGAGAACTTGCCTTCGGCGTCGGTTTTTCCTTCCAGCAGCCTGGCTTTTGCTGCATCATAAACCTCGATAGCGCCGTCCACCACCGGTTTTCCGTCGGGGAAATAGCTCTCGGTATGAATGATCCCGTTTTCTGCGTAGGCAAATACGTTCACCTTGTGCGCCCGGGCGGTTCCAAAGAGGACAAGCAGAAGAGCGCAACAGGCAAAAATTGAGGCGATTACCGGCTTGTTGGACATAAGAAATACCCTTTCAGCTGAATTCAGCGCATGTCAACGGTATGTACCCAGAAAACCGCTCCTATCTCCACGCCTTTCTCCTGGCCTTTGTGCTGTAGTTGCCAGGAAGCTTCATTGAGAGCCGAGAAGCCCCACCAGCCAGCCCGTGGCATGGCGTAGGTGAATACGCCGTTGCTGTCCGCCTTAACCACCTGGGTGACGAACGGGTCCGATGGTGCCTCAACGATGTTGGCATTCCCAGGGGATTCGTTCAGGTATTCGATTTCCACTTCCGCATTGGGAACCGGCTTTCCGTTCATCAGCACTTGTCCCTGAAAAACATTGCCGGTCCAGAGCCCATATGGACGCGTAAGCGGGATGATTTCAGTTTCCAGACCAACCGGCTCATCCCAGCCTTCTTCAAGACCCAACGCATTGACGCAAACCTTGGCATAATGGACGATGAAAATGTCCTCGGCAGGCTCCCAATACGGAGTGGGCTCGACGAAAAAGGTGTAGTCTCCTGGACTCTTAACGGCAAAATCCGCCTGCCAGAATGTAAATTGCTGTTCCTGATCCGGCGCCTTTCCTTTTGCCGGCTTCAGGCTGTCCATCAGATCGGTTGTTCTTCCTTTGTGAAGCACGGCGAATTTCTTTGGCTTGGCCATTTCCATGTAGTGCTGTTCCATGGGATGGATGAACTTGATGTTCAAGGAAATGGCCTTGGAATCTTCTTTCGCGATGATGTCGTCGGAAGGAATAATTGCGCCGAAATGGGCCCATCCGTTGGCTGAAAGGCTCAGCAGGAAAACGCATGCAAAGAAAGCCAATATGTTCCGTTGAAGCATCTTTTTCTCCCTCTTTTTTTCACAGCGGCGTCCAACAAAAAAGGCCAGCACAACGGCTGGCCTTCTTGACCGAATTGACAAATGCTTTGGTTCTATTTTGCTGCTTACTCAAGAGTGAAAAGCTTCTGCTTTCCGATTGTGCAAAGAATATGCTACGGAGACGGTCGAGATGTCAAGCCGTAAATGGAAGCAGGTATATCTGAGCTGGTTGCCCGCTACGCGATACGGTCTGCTGTCTTGCATCATCTGTTGGCGCTCATGCGGGCGGAAAAAACTTTTGTCCCATCGCCTGGAGAAATGTTAATAGTCAACGGGCTCACAACACTGGATTC
>Ga0068714_10004840_pt1 | contig 14733 bp, 11 predicted proteins | sample MTBNYHSulfiMetaG_FD_62988 | JGI IMG/M metagenome (GOLD analysis project Ga0068714, IMG submission 62988) | Enrichment culture microbial communities from rom New York Harbor, USA that are MTBE-degrading - MTBE-NYH (New York Harbor Sulfidogenic)... | ecosystem: Environmental > Aquatic > Marine >... | reverse complement strand
CCCATCTGCTCCATGATGTCGACGAGGCGCCCGGCGCGCGCGTAGCCCACGCGCAGGCGGCGCTGCAGCAGGGCGACGGAGGCGGCGCCCGTGCTCACGACGGTGCGGATCGCCTCGGCGAGGAGCTCGTCGCCGCCCCCTCCCTGCGGCGCCTCGGTGTCCTGCAGGGCCGGGTTCTCGAGCAGGTCCTCCTGGAACTCGGGCTTGGCCTGATGCTTCCAGTGCTCGGTGATCAGCTTGAGCTCGGCGGCCGTCATGAAGGCGCCCTGCACGCGCAGCAGCCGCGAGTGGCCGAGCGGGTGGAAGAGCATGTCGCCGTTGCCCAGCAGGCTCTCGGCCCCGCCTTGGTCGAGGATCACCCGGGAGTCGGTCTGCGACGACACGGCGAAGGCGATGCGCGAGGGGATGTTGGACTTGATCATGCCGGTGACCACGTCGACCGAGGGGCGCTGCGTGGCCACCACGAGGTGGATGCCGGCCCCGCGGCCGAGCTGGCCGAGGCGCGTGATCGTGTCCTCGACCTCGGCCGGGGCCACCATCATCAGATCGGCCAGCTCGTCGATCACGACCATGATGTAGGGCAGCGGCTCCTCCCCGCGGCGCTCGCGCTTCTTGTTGAGCTCGCGCAGGTTCTGGGCGCTGCCCTCGCGCGACATGACCTCGTAGCGGCGGTCCATCTCGCGGCAGATGTTCTCGAGCACGTAGTTGGCCTGCTTCATGTTGGTGACGACCGGGGCGAGCAGGTGCGGGATGCCGTCGAAGTTGGAGAGCTCGACCTTCTTCGGGTCGATCATGATCATGCGCACGTCGTCCGGCGTGGCGCGCAGGAGGATCGAGCTGATGAGGGCGTTGATGCAGCCGCTCTTGCCCGAGCCCGTCGTGCCGGCGATGAGCAGGTGGACCATCTGCACGAGGTCGGCCAGCACCGCCCTGCCGGTGATCTCCTTGCCGAGCCAGAAGGCGAGCGGCGACGCGCCCTGCGGGAAGGGGCCGTGGATGTCCCCGAGGGCCACGTAGTTGGCCTGCGTGTTCGGCACCTCGACGCCGACCGCCGTCTTGCCGGGGATCGGCGCGAGCACGCGGATCTCGGTGGCGGCGAGCGAGTAGGCGAGGTCGTCCTTGAGGCCGGCGACGCGGCTCACCTTGATGCCGGGGGCGAGCTGCAGCTCGTAGCGCGTCACGCGCGGGCCCGAGACCGTGCCCAGGAGGCTCGCCGCGATGCCGAAGTGGCCCAGTGTCTCGATGAGCCGCCGGGAGACCTCGGCGATCGTCGCCGGCGGCTCGCCGGCGCCCTCGCCGAGGTGGCGGAGGACCCCCGGGTCCGGCAACCGCCAGGTGCGCCGCGGGGCCTCGGCGGCGAAAGGATCGGATTTGGCGCCCGCACCGGCTTCGCCGTCGGGCGCCGCGTCCGGCTCCTCACCGCCCGCCGCGTCCAGGGCGAGCTGCTCGCCGTCGTCGACCTCCTCGACGCGCAGCGGCGGAGCCGCCGTCGCGGCCGCGTAGCCGCTCGCGGGCTCGGTGAAGATCTCGGGCGCCGCCTGCGCGCCGTCGATCAGGCGCGTGTCGTGGGCGCTGGCGGCGGGTCCGTAGCTCGTGACGCGGGTGTCTCCGGCGCCGAGTGCGACCGTGGCCTCCTCCCCGCTCTCGCGCAGCCTCGTCGCCGCCTCGCGGCGGCGCTCCTCGAAGGCGACCGCACGCTCGCGGGCGGCGCGCCCGGCCGCGCTCACGCCCGCACGCGAGCGTCGCGCCCAGAGCCCGAGCGACGAGCCGGTGACGAGCAACACGCCGGCGAAGGCGAGGGCGATCACGAGCACGTTCACGCCGAGCCGGCCGACGAGCGCCTGGAGCGGCGCGTAGACGACCTCGCCGGCGAGGCCGCCGTGCTCGACCATGTACGCGGCCGAGAAGAGCGCGTCGGGGCGCGCGCCCGCGAAGAGGCCGAAGCTGTCGGCGGCGGCGGCGAGAAGCAGGGCGACGGAGAGACAGGCGACGCCGGCGCTGACGCCGCGCCGCGCCGGCCGGTCGCCGCCGCTCACCAGCAGATAGGCGACGTAGCCGAGGAGGAGCGGGACGACGTAGGCGGCCACGCCGACGGCGAAACGCAGGCCCTCGGCCAGCCAGCCGCCGAGACGGCCACCCTCCCAGCCGAAGTACAGGGTGAAGACGAGGAAGGCGGCGATGGCGACGCAGGCGATCGCCGCCAGCTCGCGCCCGTGGTGCGAGCGGCGTTCATCGCGTGCGGCGCGGGCGGGGGTGGCGCGCGGGCGAGAACGCTGCGCGGCGCCCGCCCGCCCCTTCGCCTGCTTCGAGCGTGCGTTCGCCATGGATGCCTGTTCGACGCCGGCGGCGCGAATCCTCACCGCAGTGTGGACGCCGGACGCCCGCGAGGCAGGCGCGCGGCGCCCCGGTCCGCGCCGGCGGTCCGGACCCTCAGACCTCGACGACCACCGGCATGATGAGCGGGCGCCGGCGCAGCGTCTTGAAGACGTGGTCGGCGAGCGCGTCGTGAACGTCCTGCTTGAGCAGGGTCTGGCCGGTGACGCGGTCCCGCGCCGCCTCGCTGAGGCGCTCCTCGAGGGCCGCGGCCGCCTTGCCCAGCACGTCCTGCTCGGTCTCGCCGTCGTGCAGGAAGCCGCGTGCCACGAGCTCGATCGGGCGCACCGTCTTGCCGGTCTGTACGCTGAGCGTGACGACCGCGATCAGGATGCCGTCCTCGGAGAGCTGCTGGCGGTCGCGCAGCACGGCGCCGTCGGCGTCGCCAAGCTCGAGCCCGTCGACGAACACCATGCCGGCCTGCACCTTGCCCGTGACCTCGGCGCTGTCCTCGTCGATGTCGAGCACGTCGCCGTTCTCGAGGATGAAGATGCGCTCGTCGCCGATGCCGGCCTCGCGCCCGAGCTGGGCGTGGATGTGCTGGTGGCGGTACTCGCCGTGCACGGGGACGAGGTACTGCGGCCGCATGAGGTTGAGCAGCATGCGCAGGTCGTCCTGCGAGGCGTGACCGGAGACGTGCACGCCGCTGTTCTCGCCGTGCACCACCCGGGCGCCCGACTGCAGCAGGCGGTTGATGGTGTCGGTCACGCTGAGCTCGTTGCCGGGGATCGCCTTGGCCGAGATCACGACCGTGTCGCCCTCGTTGAGGACGACCTGGGGGTGGTCGGAGAAGGCCATCCGCGACAGTGCCGAGAGCGGCTCGCCCTGGCTGCCGGTCGACAGCACGAGGATCTCGTCGGGGCGGTACTCGTCGATGTCGGCGAGCTTCACCATGGACCCCTCGGGGACCTTGAGGTAGCCGAGGTTGCGGGCGACGTTGACGTTCTTGACCATCGAGCGCCCGGAGACGGCGAACTTGCGCCCGTGCAGGTGGGCGATCTGGATCGCCTGCTGGATGCGGTGGATGTGCGAGGCGAAGCTGGCGACGATCACGCGCCCTTCGGCCTCGGCGAAGATCTGGTGGAACGCCTGCCCCACCGTGCTCTCCGACGGCGTCGAGCCCAGGGACTCGGCGTTGGTCGAGTCGCCGAGCAGGGCGAGGACGCCCTCCTCGCCGAGCCGTGCGAAGGCGTCGACGTCGGTCTTGCGACCGTCGATCGGCGTGTGGTCGAACTTGTAGTCGCCGGTCACGACGATCAGGCCCAGGCCGGTGCGCAGCACCACGGAGAGCGCGTCGGGCACGCTGTGGCTGACGGCCACGAACGACACGTCGAACGGCCCCAGCTGCAGTTTGCTGCGCTCGGTGACCTCGTGGAGCTCGACGCGCTTGAGCAGCCCGTGCTCGTCGAGCTTGGACTTGGCGATCGCCAGCGTGAGCCGGCTGCCGTACACGGGCACGTTCAGCTTCTTCAGCACGAACGGGAGGGCGCCCTGATGGTCCTCGTGACCGTGGGTGATCACGAAGGCGAGGACGTCGTCGCGACGCTCGAGCAGGTAGGTGACGTCGGGCAGGACGAGGTCGATGCCGAGCATCTCGTCGCGGGGGAATTCGAGGCCGCAGTCGACGACGACGATCTTGCCGTCGTACTCGATGGCGGTCATGTTCTTGCCGATCTCACCGACCCCGCCGAGCGGGATGATGCGAACGGTCGGTCGTTGGCTCACAGGAGCTCCAGTCGTTCGAGTTGGCCGCGCACGACGGCCTGCTCCTCATCGGTGGCGGCGACCAGCGGCAGGCGCAGACCCCCGACATCGATGCCGAGCAGGTTGACGGCGGCCTTGATGGGGATGGGATTGGTCGTGACGAAGAGGGCCTTGTAGAGCGGCTGCAGCTCGGCGTCGATGGCCTCGGCCTCGGCCACGCGGCCCTCACGCACGCAGGCGGCCATCTCGGCCATCCGCGGGCCGACCACGTGACTGGCCACGCAGATGCCGCCGAGGCCGCCGGCGCGCAGCACGTCGAGCAGCATGTCGTCGTTGCCGGCGTAGATGCCGATGTCGGAGCGCTCGACCAGGCGGGCGAGGTCGTCACGGTCGGGGTTCGCCTGCTTCACGGCGACGATGCGCTCGACCTCGCCGAGCACGGCGAGCGCGTCGGCCGAGAGATTGACCCCCGACCGCCCCGGGATGTTGTAGATGATGACCGGCAGCGGGCTGGCCGCGGCCACGGCCTTGAAGTGCTCGATGAGGCCGCGCTCGGGCGGCTTGTTGTAGTAGGGGGTCACGACGAGGGCGGCGTCGGCGCCGCACTCCGCCGCCTTCTGCGTCAGGGCGATGGTGTGCCGCGTGTCGTAGGTACCGGTGCCGGCGATGACGCTGGCGCGGTCGCCGACCGCCTCGATCACGGTGCGGAACATGGCGAGCTTCTCGTCGTCGGTGAGCGTCGGCGACTCGCCGGTCGTGCCGGCGACGACGAGCCCGTCGGAGCCGTGGTCGACGAGCCATACGGCGAGCTCGGCGAGGCGCCCGTGGTCGACGACGAGCTCGCCGTCGAACGGCGTCACCATCGCCGTGATGATGGTCCCGAAGCTGGTCTGCATCTCTCCGCCCTCCCTGTGGGGCGACCCGGTCAAGTCGCGGTCATTCACCGAGTAGGTTCTCCAGACCCACGACGGAGTCCTTGAGGGTCGCGACCCGCCGTATGGCGAGAAGCACGCCGGGCATGAACGAGGCGCGCGAGTATGAGTCGTGGCGGATCGTGAGCAGCTCGTTGTCGCCGCCGATCAGGACCTCCTGGTGGGCGACGAGGCCGGGCAGCCGGACGCTGTGCACGCGCACGCCGTCGACGTCGAGGCCGCGCGACGGCGCCTCGCCGGGCAGCCCGGCGATGCGCGAGCCCTCGGCCTCGGCCATCAGCCGCGCCGTGCGCAGGGCCGTGCCCGAGGGCGCATCCTTCTTGCCCGCCTCGTGCAGCTCGACGACCTCGGCGTGCTCGTAGTGCCGCGCCGCCCGGCGGGCGAACTGCATGAGCAAGACGGCGCCGAGAGCGAAGTTGGGCGCGACGAACAGCCGGGCGCCGCTCGCCGCGGCCTGCTCGCGCAGGCCGGCGAGCTGCTCGTCGCCGAGCCCGGTCGCGCCGACGACGGTGTGCACCCCGGCGGCGAGCGTCGCGAGGCTGTTCTCGTAGACCGAGGCGGGCAGGCTGAACTCGACGGCGACGTCGGCGCGGACGGCCGCGAGGGCCGCGCCGACGTCGGCGAAGGCCGGCGCGTCGACGGGCGGCGGCGGGCTCTCGGCGTGGCCGAACTTCGGGTCGACGAGGCCCACCACGCGCAGGTCCTCCTGCGCCGCTACCGTCTGAGCCGTGAGGGCGCCCATCTTGCCGAGCGCACCGATGACGAGGACGTCGATCATCGCTCCTCCCAGGTGAAGTCTTCGGTGAGGGCCCGGAACGGCGCCGCGTCGGGGCCGATGCAGACCGCCGACCAGCGCTCGGGGGCGTAGTAGCGCGCGACCGCGGCGAGCACGTCGTCGCGGCTCACGGCGTCGACGTGGGCGACGATCTCGTCGAGCGAGAGCACGGGGAGCTCGAGCAGCACCGAGCGCCCCAGCGACTGCATGCGGCTGGTCACGCTCTCGTGGTTCAGCGCGAGCTGCCCCTTGAGGTGGTTGCGGGCCCGCGAGACGGCCTCGTCGGTGACCTCGTCGGTGAGCCGGGCGAGCACATCGAGCGTGACGGAGAGGGCCTCGCTGACGGCGCCCTCGCGCGAGCCGACGTAGACGGCGGTGAGGCCGGCGTCGGCGTAGAGCGAGGTGTACGAGTACACCGAGTAGGCGAGCCCGCGCCGCTCGCGCACCTCCTGGAAGAGGCGCGAGCTCCAGGACCCCCCGAGGATCGCGTCGGCGACGAAGACCGCCCAGCGGTCGGGGTCGGCGCGCCGCGGCCCGGGGCCGCCGAGGCAGACGTGGTACTGCTCGGTGTCCTTCTCGGCGAAGCGCGCCACGTGGCGCTGGTCGGGCGGGCCGAGCACGGGGCGCGGCACCTCGGCCCCCGGCTCGGGGCGGAAGTGCCGTGCGGTCAGGTCGCAGAGCCGGGCATGGTCGACGTGCCCGGCGGCGGCGATGACGATGCCCGGGTTCACGTAGTGCGCTTCGTGGTAGGCGCGCACGACGGCGTCGTCGAGGCCGGCGAGCGTGGCGGTGTGCCCGATGATGGGCCGGCCCAGCGGGTGGTCGCCGAAGACGGCGCCGGCGAGGTCGTCGTGCACGAGCTCGGGCGGCGAGTCCTCGTACATCGCCACCTCCTCGAGCACGACCTCGCGCTCGTGGTCGAGGTCGGCGAAGGACGGCCGCGCCACCATCTCGGCGAGCACCTCGAACGCCTTGTCGAGGTCCTCGTCGAGGCAGCGCACGTGGACGATCGTGTGCTCCTTGGAGGTGGCCGCGTTGGGCTCGGCGCCCATGTCGTCGAAGACGTGGGCGATGTCCCACGCCGAGAAGCGCGCCGAGCCTTTGAAGACCAGGTGCTCGATGAAGTGCGAAACGCCGCCGAGCTCCGGCGGTTCAAGCCGGGAGCCGGCGGCGATCCACACCCCGAGGGCGACCGAGCGAACGCCGTCGACGCGTTCGCTCGCGACCCTCAGGCCGTTCGTGAGCAGAGAGAGCTCGTAGTGCGGCGTGACGACCTCCGACGGCCGCTTACGACTCTGGCTGCTCGGGCGCCTGCACGGGGCGCAGGCCGATACGGCCGCGCGCCTTGTCGATCTCGACCACCTCGACGGTGACGATGTCGCCGCGCTTCATGACGTCCTCGACCGAGCTCACACGCTGGCCCTTGGGGGCCATACGCGAGATGTGCACGAGGCCGTCGGTGCCCTTCTTGAGCTCGACGAAGGCGCCGAAGTCGGTCGTCTTCACGACCTTGCCGGTGAAGACGTCGCCGACCTCGACCTCCTTCGTCATGGCGGTGATGCGGCCGATCACGGCGTCGGCGGACTCCTTGTCGGCTGCGCAGATGAAGATCGTGCCGTCGTCCTGGATGTCGATGTCGACGCCGAACTCGTCGGTCATGCCGCGGATCGTCTCGCCGCCCTTGCCGATGACGAGGCCGATCTGGTCGGGGTTGATCTGGATGGTGAAGATGCGCGGGGCGTACGGCGAGAGCTCGGCCCGCGGCTCGGGCAGCGTCTCGAGCATGCGCTCGAGGATGAAGAGCCGGGCGCGCTTGGCCTGCTCGAGCGCGCCCTTCAGGATCTCGAAGGTCACGCCGGTGATCTTGATGTCCATCTGCAGGCCGGTGATGCCCTCGCTGGTGCCGGCCACCTTGAAGTCCATGTCGCCGAGATGGTCCTCGACCCCGGCGATGTCGGTGAGCACGACGTAGTCGTCGCCCTCCATGATGAGACCCATGGCGATACCGGCCACGGGGGCCTTGATCGGCACGCCCGCGTCCATGAGGGAGAGCGTCGAGCCGCAGACCGAGGCCATCGACGAGGAGCCGTTGCTCTCGAGGATCTCGGAGACCAAGCGGATCGTGTAGGGGAAGTCGACCTCTTCGGGCAGGACCGGCACGAGGGAGCGCTCGGCGAGCGCGCCGTGGCCGATGTCGCGGCGCTTGGGGCCGCGCATGAAGCCCGTCTCCCCCACCGAGTACGGCGGGAAGTTGTAGTGGTGGATGTAGCGCTTCTTCTCGACCACCGAGAGGTCGTCGATGCGCTGGAACTCGCCGGTGCCGCCGAGGGTGAGCAGCGTGAGCGCCTGCGTCTGGCCGCGCGTGAAGAGCGCGCTGCCGTGCGTGCGCGGCACGAGGCCGACCTCGGAGGTGATCAGGCGGATCTCGTCGGTCTTGCGCCCGTCGGGGCGGCGCTTCTCGACCGCGATGCGACGGCGGATGATGTCCTTCTCGAGCTTGGCCACGGCGCGCTTGACCTGGAGCACGCGCTCCGGGTCGGGCTCGTCGCCGCCGGCGAGCTGCTCGAGGGCGCGGGTGCGCACGTCGGCGGTCGCCGTCTGGCGCTCGAGCTTCTCGACGACCTGGGTCGCCGCGTCCATGTCGGCGCCGAAGGCGGCCTGCACCTCGGCGAACACGCCGGGGTCGACGGTCGCCTCGACGACCTCGCGCTTGGGCACGCCCGCCAGCTCGCGCAGCTGCAGCTGCACGTCGACGAGCTTCTTGATCTCGCCGTGCGCCAGCTCGAGCGCCTCGAGGATCAGCTCTTCGCCGACCTCTTTGGCGCCGGCCTCGACCATCACGATGGCGTCGGCGGTGCCGGTCACGATGAGGTCGAGCGTCGACTCCTCGTGGGCCTCGGTGAGCGTCGGGTTGACGACGAGCTCGCCGTCGATGTAGCCCACGCGCACCGTGCCGACCGGACCGTTGAACGGGATCTTCGAGATCGTCAGGGCGGCCGAGGCGCCGATGCTGGCGAGCACGTCGTAGGCGTTCTCGCGGTCGCTCGACAGCGTCGTCGCCACGATGTGGACCTCGTTCATGAAGCCCTTGGGGAACAGCGGCCGGATCGGGCGATCGATCTGGCGGTCGGCCAGGATCGCCTTCTCGCTCGGCCGCGACTCGCGCTTGATGAAGCCGCCGGGGATCTTGCCGGCCGCGTAGTGCCGCTCCTCGACGTCGACCGTGAGCGGGAAGAAGTCCTGCCCCTCACGCACGTCGTCGCGCATGACCGCGGTGACGAGCACCATGGTGTCGCCGCAGCGCATGAGCACCGCGCCGTCGGCCTGATGAGCCATGCGGCCGGTCTCGAACGAGATCGTCTTGCCGCCTATCTCTACCTCTACTCTATTCATCTCTTCCTTCGTCATCCTCTCCTCCCCGCCACGGCTGCAGCGTCGATCGTCCCAGAGTGGGGCGCGCTGACTTGACGGGGGGTGGCTCGAGCCGCTACTTGCGGAGCTCGAGCTCCTTGACGAGCGCACGGTAGCGCTCGAGGTCGCGCGCCTGCAGGTAGTCGAGCAATCTGCGGCGCCGTCCGACCATCTTCAGCAGTCCACGGCGTGAATGGTGGTCCTTCTTGTGGAGCTTGAGGTGCTCGGTGAGCTCGTCGATGCGCTGCGTGAGGAGCGCGATCTGCACCTCGGGGGACCCGGTGTCGCCGTCGTGCTTGGCGTGCTTGGCGATGATCGCCTGTTTGTCGTCGGTCGTGAGTGCCAGGGGAAACACCTCCTTCGGAGGCTACTCCGGAGACCCAGTCACAGGTCGGCGGCCTGTGACCGAGAAACGGTCCGCGGTAGGGTACCACACGCCGGGGGGCCGACAAACCTGGGGGCCGCCGCCGGCCCGGCGTGCGCCGACCTCCCGGGCGAGCCCGGCGTCGGTCTCGAGACCGCGGGCCGCGGGGCGCCCGCCGCCCTCAGGCGGAGGAAGGCACGAGGCTACGCACCGGCGGAGGACGGCGCGAGGCCGACCTCGGCGTAGGCCGGGTCGTCGAGCGCCGCAGTCTCGTCGACGTCGCGCTTCATGCGCGCCACGAGCTCGTCGGGCGAGGCGAAGCGCTCCTCCCCGCGCAGGCGGTGAAGGAAGTCGACGCGCAGGTCGCGGTGGTAGAGGTCGCCCTCGAACCCGAGCAGGTGCGCCTCGACGCTCACCGGGGCCTTCTCCTCGTCGAGGCTCGTGAACGTCGGGTTGTGACCGATGTTGACCGCGGCGCGGTACCAGCGGTCGTCGACCTGCACCCGAGTCGCGTACACGCCGATCCCCGGGAAGATGGTGCCGGCCTCGACCTCGACGTTGGCGGTGGGGAATCCCAGCGTGCGCCCGCGCCGCACCCCGGCGATCACGCGGCCGGTGGCCGACGGCGGCCGGCCGAGGATCTCGCGCACGTCGTCGAGGTCGCCCTCGCGCAGGAGGCGCCGGATGCGCGTCGAGCTGATCGTGTGGCCGTGCTCGGTCACGAGGTCGACGACGATCGCCTCGTACCCGTGCTCGGCCCCGCAGCGTCGCAGGGCGGCGGCGTCGCCCGCCCCCCCGGCGCCGAAGTTGAAGTTCTCGCCCACGACGACGACGCGCGCCTGCAGCGCCCCCGAGAGCAGGGCGCCGCAGAAGTCCGCCGGAGGGAGCTCGGCCATGGCGCGGTCGAAGGGCAGCACGACGAGCTCGTCGGGCCCGAGGGCGGCGATCAGGCGCCGCTTCTCCTCCAGCGAGGTCAGGAGGCGCGGCTGGCGCGCGGGGTCGACGACGGCCAGCGGGTGGCGGTCGAAGGTCACGACCGTGGCCCGCAGGCCGCGCTCCGCCGCCGCGCGCAGGGCGGTCTCGATGACGCGGCGGTGGCCGATGTGGACGCCGTCGAAGGTGCCGAGGGCGAGCGCCCGCGGCACGGCTTCGGCGTCCATGACGTCGGTCACGAGCAGCATCACGGGCACCTCGGCGCGCGTGCCCTCACGAGAGCGTCCCGGCGGTCACCGGTACGGGCACGTGGTCGCCCGCGGTCAGCGGGTCGGCCACGGCTCAGATCCCACGGTCAAGGGGTCGGCCACGGCTCAGATCCGCACGAGGAGCCGCAGGCCGGGCCCGTCCTCGACGGGGCCGTAGATCGCGATCAGCTCGCCGCGGTACACGGCGCGCACCGCGCCTTCGGCGGTGCCCGAGAGTCGCGCCCCGTTGCGCACCAGCGGGACCTGGGCCGCGGAGAGCTCGACCGCGGGCAGGAACTGCAGCGCCGCGCCCGGCGGCACGAGGCCGGGGATGTGCAGGTCGCCGGGGGGGCGCCCGGCGACCGCGGCCTCGAACGCCTCCAGCGACTGCGCATCGTCGAGCCGCAGATCGCCGGTGGCCGTGCGCGAGAGCTCGTGCAGGTGGGCCCCTGCCTCGACCGCCTCGCCGATGTCGGTCGCGAGCTGCCGCACGTAGGTGCCCTTCGAGCAGGCGATGCGGCAGCTCATCGTCTGCGCCGCCTCGTCGAACCCGAGCACCTCGATGGCCGAGATCTCGACCTCCTTGACGGGGGTCTCCACGACCTCGCCGCGGTGGGCCTTCTTGTAGAGGCGCTCGCCGTCGACCTTGACCGCCGACGTCATCGGCACGCGCTGGCTGATGCGCCCGAGGAACCGCGGCAGCACGGCCTCGACCTCGGCGGCGGTCACCCGCCGGCCGCTCTCCTCGAGCGTGCCCGTGCGGTCGCCGGTGTCGGAGCGCACGCCGAAGCGCACCACGCACTCGTACTCCTTGGGCAGGTCGACGAAGAAGCGCGCCAGCTTCGTCGCCCGACCGACGAGCACGACGAGCAGGCCGGTGGCGAAGGGGTCGAGGGTGCCGGCGTGCCCGACCTTGCGCACCGCCGGCCGCAGCACGCGGCGCACGCGGGCGACGACGTCGTGCGACGTGAATCCCTCCGGCTTGTCGATCAGGAGGAGGCCGTCTTCAGGCGCCTTGCGAGTTCGGAACTGAGCCATGCCGTCACCTCCTCGGGGGGGTCGTCGGCCGAGAAGCCGGCCGCCTGGCGGTGCCCGCCGCCCCCCCGGGCGGCGGCCACGGCGCTCACGTCGAGGCCGCTCGAACGCAGGCTGACGCGGCAGCGCGGGCCGGAGGACTGCTCCTTGACGAGCGCTGCCGCCACGACGCCGTCGACCGCGCGCAGGCTCTCGACCACGCCCTCGGTGTCGCCCTCGGCGGCGCCGGCGGCGGCCACGTCGGCCAGGGTCAGCACGGCGACGAGCGCGCGCCCGCCGGCGACCTCGCGGGCGCCGGCGACGGCCCGCGCCCAGAGACGCAGCCCGCCGAGCGGCCGACGCTCGTAGAGCGCCGTGTAGATCGCCGTCGGGTCGGCCCCGAGGCTCACGAGCCAGGCCGCCGTGCTCAGCGTATGCGCACTGGTCGAGGCGTGCCTGAAGTGGCCCGAGTCGAAGGAGATGCCGGCGTAGAGGGCCGCCGCCGCCCCGGGCCGCGGCGCGAGATCGAGGGCCCGGGCGAGGTCGCAGACGACCTCGGCCGTGCTGCTCGCCGCGGGGCGCAGCAGCACGAGCTCGCCGAAGCGCGTGTTGTCGTGGTGGTGGTCGATGTTCACGACGGGCCCGTCCCACGTCTCGACACCCAGGGCGAGGCGCGGCACGCTGCCGCTGTCGAGGGCGTAGAGCGGCGTGCCGGCGGGCGGCGCCTGCGTCGCCAGCGGCACGCCGTCGAGGACGAGGTCGGCGGCGGGCAGCTCGGGCTCGTCGACGACGTGCAGGGTCGCCTCGGCGCCGAGCTGGGCGAAGAGGTCGGCCATGCCGGCGGCGGCGCCGAGCGCGTCGACGTCGGGCCGCTCGTGCACGGCGAGGACGACGCGGCGTTCGCCGCGCATGCGGCGCGCGACCGCGGCGAGGTCGGCGGCCAGCGCCTTCACGCGCCCGCCTCCCGCTCACCGTCGGGCGCGCCGCCATCACTGTCGGGCGCGCCCTCGTCATCGGCGGGCGCATCCTCGCCGGCGTCAGCCGGCCCGGCCTCGCCGACGCGCCTCGCCTCTCCGGCCGGCTCGGCCTCGTCGACGCGTACCGCCTCTCCGGTCGGCTCGACTCCGGCGCCCTCGACGGAAGCTCCGGCACCGTCCTCCGCACCGGTCTCCCCCGCCGTGCCGCCGCGCGCCTCGAGTTCGGCCGCCTCGCGGCGGATCAGGCTCTCGATGCGCTGGGCGTTGACCGACGTCGGGTCGTACACGAACTCGATCTGCGGGGTGCGCTTGAGGCGCAGACCCGTCGTGATGGAGGCCTGCAAGACACCGCGCGCCTGCCGCAGCACCTCGAGGGTCGCGTCGCGCTCCTTGGCCGTGCCGAGGACGCTCACGAACACCTTGGCGTGCCGCAGGTCGGTGGAGGTCTCGACCCCGGTCACGGTGACGAAGCCGACGCGGGGGTCTTTGAGCCGCTCGACGATCGCCGCCGAGACCGACTCCTTGATGCGCTCGTTGATCCTCAGGAGGCGATGTCCCACAGGCTCTCCACCCCCTCGACCGTGCGCAGCACCACGCGGACGTCGCCCTCGAGGCCGTGCAGGTAGCGGTCGACCTCGGCGAGCTGCTCGTCGGCCTGGCGCGGCGACGAGGCCGCGAGGACGATGAGGACGCGCGACGTCTGCCACGTGTCCTGACCGCCGACCTCGCTGAAGGACGCCCTGAACCGCCGCTGCACGACGTCGCGCAGCGACCTCAGCGGGCCACGCTTCTCCTTGAGCGACCGGGTGCCGGGGAAGTGCAGGTCCGCGAGCAGGACGCCGATGCTGGCGTCAGACCTCACGGGCGACTTCGCGGGTCTCGTACGCCTCGAACACGTCGCCCTCCTTGACGTCGTTGAAGCCGTCGAGAAGGATGCCGCACTCAAAGCCCTCCTGGACCTCGCGCGCGTCCTCCTGGAAGCGCTTCAGCGAGCCGATGCGACCGTCGTGGACGACGACGTCGTCACGCAGCACGCGAGCCTTCGCCCCGCGCTGCATGATCCCTTTGGTCACCATGCAACCGGCGATGGTGCCGACCTTGGACGCCTTGAAGGTGGCGCGCACCTCGGCCTGGCCCAGGACGACCTCACGGTACTCGGGCTTGAGCATGCCCATGAGGGCGGCGGTCACGTCTTCGGTCACCTTGTAGATGACCTGGTAGGTGCGCACGTCGACGCCCTCCTGCTCGGCGAGCGTCTGCGCGGCCTGGCTCGGGCGCACGTTGAAGCCGATGATGATCGCCTCGGAGGCCGCGGCCAGCATGATGTCGGACTCGTTGATGCCGCCGACGCCGGAGTGCAGGATGCGCACCTTGACCTCGGGGTGCTGGATCTTGAGCAGCGCGTCGGAGAGCGCCTCGAGGCTGCCCTGTACGTCGGCCTTGACCACGAGGTTGAGGTCGAGGACCTTGCCCGCGGCGATACGCGCGAAGACCTCGTCGAGAGTGAGAGAACGCTCGCGCGCCAGGCGCTCCGTCTTGAGGCGACTGGCGCGCCGGCCCGCCAGGGCGCGTGCGGCGCGCTCGTCCTTGACCACCCGGCAGAGCTCGCCGGCGATCGGCAGCTCGTCGAAACCGATGATCTCGACCGGGGTGGACGGGCCGCCGCTCGTGAGGGTCTCGCCCTTGAAGTCGCGCATCGCGCGCACACGGCCGCTGGCGCCGCCGGCGACGATCGCGTCGCCGACGTGCAGGGTGCCGCGGTTGACGAGCACGGTGGCGACGACGCCGCGGCCCGGGTCGACGCGGGACTCGATGATGAACCCGCTGGCCTGGGTCTTCGGGTTGGCCTTGAGGTCGGCGACCTCGGCGACCAGGAGCAGCATGTCGAGGAAGTTCTCGAGGCCGATGCGCTTCTTGGCGCTGGCCTCGACGAAGATCGTGTCGCCTCCCCACTCCTCGGGGACGAGCGCGTACTCGGTGAGCTGCTGCTTGATGCGGTCGA